>Ga0299906_10000283_pt1 | contig 49648 bp, 66 predicted proteins | sample RVTome_14_FD_200259 | JGI IMG/M metagenome (GOLD analysis project Ga0299906, IMG submission 200259) | Soil microbial communities from uranium-contaminated site in the Upper Colorado River Basin, Wyoming, United States - RVT145D125 (version 2) ... | reverse complement strand
TCGGGGATCAGGTCGGGGATCAGGTCTGGGCTCAGGTCTGGGCTCAGGTCAGGGATCAGGTCGGGGCTCAGTGGCATCGAGGGCTGGTGTACGGCGAGTGGTCCGTCTACTGGTCGGCTTGGCAGACGTTCCTGCGGCACGTCGGCGTCTCGCTGGCGGCAGGGCTGGCGGCGCGGGCTGACGCGCTGGCCGACACGGCCACCACGGGTGGCTGGTGGTGGGCGTGGCAGGGTCTGGTGATCGCGTGCGAACGCCACGACCGGCTCACCCGAGACAACAGCGGCCGCCTCCACAACGAACAGGGGCCTGCGGCCGGCTGGGCGGACGGCTGGGAGTTCTGGTGCTGGCACGGGCTGCGTGTCCCCCGGTGGGTCGTCGAGACGCCGACCGTCGAAGCGATCCAGGCCGAACCGAACACCGAGATCCGCCGAGCGGCGATCGAGTCGTACGGCTGGGACCGCTGGATCAGCCATCTCGGGCTCACCCCGATCGACGTCGCCGCCGATCCGGGCAACCCCGGACACATGCTCGAACTGTTCGAGCTGCCAGACGACCAGCAGCCGTTCGATGTGCGGGTGCGGCTGCTGCTGATGCACAACGCGTCGCTGGACCGTGACGGCAGCCGACGCCGGTTCGCCGAGACGGTTCCTGCCGACATGCCGGACGCTCTGTCGGCCGCGGCTTGGCAATGGGGCGACGACATGACCCCGGATCTTTACAAGACCATGCAACGCGCAACCTGAGGAGGACGCACATGGATTCTGCAACGATCACGTTTGATGAGGCTCTGGGCCGGCACGGCATCGGTCTGCCGGATGTCGACCTGTCGGGGGTCGAGGTGCCGATGCTGACGGGGGTGCAGCGGCAGGGCGACGTGCTGATCGTCCCGGCCGGTCCGGCCCCGCCGGTGCTGCCGGACGGATGCCCGACGGTCCCCAAGCAGGGTGTGCGGGTTGTGCGGGGTGAGGCGACGGGCAACACGCACATGCTCGACGCGCTTGAAGGTCCGGTCGGCTGGCAGCCCGGCTCGGACGATCCGCTCTGCTACGGGACCGTCACGGTTCCGGAGGGTGCCGCGGCCCTGCTGGTCCACACGGACGAGCATGGCGCCAACGGGATCGGCCCGGGCGTGTACCGGCTGGTGGGCAAGCGGGAGCAGGCCGACGAGATGCGTCGGGTCGTGGACTGAGAACGCATAGTGAGCCGCCGCTACCGGACGTGGTCTTTGACCGACGAGGGCCGTGAGGCGCTCGGGCTGGGGCCTGTGCCGACGGTTGGGACGGTGGTACTGCCGTTGCGGCCTGACGGCTGGATGCCCACCCATCTGCGTGGTCACAACGATCGCGAGGAGAGGACCGAGAATGAATCTGTCAACGATCAGCATCGACCAGGACGAGGCGATCGAACAGCTGGGCCGCTACCGGCAGGCCGTCAAGGACCACCCGGACGACACGATCTACCGGTCGGTGGAGCGCGGACTGCGGTGGCTGGCCCGCACTGAGGTTGAGGGCCTGCTCGACATCCGTCGGGCAATCTCCGAGGGCGGGGAGCATGACGACTTGACGCCGAGACTGGCGATCATGCGGGCCGACATGCGGTGGTGTTGGCTGGGCCGTCGTGGTGTCAACGGGTCGGTGCAGTTCTGGCACAAGGACGAACGGCACCGCCGGGCGATCCACGGCTACTACGACTTCCACGCCGGCACCTTGTCCTCGCATGAGTCCGGCGACTGGGGGCAGGACCAGCGATGGCGTCAGCAGCACGGGCTGGACCACTCGTGGACAGGGTCAACCGGTCGGCGGGCGATGGTCCCGATGGTCCCGCCCGACCTTCGACCTGTCCATCATCTGCGCAACTACGAGATTCTGTGGGAGGTCGACGAATGGGAACGGGTCTCAAGGCCTCCGGTCGATCCAGTCCTGCTGCGGCATGTCGGCGGCGATCTGTACGCCATCTACGGCGTCTGGGATCTAACCGAACTCGAACGTGCTGTGCTTGCGGGGGAGCGGCGATGACTGACCGGGCGAAGGCACTGCTGGTTCACCTGTCGGATGATCTGCGCCTCGGCGACGAGGTGACCGGAGCGGACCGTGTCGTCGCCGCGATCGCGATGATCAAGGGAGTTGTCAAGGTCGAGCCGATGCTGGCCAACTTCGACGACGTGATCGCACGCCAGCGGGTCGTCACCGAGTTCAAGGACCGGCTGTGGGCCGTTCTCGAAGAAGGCGGTCGGAGTTGAGGACGGCAGCCCTTGCAGCCTGCGCGGTCGTGGCTCTGTCGGGAACGCCGGAGCCCAAGCCGCCCCCGACGCTGGTCGTCCAGCCGGACGTACGGGCTGTGATGGCCGCAGCCTTCGCATCCCGTCCGGTCGTGTCTGTCCGGTGGGCGGCCCCCGAGGTGTGGCTGGCAGTCGGAGGCTGGCGCTACCCGCGCTTCTCTCGGCCGTCGGTTCGGTGTCTCGGCCACGACGATCTGGCGGATCGTCAACAACCAGTCCCACCGAATGGAGACTCCATGAACACATTCCAGTCCGTCCTCGCACGTCACGGTGTCAGGTTGCCAGCCGGCCTGATCGCAGATGCAGAGGTACCCGTGCTGACGGGTCCCCAGCGTCAAGGTGACGTCGGCGTCTTCCCTCGCCAGCGCCTCACCGATGCCGAGAGAAGCGACGCGGTGATCGTCCCGGCCGAGGGCATTGCTGTCGTCCGCGGAGAGGCAGCGACGGGCGCAAACACGCACTGGCTCAACGCTGACGGCGACGTGCTCTGGGTGCCCGCCACGCAAGACGGCGAGGTGCTGCTTGGTGCTGTCGAGGTGCAGGAGGGTTCTGTGGCGTACCTCATCCATGAAGATGAGCACGGCTGCAACGGGATCGGGCCGGGTGTCTATCGGCTGGTGGGCAAGCGTGAGCAGGCATCGGAGTTGCGTCGGGTCGTGGATTAGTCGTGGGCTGGGGACAGATCGTGGAGACGTGCATCACGGAGGGTTGCGACAGGCCGCGGCATGCCCGAGGGTTCTGCAAGGTCCATTACGAGCGGGCGCGCTACCCGCAGCGGCACCGGTCGAACGCTGACGGTCACACGCGGACGTTGCGTCTGACGTCGAAGGGCCGTGAAGCGCTTTCTCTCGGGCCCACTGCGAATGTCCCGACGGTCGGTGTGCCGCTGCGCGACATCGGCTGGGTGCCGCCACACCTGTGTGAAGTTTCGTCTGTCGCCTGGCAGACGGAAGGTCGGGGCCGCTCCTCGGGAGAAGCTGCTGTGCCGAGCGGTGAACTGCCGCCGGGGGAAGATGGCAGTGATGAGCCCGGGTGATCGTCATGCTGGACGGTCGGCGGGCTCTGCCGTGGCCGACCGTCCAGCACCGGCCGATAGTCGTGTGGTCGATCTGTTCGCGGGGCCCGGCGGTTGGGATGAGGGGCTGCGTGACGCAGGCCATGGACGGGTTTTCTGCGTCGGGCTGGAGTGGGAGAAGTGGGCGTGCGCGACGGCGAAGGCGAAGGAAGCGTGGGTTGACGCCGAGTCGGCCGACCTGCGGTTGACCCGTGACTTGGCGGAGGCGGAGAAGCTGGCTGCGCTGGAGGCGTTGCGGTCAAGGCGTCAGCAGCTGAGCTCGATCCAGACGATCGTCAATGCGGAGCGGGTCGAAGCGGAGTTCGCGAGAGTCGGGCCGGAGCGTGGCCCATGACGGTGCGTGATCTGGTGTTCGAGCGTGCGAGCCTTTGCCAGGGCCGGCCAGACGGGACCGACTACGGCGCATTCATTGCCGGCAAGCAGCGGCAACAACGCTCGGCCGGCCCGTCCGTAGCGGCCTCCGATGTCCACCCGATCCTCCACGACTGGCAGAACGCCGTCACCCGCTGGGCTGTCGAGCGTGGACGGGCAGCACTGTTTGAGGACTGCGGGCTCGGGAAGACGTTCCAGCAGGTCGAGTGGGCACGTCTCGTCGCCGACCGCGCCCTGATCGTCGCGCCCTTGTCGGTCGCCCGTCAGACGGTCCGTGAGGCCGCACGCATCGACGTGGACGTGACCTACACACGCGAGCACCCGGCCGCCGGCGACGGGCTGTGGATCACCAACTACGAGATGCTGGACCGCATCGACTGCTCCGACTTCCAGGCGGTCGTGCTTGACGAGTCGTCGATCCTGAAGAACGTGGACTCCAAGACGCGACGGCACGTCACAGAAGCCTGCCAGTCTGTCCCGTACCGGCTGGCCTGCACTGCGACCCCGGCACCCAACGACGTGGCGGAGATCGTCAACCACATCGAATGGTTGGGGCTGATGCCACGCAACGAGGCGCTGGCCGCATGGTTCGTCCACGACGACGAAGGGTGGCGGCTCAAAGGCCACGCCCGCGGGCCGCTGTGTGACTGGATGGCGACTTGGGCGGTCGCCATGCGCCGTCCGTCCGACATCGGCTGGCCCGACGACGGCTACGACCTGCCGCCCCTGACCGTCAAACCCGACGTGGTCGACGTCGAGCTCGAATCGGACGGGCAACTGTTCCCGACCGATCTGGGTGGGATCGGCGGGAGGGCCAAGGTCCGCCGCGAAACATTGGACTCTCGTGCCGGTCGTGCCGCCGAGCTGGCGGAGGGGGACGAGCAGGCGATCGTGTGGTGCGCGCTGAACGACGAGGCGTCGACCGTCACCCGGCTGCTAGGTGACGACGCGGTCAACGTGGAGGGCTCGTGGTCCCCCGACGACAAGGCGGCGGCGCTCGAGGCATTCCAGGACGGCAATGTGCGGGTGCTGGTCACCAAGCCGACCATCGCCGGGTTCGGGATGAACTTCCAGCAGTGCCACCGGATGGTGTTCTGCGGCCTCGGAGACAGTTTCGAGCAGTTCTACCAGGCGGTCCGCCGCTGCTGGCGGTACGGGCAGGCGCACCCCGTCGAGGTCCATGTGGTCGTTTCCGAACTTGAAACACAGATCGTCGACAACGTGGCAGCCAAGGCCGAGCAGGCCGGGTGGCTGGTCGACGAGATTGCGGCCCGCGTCAACCTGAACGGAGCACACGATGGATGAGCAGCAGCCGTACGTGACCGACGACGCCACCGGCGAGGGGTGGCGCCTGATGCTTGGCGACTCGTGTGAGCGTCTCGCCGAGCTTGACGAGGGGTCGGTCGATCTGGCCGTCTACAGCCCGCCGTTCGCCAGCCTCTACACCTACAGCCCGTCGCTGCGTGACCTCGGGAACTCGTCGGACCGCGACCAGTTCCTCGAGCACTACGGCTACGTGTCCCGCGAGGTGCTGCGGACGATGAAGCCCGGCCGGGTCTGTGCGGTCCACGTCCAACAACTGTCGACCACCAAGGCCACCCACGGGGTGATCGCGTTGACCGACTTCCGCGGAGACGTGATTCGCCAGCATGAACGTGACGGCTGGATCTTCCACGGCGAGGTCACCATCGACAAGGACCCGCAGGCGCAGGCGATCCGCACCAAAGCCCATGCGCTCATGTTCCAGACGTTGCGGCGTGACAGCGCCGGCAACCGTCCGGCGATGGCCGACTACCTGCTGCTGTTCCGCAAACCGGGCGACAACCAGACGCCGATCCGTCCGGTCGAGCACGGGGTCACCAACGAGGACTGGATCGAATGGGCACGTCCGGTCTGGTACGACATCCGCGAGTCGGACACCCTGAACGTGCGCAGCGCCCGCGACGACGCCGACGAGCGCCACATCGCCCCGCTGCAGCTCGGGCTGATCCGCCGTGTCGTGCGCATGTGGTCAAACCCTGGCGAACTCGTCTTGTCGCCGTTTGCCGGGATCGGCTCGGAAGGCCACGAGGCCATCTTGGAGGGTCGCCGGTTCGTCGGGTGTGAGCTCAAGCCGTCATATTGGCAGACGGCCGTCGCCAACCTGCGCGAGGCAGAGGCCGACCGTGACCGGCCGCGTCTCTACGAGCCGGAGTCGGCATGATTTCGGCGAAGGCGCGGCTGGGCGAGCTGTGGCCGTGACTGCGGACCCGTCGTCGTTGCCTGATCTTGTCCGGGAGGACGGCTCCGCCGAGGTGATCCCGTGAGTGAGACGACCGGGATGGTTCTCGGGCTCACCGCCATCGTCGGGTTGGTCCTGATGCTGTCGGGCGGGGATCTGCGGCGGGAGTGGCGGTTTCGTCGGCATGAGCGCAGCATTCGTCGTGAACGGTCGGCGATGAGGGCGGCGGGTAGGGCACGCAGACTTAGGCTCGGAAACGACAACAGGAAGGGACCGAGATGACCAAGAATGACGTCTGCCACGTCGGCTTCCACGTTGACTCGAACCCGTCCGGTTGGGACGGGGACCGCTGGTGGGTGGCTGCGCTTGTCGGCGCGACTCAGACTCAAGGCACCAAGTCGGCCGGACTGACCCGCATCATCCTGGACGAGCTTCTCAGCGATCGGGTGCCGGTATGACGATGGCGACCGACACTCACACGGTCGAGCTGCTGGAGCTTGTCGGCCATACGGCGGACAGTCTGGAGTGCTGGCGTTTGTGGTGTTCGTGCGGGTGGTCGGCGGATTGTGGGGTGTCGCAACGTCAGGTTGTGGGGTGGCATCGGCAGCATCGTGAGCAGATGGAGGACGGCCGTGGCTGACAGGGAAGAACGTCTGGCCACGACGGAATCCAATCCGCTGCGCTACTGCGGCGTGCTCCAGCCGACGTCAGGGCGCCGTGCGGGCTTCCGCTGCACGCTGCCTGTCGGGCATGGCGGCGAGCACGCTGCTTGGCAGTGCGAGACTTCCGGCTGGAGGTTGCTTGCCCGCTGGGCTGCCGACGAGGTCGAGGACCAAGGGGTGGGTGGCACCGACAGCTACCCGGAGCCTGCTTCACCGGCCTACGACAGGGACGAAACGGTCGAATGGGTGCGGAAGTTTCTGCACGAGACGCCACCGATGAGTGACGACTTCCGCAGTTCGCTGATCGAGTTGTGCTGGGACTGCCACGAGCCGCTCGATCCCGACGCCCATTCGGTGCGTATCGAGAACGAGTGGCCGCTGGGTGGGGCGCACTTCTACCACCCGTCGTGTGCCAAACGTGTTCTGGCGGCCCGCACCAAGCAGGAGGAACGCCGTGGGGCGCTGCTCGACGGCGACACCCCGGTCCCTCCGATCCAGGCTGACCCGGCCCTTCGCAACGAATCGGACCGGCCATGAGCGAGCCGCGTCAGCGAGTCAAGCCCGCAGAGATCATTGTCCAGCGCGACAGGGGCTGGCCCGACTTCCACCCGGAGGACTTCTGCCATCGGTGCGGCAACCGGAACGTGTCGTCGTGGTTTGTCCAGCGGACCGAGTGGGAACGCTCGGGCACCCCTGCGACCGCCATCGTGTGCCCGTCCTGTTTCGTCGCTGCTTTCGAGCGTGCGACCGGCACGTCCACCAGTTGGGAACTGCGGCTCCACATCGAAAACCCGGCTGGAGACGAAGGCCCATGAGCGACGATCTGATCTGGCGGCTGCGATTCCGTGCTCGCTATCCATCCGTTGCCAAACGCACCAAGGAGTTGCTGCTGGAAGCAGCTGACGAGCTTGAGAAGGCACGGACGCTGGTCGACGACTTGGCGGGTTCGTTGCGACACTCGGCCGGAGCAGACATGCAGACGTTGGTTGAGCTGGCCCGCTGGGACTGGCTCGCCAGCCACGACGACGAGCGCCTGCACGCACCGGGCCCGACGGCCACCCCCAACGTCGACACGTGGGGCTACGACGGCCCGTCAGCGTGCGGGTTGACCCCTGGCGACTGGCACATCCCCGGCTTCTTCACCCGCATGTCGGTCGACCGCTGCACCGCCTGCTGCCAGAAGACCGGCCTGCCCGAGGGTGTCGGTTCCCCCAAGAACGACGAAGCGTGCCGTGAACTCGTGGGGCTGGCATGAGGACTGCTGCCCTGTCCAACGTGACGCTGGATGATCTGCGGGCCGAACTGGCCTCACGGACCATCCACGTCCGGCAGTGCTGGGGCTGCGCCCGCAAGTTCGGACCCAGGAACCGAATCGTGGACGGGAAACTGCTGGTCGATCCGAAGATGGAACGGATCTCGACCAGCGAGTTTCTGTGTGACGATCCGGAATGTCCCGCGAACGTGATCGCCCATGGGAGGACGCGCCGTGACTGACCCTCTCGATTCCACCGCGCTCGACGCCATCGAGGCGAGAGCCAAGCGAGCCGAGCCGTACGGCTTCTCGAATCTCTACGCGGCCCACGTGGTGAGGAAGGACGTCCCTGCTCTCATCGCTGCTCTGCGGCAGGCCCGAGCAGACAACGAACGGCTGCGTGCGGTCGAATGCCGACACGCGCGCCTCGATCAAGGCCCACGCACCGTGCCACTGGACTGGTGTGATGCGACCAAGAGCCTGGCTGTCCACGACTACCCAGCCGCCCGCTGCCCCGGCCCTCACCGGAGGCTGTTCGTGGAGACGGAGGACACCGATGCCTGATGTGTTGAAGGACAAGGTCCGTTCGGCCACCAACCTGCACGAGGGGTACCGCCGACACGCAGCGCCTGAGAACATGGATGCGTACTTGACGGACTGGGTGCAGGCTCACGGTTGGATACCTCGGATCGGGGGACAGTGGCCGTTACGACGAAGGGATGGAGAACATCCTCAAGCACTACCGCGACCAGTGGGATGCTGACAGCGGCGGCACCCCGGTCCCTCCGATCACTGCGGACCCGGCCCTTCGCAACGAACTGCACCGTCCATGAGCCCACTGACGACGGAGAATGCTGATGGCTGAGAAGGGGTTCACCAAGACGGGGCAGCCGATCATCGGACGCCGCTACCTGCTCCAGCAGGGCGACATGTCAACGACGGTGACGGTTGTCGGCAAGCTGTTCGGTCAGGGCGGGAACTCGGATCTGGTGGGGATCGTGATCGAGGACGATCAGCTCGCGCGCATCCAGTGCGCGTGGCCGCTCAGCGGTCCGGGCGATGTTCGGTTCGAGGCGGCACCGAAGGGTGATGCCCCATGAGGACTGCTGCCATAACTGCCGCCGCAGCAGTCACACTCTCGTTGCCCGCGCCCACGAAGCCGCCGCCGACACTGGAAGTCCACGCCGACACACGGACGCTGATGGCTGCCGCACGGGCTCCGGTGGCGCCGGTCGAACAGCCGTGGACCGTCCCCGACAAGTGGGCTGGCATCATTGCTTGCGAATCGGGCGACTGGATCGACGGCGTCCCCCAGCTGGGCACCCACCGATGGGACTACGGGGTCACCTTCGATCACGGCGACATCTACGAGGGAGCCCCGAACTTCCATCCTGCCACCTGGGACGCTTACCGTGACCCCACGATGCCCGACCATGCAGGACATGCCACCCCACAAGACCAGATTGCCGTGGCCGAACGCGTCCTCACTACCCAAGGCTGGCAAGCATGGCCCGTCTGTTCACGCATGGCCGGCTACAGGTGACATAGAATCGCCGCATGGCCAACCTCATGGGATGTGACACCTGCGGGCAACCTCACGACCGATGCCAGGCCCACGCCCACGGCATGACCCCCTGCCGCGCACACCCCGTCAAGGGCCAGACCCGCTGCAAAATCCACCTCGGCTACCCCCTCGAACAAGCACGCCACGAACACGCCGCCAGGACGGCGGTCGCCACCTACGGCCTGCCGGTCGACATCGACCCCCAGCAGGCCATCCTCGACGAACTCGCACGTACCGCAGGTCACGTCCAGTGGCTGGGAGCGGTGGTTGCGGCGATGGACCCTGCGGCGCTGGTGTGGGGCACCACCAGGGCGTCCACCCCGGATCTGGGTGCCAGGCGTCCTGAACTGTCGATTTCTGCGCAGGCGGCCCCGAGCGTCTGGCTGACCCTCTACCGTCAGGAGCGGGAGCATCTGGCGAAGGTCGCCAAGGCCGCCTTGGATGCCGGTATCGCAGAGAGGCAGGTCAGGTTGGCGGAGCAGCAGGCGAGGATGCTGGCGGAGGTGGTCCGCAACATCATCACCGATCTGGGGCATGACATGGCGGATGAGACGGTGGCGGAGGTGGTCAGGCTGCGGCTGGTGGAGGGTTCGGAGGCGGTGTGAGCGTTGACGTGTGGGCGTTGGCGGCCGACATGCTCACCGGCACCGGGCCGGTCGATGAGGGGTTGCAGGATCATCAGCGGCCGCCGGAGGGACGGTGGGACGGATGGCTGCTGCAGGCCGGCCGCGACAGCGGCAAGACGTATGCGGCGGTGCGGTGGCTGGCGGCGCAGGCCAGGAGACGTCCGGGGCTGCGGGGCAGGATCATCGCTCCGACGTTGGCGGATGCGGTCCAGTCGTGCGTGCGGGGCCCTTCGGGCCTGTTGGAGGCGGACCGGACGGTGCGGTATGTGGGGTCGCGGGCGGGCGAGCAGCCGCTGGTGGAGTGGCCGAACGGTTCGACGGTCTGGCTGGTCGGCACCCCGACCGTTCAGGATTGTGACCGGCTGCGTGCTCTGACCAACATTGACGTGGACCATTTCGAGGAGGCTGCGGCGAACCGGCAGCTGTCCGAGGCGGTCCGGCAGGCCCGTCTTTCACGCCGCCGGGCGGGGGCACGTTGGATCGCCACGACCACCCCGCGGCCGCACGCGGTGTTGCGGGGCTGGCGGGATGACGAGACGGTGCAGGTGACCCGGGCGTCCTCGTACGACAACGTGCATGCGGACCGGGCGTGGCTGGCGAAGGTCGAGGCGGAGATGGGCGGCACCCGCCTGTACCGGCAGGAGGTCCTCGGCGAGCTGCTCGACCATGTTGAGGGGGCGCTGTGGGATCCGGGCTGGATTGAGCGGTCGCGGGTGGCGGAGCCTCCGGGGCTGCTGACGGTGGCGGTGGGGGTGGACCCGGCCGATTCGGGGACGGTCGGGATCGTGGTGGTCGGCCTGGGTGTCGACGGGCACATCTACATCCTGGAGGACGTGTCGATGACCGGCGCTTCCGGTGAGCAGTGGGGCGTGGCGGTGGCTGCGGCGGCGGCACGTTGGGGCGGGGTGGTGGTGGTCGAGTCCGACTATGGCGGCGATGCGGTGGCGGCGGTGGTGCGTACGGCCGGGTTTGACGTGTCGGTCCACAAGATCAAGGCCCGCGGACGGGGCGGCAAGGCCGACCGGGCCCTGCCGGTCTCGACATTGTGGGAGGTCGACCCGGCACGCGGACATGTGGTCGGTCAGCAGGCCCGTCTGGAGGACGAGATGACCCTGTGGGTTCCGGGGTCTGCCGAGTCCCCGGACCGGCTGGACGCGATGGTTCATGCGACCGCATGGCTGACCGAGTCGCGGTCGTCGGCGTCGGTGCAGCAGCCGGACCCGGGAATGCGGGTTCCGGTACGGCAGCGCTGAGCCGGTCTATGATCTTGTCGTCCGGCAGGAGGCCCGCCGATGGTCCGTCCGTTCCAGCAGTGGATCGTCCCCTCCGGCGGCCGTGTGAACGATCCTCCGTGGCGGCTGGTGGTGGACAGCACTGGGGTGGCGGTGGCAGTGGAGCTGTCGGGGGACCGTGCGGCCGTCTGGGAAGTCTCAGGTTGGCGGCGAGGCCGGACCGACCCAGACCGTGAGGTGGGCCGGCGCCGGTCCCGATCGGAGACGACCTTGGAGCTGGCCGACGGGAGCGAGGTTGCGCTGTTGGATCATGACTGCTGTGCCGGCTGCGGCAAGTGCGGGCGAGGTTCGGGGGCGGCAGCGTTGACGACCGCACAGGTGGTCGCTTTGGCCCAGCAGCAGCCCGCATGAGTTTCCGATCCGTCGTCTCCGACGACGTAGAGCGTCTCATCTTCCTGACGGAAGCCAAGGCTGAGATGTTCTGGCGGCTGCATTCGGGGCTGCCTGACTTCGATCCGGTCGAGCATGTCAAGGCCGCAGCCTCCATGGCCGTCTTAGATGCTCTGCTTTGCATGGAGACGGAAGGGCTGCTCGACAGATGGTGGGACGAGGCCCAGGTCGAGGCTGAGGCATGAGCCCGCTGGTCGCGACGCTGCTGGCGGGGCTGGCCGGCTACCGGCTGTACCGTCTGTGGGCGGTCGACGAGCACCCGTGGATCGCCGACGCACGTCGGGCGGTCGTTGCGGCGACGGAACGGCGGCTGGGGTCCCGGTGGGCGTCGGGGTGGACGTGCGGATGGTGTGTCGGCACCCTGCTCACCGTGACGGTGGTTGTGCTGGTTGATGTGACGGTGGGGGTTGCCGCCCCGTGGCTGGTCGCCTTGTCGGCGGCGGCCGTGTGCGGGTGGCTGGACGAGGTGGTGCCACGGTGAGCATGCTCGACCGGATGCGTGGCGGCACCGTCGCCCGCCACTACCAGCTCGACACCGAACGGTTCCGGGGCCTGGTGGCGGCGGCCGAACCGTTGCCGGCAGCCGGCGAGTTCGCGACCCGTGCGATGCAACGCCGCCCACAATGGCAGACCGAAGCGTGGGCCTACCTGGACACGCTGGGTGAGGCCGCCTACGGCGCCAACTTCGTCGGAGACGCGCTCGCCCGGCTGCGCCTGTACATCGCCGATGCGGACGATCCGGACCATGAGCCGATTCCTGAGGAAGCCGACCGGGAGGCGTACGAGGCGCTGGCGGCGTTGGGGGCGACCGGCCCGATCCTGCACGACCTGGGGGTCAACACGACGGTGGTGGGGGAGTGCATCCTGCTGGGGGTGCCTGCCGAAGATGCGGGGCCCGACGAGTGGTCGATCGTGTCGACCGACGCCTTCCGGGTCAAAGGCCGACGGTTCGAGCTGATCGAGGACACTGGCGTCAAGGGGACGCCGCTGCCTGACGAGACGTATGCGGCACGGATCTGGCAGGCCCACCCCCGACGTCGGCTTGTCGCAGACGCGCCGTTCCGGCCGGTCCTGTCGTCCTGTGAGGAACTGCTGATGTTGGAGGCCGCCGACCGTGCCGCACTGCGCACCCGGCTGGTCGCCCCGCTGCTGGCCATCCCCGAAGGCGCCTCGATCGTGTCCCCCGATCCGACGGTCACATCGCAGGGGCCGTCGAGGTTCGCCAGCGACCTGCAGAAGGCGATGATCGAACCGGTCTCGGATGAATCGCATCCTTCCCGTCTGTCGCCGATCGTGATCGAAGCCAAGGGCGAGTTCCTCGAACAGGTCCGCACCATCAGCCTCCAGTCGAGCCTGGATGCGACGATCGGGGAACGTTACGAACGCAACGTCAAACGGCTGAGTCTGGGGCTGTGGGTGCCGCCGGAAGTGCTGACGGGCGTGGCGGACGTGAACAACTGGAACGCCTGGTATGTGGAACGGTCCACGTGGAAGGCGCATCTGCAGCCCCGGGCCGTGTTCGCGGTCGGCGCGTTGACGAAGGTGTTTCTCCATCAGGCGCTGGGCCGTACGGACCGGGTGATCTGGTTTGACCCTGCCGACATCGTCAATCCGACCCCGACGGCCGATGACGCCCACAAGGCCCTTCAGGCGGGGGCGATCTCGGTCGGCGCCTACCGGGACCGGCTCGGGTTTTCGGATGCGGACGCTCCGACGGGCGATCCGGTGACGCAGATCGTGGTGCGGATGGTGTCCGCTGCCCCGTCGCTGGCGATCGAGCCCGGTGTCGATGTGCTGTATGACCGGCTGGCCGGCCTGCCCGGCATCAGGGAAAGCGACGCCGACACGGCCCCGTCCGACGACGCCGGCGATGGCGGGGAGGGTGCGGGCGGGGAGCCTGCGCCGGGCCCGCCCACGACCGGCCCGACCGTCGCGACCGTCGCCGCAGCCTCAGTCGACCCGCTCGACCGTCTGGCGGCAGGGCTTGCCGAAGCGGACGCGGTCGCATTCGACCGGCTCACCGAAGCCGCCGAAGCCACCCTCGAATCAGCCGTGCGACGGGTCGGCGCCAAGGTCCGTTCCAAGGTCAGGGGAGATTCGCAGCTGGCGGCGGCGATAGACCGGGTCGACAACAGCATGGTCGCCCGCACCCTCGGACGCGAGATCGTCGCCACGTTCGGGCTCGACGACGTCGAAGCCGTCGAAGACACGATCGGCCGGCTCCGCCCACGCTTCGAACGGATCGTCGCCGACGCCCACGACAGGGCCGCCCAGCTCGTCGAAGAGCATGTCGGACCGGACGCCGCCACAGAGTTCCGTGGCGAGGCCGGCGACGACACAGGGCCGGCATGGACGTGGCTGGCCGCCGCCCTGTCTGCCGGGGCACTATCGGTCCTGTTTGATCCGGCTCCTGTGGCCGAGGGCGAGTTCGACCATGACGCCCGTGTGGCCCCGGCGACCGTACGGGAGGCGCTGGCCCGTGCCGGCGGCGCCGACCGGGTCAGGGCCGTCGCGGGCAGGATCAGGGATGTGGAGGTTGCGCTAAGGGCTCGCGGGGTCGCCACGTCAGTCCGGCTCATCAACCTGCTGTCACGGTTCGGCGTGCAGGAGCGGGCGTTGCAGTGGGACTACCGGCCGGCGATCTCCCGGGCGTCGTTTCCGGCCCATCTGGCGTTGCACGGCACACAGGCCGAGACCGAGGACGGGTTCGGGGGGTGTCCGTGGGGACGGTGCGCCCCCTCCGATCATCGCGGCTGCAGGTGCGCCTACAGCACGGTGCTTGCGGCTGACGCACAGGACGCAGCCTGAACGACAGGCCGTTCGACATCCGTTACAGTGCCGGGCATGCCGAGACATCACGTCCCCGTCCTGGCGGTCGTCGGACCCGACTTCGACCCGCCGATCCCGCTGCGGGCCGACCTCGACGCCTCCGCACCGCTGGTCGGGGTCCTGACCGACATCCGGTTCGACGGCGGGCTCGCGCTTAAGGCGGTCGCCGACATTGACGATGACACCGGGCCGGGACGGGCTGCGGCACGTGCGGTCGCACGCGGGATGCTGCCCGGCCTGACGGTGACGATCGAGGACGGCCGGATCGTCGAGGCCGTCCTGTCGTCGCGGAGGCAGTTCGGACGGATCGTCCAGATTGAGCGGGGTTCGTTCGACGGCGACCCCCTGACCGTTTGAAAGGCGAAACGATGCTTGACGTGACGCGGCTGCACACGATGCTGGATGTCCGCCGCAAGACGCGGGGGATGTCGTGGCGGGCGGTGGCCGACGAGATCGGCGTGTCCCCGTCGACGTTCACCCGGCTCGGGCAGGGCGGCAAGCCGGACGTGGACGGGTTCCTGGCCATGTCGTCATGGCTCAACAGCCCCGGCGACGACGGCGAAGTGGCTGGGGACGGCGGGCGAGCGGCTGTTGTTGCTGCGGCCGAGCTCGGATCAAGAATCCCGGTCGAAGGGACCGTGTTCGTCGAGGGGGAGCCGACCGGCGGCGGCAAGATGGCCGAGGACGGGGCGATCACCTGGCCGGACGGGCCGGTGACGATCATCTGGGACCGTTACGACGGCGACCATTCGGGCCAGGTCGTCGGCGGAATCGCCGGCTTCCGACGTGAAGGGTCCGAGATCGTGGCGGTGGACGGGTGGCTGTCAGGCGACTCGGAGGACCCGGAGACGCAGGCGGCGGTACGGCGGGCGGCCGAGTTGCTGGCTGAGGGGGCGGTCGGCGTGTCGGTGTCGCTCGATGAGCTCGAAGCCGAGCTGCGGGTGTCGGTCGACGTCATTGAACAGACCGAAGAGCAGCCTGCCGACGAGGGGCCCGACGCCGACGGCCGGGTCACCATCGACCGGTTCCGGCACGACGACGCGATCGAGGTCATCACCCACGGCCGTATCCGGCATGTCGCCATCGTCGACACGCCCGCTCATGCCGACGCCAAATTGGCGATCGCCGCCTCGGGCTCCCTGTCGCTGGTCCGGGTCGAAGGGTTCGAGGACTGGTTCGACGACCCGAAGTTCGGGCTGCCCGGAACCGATGACCGGCTGCTGTACGACCCGGAACGGGACCGCTGGTCCGCCCCGACGACGGTGACCGGCGACGGCCGGGTGTTCGGGCACGTCAACCCGTACGGCATCTGCCTGGTCGGCCGGCCCGACCGTTGCATCCTGCCGCCCGATGCGAACAACGGCACGTTCATGCGGTTCTCCTGCCCTGCCGCAGGGGGCAGGAGAACCGGGGTGATCTGTGTCGGCGGGTCGCATGCGGACGTCAACATCGGGGTGGCTGCGGCGACCGCCCACTACGACAAGACGGGCCGTGCCGTCGCAGACGTCCGTGTCGGCAGCGACGCCTACGGGGTCTGGTTTGCCGGCCGGGTCCGTCCGGGAGCCTCCGATGACGACGTCTATGCTCTCGCCTCGTCGGGGGTGTCGGGGCATTGGGAGGCCGACGAGCGCGGCCAGATGTGTCTGGTCGGGCTGCCTGCCGTGAACGTGGAGGGGTTCCCGAAGGGGTATCTGACGGCTGCGCAGGTTGCGGCCGGGGCTGTCGCCGCCTCCGCCTCCGGCAAGGCCGGCTGTGGGCCGTGTGTGGAGGACCGGCTGGCCGCGCTGGAGGCTGCCGAGGCCGAACGGTACGCCGCCGCCCTGGATCTTGACCGCCGGCATGCGGACCTGCTCGCAGGCAGCATCGGCGTCTGAGTCGAGGTTGGTTGCACCGGAAACGTCACTGATGTAGTTTCAAGGCTGGCGGGCAGGCCGCGTCACAGCCGCAGCCGCACAGCCGGGACACAGGACCGGCACGTCGGGCTCCCCGAAACGAAACCGTCTCGTGTGGAGCAACGCTGTGAACCCCGACGAACTCAACGAACTGATCGCAAGCCTCGAAACCGACGTCGAGCAGGTCCTCGATCCTGACGTCGTCCCGGAGATGGGGCGTCTCGACGAGGTCGAGCTGGCGCTGGTCGAAGCGATCCAGACGGCCCGGTCTGCCGACCCGGTCGATCTGGACACGATCAGGCGGCTGACCCCACATGTGCAGGCGATCCAGACCCGCCGCGGCGAGCTGGTGGAGGCTGCCGAGCAGGCGCAGGCTGAGGCGGACGAGCTGATCGCCTCGATCACCCCCGAAGACTCCGACGAAGGGTCCGAGTCTGAGGACGACGGTGAGGGCGGCGACGGCGACGAGCCCGCTGACGTTGACGAACAGCCCGAGGGCGAGGGTGCGGCACCGGCGGTCGAGCCGGAAGAGCCCACCGAGCCTGTGGTGACGCCGATCGCCGCCACGGTCCGGCCGCGTGCCGCCACCATGACCCGCCCGGCCGGCACCGAACCGCGCGCCGAACGGCCCGTCGCATTCGAGTCCGCCTCGAACCTGCCCGGCTTCCCCGAAGGGACCCCGGTCGACGACCTGGAACGGTTCGGGTTCGCGGTCGCCGAAAAGATCGACCGGATGCGCCGGCACGGCACCACCAACGGGCCTGTCGCCCTGGGGACGGTACGGGCCGTCTACCCCGACGACCGGACGTTGGCGGTCGGTGCGGACGACGAGTCCAAGCAGCTGTCCAACGGCCGCAAGGTCGACGCGGTCGCCCGCTACGCCCGCGACCGTGCCAACAACGACTATCAGGGTGTCGCCTCCGCCGGCGGGCTGTGTGCCCCGCTGGACAACTCGTTCGACTTGTACGGGATCGGTGACGCCCGCCGGCCCGTCCGCGACGGCTTCCTGCGGTTCGGGACCGACCGTGGCGGCATCCGCCGTATCACCCCGCCGTCGCTCGCGACGATCAACACGGACGTGGACGGCACCTACACGGCCGACGACGACACGGCCGTCGTCCTGTGGACCGAAGCCACCGACACCAACCCCGGGGCGAACGTCAAGCCGTGCCAGACCATCTCGTGCGGCACCGAGACCACCGATGTGATCGACGCGCTCACCCAGTGCCTCCAGGTCGGCAACTTCCAGAAGATGACGTTCGCCGAGCATTTCGGACGCTGGTGGGAGCTGGCCACCATCGCCCACGCCCGCACTGCCGATGAGCAGCTGTGGGACCGCGCCAGCACGGCAGGGACGGGGGTCACGACCGGGCAGCTGCTCGGGTTCGCCCGCGACTACTTCGAAAACCTCGGGCAGGCCGCAGCCCAGTACCGGTCCCGCCATCGGATGGGCCGGACCGAGACGCTCCAGGTCATCACCCCCGACTGGTCGACCGATGCGATCCGGGCCGACCTGCTCCGTCAGCTGCCCGGCGACAACACGTATGCGGTCACCGACCAGACCATCGCGACCTGGTATGCGAACATGCATCTGGTGCCCGTCTACAGCCCGGATGCGGAGCAGGAGTTCGCGGCGCAGCCGGCCGGGCATCTGCTGGCGTGGCCCAACACCATCGAGGTGATGATGTTTGCGCCGGGCACCCACCTGTTCCTGGACGGCGGGACGTTGGACTTCGGCATGGAGATCCGCGACTCGACGCTCAACCAGACCAACGACGTGCAGGCGTTCATGGAGACCTTCGAGGGCCATGCGATGGTCGGCGTCGAATCGTTGAACCTGCTGATGGACGTCTGCCCGTCCGGGAAGTCTTCGGCAGGCGAGGACGTGGACCCCTGCACCAGCGGTTCCTGACCGACCGACGAGGGAGTAGCGACACGTGGGAGCAGGGCCGGCGACACCGGTTGCCGCACCGATCGCCGGCCCTGCACGTGTCGGGCTGGTCGCCTCGGCCGTCACGGTCGAAGACGAAAGCCAGGGACGATGGCAGAACGGGTTCGCGTTCGACCCGGAAGGGTGTGTGGACGGGCAGGTCGCCGACCCGTGCGCCCCGCCGACGTTTACGGTCCCTGCCGATGTGGCGGACGTCGTGTGGGAGCCGATGCTGGTCGTCACCCCATACCGGTGCACCGCACTGGTCGGCCCTCCGCGGGACTGGGAGGCCCGTGTCCGCCGCCGGCACGCGTCACGGGTCGAAACGGAGGTGTCTGCGGAGCTGTGGACGGGCACCCTGTCGGCGGCGTCAGGCTGGTCGAACCTGTTTCTGGCGTCCACCGATTCCGACGACCTCACCCAAGGCGGGCCGACCACCGCCCTGCGTGGCCTGCAATGTCTCCAGCAGCACATCGCGGAGGTCAACGGCGGCCAGCGCGGGTTCATCCATGCGACCCATGCGACCGTGACCGCATGGTCATGCTCGAACAACCTGCGTCGGGAAGGCCCGATCATCCTCGACCTGTTCGACAACGTGATCGTGCCGGGTGCCGGCTACGACGGCTCGTCGCCCGACGGTGCGGCAGCCTCCGACGGCGACGTGTGGGCGTACGCCACCGGCCCGGTGCTGCTGCGCCGTTCCGGTGTGGACGTCCCGGATGCCGCGGAGGCGATCGCGGGGGTGGACCGGTCGACCAACACGTTCACCGTGTTCGCCACCGAGACTGTCGCGGCCTACTGGGACGGGTGTGTGCACGGCGCGGTACGGATGGACGTCCCTGTATGCGCATCGGGAGGCTCCTAGAATGAGCCTCATGACAGAAGCTTCGACCTGCAGCATCGACGGGTGTCCGACGCCTGCCGACGCTCGCGGATGGTGCCGCAAGCACTACATGCGGTGGCGCCGTCACGGCGACCCGACAACGACCCTGCAGCACATGGAAGGCCCCCATCCGGTCTGTGCGGTGTCCGGCTGCGGGCGCGACAGCCACGGCAAGGCCGAGTATTGCGGGATGCACCTACAGCGTGTCAACCGCCACGGCGACCCAGACACGACGCTCCGCATTCGCGCGGCGCGCCGACAAGCGTGATCCACAGGAGGTCATCGAATGAACCCTTGCGCCGCGAGCGTCCAGATGTGTGCGGTCCGTATCGCACGGATCGGGTCGGCTGGCGTCCCCGAACCGGGCGCATCCAACCTGTACACGTCCGACGGGTTTGTTCAGATCCGGCTGACCCCGGAGCTGTTCACCCCGCCCGAGATCGAAGAGGCCAACGGCTGCGGGGAGATCATCGTCTCCAACCGGCAGTGTGCCCAGGAGAAGTGGTGGAACTTCGGGTCTGACCTGCTCACCGTCGACCCGGAGTTGTCGTCGCTGCTGATCGCAGACGGCGTCCTGCACACCCTGGCTGGTGACACGGTCGGGTGGGGTACCCGCACGCTTCGGACGGCGACCTGCCCTGACGACGTGTCGGTGGAGTATTGGACGGTCCGGTCGGTCAACGGCCTGCCCGCCACCGACGGCAAGCCGTACTGGCGGTGGATTCTGCCTCGGGTCCGCAACCTGCGGATCTCGTCGCTCGGCCCGTTCGGCAACTCCAATGCCCCGCGGACGTTCACCGGGGAGGCCCACGAGAACGCCAACTGGTTCGACGGGCCCGTCAACGACTTCGCGACCCTGTCGGACGTGGCTGCGGACCGGGCATGGCAGTATGTGGCCGACACGACCATCCCTGCGGCCGTCTGCGGGTTCGCCGAACTAGCGGCCTCCTGACCGGTTGACCGGAGGTGACCGATGGCCGCACCAAGGACAGGAGTCTGTAGCGCCTGGGCCACCACGGCCGACCTCTGTGATCCCTGCTCGGACTACGAACTCGACGCGACGCTGCTCGACGACATGCTTGAGGCGTCGTCGAACCTGCTGTATGCCCTGCTCGGCCGGCAATGGCCGGGGTCATGCACGGAGACGGTCCGGCCCTGTTCCCGCTACACGTCCGACCGGTTGGGGGCCGACCAGCGCCGTGCCCTGGAGAACGCCGGATGGCAGGTCATGTCGTCGTGCGGCTGCCATCGTGGGGATCGGTGCGGCTGCTCGGCCCTGCCGGAGGTCGACCTGGGCCTGTATCCGGTCGTGTCGGTCACGCAGGTCCGCATCGACGGTGCCGTCCTGGACCCGGCGGCCTACCGGATCGATGACTGGTCGCGGCTGGTCCGGGTCGACGGGTCCGGGTGGCCGTGCTGCCAGGATCTGACCGGCGACCCTGCGTCTGATCCGGACACGTTCGATGTGACGTTCGTGCACGGGGTCGACCCGCCTGCCGAGGCGGTCCATGCGGCGGCCGTGCTGGCGTGCGAGCTGGTGCTGTCCTGCCAGCCGGAGACGGCCGGCAAGTGCCGTCTGCCGAATGGGGTGCAGACGCTGGTCCGTCAGGGGGTGACCGAGGAGCTGATCGTCAACGACAGCCTGGAGCTGTTCCGTGCCGGGCTGACCGGCATCCCGGAGGTCGACCTGGTGATCGCCGCCCACAACCCGTCCGGGCTGCGACGGCCCCCGTCGGTCCTGTCGCCGGACTTCGGGGGGCCGGCTGTGCGTAGGGCGGGGACCTGATGGCTGCTGGCTGCCCGGACTGCTGCCCGTGCGACGACGATGCTGTCCTGCTGCTGACTGAGGACGGCGACGTGTTGACCACCGAGAACGACGTGCCGTTGGAGGTGTGACGTGCCTGACGTGCGTATCTCCGAGCTGCCGCCGGCGGCACCGTTCACCGGCTCCGAGCAGGCCGCGCTCGTCCAGGCGGGGGTCACACGCCGTGCCCTGATCCTGCCGCCACGGGTCGATGGGGCGACAGGTCTTGCGACCGACAATCCGACGTTGGCGGCCGGGCAGCACGGCACCGAGCGGGACACGGGCCTGTTCAAGATCGGCGACGGCACCACCGCCTACAACGACCTGCCCTACTTCACTCCTGCCCCGTCCGTACTGGGTGCGGCGTCGTTTACCGGCGGGTCTGCCACCACGATCACCACGACCGGAAACACCGAGTTGACGGCGCTGGCCAAGACCATCGAGGTTGGTCCGGTCCGTCCGGTCGCGGTCCACTTCTTCACCCTCATCCAGATGTTCACGGCCGCCGCGTCGGTCATCATCAAGGTGTGGGACGGGGCGGTCGGCGGGACCGAGGTCGCACGCTTCCAGACGGGTGCGCTGGCCGTCAATGCGTCGGCGTCGCTGGGCGGCAGCCTGTCGGCATCCCCGGCCCTGTCCACCGGCACCCACACGATGCGGGTTTCGGGCTCGTTGAGCACGATCACGGGAGGGCCGTCCGGTGTGGTCGGGATCACCGGCCTGCGGACTGAGGTCCGCTACGTGGAGGAGTGATGCCGCAGCGCGTCATGGTCCGTTCACGGCTGGAGACCGGCGGCTACAGCCCGTCCGAGGCGCATTACCGTCTTCTTGCCCGCACGTGGCGGTCCGGCGGCCGGCTCGTGCTGGTCGGCCACGGGATCGGCGGCACGGCAGCGTCGATCGGGGACGCCTACACCCTGTTCCCTCCGCTGGTCCGGCTGTTCGAGCGGATCGCCAACGCCGGGATGGTGGTCATCACCCCTGATGGCGGCGGCACCGAACAGTGGATGAACGCCACGGCAGTCGGCGCCCTCCATGCCGCAGTCGGCTGGTCCGCGACGACGTTCGGGACGACCTCTGCGGTCGGGCTGGGCGTGTCGATGGGCAACGGCGCCCTGTTCCGGTTGCAGGACGACCACGGTGACCTCGAGGCGATCTGCGGGCTGATCCCGCTGTCCGACAGCGACGATGTCTATGACAACGACCGGGGCGGAAATGCCGCGAGCCTCGATGCGGCGTTCGCCGGCGACTACACGACCAACGGTGCTGCGTTCAACCCGCTCGTGCTGGCACCCGGCGTGACGGTGCCGTGGCAGGCGTGGTACGGCTCGGCCGACACCACCGTCATCGCCTCGACGGTGGAGGCGCTGGCCGCAGCCCACGCAGCAACAACCGACCTGCACGAGGTCGACGGTGGCGGGCACGGCAACACGACGTTCGACGGGATCGACCCGGACACATTGATCGACTTTCTGGCGTCCGCATGAACGCCGAACAGATGATGACCGACGTTCAGCTGTCCGCAGCCCGGATGTGGCCGCGCGTACACCGCTGGCTGGACTGGGACGAAACCCGAGCCGCCGCCATGTACGGGCTGGCCAAAGCGATCAGCACACACCAGGACGGCAAGGGCCGGACGCTGCGGTCGTGGGCACGCAAGAAGATGGAAGGCCAGATCTTCGACGAGATGCGGGCCAAGATCGGCCGTGACCCGCACACCTTCCGGCCCATCCTCGAAGAACTCCCCGGACAGGTCGCTGAGGACACGCAGCCGTTCGAGGACCGGGTGGTCAACTTCGATCTGGCCGTGACGATCCTGCGCAGGCTCGGGCCGCGTGACCGCAGGATCCTGGCCGCACGGTTCCTGTGGGGCTGGTCCACCGAGGAGATCCGTGTCCGGTTCGGGTTCGACAGCAACCAGCAGGTCTACAATGCCACCTGCTGGGCGCTGCACAACGCACGCATCCAGGAGTCGGCATGAGCGTCCAGATCCGCGGACACTCTGGGGTTGCCGACGACATCCACGGGATCCCGCTCTGGCGGGACGTCGCCGTCACCGACGACCGACGCCTGTCGGTCGAGGTCGGCAACGACCCGGCTTCGGTGGCGCTGATGGCCCAGACGGCGACGTTGACGTCTGCGGCCCCGCTGACCGTGACGCCTGCCGCCGGACAGGCGCTCCGCCTGTGGTGGATATCGGCCATCGGCGACCCCGACAACAGCTCGACCGGGACCGTCACGGTCACGTTGCCGACAGGGCAGGGCGACGACGTCAAATATCTGGCGTCGGCGATCGGTCACCGGGACGGCGGCGGCACCACGATCATCAAGAAGATCACCAACATCATCTTCGATGACTGAGCTGGCCGCCGCAGTGCTGTACCTGACAGCCGGCGTGCTGGCGGTCCGCCGTCTGCTGCGGCTGCCCGAAACGTGGCAGGGCCGCAGCGTCACCGTCGGGGTGACGGTCCTTCTGTGGCCGGCCGCGACCGTCTATGCTTGCGGGGCGGCACTCCTGTCTGTGCTCGGCATTGCGGCCGGGGCAGACACCATGCCGCAGAATGGCGGCAATGAGACGGCTGCGGACGGCCCTGTCGGACCTGATCTACCGGCTCGCCACGGCCCTTGACGCCTTGGGATACAGGGTCCGTCCGGCCAAACGGTGCGGTCCGGCCGACTGCCAGCCGTGGCAGACCCTCACCGTCACGACGGCCGACATGGACTCCGTCGAGCCCATCATGTGGCACAGCATCCCCGGCGCGACCGACCTGACCGGACCGCCATCGTGAGGTTCGCATATCTGGGCAACCATGAGCCTGCGCATTCGACCGAGAACGAGGTCCGGGCGGCGGCGGAGGCCGAAGGCCACACGGTCACGGCCATCCAGGAAGGCACCCCTGCCGGCGACGTGCCCGGGTTGGCGGCCGGCGCAGACGTGTTCCTGTGGACCCAGACCCAGTCGCTTGCCGAACGTGCCGGCACCGTCGACGACCGGGCACGGATGCTCGCCACCATCGGCGCCGACATGCCCACGGTCGCCTGCCATCTTGACCGCTGGTGGGGCCTCGCACGGCAGCCCCTGATCTTCACCGAACCGTTCTTCCGGTGCGCCCTGGTGTTCACCGCCGACGGCCACCACACCCGCCAGTGGGAACAGGTCGGCGTCAACCACGTCTGGTGGCCCCCCGCCACCGGCCACCGCAACCTCCAACCCGCCCACCCCGACGAAGGCCGGTTCGGGGCTGGGGTGGCGTTCGTCGGCAGCTGGACAGGCGGCTACCACCCCGAATGGTCGCACCGGCCCGAACTCGTCTCCCATCTGCGGCACGTCTGGGACGCACGCATGTTCCCCGACCGTGGCCGCCCTGCGGTCCGCGGCGACGACCTGCGGACCCTCTACGCCACCGTCAAGGTGTCCGTCGGAGATTCCTGCCTGGTCCCGGGCGTCGACGGCCAGCCCATGACCCGCTACATCTCCGACCGGATCCCCGAGACGCTGGGGCGGGGCGGGCTGCTGATCCATCCGCACGTGGACGGGGTCACCGACGGGACCCTGTATACCGACGGGGAACATCTCGCCTGCTGGAAGCTCGGCGACTGGGACCAGTTGGACGGCCTGATCGGCCACTACCTGGACCATCCCGACGAGGCACGGCAGGTCGCCACCGAAGGCCGCAGGCACGTGGCTGCCCACCACACCTACCGCAACCGGGTCCGTTCCATCACCGCACAGCTGCGGGCGAAAGGATGGGTGTGAGAGCGGTCGTGGTCGGGAGCGGCAGGAGCGGGTCGAAGTGGGCTGCGGTGGTGCTGCGGGTGGCCGGCTACCGGGCCGGCCACGAACAGGCCTACACCACCGGGATGCTCGCAGACGACAGCCCGCCGGACCACCGTTGGGCCGAAGTGCTGGACGTGGACTGCACGCTCGCTGCGGTCCCGTACCTGCTGGGGCTGACGCAGGTCCGCAGGGTGCTGCTGGTCCGTCACCCTCTGGGCTTCGCGACGTCGTTGTGTTCGTCCGGCCCGCTGCTTGCCGGCTCGGCCCCTGCCGGGCTGACCACCCACCTGCACGCCCACCATCCCGACGTGATGGCTGCGACCTCGGAGGCTGAGGCGGCGGTGAGATTCTGGACCGTCTGGAACAGCATGGCTGCCAAACATGCCGACGTGATCCTCCGGCTCGAAGACGTCACCCCCGCAGGGCTGGTGGCCGCCTGCGACCTCGTCCCGCGGCTGGCGATGCTGCCCGTCCCGCCGGTCGGGGCAGGACCCCGAGACGTCCCAGTCAGCTGGGATGATGTCCCCGACGACGTCGCCGACGAGGCGCGCACGTTGGCCGCGAGGATGTTCGGATATCACGATGGCTGACGAACCGCTGTGCGGCTGCAACCACCTGCAATCCCAGCATCCCGGCGCATGCGCCGAATGCGCCTGCCCCGCCTTCCACCACGACTGGCGATGGGTCCCCACCGTCATCAACCGGCGATGGACACTCAACCTGCCGTCATGGCGCGGCTACCGCCGCGAATGGCCCGTCTGGGAGGCCGAACACATCGGCAAGATCTTCGAGCTGATCCGCGACATCGGCGACCCGGTCATCTTCGACGTGGGGGCCGAGCAGGGCGACATGCCGGCCCTGTGGGCCTCGTGGGGCGCCAGAGTGCTGCTGATCGAACCCAGCCCTGCCGCATGGCCGGTGATCCGGCTCGTCTTCGCCGGCAACAACCTGACTCCGGCAGGCTGTTTCGTCGGATTCGCTGCCGCCGACGACTGGGAAGGCCACCCGGATTTCGACGCGACCCCGTCGCCGGCATGGCCCGCCTGCGCCTACGACGTCCTGCGCCCCGACGCGGGGTTCCGGCATCTGTCGGAGATGGGGGCCGACGTGGGGCCGCGGGCACGGCTCGACACGCTCGCCGTCGAACACGGGCTGACACCTGACGTCATCACCATCGACGTCGAAGGCGCCGAATACGAAGTGCTCGCCGGAGCATCCGGGCTGCTGGCGGAGGCACGCCCGCAGGTGGTCTGCTCGGTCCACGAGACGTTCATGGCCGACGGGTACGGGCACACCGTCGAGCAGCTGGCCGGGTTCATGGCCGGGCTGGGCTACCGGCCGCATCTGCTGGCGGACGACCACGAACGGCACGTCTGGTGGCAGCCGGTGTGAGCAGCCTGTTCGTGCTGCCGTCGATCCACGGGCCGTCGACACGCCGCAGCCTCAAAGGCCTCACCGACGTGGAGGTGCAGGTGGTCGACAACACCGACCCTGACGGCAACCGTGGGGTGGCAGCCTCCTGGAACGTCGGGGTCGACCGGGTCCTGACCGAACATCACGGCTGGCTGGTCCTGCTGTCGGCCGCCGTCCGGTTCGCACCCAAGGGGGCGTCGGGGTTCGCGGCGCTGCTGGACAGGCAGCCCGACAACGTGATCGCCGTCGAGTCCCAGTATGGCTGGCACTGCATCGGGTTCCGCCGCGAGGTGTTCGTGAAGGTCGGCAGGTTTGACGAGAACTTCTGGCCCGCCTACTGGGAAGACAACGACCTTGCCCGTCGGGTCCACTGCGGGTTCGGGATCGACCCCCCCTGGTGGCCGAAGGTGGAGGTGGCGGCGTCCGATGCGGGGCCGGCCCATGGGCTTCGGCTGGTCCTCAACGCCCGTCCGTCCCATCAGCGCCCGAACCCGGACCGGCTGCTCGACTACTTCACGGCCAAGCATGGTGGCCCCCCATCCAAAGAGACGTTCACGCGGCCGTGGGGCCGGTTTCCGCTCGACTACTGGCCCGACCCGCAACCCGACGGGCTGGGAGGCTGGATGCCCGGCAGCCCGAAGGCGGCCTGATGGACGTCGTATGGCTGGTCCCCGACGGTTCGGAGGAACCGGCCCGCGGCATGTGGGACCAGCAGGTGGTCGAGGAGGCTGCCGACCGGGCGTTCGGCCCCGACGTCAAACATCGCCACGACCTGCCCGACGGGGACGCTGTGATCGTCGCGCCCGGCAGGGCGTGGGCAGGCCGGGAGGACCTGCTGGCCGGGCTGGCCGGCGGACGGCAGATCGTGGTCACATCCGACGAGGAACGGCGCCTCGACGCCGGCCGGCTGCCCGACGGCGCGATAGTCCAGTATGTGCGGGGGCTGGGCAACGGCCCCACCCCGTGGATACGCGACCACCTGAACGGTCCGGTCGAACGTGACGTGGCCGTGTCGTTTGCCGGGCAGGACACCCACCCGGCCCGCCACCAGTGCGTACAGGCCGTCCAGGATGCAGGCGGGGTCGTCGAGGCTTCGGCAGGGTTCACCCAAGGGCTGCCACCGGACCAGTATGCGGCGCTGCTGTCCCGCTCGCAGCTGGTCGCCTGCCCGTCCGGCCCGGTCCTGCCCGACACGTTCCGGCTGTATGAGGCCATCGAGGCCGGCGCCGTCCCGATCCTCGACCAGCCCAACCACCACTACTGGACCGGCACGTGGGGCGAAGTCCCCGACGTGTTCGCCGTCGACGCATGGTCCGACCTGCCGGCGATGGCCGGGCCGCTGGCCGCGCAGGCCGACCGGCTGGCCGTCGACGCCCAATCCTGGTGGGCACGCACCAGACGTGACCTGGCCTGGCGGCTCAACCCGTCTGACGTCGGTGTGACCGCCGTCATCCCCACCTCCCCGACCGCAACCGACCCGGACCCGACCCGGACCCTGGACACGATCGATTCGGTACTCGAACGTGTGCCGGGCTGCGAGATCCTCGTGTATGCGGACGGGGTCAGGCCCGAGCAGGCCGGCCGGCGGGCCGGCTACCGGCGGTATCTGCGGGCCCTGTCGGAAGCCTGCCAACAGTCGAGGCGGACCGTGACCGTCGTCACGCTGGACCGCTGGCTGCATCAGGCGTGCGGGCTCGCCGCCGTCATCAGCCAGGTCCGTACCGACCTGATGCTGTTCGTCGAGCATGACACGCCGCTGGAAGGACACGTCGACCTCGACGAGCTCGCAAAGCCGGTCAGGGCCGGGCTGGTCGACGTCGTACGGTTGCATCCGGACACCGAGATCTATTCGGGGCATCGGCATCTGATGGTCGGAGAGCCCGTCACGATGGCGGGGGTGCCGCTGCTGCGCACCGTGCAGTGGTCCCAACGGCCGCATCTGGCGCCGACCGGTTTCTACCGGCAGACGGTCCTGCCCTACTTCGACGGCCGGTCACGGACGATGATCGAGGACGTGATGCATTCGGTGGTCGCCACGGCGGCCGAACATGAAGGCTGGGGACGGTTCCGGCTGGCGATCTACCACCCGTCAGGGTCGATCAAACGGTCCGGGCACACCGACGGGCGAGGCGACGACCCGAAATGGCCGATGAGCTACCGGCCTGCGGACCCGTCGGCCCCGTATGCGGTGCGTTCGGCGTGAGGCTCGGACTCATGGGGGCACGGGCAGACAGAAGGGGCCTGGCCGTCCAGACGCTGGAGTTTGCCCGCCACATGCGGCCCGACCGGATCCTCGGGATCGAAGACCCGCAGTCGCCGGCCCCGGACTGGTCGGGCTGGCCGACCCTGTGGGGGACGGTCGGGGGCAGGCGGGGGCTCGACGAGCGGACCGCCGCCGCGTTCCTGACCGGGCTGGATGTGGTGTGGGCGGCCGAGACGTTCTACCACGAGCAGTTCTGCCGGATCGCCGCGACGGCGGGGGTGCGGACGGTGCTGCACGCCAACCCGGAGTTTTTCGGGTTCGACCGGCTCGGCTGGCCACGCCCCGACGTCGTCCTGAACCCGACGTCGTGGCTCAACGAACGGCTCTCAGCGAAGGTGTTTCCGTTCCCGGTCGACCGTGACCGCTGCCAGCATCTGCCTCGTCCGCTGACCGACCCGGTCCGGTTTCTGCATGTGGTCGGCCAGCCGGCCATGCACGACCGTGCCGGCACCCAAACACTCCTCAAAGCGCTCACGCTGGTCCGCCGGCCGGTCGACGTGACGATCCGCACACAGGGCTCCTTGGGGGTCGACCCGCGTCCGCCCGGTCACGTCACCCTTGCCGTGGAACAGGCCGACGTGGCCGACTACTGGCGGCTGTATGACGGCTTCGACGTGCTGGTTCTGCCCCGCCGGTATGGAGGCCAGTCGCTGGCGTTCAACGAGGCCGCCTCCTGCGGCCTCGCCGTCGTCGCCACCGACGTCGAGCCGCAAACCTCCTGGCTGCATCCGGCCGGACGCATCCCGGTCCGACGGCGACGGTCGTTTCGTGGGATGGTCGGGCCGGTCCCGATGGTCGAAGGCGACCCCCGCGCCCTGGCAGCGATCCTCGACCTGCTGTCGACAAGCCCGCAGATGGTGGCCGACATGTCCGCCCACTCCGACCGGTATGCGGAGGGGGTCTCGTGGGGGCGGCTCGGACCCGAGTTCCGGCAGATCCTGACGGCATGATCGACTGCCGGGCCACCCAGCGGGTCTACCTCGACCATCTCGCCCCCATCTGGAAGGCCCTCCCCGACGACGTCCGCGGCACCCTGTTCGCCGGACGCGAAGTCGAACACGCCCGCAATCTCGGCCTCGAACCCTCCCCACGCCCCGGAGACGCCGGCATGGTGCTGGTCGCCTCGGCCGCAGACCTGCACCGCGACGGCCGACCTGCGGTCATGCTCAACCACGGGGCAGGACAAACCTACTGTCTGGCGCCAGAGACTCGGGTCCTCACCGGCGACCTCCGGTGGACTCCGATCGGTCAGGTCCAAGCCGGTGATCCGCTTGCTGCCTTTGAAGAGGAACGGGCCCCACCTCGACAGTGGCGCGGATGGAAGTGGACCACCGCAACGTCCACCCGCCGTATCCCGCTGCCCTGCTACCGGCTCACGTTTGCAGATGACACCACGATTGTCGCATCGGCGCAGCATCGGTGGCTGCGCAGGACCAACCAGACTTACGACTGGATCACGACCGAGTCGATGCATGATGCCGACACTTGGCCCATTCGAAACACGAAGGTCTTGAAGCCGTTTCAACCTTGGACTACTGACTACTCATGGGGCGCGGGATATCTGGCCGCAGCATTTGACGGTGAGGGGTCACTGACCCAGACGGTCAGGGACGAGCGTCAGAACCGCTGCATGCTCACGTTCACGCAGCGTGATAATGCGATGCTGGCAGAGGTGCTCCGCCAGCTGAACGAGAGGAATTTCAGGTTCTCGGTCAACCGTTCCCGGCCGGATGGTGTGCTGTACATCAACGTCCTCGGTGGCGTGAGCGAGGTGTTCCGATTCGTCGGGTCGATCCGTCCACGACGATTGTTGGATGGGTTCGTCCCGCTCGACAACGGCCAAATGCGCGGCCAGCCCGTCCAACTTCGTAGCAAGGAGTTCATCGGGGAGCATGAGGTCGTAGCGCTATCGACGGGCACAGGAACGTTGTTCGCCGAAGGGTTCGCGTCACACAACTCTGGCGATCCGGCCGCACCCCAGGCGGCCACGTCGGCCTCGTACACGGGCGGGGCAGGCCGTGACGCTGTCATTGCCAACCTGTGTCCCGGACCGGCCGACGTGCAAGCCTGCCGCCGGGCCCAGCCTGACGTCCCCGCCTACAGTCTGGGCGGAGTGCCGCGTCTGGACCGGCACGTCGGCTACCGGCGCGGCGTCCATGTGGCGTTCGCATGGCACTGGCACATGCCGATGGTCCCCGAAGGCACCCCCGCATGGGGCCACTACTGCGACGTCCTCGCAGACGTGGCCGGACGCTATCCGACGTTGGGGCACGGGCATCCGCGCATGTGGCGCTACTACCGGGCCCAGTACGAGAAGCTGGGGATCGAGCCGATCCAGCATTTCGATGTGCTGCTGGAGCGTGGGGTCGGGCTGCTCGCCTGTGACAACAGCTCGGTGATGTACGAGGCGGCGGCCTTGGGCATCCCGGTGCTCGCGCTCAACGCCCCGTGGTATCGCCGTGACGTGCATCACGGGCTGCGGTTTTGGAGTCATGTTCCCGGCCTCGAATGCGACCGGCCGCAGGACCTGCCGGACGCCATAGGGGAGGCGTTTGATGACCCGCCGCAGGCGCGCGGCTACCGTGCCCGCGCAGTCCGGCACGTGTACGGTGGCCCGATGGACGGCCGGTCGACCGGCCGGGCGGTGGAGGCCATCATGGACATTCTGTCGTGACGGTCGCCGACCCGGACCTGTTGGAGACGATCGCCGAGCAGATCATGGCGGCCGTCGAAGCCGAATGGGCCGCCCAAACCCTCACCCTCCCCGACCGACGGTATCTGACCACCGGGGTCGTGGCGGCAGACTGCGAACAGCTGGTCGTGTCGCTGATCGCCGCGTTCGCCGGACGTCCCGCCGCCGAAGAACCGCAGACCGAATGGACGTTCGACAAGATCCGTACCGCCACCTACGCGGTCGAACTGTGGCGGTGCGTAGTCGCCGGCTCCGCAGCGACAATCGGTTCGTTGGATGCCGAAGGCCGGGCGCGGCTGCGAGACGGATGGCTGCTGCACCGCGGGCTGGTCGAAGCCGTCCTGGCCGGCGGCATCGTCGGGTGCCGGGACGGGTCGGTCGGACGGCTCGAAACGATCGGTCCCGAGGGTGCGTTCGCCGGGCTGCGGGTCACCGTCGACGTGCTGGTGGGCCTGTGATGGCCGACCTCAACCTGGAGGTGCGCGCCTATGCGGACCGGGTCGCGTTGGCTGCGGCGGCCGACATGTTGCGTGACACCGACCGTCGCGCCCCGGTCAGGACCGGCCAGCTGCGAGGGACGGGCGACATCGTCCGCAAGGGGTCTGGGCGGGTCGAGATCCGCTACCCGGCGGAGTATGCCTCCTTCACCGACACGGGGACACGGCCGCACACGATCCGGCCCCGCAACCGCAAGGTGCTCCGGTTCCGGGTCGGCTCCACCCTCGTCTACACCCGCCGCGTCGACCATCCGGGCACCCGCGGCACCCGCTGGTACTCCGACGTCGTCAACCTGTCAGGTTGGCAGGCGGCGCTGCGCCGTGCAGCAGGACGGGTCCGCTAGCATCGACGGGGTAGGCGGCAACCGGAGCAGATGTGGTCGACGGCATCGACTTCCGCGACGACGGCACCATCACCGTCACCGACGGCGACCGGGTCGAACGGATCCGCCGCCCCACCATCGGCGAGTTGCGTGCCCTGATGGCCGACATCGGGCAGGTCGCCGACCTCATCACCGAACTGGCCGAATCCAGGGTCGCCACCGACACGGCGATCCGCCGGCGGATGCAGGCCGCAGAAGAGGCCGAACAGGCCGCCATCGGCGAGGCTGACGATCCGTCGGGGCTGCTGGAGGAACGTGCCCAACGCAGGCTGGCTGACAAGCGGGAGCTGTCCAAGATCGGCGACGAGTTCACCCGTCAGGTCGACGAGGCGCATCTGAAGTTCACGCTGCGGGCCTTCGAGATGCTGTCGGCACAGGCGACCCCCTGGACGACGTTGGACGTCGAGAAGCTGCCGGCGTGGATGGCGTCACGGGACCTGCCGGTGAGGATGCGCAGGCATTGGCAGACGGTCCCCTCTCCTGCTGGCCCGGCCTAGAGGCCGACGGAGCCCCGGACCAGCCTGCCGTCGACGACCCGTTCGCCCCGGTCAACCAGCGCCGCACCGTCGCATGGCCGACGTTGCCTGACGGGCTTGACTGGTTCGGGCCGATCTACCGTGCGATGGCGATCCGGTGGGGTTGGGACCCTCGTACAGTCGACCGGCTGGAAGTGTGGGAGGCGGCCGTCCTGCTCGGCCATGCCGGCGTGGGCCCGGCAGTCCAGCAGGTGCAGGCCGTAACCGTGTCTGACGGTTACGATCCGGCCGATGGCTGAACTTCGCACCGACCTGGTCCTGTCGGTCGATGCTGCGCTGCGGCAGGTCGAACGGCTCCGTGCCGAAGCCTCCCGTGCCCTGACCATCGACGTCGACGTCCCCCCGGTCGATTTGGGGTTGGGCGACGACATCGCGTCGGTACAGGCGCTCGACGCCGGGCTGGGCGACGTCACCGAAGAGATCGACGAAGCCTCGTCAGCCTCGGACCGGCTCGGCACCGCACTGAAGGGTGCGCTGGCGGTCGTGGGGGCACGGGAGATCATCCGCGGGCTCAAGGCCATCGTCGACGCCGCCTCCGACCTCGAAGAATCCTCATCGAAGGCCGGCGTCGTCTTCGCCGACAGCTTCGGGCAGGTCGCCGAGTTCGCGGCCGAGGCGGCCGTCAACGTCGGCCTGTCCGAACAGGCGGCGTTCGAGGCGACCGCCACCTTCGGGAACCTGTTCACCGCACAAGGTCTGGCGGCAGAGGCCGCAGCCGACATGTCCACGTCGGTCGTGTCGCTATCGGCCGACCTCGCTTCGTTCAACAACCTTGAGGTGGACGAGACGCTCGACAAGATCCGGTCCGGGCTGGTCGGCGAAATCGAACCGTTGCGGCAGTTGGGGGTGTCGTTCAACGCCGCACAGGTCGAAGCCAAGGCGCTGGAGCTCGGTCTGGCGTCCGCGAACGGGGAGATCGACGACGGCGCGAAGATCCAGGCCCGCTACAGCCTGATCCTTGAGCAGACGTCTGCTGCACAGGGGGATTTTGCGCGGACGTCGGACGGGTTGGCGAACCAGCAGCGGATCCTGTCGGCTGAGCTGGGGAATGCGGCCGCCCAGTTGGGGCAGATCCTGCTGCCGGCCGCTCTGGATCTGGTCGAGATCTTCCGACAGGACATGCTGCCATCGGTGATCGAGCTTGGCGAGGCCGGCCTGCCGCTGCTGGTGGAAGGGTTCGAGGCGGTGGCCCCGATCGTGGGGACAACCACCGAACTGCTGGTGGCGTTGATCCCCGTGATCGACGTGCTGGTCGGGGTCATCGACGCGATCCCCGAGTCGGCACTGTCGGCGGCCGGTGGCGTGTTCGCATTGTCGCGGGGGATGCGTGCGTTGGGTGTCACCGTGTCGTCAGGCCGGGTCGCAGCGATCGTCGCCGCAGCCGCCGCCGTGGGGGCGCTGGCAGACTCGATCGGACTGTCACCGGACGCGGGCCGAGAGTTCGCCGAACTGCAACGGCAGATCGGACAGTTCGGCGCGACCGGGCAGGCCACAGGACGTATCAACGACGTCACCGAGGCGCTCGACCGGCTCGCAGACAGGTCCGTGTTCGAGACGGTCAACGAAGGGTTGGGGACGGTCGGGGATGCGTTCCTCGGGCTGCTGGGGATCGAAGGGCCGTTCGAGCGGCTCGGTCGGGCGCTCGCGGACGCGGATACGATCGCTGCCGGCCTCGTCTCTGACGGCAACATTGCCGGTGCGGTCGCCCTGCTGGTTGACCAGCTCGGACAGTTGGGCACGCTCGACGTCGACGAGCTGGCCGCATTCCTGCCGGGCACGTTCGCGGCCATCGACGAGACTCTGACCGGTCTGGCCGAGTCCGGAAACATCTCCGGCGCACAGGATCTGTTTGCCGGTCTCGCCGGGGCGTTCGACGACGTCGGAGTGTCCGCCACCGGCCTTGTCGGAAATCTGCCCGACTACGTCCAGGCCATCCGGACGGTCGCCACCGAAACGGGCAGGGCGATCGACCCGACCGTCGGGCTGGGCGAGACGATCGACACGCTCGCAGAATCGTTCGGCGCCATCGACGACACCGAAGGGTTCCAGGAGGCGTTGGAGGCGCTGGCCGAGTTTGCCGACGTCGACGTCGACGACTTGGGGGTGGCGTTCGACATTCTCGCTGACCCGTCCGGGTTCGAGAACGTTTCGGTTGCTGTCGACCGGCTGCGTGGCCTGCTGCCGTTTGTGACCACCGACGCCGAACGGGCCGCCGCCGCACTCTCTCAGGTCGACGATGTGCTGGTGCAGGTCGCATCCCTGCCCGGCGGCGGAGCAGCCGTCCTCACCTTCCTGGATCAGGTCGTAAAACGGGTCCCCGGCCTGACATTCCGGGAGGCCATCGACTCGCTGCCGCTGTTCAAGGCTGTCCTCGAAGGGCTGCCGGGCGGCGCAGACGCAGCCATCGCCGCCCTCGAAGCCACCACAGGGGCGGCCGACGACACCGGCGAGGCGTTCGACGCTGCCGCCGCCGCGGTCGCCGGGTACGGGGCCGAACTGGATGCGCTGCTCAACCCGGTCACACGGTTCCGTGACGCACAGGACGACGTCAATGCCGCCCTCGAAGCCCTCGCCGACCCTGAAGGGGACCGGGAGCAGGCCCTGCTCGATCTTGCATCGGCACTGGCGGCTGGTGCCGGTGCCGCGGCCGAGCTCAAAGCGCTGGGTGACAGCCTCCCGGAGGGGTTCCGTGGGATCGGGCAGGCCTTCGACGTCGACACCGGACTGCTCGACGAACTGCTCGGGTTGCTGACCGACATTCAAGGTACGGGCTCCGCAATCAGCGATGAGGCGTTCAAGTTCACCATCGACTTCGAGGCCGGAACGGCCCGGCTGACGGCGTTCCTTGAAGACATCGAAGACCTTGAAGTTCTGCCGGTCCAGATCGAACCGGAGCTGGACGAACGGACGTTTGAGGAACGCCTCGACAGCATCGCAGATCTGATCGTAAACGAGACGTTGCGGTTCGTCTTCGAGTCAAACCTCGATGAGGTCGTCGCTGACATTCGGGCAACCCAGCTTCAGGCCGACATCCTCACCGCCGGCAAGCAGATCGAGTTCGACTCGAACCTTCCGATGGTTCTGCTGCAAGAGGCCGCTCTGTCAACGGCGTTGCGGGATTTGGAGGGGATCTACAACGTCGACATCGACGTGGACGTCGACACGTCCGGGGCCCGCAGCGAGCTGGTCGAGCTGGTCGAACAGTTCGGGGTCATCGGCGTACGTGTCCCCGGCGGGTTCATCCCGGCCCAGCACGGTCTGATCGCCGACCCGACCCCGGGCGGACATCTTGTGCGGGTGGCGGAGGCGGGGGTGCGGGAGGTCATCATCCCGGTCGACGACGCGTCACGGGCACGTGCGCTGGCGGACGCGTCCGGCCTGACCGGCCTGCTCGGAGGTGGACGGCAGGCCGGGGACATCAACATCTCCGTGGTCGGGGCCGTCGACCCTGACGCTGTGGCGACCAAGACGGCCGACGAGCTGGCGGCCGTGATGCTGCGGGCAGGAGGCTGACATGCCGGGTTCGGCAGAGTTCGCCGAGCTGACCTGCGCCGAATGTGGCGGCATCCTCAAGGTCGACACCGTCTCGTGGCACACCGGCGCATGGTGCCTGACCGACATCTCCCCGCTGCTGGACTCCGGACTGGTCCGAGGGGGCGACCTTGACGTCCCGTTTGCTGACGGGTCCACGCCGCTGCGCCGCCGCCCGACTTCGACGCCGGTGCGATTGACCGTCTGGTTTGGTGGGCTGGAGGACGAGAACGGGAATGCGCATGCCAACCCGAAGGCCGGCCTGTTCGTCAACATGGAACGGTTCGAGACCCTGTTTGTCGATCCGCCCGGCACCACGGCGGGGACCCGCACGGCCGAGTTGACGTTGGACAACGGGACGGTCCTGTCAGGGCCGTTCCACGTGGAACGGATGGTCCCGCAGTTGCGGCCCGGGACGTTGGCGCAGGCGATCGTGTTCTGTTCGGTGCCGTCCGGCAAGCTGCCCTGACATGGCGGGCGAACCGGTCACCTTCCAGGTGGAGCAGGTCGACGGGACGCCGGTCGACTCGTTCACAGATCCGGTGTCGGCCCGGTGGATGCATGCCGGGCGTGGGGAGGGGCCCGGGTCGGGGCAGATCACGATGCACCGCGACCATCCCGACTTCGGCGACCTCGACTATGGGCTGGTGGTGACCGTGGACGTGGCCGGGGTCGACCGGCACACGTTCGTGCTCGAATCGCGCCAGACGGTCCGTGCCCAGCCGGGCGAGGACGCGGGGGTGCTGGCACGGTGGGAAGGCCGCGGGCTGCTGGCGGCGATGGGAGACGTCGGGCTGGGCGGCGCGGTCGTCTACCCGGAGGGGGGGGTCGGCGGGCTGGAGGCGGACCCGCGGATGTTCGGGTGGATGGACTGCGGCTGCTTCGACCATGCCGGATTCGGGTTTGCGGCCCCGGCGGCGATGAACCACCGTCAGGACGACCCGGACCCGCCGTGGACGGCCGCCGCCCCCGAGTCGTGGCCGGACGGCCAGGCACGGCGGCTGTGGTGCACGGCCCCGACGGTGGTGAGCTCCGGGGCCGACGAGGTCCAGTCGATCGCGCTCGGGGACTCGATCGACTCGGGCACGTTCACCCTCACGTTCCGTGGCGCCACCACTGCGACGATTGGGACGCCGTGGTCTGCCGCACAGGTCGCGTCGGCGTTGGAGGCCCTTTCGACGATCACGGACGTGACGGTGGTCGGCTCCGGGCTCGACTCGGACCCCTATCTGGTCACGTTCCTGGACCCGGGCGGCCAGAATGTTCCGCTCATCTCGGTCGACCATTCGTCGCTGAACCATCCGCCGCAGACCGGGACGGTCACCGTCGTGCAGGAAGGCGCCGCAGCGACGTATGCGACCGCGAAGGGCTGCTGCTACTTCCATCACGAGTTTGTGACCGCGACCGACCAGACGCTGATCCTGTTCGTCAACCTCGCCAAGACCGGGGAAGTATGGATCGACGGGCTTCAGATCTACCGGCAGGATTCGGCGGCGGCGGCGAAACGGACCCAGACGGTCACGATCGATCTGCCGGCGGGCGACCACTGCCTGAATGCGAAGGTCTGCCAGGGTTCGTCGTCGGGGCTGGCATGGTTCATGTTCACGCTGGCGCAGGCCACCGAAAACGGCGACGGGACCTTCTCGTTGGGGGCTGTGGCGGCCCGGTCGACGGCAGCGACCCTGGCGTTTTCGACATCGGTGAACGCCCCCGAGCCGGGGGTGACCGTCGGCGAGCTGGTCATCTGCCTCGACGACGAGGCCCGGGCACGCGGGGCGCTGTCGTGGCTGACCGAAGGGTTCGACGGCACCGACGACTCCGGCGCGGTCGGGTGGGTGTCCGACTACACGTGGGCGTTCTCTGTCGGCACCCCCTACTCCCAGATTGTCGCGCAGGTCGAACAGCTGGCGGGGGTGCTGGCCGAACTGGGGCCGTCACGGGTGCTGGAGATATGGCAGGACGAGGCCGGGTCGTCCGGGGCGACGTTGGCGGAGGGAACATCGATCGTCGAGTCGACCTACACGACGCAGGGGCCGGCCGGCAATGCGGCGCTGGTCGCGTCGTCGCAGGCGTGGGACGAGTTCGTCGACGCCGCCTCGGTGGCCGCCTACGGGCGGCTGGAGTTCGCCACGGTCCTCGGCGTGCAGCCCTCCATCGCGGACCTGGAGACGTTCGCCAACCAGATCCTCAACCGCAGCATCGACCCGACCGAGACGGCCACGGTCGTGGCTGGCCCTGACGCGGGCGGCCCGCAGCCGTACGTGGACGTGGAGCCCGGCGAGACGATCGTGGCGCCTGACGAGGACGGTGCGGGGGCGACGTGGAGGGTGCTGGCGTTGGGGGCCGAACCCAACGACGCCGGGGTCTATGTCCGGTGGACGTTCCTGCTGCGGAAGGTGGGCCCGAGTGGCAGTTGACCCGGATGCGGCAGACCGGCTGTTTCGCCGTGCACAGCGCAAGGCCGGTGCGGCCGCGTCGATGCGGCAGGCGTCGACGCTGGTGGAGACCTTCCCGCAGCAGCAGGGCAGCCTGTCACGTCCGGCACGCCCCAAGGCCGGCCCGGCCTCCCAGCAGGCGGCCGGGCCCGGCCTGTCGCTGACCGTCGGAGACCCGTGCGGGCAAGGGCTCGAAGCCACAATTTCGGGGCATGTCGGGGCCGGCAACGAGCCGCTGACCTTCGCGACCGTCACACGCCGGACCGGGTTCGCCGAGACGACCCTGCCGACCACCCAGATCGTGCTGCCCTGCAACGCCGTCTACGGCCTCGAAGTCGCCTTCGAGACGGCCGACGACACGGTCGGCGGGGTGGTGGGGCTGTATCTGAACGGTGCGCTGCTTCAGGCCGGGCACGGATATCAGGGGGCGTGGACCCGCTACACCGACATGTGGGAGTTCATCGGGCAGGCAGGCGACCTGGTGGAGGTCAAGGTCGACCATGCGGGGACTTCGGACCTGGAGTATGAGGGGGTGGTGTCGATCTTCGGGAAGGAACGGGTGATCGAGACGGTCACCGACTGTACGGAGTTTGTGGCGGGGCTCGGGCCGAAGGGCTGGTGGAAACTCGACGAGACGTCAGGGTCGACCGCAGTCGACTCGTCCGGGAACGGGTTTGACCTGTCGATCGCCGCCGCGAACGTCACGCTGGGGCAGCCGTCGTTCTGCTGCGGGGACGGGTCCTACGACTTTGCTGGGGTGCAGGGGATCAACTCCAACTGGGTCGGATCGGGCACGAACGCCTTCGACTTCGAAGGGACGCCGTCATTTTCGGCCGCGATCTGGGTCGACCTCGACACGGCCGGCGCGGACGGGCATCTGGTCGGAACCCACTTCTTCGATGCCAACTGGGGCGGATGGGGCCTGACAGTCCACACCGGCAACATCTGGCGGTTCGCCCGGTCCACATCTGGCACCATCTCCGTTGACATACTCAACGTGTCCGGCGACATCGGCCCGACCAACTCGGTCGGGATACCTCGCCACATCGTGGGGACCTACGACGGCGCCGACATGCGCATGTATGTGGACGGCATCCTGAAGGGGACGCTCGCCTCGACCCGCAACGTCGGCGATTCTGCTCTGTTCTCCATCGGCGAGGCCCGGACCCCGATCGTCTCCCAGAACCCGCTCAACGGCAAGGTGTGCGACTGTCAGGTGTACGACTACCGGCTGACTGACGCACAAGTCCTCGACCTGTTCAACGCGACCCAAGGCTGAACGATGTCCGGGGGAACCTTCGACCACAACCTTGACGGCATCACCGACGGGCAGGGCGTCGCATGGGACGCAACCGCCATGGAGCTGGTGCCGGTCACCTTGGGGGGCGGGGCGAGCTCGCTGCCGGGGCTGTCGGACGTGGACGACACGGTCACCGCCACGAAGGGGGATCTTCTGGTCGCCGACGGCGCGGAATGGGACGATCTGCCGGTCGGGGCGGACGGTCAGGTTTTGACGGCCGATGCAGCTGAGGCCTTCGGGGTCAAATGGGCCGACGCGGCCGCAGGCGGAGGGGTCGGGCCTACCGGCCCGTGGCATCAGGACAACGTCGCCGCCTCGCAGACCGACGTCGCACTGACCCTGCTTGACGGGGTCCGTGAGACGATCCCCGCGCCCGCCGATGGTTCGGTGACCGCCATCGCAGTGCTGTCGAACGAGGCCCGTACCGCAGGGACCCTGACCGTCGAGTTGACGGTCAACGGTGTCGGGTCCGGCCTGACGGCCGTGCTGGACGGCACGAACACCGAATGTGACGTCGGGACCGGGTCGGTGGCCGTCTCGGAGTGTGACGAGATCGGGGTGACCGTCACCACCGACGGCTCGTGGGCGCCGACGACGGCAGACATCACCGTCATGCTCCAGCTGGGGGCGGCTTCCGGTGGCGGGGCGGTCCCGGGATGGATCACCCATCTGGTCGCGGACGGCACCGAGGACGAGGGGCAGGAGTTCGACGGTACTTCCGGTACCGGCACCAAGATCGAGCCGTCCGGTAGCGCCACCGCCACTGAGGCGCAGGGCGTCCTGTCGGTCGTGTTCGATTCGCAGTCTGCCGTCAACCTGACCGGGTTCATGTTCCCGCTGTCCGGGACATGGCAGGCCGGCTCCTACATCGAAGCTGCGATACGGCTGATGGCGCTCGGGAACGAGAACAACACCGTTGCCGGGATCACCGTCGCCGACGACGGCGGGAACCCGCTCACGACGGCAGATTCGATCGTCCTCGGACGAGTCATTGCAGGCGCCACGGTCGAAGCCTCGACGGTGCGCGGGACGTTCACCAACTATGCGGCCGCGGCCAGCACAACCCGTGCCGTCGACCCGTTCGCACAAGGGCCGCTGCTGTATTGTCGACTCACCATGACCTCGTCTGGCGTGTGGAACCTGGAGTTGTCACCCGACGGCGTCTCGTGGACCGACCTCGGAGGGATGAGTGTGAGCGGCGGCATCACCAACGTGACCCACTACGGGTTCGGTGTGAGCCGCAACGGCACCGGGGCCGAGCCTGCCATCGCGACCACCGACTATCTGCGCGTCTACGGTCTGGTCTGACGGCCGGCACAGCCTCGCTTGACCGGCTGCGGTCCCGTACCCTGCCGTCGACTGGAGGTCGCGTATGTCTGCCATCCTCGGTTCTGCCAAGGCTCTGGTCCCGGTCCTGTTCGCTGCCGCCATCGCCGCCCTCGAACAGCTCGGCGTCAGCATCGACTGGGTGACCGCCACCCTCACCAACGCCGCGAAGGTCTGTCGCGCGTAGGCGGCCAACCACGGCATCCCGATCCGGCACGCCCTGCGGGTCCTCCTGCCTGATCCTCGCGCGGTCCGTCGCGACCACCTACCCTCGTTTCGACCACAGTTGACCGGGGAGGCCATCGTGGAGGCAGTACCGACCATCGGGCTCGCAGCCCTCGTAATGAAGTTCACCGACCTCGTGCATCAAGTGCGTGCCGGCGAACTTGCCAAGGCCGTGACACAGATCGCCGTGTGGGTGTTCGGGGCGCTTGCGGTGGCGCTGTTCGTCCAGACCGACTTCGCCGCAGGAGTTGAGGCCGGCGGTGTCGCACTGGCCGAGCTGAACCTGTGGTCGCAGGTCGTCGTCGGCATCTCGGCCGCGTCGATCGGCTCGGTGGTTCACGACACGCTCGGCCGTTGACCGCGCCGGACAGGTCTGCATGATGGACCTCGCCGCCGTCTCTCAGATCGTCGGCGGCGGCGTCGGCGTCGGCACGATGCTGCTGGTGCTGGTGATGCTGGTCCGCGGCGACCTCGTCCCGGGCTCGACCCACCGGGAGTTGCGTGAGGACTCACGCCACCACTACAGCCGCATCAAGGAAGACCGCGACTACTGGCGTGACACGGCGATGGAAGCCCTCAACGCGCTGGGCGCAACCGTCGGCAGGAGGGAGGGCGGTGTCTGAACGTGACGGGGTCGTCCCCATCTATGACCATGAGGACGACACGACCCCGCAGGAGGTCCGCCGTCAGGTCGACGAGGTGCTGACGCTGTTGAAGATTCAGGCGGGGGTGGTGCGCCACAAGCCGCGTGTCGCCATGACCGGCGAGGAGTTGCGCCGCAGGGTCGCGATGCTTGCCCAGCAGGCCGCGACGATCCGGGAGCAGCGATGATGTGGACGGTGCTGACGTGGGGTCTGGTGGCGCTTCCTGCCGTGGGGATGCTGGCGCTGCTGGCCGACATTGCGGACGCACGGCGTGACCTGCATCTCGTGCGTGAGGAGGGTCTTGTCGGGTCGGTGCAGGAGGAACAGGCCAAGCACAACTTCCGGGCGCAGGCGTCGCGGGCCGCGGTACTGACGGTCATCGGCCTGATGGCGCTGCTCCAGTTGGTTGACGTGTTGACCGGCGAGTGGCTGGCCGCACTGATCTACGTCATCACGATCATCCTCGTCGCGGATTCGTGGCGGGCACGGCTTGCCCGCAAGAAGATGATCCGGCTGATGTACCGGGGCGGTTGACGTGGCGACGGTCGAGGCAGAACTCAAACGTCGGGATGCTGCGCTCGCGCTGGTCGACTGGCTGCTCGCCGCCGACGCCGAGAACACTGCAACCGGCCTGTCCGACCCGGTCGTCGAGTACGGGCTGCGTGCCCGGCTCGCGCAGCTGTCGGCGCTGGTCGTCGAGCTGGGCGGGATGCTGCCCGGCCCGCCCCCACGTCCCGCCGAGGCAGACACAGAGCCGCCGTGTGAGGGGCCTCCGGGAAGATGCCGCCGATGAGATGGGTCGAGCCCGTCCTGCTGGCTGCCGGGTTCCTTGTCGGCTGCGCGGTCGGGGCTGTGCTTGCCACACAGCTCGTGGAGGCGTGCCGGTGAGCGCACCACTGTCCACGACCAGGATGCGCAGCGAGTATTCGGCTGCCCGCTGCGACACGTCGAGGATGGTCCGTGTCGTCTTCCACGGCTGGTCGCCAGGCCTGCTCGTCGAGTATCGGACCGCAGAGGCGTGGCGGGCGTTCTCTGCGGTGATGAAGGCCCACGACTACCGATTCCGTGAGTCGTCGGGCGGGACTTTCAACTGTCGTCTCATCGCCGGCTCGTCCTCCTACTCGTTGCATGCCTACGGGCTCGCCATCGACCTCAACCCTTCCAAGAACCCGCACGGCACCACACGGACCGACCAGCCGGCCGCGTTCCGCCGCGACATCAAGGCCATCCGCACCGTCTCGGGCAGGCAGGTGTTCGCCTGGGGCGGCGACTGGCGTGCACCCACCAACCCTGACCCGATGCATCACCAGATCGGCGCCACCCCGGCCGAACTCGCCGCCGGACTCGTACTCCCCCCGCTCATCATGGAGGCCAACATGTTCCCCCAGTACGGCGACAACGACGGCGCGTGGCCCGGCGGCGACGGGCCGGTCCGCTACTACCAGCGGCTGCTGCGCGCGCAGGGCCAGACGGTGACGCTTGACGGCGTCTACGGACCGCAGATGCAGGCTGCCGTGTCGGCATGGTGGAAGAAGGCCACCGGACAAGACTACAGCGGCAAGCGGATCACCACGTCGGTCAAGATGCGCCTCGAGAAGGCGTGGCACACGCAGGGTGGCGGTCTGTCGGTAGCCGAGGCCGACAAGCGGTACCCCCGCCGCGGCACCGCCATCTACACCAAGATCCCATGAGCCGCCTGGTCGTGCTGGCCTGCTGCGCCGCCGGCGCCGTCCTCGGCGTCGCGCTGGTCAAGGCCGGCACGAAGCTGCTGAACGTGACGGCGGACCGGGCCATACGTCCCGGCCTCTAGGCCGGGCAGGCCTGCACCGTATGCCCCTTCGGTGCAGGCCGGCAGCCCTGTCGCCCCCCAGCGGCGGGGCTGCTCAACGTCAGGTTGAGGTCGGCTGGATGTGGCGTGGAGGTTGAGGGTCGATGAAAGGTTGAGCCGCCGGGGGCGCCCTTTGCGAGGAGGACGACCGGAACGGCGGGGCGGTGTGCCCCGGCGCCACACCCGGCGGCCAACGTCACTGTAGCAGGACGAAACCCCGGCGGCTTGGGGCCTCCGGGGTTCCGTTGAGCACTCTTGCGCTCCGCTGTCGAGAAGCGTAGTGTGCTGCGCAGGTCAACGCGCTGGGCGAATCGTACTCGTTCGGCGCGACGTGCGAAAGGCCGGCGCCGGATGGACCCCTCTCCGCCGATCACCCTCCAAAGTCCCGGCCCGCGGTCACACGCCAGTATTTCTGCGGGCGGCCCCTGATGGCACGGTCTCAGGCGCGCATCCACACGTCGGTATGGCGTGACCGCGAATTCACCGCACTCCCGTTGGCGACCCAGGCCGCCTACTGGATGATCCTGTCCCAACCCGACATGACCCTCGCGGGGGTGGTGCCGTACGTGCCGGCCCGCTGGTCCAACCTGGCCGGTGGCGAGCCGGTGGCGCCGCGCGTGGCAGAGCTCGAAGATGCCGGGTTCGTCGTCGTGGACGAGCAGACCGGAGAGGTCTGGGTGCGGACCTTCACCCGCCATGACGGGGTCATGGCCTCCCCGAAGACCCGTCGGCCGATGTGGTCGGCGTGGAAGTCGGTGCTGTCGCCGATCATTCGCAGCCTGTTCTTCGAGCAGATGGACAACGAAGCCGTATCTGAGGCCGTCGAGCAGGGCTGGATTACCCCTGCCGATACCATATCTGATGGGGTATCCGATACCCCTACCGATAGGCCTCGCGTGCGTGCGCGCGCGGACTCCGACTCCGACAACTACTCCGACTCCGACTCCGACAACGACACGTCCGGCAAACCGGACGCGACCGTCAGGTTCCCCGACGAGGTCAACAAGCTCACCAGAGAATTCGCACAACTCGTCCTCGACAACGGCCACACCCTGCCGGAGAAGGGAAGCAGTGCAGCGGGCCTGTGGCTCGTCGCGATGGACAGGCTCAGACGGCTCGGGCCGAAAGGCAACGGGCAGCACCCACCAGGCGATGAGGAGATACGTGCTGTCATGCGGTGGGCGCTCACCGAATCCGACTTCTGGCCAGCAAACATCCAGTCAGTACCGACGTTCCGTGACAAGTACACGCGCCTTCGAGCGCAGATGGCTCGCGACAGCCGCAACGGCAGCGGTCAGGTCGACTTCGCAGAGTTGAGGGCGGCGGCGAGAGCACACCAGGAGCAGACATGACCAACGAACAGGCCATCGGCATCATCGAACTCATCGCCGGACTGTGGCCCAACTTCCGGCCGACGAAGGAGACGACGGTTTTGTGGGCATCCCACATGTCAGACCTGGACGTCGAGCGGGCCACGGCCGCATGCCATGCGCGTGTCGCCGCGGGCGACGAGTGGCCCAACATCGGCCGCATCCGGGCTGCGGCGCTGTCGCATCTGCTGACCGACCGTGCGGACGACGAGACATTCCCGCTGGTCTGGGAGGCGTCCCGCCAGATTTCGGGCGGGCTGGCGATGATGACCCCGAGGCGCCGCTACGACTGGCCGCACTCCAAGGATGCGATCAACGAGGCGATCGAGATCATCGGGTGGCGGCATCTGTCGTACATGGATCATGAGCCGTCGGCACGGTCGCAGTGGGGGGGCGTCTACCGGCAGGTGGTCAAGCGCCGTACCGAAACGACCTTGACCAACCCTGCGCTTTCGGCGCCTGACCGCAAGGAGCTGACGTGACCACTGATGCGGAGTGGGACGACCGGATGGCTGCGCTGGATGACGCCGACAGCTGGCGTGGTTCGGGCAGGCTGCGGCCTGCCGGTGATCTGCCGCCGTCGCTGTCGCAGACGTTGGATGCGGAGGGCTGGGCAGCCCGTATCCGCGGCGGGCTTGCTGACGGGACGCTGAGGGTGGCCGATCCTGCGGAGCGGACCTACGGGTGCCGGTGCGAAAACGGGGATGGGTGGATCGTCGTCGACGCGGGCGGGCCCGATGGTCAGCCGACGGTGATTCCGTGTTCGTCCTGCCGTCCGGCGTTGCTTGATCGTTGGGAGGCCGACGCCGAGCTGGACGGGGTGTTGGGGCCTCGCACACATCTGGATCATTCGCGGCCGGCGTCGGGGTGTGGGGAGTGCCAGTCGATTGTGCGGGCGCACCGTCCGGGCGACGCATGAGGCGCACGCCGATCAGACGGACGGCGCCGTTGCGGCGTGGGAAGCCGCTGGCTCGTGGGAAGCCGCTGCGGCGTTCTCGGGGTTCGGGGCTGCCTGCCCCGTCACGGCTGGCCGTCGAGGTTCGGTCGCAAGGAATCTGCGAGCTGGGCACGCCCGTCTGCACGGTCCGTGCGGTGGAAGTTCACCATCTAGCGGGCAGGGTCGGACCGGACGCGCACGACCCGTCGAACCTGGCGCACTGCTGTCACGAATGTCACCGTCACGCGCACCTGAACCCCGAGGAGTCCTACTTGCGTGGCTGGTTGAGGCGCCGCGTCACATGAGCGTGGCAACGTATGGCCCTGTGAGCCGTTTTCGGTTACGAGGGTCCCATGACACCAGCGGCGACCGAACGGCGCTCTCAGGCGATCTGCGCAGCCGAAACGGGGACGTGGGCCCTTGTGGGCGACTGCACGGTGAGGGATAACGGCCCGATGAGGGAAAGTATCTGCCGTGACCGTTTGCAACAGGTAGCGAATGTGTCGCGACGGCAAGCAGACGTTCGGAGATTGGTGTCCAGAACGTCGCCCGTCTGTGCTAACGTGACAGGTATGCGAGGAGGAACCATGACCACCGCCAACTTCAAGACTGCACTTGCCGTCGCCCACCTGGGAGATCCGTTCGCGACCGTGGAACGCCGGGTCATCTTCGACTTCTGCGCCGACGAGTTCGCCCGCCACTATCGGGGTGACTTCGAGCTGGCGTGCGAACGGATGCGGCAGGCGGAACTTTTGGCCGGTCTGGCCGCACGGAAGGCGGTGACGGCATGAAGGCCGTCACGGTTTGGCGTGACCGGGTCCTGTGGGATGACGTCGCCCGGATCACGTTCACCGCCGTCGCTGCGGCTGCGGTTCTGCTGCTGGGGCTGCCTGCCCCTGACGCGGGGACGGCCTGCGATGCGCCTGACTGTGGCCGTCCTGCCCGGCCGTATCCGACGGAGGGCAAGGTCATCTGCCGTCCGTGCGACAATGGGAGATGGTGACGTGAAGGTTTTTGCTGTGACGTTGTGGCTGGCGGCTTCTGCTGGGTTTGGGGCTCTTGTGGCCTATGGCCTGTCGCAGTCGTACGGCACGCTGGTGGTCCCATGAGCGTAGAGCCATCGACCGAGACCCCTACGACCGTCGAGGCGATGACGTGGGCGCTCGCTGTCGTGGCGGGTCGTCGACGACCCGGCCGAACGCGAGTCGTCACCCGATACCCGGGTGGCGGGTGATGCCGCCTACACGGACGTGCCGTTCGGCAGCGCCGCCGCCCTCGTATCAGGACCACGTCCCCGCCTTGGTCGATGAGGTGCGCAGGTTGCGTGCTGACCGCAACAGACTTGCCGCTTGGCTGGCCGAGATTCTGAATGACGAGTTCAGGACGTCGGGTCCGAGGGTGATGGCCGAGGAGGTCTTGGGAGACCTGCAACCGATCGACGAGGACGTGTACGCGGAGGTTGACGTGCAGCGTCAGGCCGAGGACCGGGTACGACTCCAAGACGCCAGGGAGGATCAGCGATGACCACGCCCGCGCTGGCCGAGACTGTTCGTGGGAAGGGCCGTCACTACCGGGACCCGGACTCCGGCGAGCTGTACCCGAGCGTGACGAACATCCTCGGGGTGATCGACAAGCCGGCGATCGCATGGTGGCAGACCAAGGGGGCGTTGGCTGCGGCGTGGGACGACCGGGAGGCGTTTTCGAGGATGCGGGAACGGGACGTCGCGGTGAAGGCGTACCAGTCGGCGGCGTTCAAGCAGCGGGACAAGGCCGCCGATCTTGGCTCGCACATCCATGCTGTCTGTGACGCGCTGTCGTCGGACGCTCCGATGCCGGATGTGGGGGACGATGCTGCGCCATACGTCGACCAGTTCGTGAAATGGGTGTCAGACAATGACGTGAAGGTGGTCCACTCGGAACGGACCGTGATCTCCACGACGCACCGCTACGCCGGGACGTTTGATTTGCTCGCCTGGTTGGAGGGTGTGCTGTGGCTGGTGGACATCAAGACTGGCAAGGCCGTCTACCCGGAGGCGGCGTTGCAGCTGGCTGCTCTGGCCCATGCTCCGGTCATCTGTGATCCGGGGGGCGGGGTCGACACGTTTGTGACGCCTGAGCGGGCGGGGGTGCTGCATCTGCGGGCGGATGGGCACGAGCTGGTTGAGGCGGACATCGGGGCTGCGACGTTCGAGGCGTTCCTGGGAGCCCGTGCACTGTGGGACTTCGTGAAGGGTGGCGGCGCCGAGTCTGCGCTGGCGGGTGGACGATGACCTTGCATGAGGCGCTGATGGAGGTCCAAGCGAACCTTCCTCACGTTGGGAAGGGTGCGGAGGCGGACACGGGCAGCTACAAGTACCAGTACGCCACGTTGGCTGACGTGAATGGGGCGCTGTTGCCGGTGCTTGGCAAGGCTGGGTTGGTGTGGACGTGCGGGCCGGAGTGGTCGGATGGCGGGTGGGCGTTGCACGGCCGGCTGTCGGATGGCACCGACACGCTGGATGCCTGGTGGCCGCTGCCGAAGACCGATGATCCTCAACGGCTGGGGTCTGCGGTCACCTATGGGCGCCGGTATCTGTTGTGTGCGCTGGTGGGGCTGGTGCCTGACGAGGACGACGACGGACAGAAGGCGGCCCGTCCTGAGCCCGCAGCCGGGCATGTGGCGGCGATGCGGACGATCCGCGGCCACATCACCGCCATGTTCGTGGCGTGCGGGAAGGACTCCGAGCACGACGCCTACAAGAACATGTGGCGCGCCATCCGTGCGGTCGGGATCTCCGATGCGAAGAAGGACGACCAGTTCGCGGCGGTGCCTGCCGACGTGCTTGAGGGGCTGGCTGCAGACTTGGGAGATCTGGTTGCCGCGCAGGAGGGGGCGCAATCGTGAGCAGGATCGAGAAGCTGTCCGCCGAGCAGCAGGCTGCGATGCCCGGCTGGGTGGACCGCTGGGTTGCGGCCGGGCTGTCGTGTGATCCTGCTGACCGTCCGGCGTTCGAGCGTGCAGTCGCCGGGCTGTACGAGGGTACCGGGCTGGATCCGGCACCGGTGATCTGGGTCACAAACCCGCTCGTCGGCGCGCTCGGCAACGGCATGCTGGCTCAGGTCTGGGCTCAGGTCGAGGCTCAGGTCAGGGGTCAGGTCTGGGCTCAGGTCGGGGATCAGGTCAGGGGTCAGGTCAGGGATCAGGTCTGGGCTCAGGTCGAGGCTCAGGTCAGGGGTCAGGTCTGGGCTCAGGTCGGGGCTCAGGTCAGGGGTCAGGTCGGGGATCAGGTCGGGGCTCAGGTCAGGGCTCAGGTCGAGGCTCAGGTCGGGGATCAGGTCTGGGCTCAGGTCGGGGATCAGGTCGGGGATCAGGTCTGGGCTCAGGTCGGGGATCAGGTCGGGGATCAGGTCTGGGCTCAGGTCGGGGCTCAGGTCTGGGAT
>Ga0299906_10000282_pt1 | contig 49652 bp, 44 predicted proteins | sample RVTome_14_FD_200259 | JGI IMG/M metagenome (GOLD analysis project Ga0299906, IMG submission 200259) | Soil microbial communities from uranium-contaminated site in the Upper Colorado River Basin, Wyoming, United States - RVT145D125 (version 2) ... | reverse complement strand
CCCTTACGGGACCCGCCGCATAGCTCGGGGCCAGCGTGGGTCGCTACTCCTTCACTGTGGAGGACTTCCACCTCCTACGCTCCGCCGGTTTTGACCGGCGCTTTCCGGCAGGCGGAGCCTGCCCTACCCGGCGGCGGCTCAAAGCGGCTCCTCTGGCCAGCTCTTCTCGTGGACGAGGTGGCGCCGAAGCGTCTCGAGCTGCGAGGGGCTCATGCGCTCGACTCGCGCGCGGCGTCCGGCATCCCAGGCAAGCCCCAGGACGGCGCACAGATCCTCGACGCCGCGCCGGAGACCGTGCGCCTCAGCCTGCTCGGCGCGTACCTCAGCCTGGCGCCGCGCCTCTGCTTCCCGCTCAACACGTTCCTCCGCCTGTTTGCGCCGCGCCGCCTCTTCGGACGACGTCAGAAGACGCTGGCCGGTCCTGGCGTCGACGATCACGAGCTCCTCGCTCGCGGCGTCGACATGGAAGAACAGGCCGAGCTTCTCCGAGTACACCCGCCCCTGGGCGTCGGGGGCAATAGAGACGTAGCCGTCCTTCTCCAGCCGGCGCCCCACCAGGTCCCGGGCCTTGCCCTCCGCCAGCGGATAGACCGTGAAATACTCCTCCACCCCTTCCTCGGCGTAGCGCACGACGTTCGTCTTCAGGTCCTTGTCCTCGATCTCCTTCTCCGAGGTCGACACCGCCTCGAGCACGAAGGTCAACCGCCCGCCCACTGCCGCGAGGTTGACCGCGCCGGTGATCTTCGAGGTGTCGACGCCGCCCTCGATTACCCCCACGTCGGGCGAGCAGGTCTTCCCGTCGTGCCGCAGCACGAGCAGCACGTCCCAGGTCACGAGGACCGGACGATCCTCCAGGTGGCGGATGATGGCGTCGGCCTGCGGCAGGACGAAGAAGGCGTGGGGCAAGCCCTGGGACACTTGGTCGTCCTCCTTGGGATAGACGAGATCCTCAGCCGTCAGCGGGATCTGCTCCAGAGCCTCACGCCCGTCGGGGGCGGTGACGTAGCGCCAGCGATAACCGAGACGGAAGGGATCCTCGGCGCCGGGCGAGGCCGGGCGTCGCCGAACCTGGCCCGAGCGAGGGGCGTCGGCCGTGGCCGGGCGGGCTTCCATCTTGGGTGCGGAGGTGTCCACGGATTGAGTATAGCGTCTACTCGGCACGTGAGCCAACGTACCGACAGGAGATTGACGAAGGGCGGACCACCCCCTTTACGCCGCGTCGACTCGATGGTCCTAGCTGCGGCCTGGTCGGTCGTCAGGAGAGGGTCGTCGTTTTCTACGGCCATGGTCTGCCTCCTGGACACGCTGCCCCGACGGCAGCAGAGCCGCCTTTGGCGTGGTCCGAAGGGGAGGATGGCAGTTGGTAGTGGAATCTACTAGGACATTCGGGAGGATCTATGTCCGACTATTGGGGGGACGGCCCATTCGAGACTTCAAGCCGATCAGCTTCCTTGCCCGCCCGATGGCCCGCTGAACAGCGCTTTCTGATATCTTCGAGTCCGGCTCGGCCTCTGCGATCTGGCCAGGGGATTCTCTGTACACCGTCTGGTGAACTAGCCAATCGAAGTCTCGTGGGAGCTTGTCCCAGCCGTCCGTTTGAACGATACCCACGCTACGAGCTTCTCTCTCGACTTGATCGGCGTAGCTCTCGAGTTGGCCCTCCCAGTCTGCCAAATCGTCACCGGTGCGGATCTCAGGGACTCTTGCCAGCGCATCGAAATATGGGCCTGTCGGGCCTGTGCCTTGTTCAAAGACTGCCTTGCGGAGGTTGTCTCTGAATGGCGCTGTCTTTTCGGTCAAAGGTCCGACGTATGGAACGTAGTCAATGATAGTATCTTTTTGACACATAAGAGTGGTGCGAGTTAGTTCCGGTACGTCTACAACATTACGAAAGAACGGACCCCAGAGGCTTTCATGTTTCGCGCGCCTCGCCAACTCTCGGCGTTCTTGGCTGTGCTGATCCTCCCGAACGGGCTCGTCGCCATCGTGCCGTTGCCAACGGCTCAAAAGCAACTCAATAGATTCAAAGAAACGACAGCGGGAAGAGGATCTGCGGTGCGAGCCTCCGTCTTTGGTCTCCCACCTGTGGAGCTGATACCTTTCTGCCCACGGCTCGAGGTGATTGTTCCACCACACTTCGTAGGCTTCATCGTATTCTTTCCAAGATTTTCCATTGAAGTCGTAATCGTCGCGCGGCGGCACTGGGTAGTTCGGAAGACTTGTTCGTAAAGATCGCGCACGACCTGTACTTCAGTAGCTTCCCGTCTTTGTTGCTCAGTTAATGAAAAAAACCACGCCGCCGTTAGGGCGTGTTCATGGGCTTTTTCAAACCAGGAATCTCGGCCCTCTAATGGATAACCGTACCACGGGGCCTTGGCATCGAAATTTCGTAGCTTCTGAGCTCTAAGCATCACCCGATCGATGGCCTCGAAGAACATCACCAATGCCTCCCTACGCCGGAGGTCTGAGATTAGGGACTTCAATTGCACTCCGGCCGCCCACGCTCCTGGCAGTACCGCACCCAGATAATGCCGCTTCTGTCGTCCTTTCCTGGGCATGAAGCCACACCTCTGTTCTAGCCGACCACACCAAGTCCTCTATCCGATAGCATACCCGGGTCGTCCTCTCGCCGATGCCTGGGGGTCTCGCTGATCAAGAGGACGACCTCAGCCTCGACCGATCGACACCACTTCCGCCTTCGGTGCGCCTGCCATAGTCGCCTCGAGCGTCGCGTCGATCTGCTCGTTGGCCCCTCGGACGGGATCGTCCGCGAGATGAGCATACCGCTGCGTCGCCGAGATTTGGCTGCCTTCCGCCAGCTCGCGGGCGAGAGCGAGAGCCGTCGATTCGGCTTCCTGGCGCCGCTCCGCCGCCAGGTTCGTCACCGTGTTGCGGAAGCTGAAGGCGACGAAGATCGACAGCGCCACGAGCGCGACCAGGGTCGCCGGCGGCACCAGGACCTCGCTCTTCTCGCCGTCCGCCACTCCCTTACTCTGGCCAGCTCTTCTCTTGGACGAGGTGGCGCCGAAGCGTCTCGAGCTGCGAGGGGCTCATGCGCTCGACTCGCGCGCGGCGTTCGCCGTCCCAGGCAAGCCCCAGGACGGCGCACAGGTCCTCGACGCCGCGCCGGAGACCGTGGACCTCAGCCTGGCGCCGCGCTTCGGCCTCCTGCTCGGCGCATTCCTCGGCCTGGCGCCGCGCCTCGGCCTCCATCTCGCGCGCCGCCATCTCCTCGCCGAGGCGCCGTTCCGCCTCCATCCGACCCGTCTCTTCCTCGTCCGAGGTCAGAAGACGCTTGCCGGTCCTGGCGTCGACGACCACCAGCTCCTCGGTCGCGGCGTCGACCTGGAAGAACAGGCCGAGCTTCTCCGAGTACACCCGCCCCTCGGCGTCGGGAGGGATCTCCACGTAGCCACCCTGCTCCAGCCGGCGCCCCACCAGGTCCCGCACCCGACGCTCCGCCACCGGGTAGACCGTGAAGTACTCCTCCACCCCTTCCTTGGCGTAGCGCACGACGTTCCTTTTCAGGTCCTTGTCCTCGATCTCCTGCTCCGACGTCGACACCGCCTCGAACGCGAAGGTCAGCCGTCCGCCCACGGCCGCGAGGCCTACGGCACCGGTGATCTTCGAGGTGTCGACGTCGCCCTCGATGACCGCCACGTCGGGCGCGCAGTTCTTCCCGTCGTGCCGGAGCACGAGCACCACGTCCGAGGTCACGCGGGTGCCCGGACGTTTCTCCAAGTGGCGGCGCATGGCGTCCGCCTGCGGATGGAGGAAGGAGAAGTGGGGCAAGCCCTGGGACACGTGGTCGCCCTCCTGGGGGTAGACGAGATCTTCAGCAGTCAGCGGGATCTGCTCCAGAACCTCACGCCCGTCGGGGCCGGTGACGTAGCGCCAGCGATAACCGAGACGGAAGGGATTCTCGGCGCCGGAGGCCGGGCGTTGCCGGACCTGACCCGTCCGAGGGGCGCCGGCCGTGGCCGGGCGGGCTTCCATCTTGGGTGCGGAGGTGTCCACGAATCGAGTATAGCGTCTCCCCGGCTGCGGCGCGGAAGCCGGTCCCCGAATGGACGCGGCTCTCGGCAGGGGTGGCCATGGGCTCGTAGCCGGGCACAGCCTGTCTGCCGCTGGGCGCTACGCTAGCGACAACGCTCGACGCAGCAACTCGTCGAGCTCCTTCTGCAGTCCTGGGCCGAGCCGCCCCATCCGGCGCATGACGACCGCACGCTCTACCGTCGCCAGCGCGTCAGCACGACATCGCCGCGTGAGAGCCTCTTGCGGCTCAAAGCGGCTCGCCATCCTCGAGAGTGTAGACGTCCTCTTCGTCGTTGCGCCAGAAGTCGAAAGCCCCGCCCTGCGCGGCAAGCTTCATCAGGCTCGTAGTCGAGACGTCGCCGGCGTCGATCCGGACCTCGACTTCGTCGCTGCGCCGTGCCAGGACGAGAAGTCGCTCCCAATCGCTTTGGGGAAGCACGACGTTCGGGCCGAGGAGCTGAGCGTGGATTCTCGTCATGTCTCGCCTCTTTCTGATGCCAATCGACTCTAGCAGCTTTCCCCGATCCTGAGACTTCGGAGCCGTCGCGTCCTCAGCCGAGGAGCCAGCGCGCCAAGGCGAGGCCGAAGCGGCCGTAGAGCGCGACGATCTCGTGACGGAAGAAGAGCGTGACGAGCGCCCCCAGCGCCAGGAACACCCCGAAGGGCAGACGCGACTGCATGCGCAGACGTCCCGCGGCCATCATCGACAGACCCACCAGCGAGCCGGCCAGCGACGCCACGAAGAGCGTCGACACGGTGCCCTTCCAGCCGAGGAAGGCGCCCACCATCGCCAGCATCTTGACGTCGCCCAGGCCCATGCCGTGGACGCGCTTCAAGGCGTACCACCCCCAGGCCACCGCCAGCAGCACGCCGGCGCCGAGGACGGCGCCGAGCCAGGCGTCGCGGTCGCTCGTCCAGCCCAGGCGGGGCAGCACCAGCAGCCCCACGGCCACCCCGGGCAGCGTGATGACGTCGGGCAGGAGGTAGTGCTCGAAGTCGATCAGGGCGAGCGCGATCATCGCCGCGCAAAAGACCCAGGCGATCACGGTGCCGGTGAGCGAGGGGCGGAATTCGCGGAAGCTCGCCACGAAGCACGCGGCCGTCGCCGCCTCGACCAGGGGGTAACGCCAGGAGATCGCCACCCGGCAGGAGCGGCAGCGCCCGCCGAGCAGCAGGAAGCTGAGCACCGGCACGTTGTCCCAGGGACGCACCGGCATGCGGCAACGCGGGCAGCGCGAGCGCGGCAGCACCGTGGAGATGCCGCGCGGCAGCCGGTAGACCACCACGTTGAGGTAGCTGCCGGCGATCAGGCCGAAGAGCGCGGCGTAGACCTGGAGGAAGGCGTCGAGCGTCACGCCGCGATTATGCCTGCTCGCGCGTCGTCTTAGCATGTCGTCGCCGTAATGACGAGGAGGACGGATCCATGGCCCCAGAACAGGAACGCGCCCTGGCCTACTTGCGCCGCAAGGGCACCGACGCCGACCCGGAGAGCCTGCGGCAACGGATCGCCGCCGCGTTCGCCGACTTCGAGTCGACGCTAGAGGGTCTGGGCGGCGAGGACGTCCGGCGGCGGCCCGCCGGCGGCGGCTGGTGCGTCCAGGAGGTCGTGGACCACCTCGTGGAGAGCCATCGCCGGGCCGCGGCGCAGCTCGCCGCGATCGTCGCCGGCCGGCCGGCTTGCGAAGCCGTCCCCGCCGGCCTGCTCTCGGCGGATCCCCTGGCGCGCGACTGGGACGACCTCGCGAGCGAGCTCAAGCGGGTCCATGCCGAGGTGCTCGACGCCTTCGCGAAAGGCACCGCCGAGATCGGCGCCGCACCGCGGGCACCGGTCGTCATGGTGGTCAAGGTCCGCGAGGGCGACGGTCCGCCTCAGCCGCGCGAATGGATCGAGGAGCTCGACTGGAAGGCCTTCGCCCTCGGCATCGGCGTCCACACGCGGGAGCACGCGGACCAGGTGCGGCGGATCCTCGGCGCCTGATCCGCGATCACTTCGGACTACGCCCGGCTTGCTCCAGACGGACATGGAGCTCGGCCAGCAGGCGGCGGGCCGCGGCGCTGTCGGGATCGATCGCCAGCACTTGGCCGCAGGCCTCGAGACCCTCCTTGAAGGGCCCCTCCACGTCGCCGCCGCCGCCTTCGACCACCAAGGCCATCCGCGCCGCGGCGAGCTCGCACTGGCCGAGGAAGAGCGCGCAGGCCTGCCGGCGCGCCTGGAGACGCGAATGGACGACCGCCGCCAGCGAGCTCAGCGCCAACAGCACGATCGCCGCGGCGAGCGCCAGGCGCCCGCGCCGGCGGCGGCCGCGCTGCGGCTTCTCCAGGATCGCCAGCAGGCGTTCGCGCGCCGCCGCGGCGAGCGGCCGCCGGTCGGGCTGCGGCGACACGAGCTCCCCGATCAGCGCCGCCAGGTCGCGGCCGACGCCGGCGACCGGCAGCGTGTCGCCGCGGCTCACTCTGAGGATCAGCGAGGCGATCGGCAGCCGCGGATAGGCCCGCTGGCCGGTGAAGAGCTCCTGGAGCACCAGGCCGAAGGTGAACATGTCGCTCGCCGCGCAGACCGACCGCTTGCAGACCTGCTCGGGGCTCATGTAGGCGATCGTCCCGATCACCGGCTGGTGGGACGGCCCGACGCCCATCTCGATCTCGCCCGAGGAATCGACGTGACGGGCGACGCCGAAGTCGAGGATCTTCACCTGGCGGTCGCGGGTGACCATGACGTTCTCGGGCTTGAGGTCGCGGTGGACGATGCCCTCGCTGTGGGCGGCCTCGAGGATCTCGGCGACGGTGGCGGCCAGGCGCAGCTTGTCGGCGTCGGAGAGGGAGTCCTCGGCGAGATCGCGCAGGGTCTTGCCCTCGATGTACTCGAGCACCAGGAGGTCGGCCTCGGGGTGCTCGTGCAGGTCGTAGACCTGGCAGATGCCAGGGTGGTTCAGACGCGAGAGGATCCGCGCCTCGCGCAGAAAACGCGCGCGCGCCTCCCGCTTCAGGCGGTGCTCCTGGCGCAGGACCTTGACCGCCACCCGGCGCTCGAGCCTCTCGTCGAAGCCGCGGTAGACGTCGCCCATGCCGCCGTTGGCGATGAGCGTCTCGATCCGGATCTGGCCGATCTTCTTGCCCGTCAAGTCCATGGAAGCTCAAGCATCCGAAAGAACGGATCGTCGACCCTCGCGCAACCGATGGCAGGGTAAGGCGCCGGGACCCGAAGTGGCCGGCGTTCCAGGTATTCCCCCCTATAGAGGCCGGCAGGAGGGTGCGTATTTAGCCACGGCCCGATCCGGCGCCGCCGCCGGCCCGCCATGCCACCAGCACGCCCTGGACGTGCCGCCTTGACAGCGCGGTACAACTCGGGCAAGCTGACACTCCCTCCGCCCAGGAAGCGAGGATCAGTCCAGCGAGGATCGTTATCGATGCGAGAGAAAGATCGCGAGCTGCGGCGCCGCCGGCAGCGCCGTCTGAAGCGGCTCAGGCTGCGGGCCAAGGAAGAGGCCGCTCAGTTGAAGAAGAAGGGCAGCAAGCGCAAGACCGCGGCCGCCAAGAAGCCCGCCAAGAAGGCGGTCAAGTCCGAGAAGGCCGAAAAGACCGAGAAGCCTGAGAAGGCCGAAAAGACCGAGAAGCCTGAGAAAGCCCGACCGGCCGAAGAGAAACCGGCGCCCGAGCCCGAGCCGCCCAGGGAGGCGGAAACGGCGCCGGAAGCCGAGGACGAGCCCCCCGTGGACGAGTCCAAGGGCGAGTCCTGAGGCGCGGGACATCCATGAAGATCGCCCTCGGTGCCGACCACGCCGGCTTTCCCCTCAAGGAGCACCTGGGGCGCTTGCTGCGCGAGAAGGGCCACGAGGTGGAAGACCTCGGCACATTCTCCGACGACAGCGTGGATTACCCCGACTTCGCGGCGGCGGTGGGCCGCGCCGTGGCCGGCGGCGGCGCCGAGCGCGGCGTGCTGGTCTGCGGCACCGGCATCGGCGTGGCGATGGCCGCCAACAAGCTCGACGGCGTGCGCGCCGCCAACTGCAACGACCTCTTCTCCGCCCGCGTGGCGCGGGCCCACAACGACGCCAACGTGCTGGCCCTGGGCGCCCGGGTGGTCGGCAGCGGCCTCGCCGAGGAAATCGTGCGCACCTTCCTCGAAACCGAGTGGGAAGGCGGGCGCCACCGCCGCCGGGTCGACAAGATCCGCGAGCTCGAGAGAGCGCCATGACGACCGCCGTCAAGGAAGCCCCGCTGCTGCGCTATGCCGCGCTGCGCGAGACCGATCCCGAGCTCTACGGCTGGGTGGTGCGCGAGCGCGAGCGCCAGTCGCGCGGCCTCGAGCTCATCGCCTCGGAGAACTTCGTCTCGCGCGCGGTGCTGGAAGCGGCCGGCACCGTGCTCACCAACAAGTACGCCGAGGGCTACCCCGGCCGCCGCTACTACGGCGGCTGCGAGTTCGTGGACGAGGCCGAGCGCCTCGCCCAGTCGCGCGCCCGCGAGCTCTTCGGGGCCGAGCACGCCAACGTGCAGCCGCACTCGGGCACCACCGCCAACATGGCGGTCTACTTCGCCATGCTCAAGCCGGGCGACAAGCTGATGGGCATGGACCTCACCTGCGGCGGCCACCTCACCCACGGCCACCGGCTGTCGTACTCGGGCCGCGACTTCAACGTGGTCAGCTACGGCGTCGACCGCGAGAGCGAGCGCATCGACTACGGCGAGGTCGAGCGCCTGGCGCGCTCGGCGCGGCCGAAGCTGATCATCTGCGGCGCCTCGGCCTACAGCCGGGAGATCGACTTCGCCCGCTTCCGGCGCATCGCCGACATCGTGGACGCGCTGCTGATGGCCGACGTCGCCCACGTCGCCGGCCTGATCGCGGCGGGCCTCCATCCCTCCCCGGTGCCCCACTGCGATTTCGTGACCACCACCACCCACAAGACCCTGCGGGGTCCGCGCGGCGGGCTCATCCTGTGCAAGCAGGAGCATGCCAGGGCGATCGACCGGGCGCTCTTCCCCGGCATCCAGGGCGGGCCGCTCATGCACGTGATCGCGGCCAAGGCGGTGGCCTTCCACGAGGCGGCGTCGGAGGCGTTCCGCGATTACCAGCGCCGGATCGTCGGCAACGCCCGGCGTCTGGCCGCGGCGCTCGCCGAGCGCGGCTACCGCATCGTCTCCGGCGGCACCGACAACCACCTGTTCCTGGTCGACCTGCGGTCGGCGGGGATCACCGGCAAGGTGGCGGAAAAGGCGCTCGAGACGGCCGGCATCACCGTCAACAAGAACACCATCCCCTACGACCCAGAGCCGCCGCTGGTGACCTCGGGGATCCGCCTCGGCACCCCGGCGCTGACCACCCGCGGCATGGACGAAGCGGCCATGGACGAGGTCGCCGAGCTCATCGTCGAGGCCCTCGCCCATCCCGACGACGAGGCCGCCCTCGCCGGCGTGCGGCGCCGAGTGGAGGAGCTCTGCGCGCGCTTCCCTCTCTACGAGGACCTGCCCTGACGGGAGCCACTGCCTCTTTTGGAGAAGGCAGTAATAAGGCGTTGACAGCCGCGGCGTGACCTGTTAGGCTCTTCTTGGCAGGCATGCGCCGGACCAACCTGTGGTCGCCTCCTCAGGTGGCAGCCCAAAGCGGGTGGGATCCTCAGGCCGGGGGCCTGCTTTTCTGAAAGTGTGGGTACCAAGCTTGACGCTGGTCGTTCTTGACCAGCGTCTCTGCATCTGATGGGAAGATCTTGATCCCGTAGCCCAGGTAATCCCCCTTGCGCCCCCTGTACATGACGCTCTTGATCATGCGCACATAGCGATCCTCGGTGAATCCGTATCCGGATCGCTCCAGCGCGACGAAGAAACTGCTGGCGACGGCATCCGCGATCTGCAAGCCCATCATCTGGTGTGCGGGCTGAGGGGTTACCTGGTCCGGACGAGCAAGAGCGGGGTTGCGCGGAACATGAAGGTCATTCTACTTTGCAGGTCGTGAAGCGGGACGAACTCCTCGCTCCATTGCGGCAGCTCCCGCGCCTGGGCACGGGCATCGGCCTCCACCGCATGCTCGACCTCTGCCGTGACTCCATGGGGAGCGCGTGGTTCCGCGGCCTCGACGCGATCAAGGTCACCGGCTCCAACGGCAAGGGCAGCGTCTGCGCCATGACGGCGGCCATCCTGCGCGGCGCCGGCGTCGAGGCCGGCCTCTACACGTCCCCTCATCTCTTCGACTTCCGCGAGCGCATCGCCCTCGGCGTCGAGCCGATCTCCGAGGACGACCTCGCCGCCGGCATAGCACGGTTCGACGACGAGCGCGAGCGCTACGCCCGCGAGCATCCCGGCGACGAGATCGGCGCCTTCGAAGCGTTCACGGCCGTCGCCCTCGACTACTACGCTCGCCGCCGGCCCGCCTCGGTCGTCGCCGAGGCCGGCATCGGCGGCCGCTACGACTCGACCCGCGTCTTCCCCGGCCGTCTCACCGCCCTGGTGTCGCTCGATCTCGAGCACACGGCGCTCCTCGGCCGCACGCTGGAGGAGATCGCCTACGACAAGGCCGACCTGGCGGCCGAAGGCACCACCCTCGTGTTGGGCGACCTGAGGCCCGAGATCCGGCGTCGCCTCGACGCCTACGGCCGCCTGCGCCGCCTCGAGGTGGTGGCGGCCGGGGACGTCTGCGCCGTGTACCGCGCCGAGGTCGCGGCGTCCGGCACGCGGCTCGACCTCGAGATCGACGGCCGGCGCTGGCGCGACGTGGGGCTGGCGCTTCTCGGCGCCCACCAGGTCGCCAACGCCCGCCTCGCCGTCGTCCTCGCCACGCGCTGGCTCGCGCGTCATCGTCCGGGCGCCGACCTCGAGGCGGCGGTGCGCCGCGGCCTCGCCGGCGTCCGCTGGCCGTGCCGTCTCGAGAAGGTCCGCGGCGATCCCGACGTCTTCGTGGACGCCGGCCACACGCCGGGCGCCGTCGACGCGCTCGCCGCGTCGCTCGCCGCCCTCCTGCGGGGACGACGGATCCTCCTGGTGACGGGGATCTCCCGCGACAAGGACATTGCCGGCATCCTCACCCGGCTCCTGCCCTTGGCTGCGGCGGTGGTCGCCACCCGCGCCCATCACCGCGGCGCGCCGGCCGCGGAGGTCGCCGCCGTCGTCCGCGAGCGGGCGCCCGAGCTGCCGCTCGAGGTCGCGGAGCCGATCGAGGACGCACTCTCGTCGGCCCTGGCCCGGGCCGGGCGCGAGGAGATGACCGTCGTCGTCGCGGGTGGCCTCTTCCTCGCCGCCGAGGCGAAATGGACGCTCGGCGGCGGCGATCCGCGCCGCCTGCGCTTCTTTTGAGCCGGCCGTCAGGCGGCGCGTTCCTGGCGCGCCCGGTAGCGCATGTTGAGCAGCTCGATGCCCAGCGAGAACGCCATCGCGAAGTAGACGTAGCCCTTCTCGAGGTGCCTGCCCGTGCCCTCGGCGACCAGCAGGGCCCCGATCATCACCAGGAACGCCAGGGCCAGGATCTTGATGCTCGGGTGGCGCTCCACGAAGTTGCCGACCGCGTTGGCGAAAACGATCATCACGATCATGGCAAGGACCACCGCCGTCACCATGATCGAGATCTCCTTGACCATGCCGATGGCGGTGATCACCGAGTCGAGCGAGAACACCATGTCGAGCAGCATGATCTGGAAGATCACCCAGCCGAAGGTCGCCGCGCCCTGGGCCGCCGACGCCGCCGCCGGGTGCGCCGCCTCCACCTTGTCGTAGACCTCGACCGTGGCCTTGGCGATCAGGAACAGGCCGCCCCCGATCAGAATCAGGTCGCGGCCGGAGAAGGGATGGTCGAAGAGCGAGAAGAGCGGCGCCGTCAAGCCCATCACCCACGTCAGCGACGCGAGCAGGGCCAGCCGCGTGATCAGCGCCAGCGCCAGGCCCACCCGGCGTCCCGCCGGCCGCCGATCGGGCGGGAGCTTGCCCGCCACGATGGTGATGAAGACGATGTTGTCGATGCCGAGCACGATCTCGAGCGCCGACAGCGTCGCCAGGCTGATCCAGGTCTCGGGCTGGCTGAATAGCTCGATCATTTCCGTCCTCCTTCGAAAAAGTCTCCCAGCAGCTCGTTCATGGCGTCGATCTCGGCCAGGAAGGCGTCGTGGCCGACGCGGCTCGAGAGCGGCCGCCAGGTACACGCCTTGCCGTGCGCGGCGAGCGTCTCGTGGATCTCTTCCTGCTCGTCGATCGGGATCAGGCGGTCCTCGCGCACCCCGGCGATCAGCAGCTTCGCGTCGACCGGCGACAGCGCCTCCTCGCGGCTCGCGAAGCCGCGGAAGACGTCGTGCAGGTCCATGGCCAGCGACAGGGTGAGGAAGGAGTTGACGTCGAAGGTGCCGATGATCTTCGATCCCTGGTGCTCGAGGTAGGACTGCACGTCGAAGGTGATGCCGCGGCGGCTCGGCGGCCGGATCGGCTGCCAGGGGAAGCGCTCGTTGAAGTCCTCGCGCGAGCGGTAGTAGAGCGTGCCCATCTCGCGCGCCAGGCGCAGGCCGTCCGCCGGGCCGTCACCCTCGTAGTAGCCGTCCTCGAAGGCCGAGTCGAGCATGATCGCGCGGCGGCTGATGTGGCGGATCGCCGCCGTGTAAGGCCGGGTGGCGAAGGTCCCCGAGATCGAGATCACGCGCTCCACCCGGCGGGGATGGCGGATCGCCAGCTCGAGGGTCTCCATGCCGCCGAGCGAGCCGCCGGCGGCGGCGTACAGGCGGTCGATGCCGAGGTGGTCGAGCAGCCGCACGTGGACGTTCACCACGTCGCGCACGCCGATCACCGGAAAGCCGCCGCGGTAGGCCTGGCCGGTGGCCGGATCGATCGATTTCGGGCCGGTGGTGCCGTAGGAGCCGCCCAGCAGCGAGGGGCAGATCATGAAGAAGCGGGCGTCGTCGAAGGCGCGGCCGGGGCCGATCATGCCCTCCCACCAGCCCGGCCGCGGATCGCGCGGGCTCGAGCTGGCGTGGGAGTGCGCGGAGAAGGCCGGGCATACCAGGATGGCGTTGTCGCGGGCCGGCGAGAGCCGTCCCCAGGTCTCGTACTCGACCTCGATCTCGGGCAGCACGGCGCCGAACTCGAGCTCCAGGGGAGAGCGGTCCACGAACAGGTCGGCGCTTGCGGATCGAGTCATCGCGGCAACCATGGCGGCCCCGGATCATACCTTCCGGAGGGCGCCGGAGGCCAATCCGGTCTACCCAACGCCGCCGCCGCCGACGATAATGGCGCGCGATGCGCACCGTGACCCTCCTCGGCCCCCAGCGCCTGCGGCCCACCCTGGTCGGCGAGGTCGACCGCCGCGGCGTCGACGGCACGATCGCGGTGGTGACCGCCGGCTGGCAGGAGCGCGAGGACGAGGTGGCGGAGCTCGGCGAGCACCTCGGGCGTCCGCTCGTCAACCTGCGGCTCCACCGCCGTCTCGACGAGGTCTTCGCCGCCGACCACGACCTCTTCCTCGCCCACCGGGCGCGCCAGGACCGGCTCCGCGCCATGCAGCGGCTCTACCGCTACCGCCTCGACTTCGCCCTCGAGCCGGCGCGCGAGCTGCTGCGCCGCGACGGCGAGGCGGAGCTGCTCGAGCCCGAGCGCCAGGCGGCGATCGACGCCCTGTGCGAGCTCGACCGCCGTCACCTCGCGCGCCTCCGCGAGGTCCACGCGGAGTTCGAGCGCCTCCATGCCCCGGCCGAGCGTCCGGCGATGGCCGCGCATCGCTCCGAGCTGGCGGCGATCCTCGAGGGCGCCGCCGCGGTGGCCGTCGCCGGCGGCCACGTGGCGGTGTTGGTGAACCGGATGCGCCTCTTCGGCCTCGCCGAGCTCCTCGGCGAGCTGCCGGTCTTCGCCTGGTCGGCCGGCGCCATGGCGCTTTCCGAGCGCGTCGTGCTCTTCCACGACAGCCCGCCCCAGGGCATGGGCAACCCCGAGGTGCTCGACGCCGGCCTCGGCCTCGCCCCCGGCGTGGTCGTGCTCCCCCACGCCCGCCGCCGGCTGCGCCTCGCCGAGGCGGCGCGGGCGGCGATCCTCGCGCGGCGCTTCGCGCCGGCGCTTTGCGTGCCCTTCGACGACGGCGAGCCGGCCCTCACCTGGGACGGCGAGCGCTGGCATCGCCGGCAAGGCTCGCGCTGGCTTACCGGCGCGGGCGCGGTGGAGGAGGCGCCGTGAAGCTCGCCATCCACCGCTTGCTCGCGGCGTCGCCGCCGGCGTCCGAGGCGATCGACCGTTTCCTCGACGAGCACGCGTCGCCGATCGTCGAGGGCACGTCGCTGACCTTCCTCTACCGCGGCGAGGCCGACGCCGTCCACCTCCGGCACTTCATCTACGGGCTCGAGACCTCCCAGCCCTTCCACCGCGTCGAGGCCACCGACCTCTGGTACCTCGTGCTCGAGCTGCCGCGCGAGTCGACCATGCAGTACAAGCTCGACGTGATCCGCGGCGGCGAGCACGACTGGATCCTCGATCCGCGCAATCCGCACCTCGCCCACGACCCCTTCGGCGCCAATTCGGTGTGCTCCACCGACGGCCGCGTGCGCCCGCCGTGGACCCTCCCCGATCCCGAGGCGCGGGCGGGCCGGCTGGTGGAGCACGAGCTGTCGAGCCGCGCCTTCAAGGCGACGCGGCGCTTCCGCGTCTACGAGCCGGCGCGCCTGCGCGCCCGCCGCCTCTATCCCCTCCTGGTGGTCCACGACGGCAGCGACTACCTGCGCTTCTCCGACCTCAAGACGGTGCTCGACAACCTCATCCACCGCCTCGAGGTGCCGCCGCTGGTGGTCGCCCTCACCGACGCCGGCGAGCGCCTCGACGAATACCCGGACCACCCGGCGCACTCCTCGTTCCTCGCCGAGGAGCTGGTGCCGTACATGGAGGAGGCCTACCCCTTGCGCGCGCGGCCGTCGGCGCGCGCCCTGATGGGGGCGAGCTTCGGCGGCGTGGCGTCGCTGGCGGCCGCCTGGCGCCGTCCGGGCGTTTTCGGCCGGCTGCTCCTGCAGTCGGGCTCCTTCGCCTTCACCGACATCGGCCGCCACCGCCGCGGCCCCACCTTCGACCCGGTGGTGAAGTTCATGAACGCCTTCCGCGAGGCGCCCGGCCGGCCGAGCGAGAAGGTCTTCATGAGCTGCGGCACCTACGAGTCGCTGATCTACGAGAACCGTTCGCTGGTGCCGGTGCTGCAGTCGACCGGCATGGAAGTGCGCTACGTCGAGGCGCGCGACGGCCACAACTGGGTGAACTGGCGCGACCGGCTGCGCGAGGGGCTCTCGTGGCTGTTTCCGGGTCCGCTGTGGATGGTGTATGAATAGGGGGGCCCCAGGAGACCGCATCCCCAGGAGAGCTCAATGGCGAACGTCGAACGCATCATCGGCCTCTCCCTCGGCGCCGACGTGGACTGGCCTGTCTGCTACGAGGAGATCGTCCAGCGTCTGAAGCTCGAGATCCCCGCCGGCGGCGACCGGGTCTCGTTCAAGGTCGAGCGGGTCTCCATCGAGCCCTTCGACCTGCAGCAGCCCTGCCGTTTCACCGTGGTGCTCGACCGCCTCACCCACTGGTACCACACCAGCCGCGAGTGGATCAAAAAGGCGGTCGTCCTCGACGACCTCTACGTGCTCAACAACCCGTGGACGCTGCAGTCGATGGAGAAGCAGACCACCTACTGCGCCATGATGAGGCTCGGCATGCCGGTGCCGCGCACCTGGATGGTGCCGCCCAAGGCGTACGAGCACCATGCCGACCTCCAGCCCACGCTGGAGCGCTACGCCAAGCTCTTCGACCTCGCGGCCGTCGGCGAGCGGCTCGGCTACCCGCTTTTCATCAAGCCCTACGACGGCGGCGCCTGGGTGGGCGTCAACAAGATCGACGACGGCGCGCAGCTCCTCGCCGCCTACGAGGACAGCGGCAAGAAGCTCATGCACCTGCAGGCCGCGGTGGTCGATTGGGACCTCTTCGTGCGCGTCCTCGGCGTCGGGCCCCAGGTCAACGTGATCCGCTACGACCCGTCGGCGCCGCTCCACGACCGCTACAAGGTCGCCTTCAACTTCGTCGACGCCGCCGAGCACCGGACCCTGCGCGACGTGACGCTGACCATCAACACCTTCTTCGGCTGGGACTTCAACTCCTGCGAGTCCCTGCGCAAGGGCGGCGCCTTCCATCCCATCGACTTCGCCAACGCCTGCCCCGACTCCCAGGTCACGTCGCTTCACTACCACTTCCCGTGGCTGATCAAGGCGCTGGTGCGCTGGTCGCTCTTCTGCGCCGCCACCGGGCGCAAGATGCGCCAGAACGTCGACTGGGAGCCCTACTACGAGGTCGCGCGCCGCGACGTTCCATACGCCGAGAAGCTCGCGGCCTACGGCGAGATCGCCCGCCGGCGGCTCGACGCCGAGCGGTTCCAGGACTTCTGTGAGCAGCACCTCCCCCACCTCGACGAGGTGGCCTGGGAGTTCTTCGCCACCGACGCGGCCAAGGCCGCGGTGCGCGCCAAGGTGGAGGCCATCTTCCCCGCCCACGAGGTCGAGAGGTTCACCGAGCACTTCTGGGGCCTGATCCAGTTCTGGCGCAAGACCGAGGCCGACCGCATGGGGACCTCATGAGCGACGACGACCGCGACCTCGAGCAGGACGAGCAGGTCGAGCACAGTCTGGCCGGCGACTACGTGGAGATCGACTGGGAGCCGCTGCAGGCGGCGATCGACGCCATGGCCGACGAGGGCCTGGACGTGGACGACTCCGAGGTCGTGCGCGACCACCTGGCGGTGCTGCTGGCGTCGCTGTTGCGCCGCATGCAGGCCGAAGGGGACCTGACGGAGGACGAACTGGCCGAGGCCGCCGCCCAGGTCGCCGAGCTCGCCGTCTTGATCGCCCTGGGCGATGAGGAGGTGCCGGAGTTCTCGCCGACGCAGGAGGAGTAGCCGGTTCGGGATGGAATCGTGTAGGATCGTGTGGGTTGACACGCCGCCAGGGGCTTTGCTAATCTCCCCCGTCCTCGGGAGGGGGTGCCCTCTCCGAGTCGGCGTTCTCTCGAGACCCTTCAGGCCCGTAGCTCAGTTGGTTAGAGCGCTACGTTGACATCGTAGAGGTCAGCGGTTCAAGTCCGCTCGGGCCTACCAGAATTCGCCCAGGCGCTTAGCTCAGTTGGTTAGAGCGCTACCTTCACACGGTAGAGGTCAGCGGTTCAAGTCCGCTAGCGCCTACCAGACTCCCTCCTCTGCAAGACCGGCCATTCCGCGATGAGCGCATCCGAGAAGATCGAGCTGACCTTGCCCGACGGCTCGCGCCGCGGCGCCGCGGCGGGCTCCACGCCGCTCGAGATCGCCGCCGAGATCGGGCCGGGTCTGGCGCGGGCGGCGGTCGGCGCCGAGCTGGACGGCCGGCTCGTCGACCTGCGCCAGCCGCTGGCCCGCGGCGGCCGCTTGCGTCTCCTGACCGCCAAGGACGCCGAGGCCGGGCACTTCGTGCGCCACAGCGCCGAGCACGTGATGGCCGACGCCGTCAAGCGGCTGTGGCCCGAGGCGGAGATCGACGTCGGCCGTCAGGACCACTCCGAGAAGTTCCAGTACGACTTCCGCTTCCCGCGCGCCTTCACCAGCGAGGACCTCGAGTGGATCGAGGACGAGATGCGCGAGATCCTCGCCGAGGACGCTCCCTTCGAACGCCTCGAGATCCGCCGCGAGGAGGCCGAGAAGCTCTTCCGGGACATGGGCGAATCCCTCAAGGTCGAGCGCCTGAAGGACATCCCGGAAAGCGAGACCATCACGCTCTACCGGCACGGCCGCTTTACGGACCTGTGCCGCGGGCCGCACGTGCAGCGGGCCTCGCAGATCGGCGCCGTCAAGCTCCTCGAGGCCTCGGGGGTCTACTGGAAGGGCGAGGAGGCGGGCGAACGCCTGCAGCGCATCTACGGCACCGCCTTCGGCACCCGGAAAGAGCTCGACGCCCACCTCGAGCGCCTGGCCCAGGCCCAGGCCCGCGACCACCGCCGCCTGGGCCCCGAGCTCGACCTCTTCAGCTTCCATCCGGAAGCGCCGGCGAGCCCCTTCTTCCATCCCCGGGGAGCGTTCGTCTACGGCGCCCTCGTGGACTTCGTGCGCGAGCTGCAGCGCGGCTACGGCTACGAGGAGGTCATCACGCCGCAGATCCTCGACGTCGAGCTCTGGCACACCTCGGGCCACTACGCGAACTACCGCGAGCACATGTTCTTCACCGAGGCCGACGAGCGCCGGTTCGCGGTCAAGCCGATGAACTGCCCGACCCATTGCCTGATCTACGGCACGCGGCTGCGCTCGTACCGTGACCTGCCGGTGCGCTACGCCGATTTCGGGCGCCTGCACCGCTACGAGCGCAGCGGCGTGGTCACCGGGCTGACCCGCGTGCGCACCTTCTGCCAGGACGACGCCCACGCCTTCCTGGCCGAGGAGCAGATCGAGGGCGAGGTGCTGGCGGTGACCGAGATGATCCTCCACATCTATGACACCTTCGGCTTCCAGGACGTGCAGATCGAGATCTCGACGCGGCCGGACAAGCGGCTGGGCACCGACGAGATGTGGGATCGCGCCGAGGCCGCCCTCGCGGCGGCGCTCGCGAGCCGGGGCATCGAGTACGCGGTCAACGCCGGCGACGGCGCCTTCTACGGCCCGAAGATCGACTTCCAGGTGCGCGACGCGATCGGCCGCAGTTGGCAGCTCGGCACCATCCAGCTCGACTACCAGATGCCCGAGCGGTTCGGCCTCAAGTACGTCGGCGCCGACGGCGCCGAGCACCGCCCGGTGATGATCCACCGCGCCATGCTGGGCTCGCTCGAGCGGTTCCTGGGCATCCTGATCGAGCACACGGCGGGGGCCTTCCCGCTGTGGCTGGCGCCGGTGCAGGTGGCGGTGCTGCCGGTCTCCGAGCGCTTCCTCGACTATGGCCGCGAGGTGACGGAGAAGCTGGGAGCCGGCGGCCTGCGGGCCGAGCTCGACGAGCGCAACGAGAAGCTCGGCTACAAGATCCGCGACGCGCAGGTCCGGAAGATTCCCTATATGCTCGTGGTCGGTCAGCGGGAGCAGGAAGCCGCGACCGTCAACGTGCGCCGGCGCCACGGCGAGGAGCTGGGAGAGATGACGCTCGAGGCCTTCGCCCGGCGCGCGGCCGAGATCGTGGGCCGGCGCGCGGCCGAGCTGTGAGAGGATGAGGGCTGGACGGTAGACGACCGAGGAAGGAGATCCGGGTGCCCAAGAAGAAGACCCACAAGGGCGCTGCCAAGCGCTTCAAGGTGAGCGCCGGCGGCAAGGTGCTGCGCCATCACTCGATGCACAGCCATATCCTGACCAAGAAGACCACCAAGCGCAAGCGCCGACTTCGGCAGGTCACGGTGGTCTCGCCGGCTTTCGAGAAAACCGTCCGGGGCCTGCTGAACTAGGCGCCCGCCGAGCGGGCGTCCGACGACACACCGTCCCGACGATACACAGACCAACCCGCGCGCTGCCGGTGGAGGAACCGTCCACCGGGGCGCGCAGCCCGGAGCGCGCAGCCCGCGCGATCGGGCATTGACGGCTCCTGCGGAGCCCAACGAGGTTCGTCATGCCGAGAGTCAAACGTGGACCCAAGCGCGCCGCCAAGCGCAAGCGCGTGCTCAAGCTCGCCAAGGGCTATTACGGAGCCCGCTCGAAGGCCTACCGCATCGCCAAACAGGCAGTCGACCGGGCCCTCGCCTTCGCCTACCGCGACCGGCGCCAGCGCAAGCGCCAGTTCCGCCGCCTGTGGATCGCCCGCATCAACGCCGCGGCCCGCGCCCACGGCCTCTCCTACAGCCGCTTCGTGAGCGGCCTGAAGCGGGCCGGCTCCGCCCTCGACCGCAAGGTGCTCGCCGATCTTGCCGTCCACGACCACGAAGCCTTCGGGCGGCTCGCCGCCATCGCCAAAGAAGCTGCGCCAGGGACGCCCTGAAAGGCTGAAGGATGAGCCTGCCCTGGTTGCAGGAGCTGGAAGAGCGGGTCCGGGAGACCGCGGCGCGCCTGCGCGAGCTGCGTGCCGAGAACGAGAGGCTGAGCCGTCGCGTGGCCGAGCTCGAGGGTGAGCTGGCGTCGGCGCCTGGCGGCAAGGAGCGGGAGAGCTGGGCCGAGGAGCGCTCCGAGATCCGCAGCCGGGTCGAGCAGCTCGCGGGGCACCTGGAAAAGCTCCTCGCGGACGACGGCGGCGGCTGATCCGTGCGCTCCGTCCCGGCTGTGCTATAGTGGTCGCTGAGCCCTGACGGCTCGACCGACACCCGAGGTCGTTGATGGCTGAGGCTACCAAGTCCGAGAAGGCCGCGAGAGGCACCACCTCGATCGAGGTGGAGATCTACGGCGCGGTCTACCCCGTACGGGGAGAGCACGACCGGGAGTATCTGGAGAAGCTGGCAGGGGTCGTCGACCACAAGATGCGTGAGATTGGCAGTCACGTGCCCACGGTCGACACCAGCAAGATCGCAATCCTGGCAGCACTGAATCTGGCCGATGAGCTGCTTCAGTGTACGAAACAGCAGGAAGGGGAACGGGTCCGGATCATGGAGAAAGTAGCGGAGCTGACCGGGGAGCTCACCCAGGCGCTCGCCACGTAGCGCTCCCCACTCCGCTTGACGAACGAGGCGAAGATTCAGCAGAGCTTGGCATCCCCCGTGGGAGTGCGTGATGGGTGACTCAGTGTGCTAGAACCAACAGTTCGTATACGGGAGTCCAGGCTGCCCGGTTCCTGTGCCAGCCCCGCTCGTACGGGGACGCTAACGGCCCGCGGCGCGGACACCCACCTGGTTGGAGCCCCGGTTCTAACCGACTAGCCCCACACCACGCTTCACGGGGGATGCTTCGTAATCCTCCTCTTGCGCTACGCCGACTCGTATCGTTCGTTCGAGAGTCTTCGATCGGCCCGCACCTCACCCCTGTCAACCTTGGGGGTGACACGTCGTGGACAACGGCATTCTCTGGGCGGTGGCAGCGCTTTTTGCGGCCATCCTGGCCTTTCAGCTCTGGGTCTTCGTGGTCCGGCGCCGCGCGCAGCATATCGTGGCGGAGGCCGAAAAGCGCACGCAGGAGATCAGGGAGAAAGCCGAGCGCGAGTACGAATCGAGAATCCGCGAGGCGGATCTCGCCGCCAAGGAGAAGCTCCTCCAGGCCCGCAACGAGTTCGAGAAGGTCTCGCGCAGCCGGCGTAGCGAGCTCGAGGGCCTCGAGCGCCGCCTGCTCCAGCGCGAGGACAACCTCGACAAGCGCAGCGAGGAGCTCAGCCGGCGCGAGAAGGAATCGGGCCAGCTCGAGCGAGCGCTCACCCGGCGCGATCAGGAGCTTGGGGCCCGCGAGATCGAGCTCACCAGTCTCATGGCCGAGGAGCGGCAGCGGCTCGAGCAGATCGCCGGCCTCACCGGAGCGCAGGCCAAGGAGGAGCTCATCCGGGTGATGGAGAGCGAGGCGCGCAACGACGCCGCCCATCTCGTCAAACGCATCGAGGACGAGGCCCGCGAGCAGGCCACGCGTCACGCGCAGCGCATCATCGCCAACGCCATCCAGCGCAACGCCTCCGACTTCGTGGCCGAGACCACGGTCTCCGTCGTGCTCCTGCCCAACGACGAGATGAAGGGCCGCATCATCGGCCGCGAGGGGCGCAACATCCGCGCCCTGGAGATGGCCACCGGCGTCGACCTGATCGTCGACGACACGCCGGAGGCGGTCATCCTCTCGGGCTTCGACCCCTTCCGCCGCGAGATCGCCCGGGTGGCCCTCGAACGCCTGATCTCCGACGGCCGCATCCATCCGGCCCGCATCGAGGAAGTGGCGGAGAAGGTCAAGGCGGAGTTCGAGCTCCGCGTGCAGCAGGAAGGAGAGTCGGCGCTGCTCGAGCTCAACGTCCCCGACGTCCATCCCGACCTGGTCAAGCTCCTCGGCCGCCTGCGCTACCGGACGTCCTATGGTCAGAACGTGCTCAAGCACTCCAAGGAGGTCGCCTATCTCGCGGCCACCATGGCGGCCGAGCTGCGCTCGAACGTCCACGTGGCCAAGCGCGCCGGCCTGTTCCACGACATCGGCAAGGCCGTCGACCGCGAGATGGAGGGCAGCCACCTCCACCTGGGCGTCGACCTGCTGCGCAAGTACGGCGAATCGGAGGCGGTGGTCCACGCCATGGCCTGCCACCACGGCGATTTCGATCCCGAGACCGTGGAGGCGGTGCTGGTCACGGCGGCCGACGCGCTCTCGGCCGCCCGCCCGGGGGCCCGCCGCGAGGTGCTCGAGAGCTATATCAAGCGGCTCGAGAAGCTCGAGGAGATCGCGGTCGGCTTCAAGGGCGTCCAGAAGAGCTTCGCCATCCAGGCCGGCCGCGAGGTGCGGGTGATCGTCGACTCGGGCAAGATCTCCGACGAGGACTCGATCTGGCTCTCGCGCAACATCGCCAAGAAGATCGAAGCCGAGCTGACCTATCCCGGCGAGATCAAGGTCACCGTGATCCGCGAGACCCGGGCCATCGAGTACGCGAAGTAGCGGACCGCGGCATGGCGAATCAACCCGGCATGGCGAATCAACGCGTACGGCTCCTGTTCGTGGGCGACGTGATCGGCAAGCCCGGGCGGCGAGCCCTGCAGCGCCTGCTGCACGGCCTGGTGGACGAGCACGGCGTCGACTACGTGGTGGTCAACGTCGAGAACGCCGCCGGCGGCTTGGGGGTCACGCCCGAGGTCTTTCGCGAGCTCGAGGCGCTGCCGATCGACTGCTACTCGAGCGGCAACCACGTCTGGGACAAGAAGGAGGGCCTGCCGTTGCTCGATCGCGAGCCGCGGCTCCTGCGCCCGGCCAACTACCCCGCGGGCAACCCGGGCCACGGCGTCCACGTCGGCGAGACGGCGGCGGGCGTGCGGGTGGCCACGATCAATCTCGAGGGTCTCGTGTTCATGAAGAACCTCGATTCGCCCTTCGTGGTGGCCGACCGCCTCCTCGGCGAGCTTCCCGAGGGCGTCAAGGTCGTCCTCGTCGACTTCCACGCCGAAGCGACGAGCGAGAAGCAGGCCCTGGGCTTCTACCTCGACGGCCGCGTGAGCGCGGTCTTCGGCACCCACACCCACGTGCCCACCGCCGACGAGCGAATCCTTCCCGGCGGCACCGCCCTGATCACCGACGTGGGGATGACCGGCCCCTACGAGTCGATCATCGGCTTCCGCGCCGACAAGGTGCTGCAGCGTTTCGCCCTGCAGCGCAACGTGCCGCTCGAGGTGGCCAGACGCGACGTGCGGCTCGCGGGAGCGCTCGTCGAGGTCGACGCCGAGACCGGCCGCGCCGTCGACCTCCGGCGCCTCCTCGTGCCGGTCGCGGCCTAGGCTCCTTCCCTGGCCAAGAAGAAAGGCGCCGCTGCCGGGCGGCGCCTTTCTTCTGCGTCCAGGGGCGCGCCGTCAGCGCTGCTTCGTGCCTTCGGGCCAACGGACGAAGTAGCCGTCTGCCCACACGATGTCCTGGTTGTAGTCGGTGGACCGGAACGGGTTGACGGGGATCGCTGCAGTCAAGGTCCCTTCATTGAACACACCGCCGCGGCACGGGGCGAAAATGCCCAGCACGGTGGAGATCAGCAGGTCGGTTCCCATGCCGAAGACCAGCTCATTGTCCCAGCCGTCGAGCTGCGGGACTTCCTGCATGTAGAAGAACGTGTCCGTCGGTCTCATGTAGCCGAAGAGGTCCGAGTAGATGACCGGGGTCATGAAGCTGGAATCGTAGACCTTCGCCGCACCGGCCGACGCCGCTCCCACCTGATCCACGAGCCACGACATCCAGGCCGTGCCGAGATTGCGCATGTCAGACACGGTCCTCTTCTGCTTCGCCTTCTGCAGGGCGTCGAGCAGGTTGGGTATCAGGATGGCGGCGATGATGCCGATGATCGCCACCACGATGAGCAGCTCGATGAGGGTGAAACCTCTCTGACGGTTCCGTCTCAGCATTGGCGTCCTCCTTGAAGCCTTCTGCCTTCGTCTCACGGTCCATTCCATGAGGGGCAGGGACCGGTCATGCAAGCCGTGTGCCGAGCCTCGACGCTGCTCCCATGGGCTTCGGGGCCGCCGGTTGACCAAATCATGCCACTCCTCCGCGCCGCCGCCGACAGAAAGTGTCACCCGCGTGCCGCACCGCCGCTCACCGGACCCAACCGACGACCACGTCGCGGTAGAGATCGACTCCGGCGAGGAAGGCCGGGGCGACCAGGCGCTCATTGGGGCCGGTGATCTTGGCGGCGTCGCCGGTCAGGATGACGAAGGGCGAGAAGCCGTAGGCGGGGATGCCGGCGGCGCGGAAGAAGCGCGCGTCGGTGGCTGCCCACGGTATGAACAGAGGGCCGTGGACGAAGCGCGGATAGGCCGCCTCCACCCGTTGGCTGACGTGCTCGAAGATCGGGTGATCGAGCCCCGCCAGGGCGATCGGCTCGTGGGGCACGTCGACCGCCGTGCTGAAGCCGCCAAGCCCCTCGGGCAGGAGCGAGGCCCAGGCCTCGTCGACGGGCAGCCAGGGCAGGAGCTGGAGGATCAGCCGCATGCTGTAGCCTCCTCCCCCCGGATCCTCGACGACGGGGAAGGCCGACAGCTCGTTGCGCATCATCGCCCGGAGGTTGAACGGCAGGCGGTTGAAGCCGCCACGCCAGGCGAGCGCGCTCTCGAAGCGCAGGCGGATTTCCGGCAACTGGCGAGTGGCCACGTAGGTCCGCAGCATTTCGAGCACCGGCTGCGGCAGCCGGTCCGGGTGCCCGCGCTCGAGGTCGAAGGTGGTGAGGTCCTCGCGCAGGGCCTCGAGCGCGCCGCGGTTGTCGCCGCAGACCGTGACCTCGACGAAGAGCTTCTGCACGGACTCGGTGCCCCAGTACTTGACGTCGTCGATGGCGGTGGCCTCCACGGCGCCGCCCTCGGTGAGCACGACGCCGAAGCGCTTCACCAGCTCCGGGTGCCGGCGCAGGATCCAGCGCGTGCCGTGCCAGCTCTCGCGCTCCTCGTCGCCGGTGGCGAGGAACACGAGCGAGCGCGCCGGCGGCCGTCCGTCGCGCGCCAGCTCCTTGACCGCCATCAACTGGGCGATCGCCAGGCTCTTCATGTCGAAGGCGCCGCGGCCGTAGATGAAAGGCAGGTCGATCAGGCCGCTGAACGGCGGGTTGTCCCACTGGTCGAGGCCGGAGATCGGATCGACGTCGATGTGGTTGTGGAGCACCAGGGCGCGGGGATCCTGCCCTTCGAGGACGGCCCAGACGTTGGCGTTGCGGTGCCCGAGGCGCTCGACGTGCGCGGCGACGCCGTCCTTGACGAGCTCGCGGGCCAGAAACTCGGCGCCCGGGATCTCGTTGCCGGTGGGAAAGCTGGTGTCGATCCGGAGGTAGCTCTGGAGAAGCCGCACGGCCTCGTAGCGCCGGTAGTCGGTCTGGCGCCAGCCGTGATCGAGGCCCAGGTCGGACAGGAAGGCCACGGCGGCCCAACCGGCGGCGACGGCGAGGACGGGCACCGCGTAGAGCAGCAGCCGGGCTAGGCGGCGGCGGCGGATCAGGGAGGCTTGGAGCAGGCGAGCACCCATGGGACGGCGGATGTTACCATTCTCGCTCGATCCATGGAGCCCTCGATCTCATTTGTCGATCCGCGCCCCCGGGGCGCCGACGCGTTGCCCCTCCTGGCGGCGGCGGCGGGGCTGGCGGTCTATCTGGCGAGCGAGGCGTTCGTCTTTTCGGGACAGCTCGGATTCCCTCTCGACGACAGTTGGATCCACATGCAGTTCGCGCGCCAGATCGCGGCGGGCGAAGGGCTCGCCTACAATCCGGGCCGGTGGGTGGCCGGCTCGTCGGCGCCGCTGTGGACGGCGCTCGTCGCGCTGGTCCAGGCGCTGCCGCTGCCGCCGCTGTGGGGCGTCAAGCTCCTCGGCGCGGCCTGCCTGCTCGCCACCGTCCACGCCACCGGCCGGCTCGCCGCCGAGCTGGGCCTGTCGCGCGGCCTCCGCCACCTGGCCGCCGTCCTGGTGGCGACCAGCCACTGGCTGTTGTGGGCGGCCCTGGCGGGCATGGAAGTCCATCTCTTCACCGCCCTCACGCTGTGGGGGCTCGTGCTCCACCTCCGCGAGCGGGCGGCGGGCGGATTCGGCGGCGCCAGCCTGCCGCTGCTGGCGCTCGCCGGTCTGGCGCGGCCGGAAGGATTCCTGCTGCTCGCCCTGGCGATCGCCGAGCGAACGCTCGCCGGGTTGCGGGAACGGGCGTGGAGACGGGACCTGGCGCGCCTCGCCGTGCCGCTGGCCGCGGCGGTGCTGGCGGTGGCGCCCGTGCTCCTCTTCTTCCGCCTCATCGGCGATTCGTTCCTGCCGACGACGTTCGCCGTCAAGGCCGGAGATCCCGACTTCCTGCCCAGCGGCCGCTATCTGCGCGCGGCCGTCGACGTGCTCTTCCGTTCGCAGCCGGTGGCGTTGCTCTTCGCCGGGGCCGGGATCCTGCGCCTGGCCGAGCGGCCGGGCACGGCGCGCGGCCGCGGTCTGTTGCCGGCCGCCTGGGTGCTCGGCCTGCCGCTGGCCTACTCGTTGCTCGCCGCCGACAACGGGCCGGTGATCGTCGGCAATTTCGGCCGCTACCTCTTCCCCTTGCTGCCGCTGGTGGCGGTGCTGGGAGTCCTGGGCTGGCAGCGGCCGGCGCGCCGCCTCGGCCGCCCCGCGCGCGTGGCGCTGGTGACCGCGGCGCTGCTGCCCCAGCTCTGGGGGCTGGCCGCCGGCGTACCGCTCTACCTGCGGACCATCGCCAACGTCGAGGACGGCGACGTGGCCGCCGCCCGCTGGCTGGCCGAGCGTCTGCCTCCGGACGCGCTGGTCGCCGTGCAGGACGCCGGGGCCCTCAAGTATCACCTCCCCAACCCGGTGCTCGACTTGACCGGCATCGTCAACCCGGAGATCCTGCCGCACCTGCGCGGCGCCGACTGGGAGCGCGAGCTCTACGGCTATCTCGCGGCCCGCCGCCCGGCCTACCTGGTGGTCTTCCCCGAATACTACCCGCGGCTCGTCACGGCGCCCGGCTTCCGCCGCGTCCGCTCGTTCCCGGTGCGGGACAACGTCGCGCTCGCCGGCGACGAGCTGGTCGTCTTCGCCACGCCCTGGACCGGCCCCTGGGGCCTGCGCGAGGGCGACCCGGCCGCCTCCGCGAGCCCGCCGCCCGGGGCGCCATGAGCCACGTCGCCGTCCACGCGGCCGCCTTCGTGGGGTTTGCCGCCGTCGTGGTGCTCGGCGGCCGTCTGCTCGCGGGCCTGCTCCCTGACCTCGGCCGCTGGCGCTCCCTGGCCGGCGTCTGCCTGGGCCTCGCGTGGTGGGTCGCCGGGCTCTTCGCGCTCGCAGCCTGCGGCGTCCTGAACGGTTGGGGGCTGGCCGTCCTCGCCCTGGCGCCGGCCGCCGCCGCGGTCCGCCGCCGGGGGCCGGCCGTCCGGCTGCGGGTCGGCTGGCGTTGGTTCGATGCCGTCGCCGGGGCGGTCCTGGCGGTGGTCCTCGCCGGCCACTTCCTGCTCGCGCTGAGCCCCCAGGTGCTCTTCGACGCCGACGTCTACCACCTCACCCTGCCGCGCCTCTACGTCGAGCACGGCGGCTTCCGGTCGGTGCCGATGAGCGTTTACTCCAACTGGCCGCTCGGCGCCGAGCTGCTCTACGCGGCGGCGCTCGTCGCCGGCGACTACGTGTTGGCCAAGACGCTCCACTTCGGCTTCGGGCTGCTGGTGGTGTGGGCTCTCTTCGTGGCCTGCCGGGCCGAGCCCGTGCCGGCACCCCGGAGCCAGGCCTGGCTGGCGACGGCCTGGCTCGCCGCCGCCTTCTTCCTGGCCAACGACGTCGTGGTCTTCGAGCTACGCCGCGCCTACGTCGACCTCGCCCACGCCTTCTTCTTCACCGCGGCGTTCCTCTTCATGCACCGGGCGCTGGAGGACGACGGGCCGCGCGACCGCGTCTTCCTGTCGCTGGCGGGCATCTGCTGCGGCCTGGCGGCCGGCGTCAAGGTCACGGGCATCGCCGCCGTGGCCGTCGTCGGCGCTCTCGCCCTGCCGCGGCTCGCGCGAGCCGTCCGCGGCGGCCGGCTCGGCCGCGAGCTGCGGCCCTTCGTGCTGCGCTTCGCCGCGCCCGCGGCCGCGCTGTGGACGCCGTGGCTCGCCAAGGCGTGGTGGGTCACGGGCAATCCGATCTACCCGTTCCTCCACGACCGGCTGGGCGGCCCGGACTGGAGCTCCGCCCTCTCGGCCCGGCTCGCCGCCTGGCAGAGCTCCATCGGCATGGGACGGGAGGCGGTGGACTACCTCCTGCTGCCGTGGCGGGTGATCCTCGAAGGCGGGCGCGGCTACGAGCGCTTCGACGGCGAGGTCGGCGCGTTCTGGATCGTGGTGCTGCCCCTCGCCCTGGTCTTCGGATGGCGCCGCGCCCTGGCGCGGCGGGCGCTCGCCGCGGCGGGCGTCGGCTTCGCCCTGTGGGCCGCGTCGTCGCAGCAGATGCGGTTTCTGGTGCCGGTCCTGCCGCTGCTGGCGATCGCCGGCGCGGTGGCGATCGGTGAGCTCGTGGAGCGGCTGCCTGCCGCGGGGCGCCGCGCCGGCGCGGCGGCGGCCCTCGGCGTGGCCGCGGTCCTGGTCGTCGCCGTCCATGCGCCCTGGGTGGCCGGCGGCTATCGCAACCTGCGCGCTTTCCTCGCCTTCGAAGGGGACCTTGCGGCGTCCGCGGTCCCCGGGCACCACCGTTTCGTCAACGAGAGCCTCCCGCGGGACGCCCGGATCCTCTTTCTCAACACCAACCTGGGCTTCTTCTGCCGCCGCGAGTACCTGGCCGACACCTTCTTCGAGGCGTCGCAGATCGCCGACTGGCTCGCCGGCGCGGCGACGGCGGCCGAGGTGCGCCGCCGGCTCGACGAACGCGGCGTCACGCACCTGCTCGTCGATCGTCGGCCGCGGGTGGCGTGGCCGCCGGGGGTGCCGCGGCTGCTCGACGATCCGTCGCAGGTCGAGGAGCTCTACCGCTCGCAGGACGGGCTGTTCGTGGTGCTGCGGCTGCGTTGAAGGATGCGGTCGACCGACCGAGGAACCGCTCGCGTGACTCCGCGCGGTTACAGCCGTCCGCCGAGCCTCAGCTCCTCGAGCGAGTCGACCCTGAGCCCCTTCCTGGCCAGGTCCGCCAAGTCGTCCAGCGACGCGATGTCGGCGATGCGCCGCCGGGTCTGCGCGGAGAGGCGTCCGAAGCGCTGGGAGAGAAGGTCGAGAACCACTCCCCGCATCTTCTCCATGCCCTTCTCGATGCCCTTCTCGAGACCCTCTTGGCGACCTTCCGCCCGTATGTCGTCAGCCCACGTGGTGATCATCTCTTCTACCTCTCGATATCCAGCCTCGCGGAGCAACGCCTCGTACTCAGGCGCCGTCTGCGGGTCCATTTTGACGTACGTCCTCACGAAGTTCAACAGCCGGAAGCGGCGATCCTCGTCGAGCCCGGAAGCGTCCAGGATTCGACGCAGACAGGCGACCGCCACCCCCGCACGGCTGCTGAAGCCCTGCGGGCTCATGAGCACCGCGAACGCCCAGGCCAGGGGCTCCGGACGCGTGAGGTACTCCGACGCCGAGGCCCCCGACAGCCCCAGGCCGTTGTAGGCGAACACGTACGGGACGTATCCGAACGAGACCTCCCCTAAGCACCTTCGGGTCAGGTCCGGAGCCCCGCCGTTCAGGTAGACGACCGCCGTGTGGACCGGCAAGCCCGTGCCCAGGGTGAGCACGTGGTTGTAATCGCGCAGACGGACGAGCTTGCGCTTGCGGTACGCGTGCTCGATCTCCACGTGCGCCAACGCCCGCGGCGCCGGGTCGGACGGGCGACGGATCTCCGCCACCAGATCCGGGAACCAGCGGCGACCGCGCAAGAGGTCGGTGAAGCGCTCGCGGCCGGGGACGAATTCGAGCTTCGACACGTCGGCGGCGGCCGCCAAGTGCGGCAGGGTGAGCGCCAGCAGGTCGGCGGGGAAGGCGATGCTGATCCTGGGCCTGGTGCTCTTCAGCCGTTTCGGGCTCGCCCTCGGTCCGGCCATGGACGGCGCGGGGTTCCGCCTGTCGCCGGGGCAGGTCGTCGAGCTCGTTCCCAACGTGATGGCCCTGGCGCTCTTCATCGCCTCGGTGATCATGCTCCTCGGCACCCTCGCCCGCACCCAGCGCGAGGCGGGCATCTACACGGCGCCGCTGACCTTCGTCGCCATCTTCCTCGCCGTCTTCTCGATGTCGTCGTCGGAGTTCTCCCTCGGCACCTACGCGGTGCCGATCCTCGGCAACTCCCTGGCGATGCGCGAGACGCTGCTCGACTCCCTGAGCCCGGTGACCCTGCTGCTGGCGGTCGCCTGCAACCTGGCGCTCTTCGCCGCCCTGGTGTGGGTCTCCGTGCGGCTCTATCACCGCGAGGAGGTCTTGTTCCGGCCGTAGAATCTAACCGGCCCAGCCTCTGAACCGGTTAAGCGTGAATTCCCCAAGCAGCGATACAGGGCTTGCTTCGCCACTTTGCCAATTGTGAGAATAGCATTGCAGGTCCTGTTGCCCGCTTCCGGAAACTCCGGGAACACGACCGCAAGCCTTGCAGCGCCACTCTGCTGAGGATGGAAGAGCATCTCCGGGTCCGCGGCGCTGTCCGGGAAACTCCGGCTAACCGGAACAGACCGAGAACCGGTCAAGCGAAACCCTCGGGAAGCGCCAACGGACCCCGGCGTCCTGCCGCGCTGGCCGCCAAGTCTTGAGAACAGAGGACTTGTCCACGAGCGGTCGCTTCGAGATGACCCCATCTCATATCGCGAGCTCTCCCTCGCCCCCTCCGCCGTAGGGGCGGACCCCCGTGTCCGCCCAGGACGCTTCAGCGTCCTTCGACCAGGACGCCGCTAGCTAGGCCCGGATGCTGGGAGCGCAGGCGTCCCGCCTGCTCCGGATCAGGCGGGACGCCTGCGCTCCCAGCATGAACGGAGGTCAGCTCCGACGCACCAGGATCTTGCCGGCCAGCTCCAGCGCCGCCGCGCCCGCCGCCTCCAGGAAGCTGGCGATCGACGCCGGCGAACGCGCCAGGCCGTCGGCGAGGTTCAGCGCCTCCGTCAGCTCCGGATTGGCGTGGCGCAGCCGGCCGACGGCGCGGCCGTCACGATAGAGCACGGGACCGCCGGCGTCCTCCGGGTCGACGGAGAAGCCGCGCGCGCGGTCCACCAGCGGCAGGAAGGCGGCGGCGAGCAGGGCTGTGTCGCGGTCGGTGAGGACGCCGAAGGGCTCGTCGCCGTCCTCAGGGCTCTCCCAGAGTCGATAGAGGCCGTAGCGCTCGTCGCCCAAGGGGACGACGCGCCAGAAGCCGCCGGTCACCGCCTCGCCGGCGGTCACAGGGTCGTCGTGCTGGGCAAGCTGGTCGAGGTAGGCGGGGTCGAAGGCGTTGGCGGGAGTAGGATATTCGTGATCGGGCATTGGGTACCGTCCTTTGCCTGGTCAGGTCCGGGCGAGGTAACGACTCGCTCGGGCCGTCTTGTTTTGGTGGATTGTCGTCTTGCCGGCTCGAGGGAAGGGATCCCTCGGGCGTCTTCTCGAGGCCAAGGGCCTCAGTCGGGTGTCAAGCCCGAAAATGGCCGTCCTGCGCGGATCACTCCGCCAGTTGCGACGCCTGCCAAAGCCAGCGGAAGACGACGTCGCGACGGCCTTCGACCTGCGGCGTGTCGTCCGAACGGGGCTCGATAAGGCGAATTAGGAGGCGGGCGTACTCCGGGCTGGGGGGACCGGGACTTTCACGGCCCAGGAAGTCGACGGCCGGTTCGACGTCGTCGTCGAGCCCGCTGAGGACGGTCCGACGGACATCACCGACGCCCCGCCAATTCCCCAAGACCTCGGCCGCACTCATCCGAATATACGCGTCAGCGTCTTCCAGAAGCTTCACCAGCGCCGGAGTCGCCTCCGCTTGATGACCCCATCTCCCCAAGACCTTGGCCGCACTCATCCGAACATCCGCGTCCTCGGATTCCAGAAGCTTCACCAGCGCCGGAGTCGCCTCCGCTTGATGACCCCATTTCCCCAAGACCTCGGCCGCACTCATCCGAACAGACGCGGCCTCGGATTCCAGAAGCTTCACCAGCGCCGGAGTCGCCTCCGCTTGATGACCCCAATTCGCCAAGACCTCGGGCGCAGGAATCCGAACATACGCGTCCTCGGATTCCAGAAGTTTCACCAGCGCCGGAGTCGCCTCCGCTTGATAACCCCAATTCCCCAAGACCGAGGCCGCACTCATTCGAACATCCGCGTCCTCGGATTCCAGGAGCTTCACGAAAGCGCCTCGGAGGCCCAGACCTCGGACCGGCGGCATCCTCGCGAACGAGCTGTTCAGGCCGTGCACGATAGCTTTCGCGATGGAACCCTCTCGGTGTCCAGCCTGCCAGAGGCCGAGCGCGGCGTGCGCACGGACATCGGAGTCCCGGTCCTTGAGGAGCTCCCGCAGCCCTTCGCGGGCGGCCTCGCTGTGCTCCGCGATGCGGCTCAGCATGCGAGCGGCTTCCTGCCGCGCGATCCATGCTGGATGCTCTTTGAGAGTCAGCAGAGAGGTGACGGTACGGTCGTCAGGCCGGTAGGTGCGCATCGCGCGCAGAGTCTCGGTAAGGCTGTTCACGAGGAGGCCGTGGGGCTTCCCGTTGAGCCGCTCGCAGATCCGCGCCACAATCTCGCCCGCCACTCTCGGCGACGCGCGCACGTCGTCGGCGATGCACGACGCCGCCAGCCGCAGCGACCCGCAGAGGTACGGCTCGAGCGGGTCCGCTCCTCCGCGATCGCCTTGACGAGCTCCGTGACCATCTCGTCGTCCTCCTGCACCACCCCCACGAAGCCGGCGGTCAGGCGTACGACCTCGTGCCAGCGCGGATCCCCCGCCACCGCCAGCACCCGCTCGATCGCTTTCGGCCGCGGACGGCTCAGCCACAGGTGCCGCGCCGCCAGGTATTCCTGGAAGGTCTGGTGCATGAAGGCAAAGACGTTCGTTCCGCGCTCCTCGAGCAGCCCGGCGCGCTCGGCGGCGGTGCGCACATAGCTCTCCGCCGTCTGCTCGGACTCGTGCTCCGGGTAGCCGAAGTCGATCAGCACGTCCACCAGCTTCTGCTGGAGCTGTGCGCCGTGGACGGTGCCGGTGCTGCGCTCGCCGTGCATCCAGTGGGCCACGGCGGCCCATACCTTCTTCGTCTCCTCGGCGCTCAGGTCCTCGCCGATGGGACGGTTGGCGAGGCTGCGCGCCTTGTTCCAGCTCCGGATCAGCGTGTTGAGGGCGATCTCGTAGAGGCCCACGCGGCGCTCCGGCAGCGTGACGTTCTGCTGCTTGATGAGCGCGATGATGGTGAGCATCAGCGGGTTCGAGGCCAGCGACTCGACCCGCGGGTTGCCGTGGACGTCGGCGAGCATCTCGTCCGCCGCCCTGGCGGCGGACGCGGGGTCGGGACGCTCGGGATGGACGGCGCGGTCGTAGGCCAGGTGCCACTGGCGGACGAAGGCTGCGACGTCGTCCGGCCCGAAGGGCTCGAGCACCACGTGCTCGGCGGGCACCGACAGACGGCAGATGCCGTAGCCCACCGGCCGCGACGTCATCAGCACCCTGTTGCGTCCGGCGCCGCGCACCAGCTCGCCGGCGGCGCGCGCGCAGGCGACGCGGCGTCCGGCGTCGGCGACCTCGTCGAGGCCGTCGAGGAGCACGAGGACCTCGCCGGCGTCCCAGCGGCGGTCGAAGGCGGCGGCGAGGGCGCGTCCTCCGAGGTCGTGGAGGCGCGACTTCACGAAGACGTCGAGGGCGCGGCCGTCGCCGCGGTCGTCGTAGACGGCGACCGGCAGCACCACGGGAAAGCACCAGGGCAGGTCCGGGTAGCGTTCGCGGGCGGTCTCGGGGCCGAGCGCGAGGCTGCGGGCCAGACGCTTGACGAGGGTCGTCTTGCCCGAGCCGGGGCCGCCGAGGAGCACCGTGCCGGCCTGCCGGAGCACCCGGTCGATGGGCTCGGGAGCGTCGCCGCGCTTGCCGGCGGCGAGCCGGGTCACGTCGAGCTCGGCGAGCCGCTGCTCGGTCAGGTCGCGGTCGCGCCCTTCCGCCGCGAGCATGCGGTCGAGCAGCTCGGCCTCGCGCTCGCCGCGCTCGGCGGCGCCGCGCTCGCGGCGGACGCGGAGGTTCACGAAGACGTCGTCGAGGTGGAGGGGCACGAGCTTCTCGAGCTGCTCGATGCCCTTGAAGTCGGAGTAGAGGTACTGGTCGGCGACGCTGCGCAGATAGGCCGCCTCGGCGAGCTCGGCGGCGGCTTCCGTCAGGTCGTCGGCGGTGAGCTTGCCGTCGATCTTGCGGAGGACGTCGGCGGTCGCGTCGAGGTGGTCGAAGAGACGTTCGAGCGCGTCTCGCGTCTCCTGCAGGGCTTCGTCGGCGCCGAGCTGTTGCTCGGCGAGGTCGTCCTGGAGGTCGGCGAGAGAGCCCAGCGTCAGCTCGGTGCCGGGAATCTTGACCGCCTTGGCGATCGTCTTGATATAGGGCCAGAACCGGCTGGGCTGCCTGCTGGTGACGTCGAGCATATTGTCGGCGAGCGTAGTGAGCTGATGTTCCGGGCAATCCTAGCATTAGACTCCATGCCGGACGCGAACGACGCTCGATCAGGAGAAAGGTCGATCCATGACGCTGGCCAAGAAGGTCTTCCACGAGCTCAAGGTACTACCCGAGCCCTACCAGGCGGAAGTCCTCGACTTCGTCGAGCTCCTGCGCACCATGGTGACGACGCGCGCAGCTTCCGAGGGCGACGTACACTTACGCCCTGGTGCGTGTCGTCTCCCTCTGCCCCAGCCTCACCGAGCTCGTTTGCGACCTCGGCCTCGCCGACGCCCTGGTCGGCGTCACCCGCTACTGCATGCACCCCGCGGACGCGGTCGCGAGGATCGAGAAGGTCGGCGGCACCAAGGACCCGCGGATTGGGCGCATCGTCGAGCTGGCGCCCGACCTGGTGCTGCTGAACGAGGAGGAGAACCGCCGCGAGGACGCCGAAGCCCTCGCGGACGCGGGGCTGCGCTACCACGTCACGCGGCCGCGCACTCCGGCCGAGACCGCCGTCATGGTCCGCGAGGTCGGCGCTCTCCTCGCGTGCGAGGAGGCGGCCGAGGCGATCGCCCTCGACATCGAGGAGCGCAGCGAGCGCGTGAGGCGTGCCGCCCGCGGGCGTCCGCCTGTACGGTGGGCCTACCTCATCTGGCGCAAGCCGTGGATGACGGTGAATTCCGACACCTTCAGCGACGCGCTGCTGACGCAGGCGGGCGGCGTCAACGTCTTCGGCGGACGGGCCGAGCGCTATCCGGCGGTCACCGCCGCGGAGATCGCCGCCGCCGATCCCGCCGCCGTCTTCCTCTCGACCGAGCCCTTCCCGTTCGAGGAGAAACACGCCGACGAGCTCGCCGGGGCGACCGGGCTCGGCCGCGAGCGCTTCCGCATCGTCGACGGGGAGCTTCTGTCCTGGCACGGATCGCGGACGCCGAGGGGCGTCGACTACGCGGAGCGGGTGATTCGGGAGGTGGCGCGGCGGCGCTTGGAGACGCCGACGTCGGGATCCGCCGTGCGGCCGCCGGCTAAGACAATCCGGATTATGATAATCTCGATTCTCTTCCAGGAGACGAGACGCTGACGTTCATTGACCGCGAGGCCGAGACCGATGTCCTGGAGCGCGCGCTCGACGCTCCGGAGCCGGCTCTCTTCGTCGTCTACGGGCGCCGGCGGGTGGGCAAGTCGGCGCTCCTGCGCCGGGTCTGCGAGGGGCGGCGGCACGTCTACTTCACCGCCGACCTGGGCAGCCGCCGCGATCAGCTCACGAGCTTCTCCGCCGCCCTGGCCCAGGGTCTCGGCGAGCCCGAGTGGACGCGCGCCGTCCTGCCGAGCTGGGAAGACGCCCTGCGCCTCTGCCTCGACCGGGCACGCGGCGAGCCCCTCGTGCTGGTGCTCGACGAGCTCCAGCACCTGGTGAGCTCCGACCCGGCGCTCGCCTCCGTCCTGCAGCGGCTCTGGGACGTCGAGGTGACATCGTCGCGTCTCTCGATCGTCCTCTGTGGCTCGTACGTGAGCTTCATGGAGCACGAGGTCCTGGGGGTGAAGAATCCGCTCTACGGACGCCGGACGGGACAGCTCCTGCTGCGGCCCCTGAGCTTCCGCAACGCCGCCCGGTTCTTCCCGGAGTGGGACGCCGACCGCCGGATGACGGCCGTGGCGATCCTCGGCGGGGTTCCGGCGTATCTCCAACGCTTCGACCAGGCGCTCGACCTCGAGTCGAACGTCGTGGCGAGCGTCCTCGGGACCGGGGCGCCGCTCTTTGACGAGCCCCGCTTCCTGATGATGGAGGAGCTGCGCGAGCCGCACCTCTACTTCTCGATCTGCCGCGCCATCGCTCACGGCCACCGGCGTCCCAACGAGATCGCCCAGGCCGCCGGGCTCGCCGAGCGCGGCAGCCTCTCGCCCTACCTCGCGGCTCTGCGCGAGATGCGCTTCGTCGACCGCCAGGTGCCGGTGACCGAGCGCAATCCGGAACGTACGCGGCGCGGCCTCTACCGGCTCGGCGACCCGTTCCTGCGCTTCTGGTTCCGTTTCGTGTTGCCGAACCGCACGGCCCTCGAGGCGGGCGACGCCGGGCTCGTGTGGCGCCGCAAGATCGAGCCCCACCTCGCCCAGCACGTCGCCGCGGCGTTCGAGGAAGCGGCGCGCGAAGCTCTCCTCGAACGCAACCGCATGGGAGCGCTCCCGGCCGTCTACGACCGGATCGGCGGCTGGTGGCGAGGGCGCGACGAGATCGACGTGGTGGCGGTGGCCGACGACGGACCGGTGCTGGCGGCCGAGTGCAAATGGGCGTCGCGGCCGGTGGGGACCAACGTCCTGCGCGAGCTCGAAGCCAAGCTCGCTGCCCTGACGGCTGACCTGGAGCGTCCCCCGAGCCGCATCGACCTGGCGCTCTTCAGCCGCTCAGGCTTCACGCCGGAGCTCGAGGAGGAGGCCGCGAGGCGCTCGTTGCTCCTCGTCGGCGTCGGCGAGATGCTCGGCTGAGACCGACATCTGCCGCCTCACCGAGATCGTTTGCGATCAGCCGAGGCTCTCGAGCACCCGCCGGTAGTCCGTCGCCGCCATCGGGCGCGGGTTGGAGCTGTTGGAGCCGTTGCGCGCCGCGCTCTCGGCGATCCGGGCATGGTCGGCGGCGGGGATGCCGAAGCGGCTGAACGGCGGCATCTCGAGCTCTCGCGCCAGCGCTTCCAGACGGCCCAGGAAACGCTCGGCCCGCTCGGCCGCCGGGCCGGCGGCCACCGCCTCGACGCTCGCCTCGAGCTCGGCGAGACGCCCCGCCACGGCCTCGCCGTGGGCGCGCAGCACCGGCACCAGCAATACCGCGTTGGCGAGGCCGTGGGGCACGTCGTAGAGCCCGCCCAGCGACTCCGACAGGCAGTGGACGCCGGCGACGTCGGCGTTGCCGAAAGCGAGGCCCGCCAGCGTCGCGGCCCGCATCACCGCCTCGCGGGCGACGGCGTCGCAGGCGGGATCGGCCGCCGCCCGCGGCAGGTAGGCGAGAAGGAGGCCGATCGCCTTCTCGGCGAGCGCGTCCGACACCGGGTTGGCGAGGTTGCAGGTGGTGGCTTCGAGGGCGTGCGTCATGGCGTCGAGGCCGGTGGTGGCCACCAGAGCGCCCGGCAGCGTGGCGATCAGGTCGGCGTCCACCAGGGCCAGACGCGGGAACATCGACTCGCCCTTGATGCTGATCTTGGTCCGCGTCGGCTCGTGGGTCAGCACCGAGACCCAGGTGACCTCGGAGCCGGTGCCGCAGGTCGTCGGCACCGCCACGAACGGCAGCGGCGTCGCGGCGAAGCGGTCGCGGCCCTCGAAGTGCTCGGGCTGCCCGGCGTTGGTGGCCAGCATGGCGGCGGCCTTGGCGGCGTCGAGCACGCTGCCGCCGCCCAGGCCCACGATGCCCTCGAGCTCGCCGCCGCGCAACGCCTCGGCGGCCTTCGTGGCCGTGGTGGTGCGCGGGTTGACCTCCACCGCGTCGAAGAGCTCGACCTCGACGTTCGCTTCCTCCAGCACGCCCTGCACCCGCTCGGGCCAGCCGCCGGCGACGAGACCCGGATCCACGACCAGGAGCACCCGCCGCAGCCCGACTATGCTCAATGCCTCGGGAAGTCGGCTCAGGCAGCCGGGCGCGACGTGGACGCGGGTGGGGACGCGGAATCCGAACATGAGCTTGGCGGTCTCCTCGACGGCGATTCCCTTGACGGGCGCCGCGAGAAGACTTTACCCTCGCCGCGGAGGGGATGCCACCCCCGTCTCCGCGATCGACCACCACCCCCACCCGGGAGCTCGACCGTCTATGCCGCGCCGACCGCTGACTTACGACGACCTGTGGAGCCTCGAGCGCGTGGCCGCGCCGGTCCCGTCGCCCGATGGACGCCGGACAGCCTTCGCCGTCACCCGCTTTTCCAGAGAGGACGACAAGGGCACGACCGACCTCTGGCTGGTGCCCACCGACGGCGGCGCGCCGCCGCGGCGCCTGACCTGGAACAAGGGCAGCGACCAGGGGCCGCGCTGGAGCCCCGACGGCCGCTGGCTCGCCTTCCTCTCCAAACGCGGCGACGACCCCGCCCAGCTCTTCCGGCTGCCCATGGACGGCGGCGAGGCCGAGCCCCTGACCGAGCTGCCGGTGGCGGTGCGCGACTTCCGGTGGTTTCCCGACGGGGGCCGCATCGCCTTCGCCGCCGACACCTTCCCCGGCCTCGACGCCGACTTCGAGAAGGTCAAGGAGCGCGTCAAGGAGCACAAGGAGGACAAGACCCAGGCGCGCATCAGCGAAAGCCGGCTGCTGCGCTATTGGGACCAGTACCGCACCGACGGGCGTCTGCCCCACCTCTTCGAGCTCGACCTCGAGAGCCGCGCCGTCCGTGACCTGCTGCCCGGCTTCGACGCGCTGATGGGCCTCAAGGTCTTCGCCTGGGACCTGGCCCCCGACGGCGGCCAGGTCGCCTTCATCGCCAACAGCACCGGGCCGCCGTGGCGCGATCTCAAGTTCGACCTCTACTTGCTCGACGTGGCCAGCGGCGAGATCGCCAACGTGACCGGCGGAGACGGGCCGTGGGCCGGCTCGCCCCGCTACACCCCCGACGGCCGCTACCTGCTCTTCGCCCGCACCCACCGCCCGCGCAACTCCGCCGACTTCACCCGCCTGGCGCGCTACGACCGCGCCAGCGGCGAGGTCGTGGAGCTCACCGCCGGCGGCGACGGCTCGGCGTGGGACGGCGAGCCCAGCCGCTGGCGCGCCACCGCCGACGGCGCCACCGTGGTCTTCCAGGCCGACAACCGCGGCCGGGTCAGCCTCTACGCGTTGCCGATCGCCGGCGGCACGCCGCGGGTGGTGGTCGCGGGGGGCTCCGCCGGCGAGGCCGAGGTCACCGCCGACGGGCGCCTCGTCTTCGTGCTCGAGTCGCTGACCGCGCCGCCGGAGGTCGCGGTCGTCGACCTCGCCGGCGGCGAGCCGGAGCCGCTGACCGGCGTCGGCGAGCGGCTCGCCGACGTCGACATGGGCCACGCCGAGGACGTGACCTTCGCCGGCGCCGGCGGCGATCCCGTACAGATGTGGGTCTACTATCCGCCGGGCTTCGACCCGGAGAAGAAGTGGCCGCTGGTGATGCTGCTCCACGGCGGGCCCCACAGCGCCTGGGACGACTCGTTCCACTATCGCTGGTCGACCGCGCTCTTCGCCGCCCGGGGCTGGGTGATGGCGGCGGTCAATTTCCACGGCTCCACCGGCTTCGGCCAAGCCTTCGCCGAGTCCATCGTCGGCGCCCACGCCGACCAGCCCTTCGCCGACGTGATGCTCGCCACCGACCACTTGCTCGCCCGCGGCTTCGTGGACGAGCGGCGCGTGGCCGCGGCCGGCGGCTCCTTCGGCGGCTACCTGGCGGCGTGGATCCTCGGCCACACCGACCGCTACGCCGCCGTGGTCACCCACGCCGGCGTCTACGACCTGATGGCCCAGTTCGCCTCCGACTACGGTTGGAACCGCGAGGTCAACTACGGCGGCGCGCCCTGGGAGGACCCGGCGGCGGTCGACCGCCAGTCGCCGAGCCGCTTCGCCCGGCACTTCGCCACGCCCACGCTCATCCTCCACGGCGAGCTCGACTACCGGGTGCCGGTCACCCAGGGGATCAACCTCCACCACGTGCTCACCGCCAGGGGCGTGCCGTCGCGGATCGTGATCTTCCCCAACGAGAACCACTGGATCTTGAAGCCGCAGGCGGCCGAGGTGTGGTGGCGCGAGGTGGTCGGCTGGCTCGAGACCTACGTCGGCAAGGGGCCGAGCGCGTAGAATCCCCCGCGTGAACGCCCGAGCGCGCCTCACGCGCGCAGCCCTGCTCACCCTCCTGGGAGGCCTCGTCGTCCTCTTCTGGCTCGACCACCTGCGCCTGGCCCTCGACAAACAGTACGCCATCGACGAGTTCCAGTACGCCCACGGCGCCTGGCGGATCGCCCAGGGCGACGTGATCTACCGCGACTTCTTCGAGCACCACTTCCCGCTCGTCCACCAACTGATGGCCGCCGTCTTCCTCGCCGCCGGCGACGAGGATCCGAACGTCATCGTCTACCTGCGGCTGGCGATGCTGCCGTTCCTGACCCTCCTGGTCGCCGCCGCCGCCCTCGTCAACCGCGCCTACGGCTGGAGCGGCGCCGTCTTGACGGCGCTCGTCGTGCTCGCGGTGCCCACCCTGTCGATGATGGCCGTCGAGATCCGTCCCGACCCGCTGGCCTTCGCGCTCTTCCTCGCCGCCCTGGCCGTGCTCTACCTGCCGCGCCCCGGTCGGCGGTGGCGCGGCTTCTTGAGCGGCCTGCTCGCCGTCGCCGCGCTCTGGGGGACGCTCAAGGCCGCCTACTACGGCCTGATCTTCCCGGCGGCTCTGGCAGCGGATTTCCTGCGCCGGCGGGAGGACCGGGACGAGGACGGCTTCCTCCTCGGCCACCCCGTGGCCTTCCTCGCCGGCGGCGCCGCGGCGGCGTTGCCGATCGCCGTCTACCTGACCTGGACGGGGTCGTGGTCGGCCTGGTTCGAGTGGTCGATCCGCTGGTCCTTCGTCCACCAGCTCCACTACCCCGGCTTCTTCTGGACCCGCAACTTGACGCCGCTCCTGGCGCAGTCGTTCTGGCTCTTCCCGCTCGCCGCCGTGGGGATGGCCGCGACCTGGCGCTCGCGTCCCGCTCCGGGCTCGCCCGACTGGCTGCTCCTGGCAAGCGCCGCGACCACCCTCGCCTCTTTCGCCTGGCAGTCCGCGGCCTACCTCTACAGCCTCATCCCTTTCACCGCGGTGCTCTGCGTCTTCGCCGCCCGCGGCCTCGCCGCGTCGTTACGTTTCATGTGGAACGTCCGCGGCGCCGGCACGTTCGCGGCCGTCCTGCTGGTACTGATCGCCGGCGTCGAGCTGCGGCGGGCGCGCGCCAACCTGGTCCAGCTCCGGGCCGTCGACAACGCGGCGCAGCACGCCCTGCTCGGCCGCGTCGGCGCCCTGACGCGGCCCGGCGAGCCGGTGCTCAACATCGCCGGCGGCCAGGTCACGCGTCCCTCCGTCCACTTCTTCTACTTCTTCGAAGCGGTGGTGCGCCAGCTCAGGCACGACGTCTTCGCCTACGAGCTGCCGCGCAGCCTGGTGGAGAAGGGCTGCATCGCCTACATGCCGAGCGAGCGCTTCGGCCGTCTGCCGGCGCCGCTGCGCCGCTTCCTGCTCGAGAACTACTTGCCCTACGACCGCGAGCTGTGGTTCTGGGGACGCCGCTACGCGGTGGACGGCGGCGAGCTCGCCGCGCGGTTCGTGGCGCCGCGCGACGGCCGCTACTTCGTATGGCCCCCGGAGCCGCCGCGGCGCGGCGAGCTGAGGATCGGCGAGCGGCCGGTGGCGTCGCCGGTCTTCGACCTCGCGGCCGGCGACTACGGCGTCACCTACCGGGGGGAGCTGAGGGAGCTCTTCCTGGTCTGGCTGCCGGCCGACGGGCGGCCGTTCGTGCCGCGTCCGGAGCTGCAGGCGGCCGTCCAACAAACGCTTCCGGATGAGTCGTCTCAGTGAAAGCCGCCAGGCGCGCGCGAGCTCTGATTTCGGCCGTCCTCCCTGACGCTGAGCCTCGCCCGCAAAGACGACGGACAATCGAGCTTAGGAGCCAATATGGACAGAAACTTGACTCGTGTTAAAGGGATAGCGCAGCTTCATGGGGGCATTCAGCCGGTGCCTGGCTACGATCTGGTGGTCTTTAAGAGCGTGGGGCGGGGCGAAGGCCGCAAGTTTCGCCAAGTCGTATCCCCGGGAGATAAGCTCAAGCGGAGATTCTTCGAACGCCAGGAGGATTTCGTGGCCTTCAAGGTCAGCAAGGCTCGCAATCATCGCTATCGGTTCAGCGAACGATGCTTGATGCAAGACAACGTTCGGAGCTTTACGCTGAACATTACTATGGCCTTTGAGGTCGCTGATCCGAAAGTGGTGGCTGAAGGCATTGAGCAAGATCCTCTCCGGAGAGTCGAACAGGAGATCTCCGACGTGTTGTCTCGCCTTGCTGCTGGTTTGGACTGGCCAATCATCCAGAAAGGCGGGCAAGAGCTTGAGGATGCTCTACTCATGCACGAGATAAGCGACTCTCATGACGCCAGGGGAACAGCATTTGAGAGATTTCATGATTTTGCTCGAGAGCTCGGCTTCGAAATCCTAGATCTGAGTATTGAGCGGGCTTTGCCCGAGAGTTCGGTGGCCGTAGGGAAAACACAAATTGAAGTTGAAAACAAGATTAAGATACGCAACCTTGAACAAAAACTTGACGTACAGAAAGAAATTCATCAGAATGAGCTGCGGATGATCCAAAGAAACCGTGAGTTCCTTGAGAGAATTGTAGATGGTGTAGAAACAGGATTCGCTAACGTTGCCAATAATATCGACAGCATTGCTCGCCTGAATCAGGTGCTGGATGAATTGCGGCGGCAGCTCGCAGACCTGTCACTTTCGGCGCCGGCGACAAGTGTCAGGGCAAGTCCCTACTTGGTCGAAGGCGAGAAGGTCGAAATCGACGACTTGGCCTTGAAGGCGGCAGAGAAAGACAAGGTATTCTTCTCATTATACTTCCCTCAAGAAGTGTTGACACGCCACAAGTACGGAATCTATCTATACGCTCACTTGCCGAGTGTCTTGGCAATGGTGCAGAAGGACGTCAAGGATTTCGAGGACATGCTAGGAGGACGGATCTTGGAGCCAAGATCGGCGCTCCAGCCATCGGGCCTGCGTCGAGGAACGCCTTTGACCGTGGAACCAATCTGTCCCGGACTGGACTTTGAACCACTTGTGGAAACCAAGCCATGGAGCGGTGACTTTTGCCGATTCGACTTTGAGTTCGAGCCAGCGAACGATCTTGCAGGCCGTCGGCTCGAAGGACGCATCTCAGTGCTGATTTATGATATCGAGATTGCTCATATCGACTTTTCTCTCGATATTCGATCATCCGAGACGGCCAACATCCTAGCTGAAGCCAAGCTCCGCCACGAAACACGCAGACTTTATCAGCGCATATTTGTCTCGTATTCGCGGAGGGATCGAGTCGTCGTGGACAGATATCGCCTTGCCCAAGAAGCTCTCGGCAACGACGTATTCGTGGATACGTACTCGATTAGGGCAGGAGATGATTGGAAAGCAGCCTTGGCTCGAGCCATTGACGAGTCAGATATTCTTCAGCTCTTCTGGTCAGAGAGTTCCTCCTGTTCCTCCAACGTCCGCGAAGAGTGGGACTATGCCCTGAGTCACCGCTGCCCTGAAGACCGGTGTGCGAGGTTTATCAGACCAGTATTTTGGGTTCAACCTATTCCCGTCGCTCCGCCGACGGAGCTGGCGCATCTGAATTTTAGATATGTGCCACTGAATTCGGCACTCGAAGAGAGCAGGGAGCACTCGCTTACTCCTAGCTTTGGATGGACTCAGGACACTACCGCCAGGCTGCAGCGACTGGAGTTGAAACTTGATGGACTCGTCGCGGCCTTTGACGGGCTTCGAGAGATGTTGAAGAATGGGCAGTCCTGAGCGGAGCCAGGAGTGATCATCGACTCCGCGAGGCTTCAGACGTTACAGCCAAAGAAGAAGCGGTTGACCTCCGGATCGACGGCGAATCGAACGCGATCGAGCACACCGGTGTAGCCGAGATAGTTGGGCGCTCGCCAATCCGGCGAGATGAAAGTCACCGTCTCGATGCCAAGGTCTTGGCCGACTTCGGCGATCAGCTCGATCCGGAGAACGTAGAGGTCTCCGCGTACGCTACCATACGCCGTCCGAAGAGTCGCCGAGCCGAGATGCTCGCTCAGTTGATCGCTCACGGAGGCGGCAGCTACTTGATCCAAGATGCAGTAGTGCCCACCGGTATCGAGGAGTGCCAGGAACAACGCGCCGGCACTTGCACCACCTGGCCGAAACTTGACGTAGACACGGGCATGAGGATCCGCCCATCCCGGATGACCGTCGACGTAGGTAGAAGCCCCCATCGCGAAGGGAGGCCGCGAGCTCAGCAGAAGGGAGTCGAACTCAGTCAACGCGGATGACCAAGGGGCTCTTCGGCAGGTTCTTGGAGCGCAACGACTCCATCAACTCGACCGGGTCCTCGGAAACGGCGATCATCTCGCTGCCGATCAGGGCCACCCACTTGCCGCGGGCCGATGCGGGCGGATCCCTCATCCAGTCGAGCTCTTCGGTGGTGTCGCGTCCGGTGGCTGGACGCGTTCTCACCTGCCACTCGTTCAGAGCCCGATTCATCCTGCGGATTCCGGCGTGGGCGGGGAAGCGGACAGCGGCTTCTCCGGCAAGCCGTTGGGCCGCGCGAAAGCGCACCTCGCCAAGGTAGGAGAGGATCTCTTGCAAGACGCCCTCGGGATCCGCGTCCCGGGCGTGAAGCGGACCGTCCTCGCGTCGAGGCTGTGCGCGGCTCGTCGTTTCCGGCGACTTCGCGAGCATCGGTGGTGGGGTGAGTCGAGCCATGGGTCCATTCTACCCTACTCGCCATCCACGACCTGCAACCTGACGGCGACACCGCAGCCGGCCCGGCCCCCTGCAGGCGGGACGCCCGCACCACGACCCGGAGGGCGGCGACCTGGGTCGTGGATCCTTTGACTTCCGCCGGTGCCGACAGTACAATCGCACCCCTTCGACCCGCCCGGAGAGGTGCTGGAGTGGTCGAACAGGGCTGCCTGCTAAGCAGTTGTCCGGGGTAACCTGGACCGAGGGTTCGAATCCCTCCCTCTCCGCCAAGACTTTCATTCCCTTCCGCCCTATCCGAGCCTATGAGAGACCACGCCGCTGACGGACCCCTGGCCACGGCCCTGGGGGACCTCGGGAGCGATCTGCACCAGGTCGCCATCAACACCATCCGGTTCCTCGCCGTCGACATGGTCGAGCGCGCGAACAGCGGCCACCCGGGCGCCCCCATGGGCCAGGCCGCCCTCGCCTACGTGCTGTGGACGCGCCACCTGCGCGCCTGTCCGCAGGCGCCCGACTGGCCCAACCGCGACCGCTTCGTGCTCTCCTGCGGGCACGCCTCGGCCCTCCTCTACGCCCTGCTCCACCTCGCCGGCTACGACCTGCCGACCGAAGAGCTCGAGCGCTTCCGCCAGCTCCACTCCCGGACTCCCGGCCATCCGGAGCACGGTCTGACGCCGGGGGTGGAGACCACCACCGGCCCGCTCGGCCAGGGGCTGGGCAACGCCGTGGGCATGGCCATGGCCGAGCGATTGCTGGCGAGCCAGCTCAACCGCGACGGCTTCCCGGTGATCGACCACCGGATCTGGGTCCTGGCCTCGGACGGCGACATGATGGAGGGCGTGGCCTCGGAGGCGGCGTCGCTGGCCGGCCACCTCGGCCTCGGCAAGCTCACCGTGTTCTACGACGACAACCGGATCACCATCGACGGACCCACGGACCTGGCCTTCTCCGAGGACGTGGCCGGGCGCTATCGAGCCTACGGCTGGCACGTACACGAGGTCGACGACGGCAACGACCTCACTGCCCTCGACGCGGCGATCCGCGCCGCCGCGGCCGAGACCGCGCGCCCCACCCTGGTGCGCGTGGCCACCCACATCGGCTTTGGCGCCCCGAGCAAGCAGGACACGGCCGACGTCCACGGCTCGCCGCTCGGCACCGCCGAGCGCGAGGCGGCCAAGAAGAACCTCGGCTGGCCCCTCACGCCGGAATTCCTGGTGACGGACGAGGCGCGCGACGCCTTCGCCGCGCTGCGCGAGCGCGGCGCGCGGCTCAAGGCCGAGTGGGACGAGCTTTTCGCCCGCTACGAGAAAGCCCATCCCGAGCTCGCCGCGGAATTCAAGGCGCGGCGCGCGGGCGAGCTGCCCGCGGGCTGGCACGAGAAGATCCCGCGTTTCAAGCCCGAGGACGGCGCCGTCGCCACCCGCAAGGCCTCGGGCAAGGTGCTGGCGGCCCTCGCCGAGGTCTTGCCGCGGCTGGCCGGCGGCTCGGCCGACCTGGCGCCCTCGAACAACACCTACCTGAAGGGCGAGGCGGTCTTCTCCGCCGCGGCGCCGGGGCGCAACCTCCATTTCGGCGTACGCGAGCACGCCATGGGCGCGTCCATGAACGGCATGGCGCTCTCCGGCCTGCTGCGGCCCTACGGCGGCACCTTCCTCATCTTCTCCGACTACATGCGGCCGGCGATCCGGCTCGCCGCCCTCATGGGCCTGCCGACGATCTACGTATTCACCCACGACTCGATCTTCCTCGGCGAGGACGGACCCACCCACCAGCCCGTCAGCCAGCTCCTCTCCATGCGCGCCATCCCGGGCGTCATGGTGCTGCGGCCCGCCGACGCGAACGAGACCGCCGCGGCCTGGCGCTTGGCGATCGAGCACCGCGACGGCCCCACTGTGCTCGCCTTGACGCGCCAGAGCCTGCCGGTGCTGGCGGAAACGGTCGACCGTGCCTTCGTCGGCGTGGCGCGCGGCGCCTACGTGCTCGCCGAGGCGCCCGGCGCGGCCGCCGCGATCCTGATCGCCAGCGGTTCCGAGGTGGCGCTGGCCCGCGAGGCTCACGGCCGCCTGCTCGCGGAAGGCATCGCCACCCGCGTCGTCAGCATGCCGTGCTGGAGCCTGTTCGACGCCCAGGACCAGGCCTACCGCGACGCGGTCCTGCCGCCGGAGGTGCCGCGGCGCCTGGCGATCGAGGCCGGCGTCTCCCTCGGCTGGCACAAGTACGTGGGTCCGCGGGGGGACGTCCTCGCCCAGGACGGCTTCGGCGCCTCCGCCCCCTACAAGGACCTCGCCCGCGAGTTCGGCTTCACCGTCGACGAGGTCGTCCGGCGGGTGAAGGCCCTCTTGACGTCGACGTTCCCGCTCCGCTCGAATGGCCACTCATAAACACCCTCATTCGCGAAGTTGGCTCTCGAATCCGCGTAGCGATTGCTCGTCAACTGGCAGGGGACGAAGTCATCGCGCCGGGCGTCGGCCAGGACGACCGCCGGCCTCAGCACCGGGCGACGAGCCCTATAGACTCCCGAACTGCGGCGAACACGAGGGATACGATGTTCCGTGGCCTTTGGAGCATGGTGTCACCTGCTTGAGCGCGCTCGGTGTCTATCAACCACAGCGAGTCTTAAGATTGACATGGAATACTGGGAAGCTGTAGACGAAGTGCTTGACAAAGCGGCTGCGATCAAGTTGCCGGGACACAGGATCGATGTTGTTACCATGGCTCGGCGTGAGTTCGCGAGGCGTGGCTGGTGTGATCATAAGTTCATCGAACCCATTGAAGAGATTCTCAGGAGCTCGTTGGAGGAATGGAGCACTGAGAAGAAGCGGACGATCTGGCAGAGCACCGAGACAGGCATGCAAAGTGACGTCCCCTTCGAGCTGATCGCGATCGATAGTATCGACATGGAGCTGGAGGGCGAGTTGATGTACCATCTCATCGACGCGTTGTCACCACATGAGCCCAGAGACGATAGGTATGATGACGACGAATATTGAGACCAGCGCCGAAGAACCAACTGGAGCGGCCGCGCAGGCGCCAACTCAGTTCTCGTAAAGCCGACGCGCACCGCCTTATGCCAAAGCCTGTTGTGGCAGGCTCGCGGCGCGCCGATCATCGCCGTGCTGCCCGAGGAGCTGGCGCGGCGCATCCGGCAGGCGCCGGACCTGCTTCGGCGGGCCCGCAACCAGCGCGTCCACTCGGTGCAGGTGACCGACGTGCTCGAGGTGGCGCTTGGGGTGCGGGTGGTGGGCGCGGAGCCGCCGTGGCTCCAGCAGCTCGCGCTCAACCACGTGGACCGGCTCACCGAGGAGATGCGGCGACGCACGCTGCCCACCGTGGTCGACCGGCGGCTGCTGACCGAGCTGCTCGACGCCTGCGGGGCGAGCAGGTGCGGTCCCGCGCGCCGGCGGAGCTGCTCGCCGCCTGGGTGCGCGAGCCGCCCCGCTGGGGCGACGACGTGCGGCGGCTGGTGCAGGAGGCGCTGCCCTCGCTCCACGGCGACGAGGGGCGGCTGCTCGCCTGGGCCCTCGCCGAGCCCGAGACGCGTCTGCGCGATGCGGTCTCTGGGCTGGCGCTCGCCTGCGGCGCCAGAATCGTGTATATTTCGCCCGCAGAACCTCGCGGATACGGCCGCCCTAGGCGGGAAGGGCCTAGGGCGATCCCGAGGCCGACGCCGCAAACCAGCTCCGCCCCCATCCACGGCCATGGCGCGAATCAGCAGATCGTCGGCATCAATACCAAGTGCCCGGCGTGGAATTGGGTGGTGCGCCGCAACGTGATCGCAGACGCCGGCACCGGCACGAGGACGTGCCGCGGCGGATCCGGATCTTCCACAACACCATCGATCGACGGCTCGCTCTTGCGCTCGAGCGCCGGCAGCCAGCCCGGGTTCTGGCCCGAGCCGCCGTACGCCCCGCGGACGCGACGGATTCGAGTCGGGGAATACGTCGGCCTGGTCGTCGGCGGTGCCTTGAGCTCGACTGAGGCTCACGGCCTTTCGCTCGAAGTCGAGGAGCATCCGAGCTCGGTCTGCTCGTGGACACGCGCTTCGCGGGCGACCTGGATCCACGGATTTGAATCGCGCTCCCGAGCAAACAGAGTGCCGTCTTGGCCGGATAAGCTCTCTCGGCGGCCGGAACGGGCGCCGTTCAACGCTCTAAACTTTTTTAACCGTTGAAACGAGTGCCGTTTTGACCGGAAAACTTTTTCCGCGGCCGAAACGAGTGCCGTTTTGACCGGAAAACTTTTTCCGCGGCCGAAACGAGTGCCGTTTTGGCCGTTGAGCTCTTTCAGCGGCTCGATCGGGGGTCGTCTGGCCCGCTGAGCTTCGTCAGCGGCCGGATCGGGGGGGTCGTTTAGCCACCGCTCCTGCCCTCCTGCCGGGTTGCACTCCGCGCTCCGATAGCGGGTAGTCAGGAGCCTGGCGGAGGGGGTGGGATTCGAACCCACGGACCGCGTAAACGGTCAACGGTTTTCAAGACCGCCGCTTTCGACCGCTCAGCCACCCCTCCGGCGCGCCGAGCAAGCCCTCACTCTAACTCAACGTCTCGGAAACTGCACAACTATCTGAAAATAGACGTCTTACGTGTAGGTCAGGCTGCGCCTGACGATTCTGCCACGGATCGCGTGAATGTCGCGGTAGGACCGCCATTGCTGGCGGCCCCCCG
>Ga0299906_10000281_pt1 | contig 49719 bp, 37 predicted proteins | sample RVTome_14_FD_200259 | JGI IMG/M metagenome (GOLD analysis project Ga0299906, IMG submission 200259) | Soil microbial communities from uranium-contaminated site in the Upper Colorado River Basin, Wyoming, United States - RVT145D125 (version 2) ... | reverse complement strand
TGCTGGGCGCGCTACGGGACGGCGCGCTCGCGGGCGCGGGCCCGGTACCGGTCGTGCTGCCGGCGGGCGGCCAGGCGCGCGTCGACTGGCGCGTGCGCGTGCTCGAGCCCGGCTCGGCGCGCCTCGAGCTCGTCGCGCTCGGCGGCGAGTTCGCCGACGCGGTCGAGCGCGTCCTGCCGATCCACGACCACGGCGTCGAGGCCTTCGTGGCGCGCGCCGGTAAGTTCGACGGGGAGCAGCTCGACTTCGCGGTCGAGCTGCCGCCGCGCCGCGCGGGGTCGACGGCGTTCGAGGTGCAGGTCACGCCGAGCCTCGCGGTGACGATGCTCGACGCGCTGCCCTACCTCGTCGGCTATCCGTACGGCTGCACCGAGCAGACGCTGAGCCGCTTCGTGCCGAGCGCGATCGTCGCCAAGACGCTGCGCGAGCGCGGGCTCTCGCCAGAAGACGCGATGACGCGCGTGTTCGGCGGGATCGACCCCGGGAGCGCCGGCGCGACGCACCCGCGCGGCAAGCAGGCGCTCGCCGAGCTCGACGCGATGGTGGCGCGCGGCCTCGCGCGGCTCCACGACCTGCAGCACGCGGGCGGCGGCTGGGCCTGGTGGAAGCACGGCGACAGCGATCCCTTCATGACCGCCTACGTCGTCTGGGGGCTCTCGCTCGCGCGCGAGGCGGGAGTCGAGGTGCGCCCGGGCGCGCTCGAGAGCGGCGCGCGCTGGCTCGCCGTGAACGTCGTCGAGGCCGAGACGCAGCCCGACCTCGCGGCGTGGATGCTGCACGCGCTCGCGGTGTTCGCGGGTTCCAGCGGACACCCCAAGGACGAGCAGCTCTTCGCCGCCGCGTTCGAGAAGCTCTGGGAGCAGCGCGCTGCGCTCAACGCCTACACGCGCGCGCTCCTGGCGCTCGCCGCGCACCACTCGGGTCGCAGCGAGCAGGCGCGCGTGCTCGCGCGCAACCTCGCGAACGGCGTGCTGCTCGACGAGACGCCCGACACGTCGGCGATCCTCGGCGGGCCGCAGCGCTCGCAGCCGTACGTCCTGAAGACGGCCCACTGGGGCGAGGACGGCGTCTGGAACCGCTGGTCCGACGGCGGCGTCGAGGCGACGGCGTTCGCGCTGCGCGCGCTGCTCGCGATCGACCCCGAGAGCGAGCTGATCGAGCCCGTCACGAACTGGCTCGTCCAGAACCGGCGCGGCTCGCAGTGGTCGAACACGCGCGACACCGCGATCTGCGTGCTGGCGCTGAACGACTACCTGCGCGCGAGCGGCGAGCTCGACGCGGCCGTGGACTACGAGGTGCTCGTCAACGGTCAGGAGGTCGGCCGCCGCTCGCTCTCGCGCGACGAGCTGCTCGCGGCCCCGGCGACCTTCGCGGTCGACGCGGCGCTCCTCGTGGAGGGCGCGAACCGCGTCACGCTGCGCCGCACCCGCGGCGCGGCGCCGCTCTACTTCGCGGCGCGCGCGAGCTTTTTCAGCCTCGAGGAGCCGATCTCCGCGCGCGGGAACCAGGTCTTCGTGCGCCGCGAGTGCTACAAGCTCGTCGGCCGTCCCACGTTGCTCGAGGGCCTCGTGTACGACCGCGTGCCGCTGCGCGACGGCGAGCGCGTGACGAGCGGCGAGCGCGTCGAGGTCGTGCTGACCGTCGAGGCCAAGAACCACCTCGAGTACATGGTCTTCGAGGACCTGAAACCAGCCGGCTTCGAGGCCGTCCAGGTGCGCAGCGGCGAGCCGCTGTCCGCCTTCGAGCTGCGCTCCGACGAGGTGCGCGCGCGCTTCGAGAGCGAGGAGGCCGAGCGCCGCCGCGCCGGCGTCGACCGCGGCGCGTTCGTGCAGGGCGCCGGGCCGGGCACGACCGGCCGCACGCGCTGGGTGCACCAGGAGCTGCGCGACCGCAAGGTGGCGCTGTTCCTCGACAAGGTGCCGCAGGGGTTCTGGCAGGTGCGCTACGACCTGCGGGCGGAGGTGCCGGGGGCGTTCCACGCGCTGCCGGTCTTGGGGCATGCGATGTACGTGCCGGAGATTCGGTGCAACGGGGACGAGCTGCGGGTGGAGGTGCTGGACGCGCGTTGAGCGTCCTGTGGCTCTGGCCGTCCTGCGCCCGAGAAAAAAACCGCTGGGGAAGCCAGGAACCCAGGAAGAAGACCTCACTAGAATCCGGCCACGATGGACCGGAGCGCGATCCTGGGGACCGTTCGGGAAGCCCTTCAGGCCACCGACGAAGGAACGCTCACGGCCTACCTCTTCGGGAGCTTCGGCCGCGGCGAGGAGGACGAGCGGAGCGACGTCGACCTGGGCGTCCTCTACGCGGAGGATCCGCCGGGCACGCTCGATTCCCCTCCGCGCCGGCTCGAGGACCGGCTCGCGCGAGCGCTGGACCGCGACGTCCAGGTCGTCGCCTTGAACCGGGCGTCGTGCGACCTCGTCCACCGCGTGCTGCGCGACGGGATCCTGCTGCTCGACCGCGACCCGTCCGCCCGGATCGAGTTCGAGGTCCGGAAGCGTCGAGAATACTACGACCTGCTCCCGATCCTCGAGGAGTACCGGCGGTTCTCCGGACGGTCGGCATGAGGGATCCCGAGATCGTCGCGAAGAAGCTCGCGCGCATCGAGACCTGCGTGCGAGAGCTGCGCGAGCAAGCTCGCCCGGAGCTCATCGCCGACGACGTCCGTGAACGGCGTTTCGTGGAGCACACGCTCCAGCTCGCGATCCAGGCCGCGGTCGATGCCGCTTCGCACATCGTGGCCGCCGAGCGACTGGGCGAGCCGCGCGACCCCCGGGGCCTGTTCGACCTGCTCGGTCGCCACCGCTGGATCGCACCCCACTTGGTCGAGCGCCTGCGACCGATGGTCGGGTTTCGAAACGTGCTCGTGCACGAGTACGACGAGGTCGACCTCGAGGTCGTCCGCAGCGTGCTCGGGGAGCGCCTCGACGACCTGCTGGCGTACGCGCAAGCCGTGCGCGATCGACTCGAGCGTTGAGGCGCGCCTACCCCTTCTTCGGCAGCTCGAACGTCATCCCGGCCTGGTAGAGCTTCATCCCCGTGACGACGCGGTCCTCGCCACGGTCGAACGACACGGCGATCTCGGCGGTCAGGACGAAGTAGCGCTTGCCCTCTGCGTCGGGCTCCTTCAGCTCGAACACGAGCTGGCCGGGGACGTCGACGGCCAGGTTGCCGTTCTGCACCAGCACCTTGAACTCGGCGTTCTGGAACTGGCCGAAGTTCGCGAGGTAGGTTCCGAGGAAGGGGCGCAGCTCGTCGGGGACTTCTTCGGTCAGCTCCTCGCCGGGGTGCAGCAGCGCGCGGTCGATCACGCGCTCGAGCCGCAGTCCGCTCGCCGCGCCGCGCGACTGGGTGAAGTAGAGCACCATCAGGTCCTGGGCGGGGAAGGCCCAGGCGTAGGTCCCGTCGGACCCGCTGTGCCCGATCGAAACGGGCGCGACGGGGGCCGCGACGGGAGCCGCGCCCGCGGCCGCGCCGTGCGGCATCCACAGGATCGCCATCTGCCCGTAGTACGCCCGGACTCCGCGGAAGGACGTCGGATAGGGCGCGTCCGAGCCGAGCGTGCTCATCGGCGAGGTGGGGGTGAGCGTGCGGGTCAGCGCCTCGCGCGAGAGCACGCGCCGCTCGCCGCACGTGCCGCCGTCCATCCACATCGCGAGGAAGCGCGCGTAGTCGCGCGGCGTCGAGTAGAGCGTCTGCGAGCCCCACGCGAACGGGTAGAAGGGCTCGTCATCCGGCTTCCAGAAGCGCGACCAGGAGCCGGGAGATCCGACGTACAGACTCGCGATGCGCTCCCGCCGCGGGTCGTCCGCGGGCGTCCGGTAGAAGGAGTCGCTCATTCCGAGCGGCGCGAGCAGGCGCTCGTGGACGAGCTCGTCGAGCCGCTGCCCCGAGACGGCCTCGACCACCGCGCCGGCGACGTCCGAGCCGGCGTCGCTGTACCAGAACTTCGAGTCTGGCTCGAACTCCGGGCCCCGCGCGCCGGCGGCCTCGGCGATCGCCTGCAGGCTGTCGTACTGGCGGACCGACTCGGTCAGCACGGTCAGGGGCAGGCCGCTGCGATGTGTGAGCAGCTGGCGCAGCGTGATCGCACGGCACTTCTCGTCGTCGAAGGCCGGCAGGTGCTTCGCGACCGGGTCGTCCAGGCCGAGGCGCCCCTCGTCGACGAGGATCTGCACCGCGGCGCCGGTCAGCGGCTTGGTCATCGAGCGGACGTTGCAGATCGTGTGCCGCTCCATCGCCAGCTCGCGCTCGCGATCGCGCCAGCCGAAGACCTCGTGCAGGATGGTCCGGCGGTTCTTGACGACCAGGAGCTCGGCGCCGACGAGCTCCCCCTTCTCGAGGTAGCCGGCGACCGCGGTGACGAGCTCGGCGAGCGCCTCGGAGGCGAGGCCCTGGCTCTCGGGCGTCGCGGGCGGGAAGGGGTCGGTGTCCCGGACCTGCCCGGGAAGAGCTGCGAGCGTCGCGAGCAGGAGTGCGGGGAAGGGCGAGTGCATCATGGGTCGTCTCGAACGTCGGGGGCCGGGTGGACAGCGGGCGCTCGACTCCCCTTGCGCCATCGAGGGACCGAACGCCTCGACGAACCTCGAGGTTTCGGTCGCCGGGCCCTCAGAAGCTCCCGTTTCCGGGTTGTATCATCCGGGGGCGATGAACGACGCCCAGCTCGAGGCCTTTCGGCGCATGACGCCGGCCGAGCGTTTCGAGCTGTGGCACGAGCTCGCGCGCCTCGGCATGGACCTCTGGGAGGCGAACCTGGACGCGGCGGAGATCGAGCGCCGCTGGAGCATCTGGCGGCGCGAGCACGACCTCTCCGACCAGAACATGCTGCGCGCCTTCCGGGAAGCGGAATGAGCTTCGCCGACGAAGTCCGGACCGTGCTCCTCGATCTGGTCGACGTCCTCGAGACGCACGGGATCCAGTACCTGACGATGGGAGGCGTCGCGGTGCCGATCTGGGGCATCCCGCGCGCCACCTACGACGTCGACGTCACCCTCTCGGCCGACGACGAAGGATTCGAGCGGTTCCTGCGGCTGGTGAAGGAGAACGGCTTCGAGGTCGACGAGCCCTTCGAGAAGGGCTTCAGGGACGTTCTGGCGGGCATGCAGAAGATCCGGATGATCCGCCAGGAGAGCGCGTTCTCGCGCCGCGTGCGGGCGCGTATCGACGGTCGCGAGATGTGGGTGCTCGGGCCCGCCGACCTCATCCTCCACAAGCTCGTAGCGGCTCGCCCGAAGAACCTGGCCGACGTGCAGAGCGTCCTCGCGATCCAGGGGCTCTCGGATGGAGACTACCTCCGCAGCTGGGCGCGGCGCCTCGGCGTGGAGGAGAGGCTACGGATCGCCCTCGCGGAGGCCCGCCTGTCGTGAGCGAGACCGCCCTCTACCCCAGCCTCGAGGGCCGCGTCGTCCTCGTCACCGGCGGCGCGAGCGGCATCGGGGAGGCCTTCGTGCGGCACTTCGCGGCGCAGGGCGCGCGCGTCGCGTTCCTGGACGTCGCCGTGGACGCGGGGCGCGCGCTCGCCGCCGAGCTCGAGGCCGCCGGGGCGCCCGCGCCGCTCTTCCTCGCGTGCGACCTGCGCGACGTCGCGGCCCTGCGGCGCGCGGTCGCCGAGGTCGCGGAGCGGCTCGGAGCGGTGCGCGTGCTCGTCAACAACGCCGCCGACGACGAGCGCCACGCGCTCGAGGACGTCGAGCCCGAGTACTGGGACGAGCGCATGGCGGTCAACCTGCGCCACCAGTTCTTCGCGGCGCAGGCGGTGCGCGCCGGCATGGCGAGCGCGGGCGGCGGCTCGATCGTCAACATGAGCTCGATCGCCTGGCGCTTCGGGATGACCGGGCTGCCGGCGTACGCGACCGCCAAGTGCGCCATCGTGGGCATGACGAAGAGCCTCGCGCGCGAGCTCGGCGGAGACGGGATCCGCGTGAACTGCATCGAGCCGGGCCAGGTCCTGACCGAGAAGCAGATGCGCCTCTGGATGACGCCCGAGTTCCTGGAGAACGTGCGTGAGCGGCAGTGCCTGAAGGAGTACATCGACCCCGAGCACGTCGCGCACCTGGCGCTCTTCCTCGCCTCGGACCAGAGCGCGCGGATCACCGGCCAGAGCCTCGTGATCGACGGCGGCTGGACTTAGCCTGTTCGAACGGTAGGGGGCGTGCGATGAGTGCGATCGAATGCCTGTGGGATGCCGGGGCGCTGCTCGGCGAGGGCCCGGTGTGGTCGGCGGCCGAGGACGTGGTCTACTGGGTCGACATCAAGGTGCCGCGCATCCTGCGCTACGGACTCGCGGACGGGGCGAAGGCCGTCTTCCCGATGCCCGACGAGGTCGGCTGCGTCGGCCTCGTCGAGGGCGGCGGGCTCGTCGCCGGGCTGCGCAACGGCTTCCACTTCGTCGACCTCGAGCGCGGGAGCGTCGAGCCGATCGCCGACCCCGAGCCCGACCGGCCGGGCAACCGCTTCAACGACGGCAAGTGCGACGCGGCGGGCCGCTTCTGGGCCGGGACGATGGACGACTCGGAGCGCGACTCGACGGGGGCGCTCTACCGCCTCGACCGCGACCTCTCGGTGACGCTCGTCGACGCGGGCTACGTCGTCACCAACGGCCCCGCCTTCTCGCCCGACGGCTCGCTGCTCTACCACAACGACTCGCTCGCGGGCGTGATCTACGTCTTCGATTGCGACCCGGCGGGCGGAAGCGTCGCGAACAAGCGCGTCTTCGCGCGGATCGCGAAGGCCGACGGCTACCCCGACGGCATCACCGTCGACGCGGAGGGAGGCGTGTGGTGCGCGCTCTTCGACGGCTGGCGCGTGGTGCGCTTCCAGCCGGACGGGACCGAGGACCGCTCGATCGATCTGCCCACCGCGTGCGTCACGAGCTGCACGTTCGGCGGCGCCGACCTGCGCACGCTCTTCGTGACGACGGCCTGCCTGACGCTCGACGTGGCGCAGAGCGCCGAGCAACCACTCGCGGGTGGCCTGTTCGCCGTCGACGCGGGCGTGGCGGGCCTGCCGACGCCCGCCTTCGCGCCCCGATGGCGACCAGTGCGGCCCGCGCCGCCCGACCCTCCCGAAGGACCTGCGCGATGAGCACCCTGCGCTCGAGCGCGTGGTTCGGTCCCAAGGACAAGGACGGCTTCATCCACCGCAGCTGGATGCGCAACCAGGGCCTGCCCTCGCACGTCTTCGACGGGCGGCCGGTGATCGGCATCTGCAACACGTTCTCCGAGCTGACGCCGTGCAACGCCCACTTCCGCGAGCTCGCCGAGCACGTCAAGCGCGGCGTGTGGGAGGCGGGCGGCCTGCCGCTCGAGTTCCCGGTGTTCTCGATGGGCGAGACGAACCTGCGCCCGACGGCGATGCTCTTCCGCAACCTCGCCAGCATGGACGTCGAGGAGTCGATCCGCGGCAACCCGATCGACGGCGTCGTGCTGCTCGCCGGGTGCGACAAGACGACGCCCGCGCTGCTCATGGGGGCGGCGAGCTGTGACCTGCCGGCGATCCTCGTCTCGGGCGGGCCGATGCTCTCGGGCAAGTTCCGCGGCAAGGACATCGGCTCGGGCACGAGCGTGTGGGAGTTCAGCGAGGAGGTGCGCGCCGGGCGCATGAGCACCGACGAGTTCATGCAGGCCGAGGCCTGCATGTCGCGCTCGGCCGGCCACTGCATGACGATGGGGACGGCCTCGACGATGGCCTGCATGTCCGAGGCGCTCGGCATGACGCTGCCCGGCAACGCCGCGATCCCGGCGGTCGACTCGCGGCGCGACGTGCTGGCGCACCTCTCGGGGCGGCGCATCGTCGAGATGGTGCGCGAGGACCTGCGCATGTCGCAGATCCTCGGGCGATCCGCGTTCCGGAACGCCGTGCGCACGGCCGGCGCGATCGGCGGCTCGACGAACGCCGTGCTGCACCTCCTGGCGCTCGCCGGGCGCGTCGGCGTCGAGCTCACGCTCGACGACTGGGACCGCTGGGGGCGCGGCGTGCCGACGCTCGTCGACCTGATGCCCTCGGGGCGCTTCCTCATGGAGGACTTCTACTACGCCGGCGGCCTGCCGGCCGTGCACCGCGAGCTCGGCGAGCACGGCCTGCTCGAGAAGGACGCGCCGACGGTGAACGGGCGCACGCTCTGGGAGAACTGCGCCGGAGCGCCGAACCACGACCGCGAGGCGATCCGGCCCTTCGAGAATCCCGTGCACGAAGACGGGGGCCTGGTCGTCCTGCGCGGCAACCTCGCGCCGCGCGGCGCGGTGCTCAAGCCCTCGGCCGCGACGGCGGAGCTGATGCAGCACGTCGGGCGCGCGGTCGTCTTCGAGTCGATCGAGCACTACAAGGAGCGCATCGGCGATCCCGCGCTCGAGGTCGACGCGGGCTCGGTGCTCGTGCTGAAGAACTGCGGCCCCAAGGGCTACCCGGGCATGGCCGAGGTCGGGAACATGGGACTGCCGCCCAAGCTCCTCGCCGAGGGAGTGCGCGACATGCTGCGCCTCTCCGACGCGCGCATGAGCGGCACGGCGTACGGGACGGTCGTGCTGCACGTCGCCCCGGAAGCCGCCGACGGCGGGCCGCTCGCTTGTGTCCGGGAAGGCGACGAGATCGAGCTCGACGTCGCGGGCCGGCGGCTCGAGCTGCGCGTCCAGGCGCAGGAGCTCGAGCGCCGCATGCGCGAGTGGCAGCCGCCCCCGCCCCCGATGGCGAGCGGCTACCAGAAGCTCTACGTCGACCACGTCCAGCAGGCGGACCTCGGCGCGGACCTCGATTTCCTGGTTGGGTGCCGCGGGGCCGAGGTGCCACGCGAGAGCCACTGAACCACGTGGCAGGAGACCGCGAGATGACGAACAGCTTGTCGCGACGCAGCTTTCTCGGGAAGGGGGCCGCGCTGGCCGGAGCCTCGCTCGCCTTGCGCGAGCCCGCCTGGGCGCGCGGCGCGCGCGCCGGCGAGCCGGTCCGCCCCGTCCGCCCCGTCCGCATCGGCGTCGTCGGTGGCGGCTTCGGGCGCGCGTTCCACTGGCACGAGGATGCCGGCTGCCGCGTCGAGGCCGTGAGCGATCGGATCCCCGCGCGCCGCGACGCGCTGAAGGAGACCTACCGCTGCGACAAGGCGTACGACTCGCTCGAGGAGCTGGTGCGCGACCCGCAGGTCGACGCGGTGGCCCTGTTCACCGGCGCGCCCGACCACGCGCGGCACACGGTGCTCTGCATGGAGCACGGCAAGCACGTCTGCTGCGCGTGCCCCGCGTGCCTCACCGTGGAGGAGGCCGTCAAGCTGAAGGAGGTCAAGGAGCGCACCGGCCTGCGCTACATGAGCGCCGAGACGAGCTACTACCGCTGGCCGGCGATCACCGTGCGCGAGCTCGTGCGCGCGGGGGATCTCGGGCAGCTCGTCTACACGGAGGCCGAGTACTACCACCCGGGGATCACGCGCACGACGCACGGACTCTCCTGGCGCGACGGCGAGCGCACCTGGCGCTACGGCTACCCGCCGATGCTCTACCCGACGCACTCGACGGCGTTCTGGGTGGGCGTGACGCGCGGGCGCCTCGTGCGCGTCTCCTGCGTCGGCACCGGGGACCCGGACGAGCCGGCGTTGAAGGACAACGACTACGAGAACCGCTTCCTCAACGGCATGGCGCTGTTCCTCACGGACGCGGGGCACCCCTTCCGCTGCAACGTCTGCTGGGACATCCACGCCGACGGCGAGCGCGCGCAGTGGCTCGGGACGCAGGGCGCGGTCTACATGCCCGGCTCGGGCGGGCAGCCGTACCGGGTCCAGCTCGGCGGCGAGACGGTCGGCGACGAGCCCGACTACTGGCCGCGCGTCCCCGAGGCGATGCGCCGCGACAGCGGCCACGGCAAGTCGCACCCGTTCCTGACGCACGAGTTCGTCACCGCCCTCGCCGAGGACCGCGAGCCCGAGATCGACCTGTACGAGGCGCTCGCGTTCTGCGTGCCGGGGATCGTCGCCAACGAGTCCGCCAAGCGCGGCGGCGAGCAGCTCGAGATCCCGCAGTTCGATCGGGGATAGCGCGTCAGGGCCAGCCCCCGGGAGGGTCCGGAGCGGCGATCCGAAGCCTCTTGATTCGCCGTTGCCTGGCCCTAGTATTACCGGTAATACTCTTACTGCTGAGGCAAGGATGCGCATCACCTCGAAGGGCCAGGTCACGATCCCCCAGGAGATCCGGGAGAAGCTGGGTCTCCTCCCGCACACCGAGGTCGAGTTCATCGTGGAAGGACGCGCGGTCCGAATCGTCAAGGCCCGTTCCCGGCGCGCGCGCGGGACGGGCGTCGTACGTCGCCTGCGTGGCCGTGCAAGCATCTCCATGACGACTGACGAGATCCTCGCGCTGACACGCAAGGGCGCATGACCGACGTGCTCGTCGACAGTAACATCTTGCTCGACGTGGCGACCGAGGATCCACGCTGGGGGGAGTGGTCCGCGCAGGCGCTCGAAGCCGCGGCAGACGAGTCGCCCCTCGTGATCAACCCACTGATCTACGCCGAGGTCTCGATCGGCTTCGCAACGATCGAGGAGCTGGAGGACGCCGTTCCCTCGACGGTATTCCGGCGGGAGGCCTTGCCGTACGAAGCGGCTTTCCTGGCAGGCAAGAGCTTTCTCGACTACCGCCGGCGTGGCGGCCATCGGGGCTCACCGCTGCCCGACTTCTACATCGGAGCCCACGCGGCGATCGCGGGCTTCCACTTGCTGACGCGGGACGCGACCCGCTACCGGACCTACTTCCCGACCGTGAAGCTCATCGCTCCTTGACCGATGGATAGTGGCGCCGCCGGAGCGCGTTGCGATCGGCCCGCCTCGGGATCCCGGAATCCCCGGATCGATTTCGCGCCGGGCGGCACTCCATCCGTGATCGTCATGGGAGATCCGCTCGAATCGCTGCCCGCGGAGGCGCTGGAAGGGGAAACCCGGCGCCTGCGCCGGCTCGCGCGCGGCCTGCTCTACGCGGAGCACGACGCCGAGGACGCGGTGCAGGACGCCTGGCTCACGCTGCTGCGGCCCGAGCGCGAGGCGCCGCGCTCGCTGCGCGCCTGGCTCGCGGGAACGGTGCGCCGGCTCGCCGCGACGGGCAGGCGCGAGGACGCGCGCCGCGCGCGGCGTGAGCGCTCCGCCGCGCGCCCGGAACGCGTCGCGGGCGCGGGGGAGTCCAGCGGACGCATCGAGGTGCTGCGCCTCGTGCTCGACGCGGTCGACGCGCTCGAGGAGCCGTACCGCAGCACGATCGTGATGCGCTTCCTCGACGGCTTGGCGCCGCGCGAGATCGCGCGCCGCGCGGGCGTGCCCGTGAACACGGTGCGCAGCCGCGTGCGGCGCGGGCTGGAGCGCCTGCGCGCAGAGCTGGACCCCGAGGGCGACCCCGAGGTCGACACGGGGCGCGAAGAGCGCCGGCGGGACTTTCTCGCCGCGCTCGCGCCGCTCGCGGGAAAAGCGCCGTGGGAGACCTGTGTGCTCGCGCCTTCGGCGTCGGCGCTGGCGCGTGGGAGTGGAGCCCTCGTCATGAAGCACCAAGTGCAGCTCGGCGCGCTCGCGGGCCTGTTCCTGATCGGGTTCGCGGGGTGGAAGGCGCTGTCCGGAGGATCGCGCGCGCCCGTCGAACAGCCGGTCGCATCGCTCGAGCCGTCGCCGGCGTCGGCCGGGCCCGGCATCGCCGCACCGGAGGGCGTGGAGCGGCGACGAGAGCCCGTCGCGCCAGAAGCGGCGGCGGCGCGCGACTGGGTCGTGCGCGGGCACGTGACTCTGGGGAACCGCGAGCTCTTGCCCGACGTGCCGCTGCTCGCCCGGCTGCACGACGGTACGTCGACTGCGGGCGAAGTGCTTTTCGAGGAGCGGCTCGCGTCCGACGGCGAGGGCCGCTTCGAGTGGGCACTGCCGCGTCCCACGCGCTTCGTGACGCTCGCGCTCTCCGCCGAGCTCGAGGACCACGACACGTGGACCGAGCCCCTGCCGGTTCCCGCGGCGGACCCGTCCCCGCAGGACCTGCTCGTGAGGGTCTACCCGCTCGACGTCTCGATCGCCGGCCGGGTGCTCGACCTCGAGCACCGGCCGGTGGCGAACGCCCGCGTCGAGACCTACCACGACGAGGCGCGGACCGATGCCGAGGGGCGCTACCGGCTGCGCGGCACGTCGCTGCGCGGCGCCACGCAGGGCACCGTCGTCGCGCCGGGCTTCCGCTTCGCGCGCTTCACCACGCCGTCGAGCGGCCCCGGGGAGGTGCGCGCGGACGACATCTTGCTGGCGCCCGGGGAGCTCGTGCGCGGGCGCGTGACCGGCGCGGGCGGCGAGCCCGTCCCGCGCGCGGACATCTCGCTCTGGAACCACGACGAGGTGCGGACGCGGAGCGACGAGGAGGGGCGCTTCGAGCTCACCTCGCTCGATCCCGACGAGGACGACCCGTGGCTCTGGGCCGTTGCGCCCGGTTTCTGCGACCAATCACGCCAGATCTCGCCCGAGGAGCGCGAGCGCGGCGAGCTCGAGTGGGTGCTCGAGCGCGGCGCGCGCGTGCGCGGCACCGTCCGCGACGAGGACGGCTCGCCGGTGGCGGGCGCGCGCCTCGTGCTGGCGTACCACCCCGACGCGGTCGTCAGTCTGACGGCGTGGTCGCGCGCGGACGGGGCGTTCGAGTTCCCGCTGGTCCAACCGGGCGAGAACACCCTCTGGGCGATCCGCGGAGGCCTTGGGCCTGCGCGGCTCCCCGTGGTGGTGCCTCCTTCGGGCGAGGCGCTGGAGCGTCTCGAGGTCGTCCTGCCGCCCGGCCACGTCCTCGCGGGCCAGGTGGTCGACGACGCGGGCAACGCCGTTCGGTGGGCGTACGTCTACGTCAGGTCCCTCGGGGACGACCAGTACGTTCCCGCCCGCTACGCCGACGCGAACGGGCGCTTCCAGGTCGCCGGTCTGCCGGACGGCCGCTTCATGCTGGGCTTCCTGAAGGAGAGCTTCATGCGCCGCGAGGAGCCCTTCGATCCCGTCGACCGCGACGACCTCGTCGTGCGCCTGGAGCGCTCCGGTGCGATCGCCGGTCGGGTCGTCGACGGCATCACCGGGGAGCCCGTGACGTCCTTCCGCATCCGCTTCGTCGCGCCTTCGAACCTCTCCGGCTACTGGGTCGGCTGGGCCGCGGGCGGTTCCGGCGTTCCGTTCACGGACCCGGACGGCTACTGGACGACGGAGCGCGACGAGGAGCTCACCGTAGGCCGCTCGACCGCGATCCAGGCTAGCGCGCCGGGCTACGCGCCGGCCGTCGTGGAGGGCGCCACCGTGACCGCGGACCCCGATCCCGACGCGCTGGTGATCCGGCTCTTCGCCTCGAGCGCGCCCGTGCGCGGGCGGGTCGTCGCCTCCGAGAGCGGCCTGCCCATCGCCGGGGCGCGCGTCCGCCCTTTCCGCGGCCACCCGCCGCGCGCGGACGACCACGTCGAGCTCGAGGCCGTCACCGACGCGGTCGGCCGCTTCGAGCTCGAGGCCGTACCGGTCGGGTCCGTGTCGCTCGTCGTCGACCACGCTGACTGGCTCCGAGCCCTCGATGGCCCGTTCGACGTGCCGCCGGCGGGCGTGGTCGAGCGGCTCGTCGAGCTCGGGCTCGGCGGGCGCATCCGCGGCGTGTTGCTCGACGTCGAAGGCCGGCCGCGCGCTGGCGAGGAGATGGTCCTGGAGCAGGATGACGTCCCCGGCGCGGAGCGGCGGCAGCTCGAGACCGCGACCGACGACGAAGGGCGCTTCGCCTTCGAGCGCCTGATGCCGGGCTCCTACCGGGTCGCGTGGTTCCGGCGCTCGGGCGAGCGCCAGTGGTTCGCTGCGCGGCGCGCGGTCAGGGTCGAGGGCAGCACGACGACCGAGCTGGAGTTCCGACCCCTCGGTCGAACGACGATTCACGGGACCGCGAGCGTGAGTGCCGGGATGTCACCCGCGATCGCGGCTCACCTCCGACCCGCGGTCTGGGACGGGGAACCGAGTGCCTGGTACCCGCTCACGCAGAACGCCATCGTCGAGAACGGCCAGTTCCTCTTCGAAGGCGTCCCCGCGGGAACCTACCTCGTCCAGGTCTCGAACGCCGAGGCGGCCAGCGGCCAGTGCGAGGTCGAAGTCCCCGCCGCGGGCGAGGTCGAGGTCTGGGTCGAGCTCGTGGGGGGCGGGAAGCGCAGATAGGCCAATCCCTCCTTCTGTCCAGTTTTTGCGAGAAAAAGGGCTGTGTTTTGGGCCTATTTGGTTCGAAATACAGACCATGAAACAGGTCTCACTCCAGGAGCTGAAGAGGCACCTCTCCCGGTGGGTCGACGAAGCGGCCGGGGGGGAGAGGATCGTGATCACGCGCTACCACCGACCCGTGGCCCAGCTCGGGTCGGTCGCGGTCGCCGGCCTTCACGTCGGCTCGCGCCATGGAACCGGGATCCCTGGTCCGCTGTTCGACCGGGCCACGAACGGTCGTTTCCTCGAAGTCCTCGAGGACGATCGCGGAGAGCGATGACCATCGGGACCGGCGATGGCCCGCTTCTACGTCGATACATCGGCCTACCTCGCGGTGCTGCTGGGCGAGGACGGGGCGGATACGGTGGCCCTCACGTTGGCCGATGGCCAGCTTCTCTCGAGCGCATTGCTCGTGCTCGAGGTGAGCCGAAACTTGATCCGTCTCTCACGCGAAGGCTGCCTCGCGCCCGACGAGGCCCATGCCGCCTTCGAGCGCCTTGGCAAGGACGTCGAGCACTTCGCGCTCCGAGATCTGACTCTCGACCTCTGCTCGGGCACGCTTTTTCCCGCCCTGATCACTCCGCGCTCTCTCGACCTGGCCCATCTGCGAACCGCGCTCTGGTTCCATCGGCAGAGTCCGATCACACGTTTCGTCAGTCTCGACGAGCGTCAACTCCAGGCAGCGCGCCAGCTCGACCTTCCGGTGGCATGAGCAAGACCGACGCGATCCGTGACTACCTGTGCCGCCGGCGCATGCGGCCCGACGTGCTGCGCCACGCCGAGGACTCGATGGAGGAGAACCGCGAGCTGGGGCGAGGGCTGGCCGACTGAGCGCAGGTCGCTCGCTGGGCGGGGGACGGCCGCCTCAGCGCAGGATCGTCACGCGGACCGCGTCGGAGAGGTGCAGGCCGCCGTCCACACCCGGGTCGCGGAAGACGGCCTGGAACTGCCACGTCGTACCGGGCTCGATCAGCGGGAAGGCCGGCGGGACGCTCAGGCCGACGTGGTCGCGCAGCTCGCCGCCCGACGTGGGCAGCGGCGGAAGGCGCAGCGCCCGGCCCCCGACGCACAGCCGCGCTCTGTGGAAGGGCACGTCGACCATGCGGCTGCCCGCGAGGAAGAAGCCGGCGCCGCGCGGCACCGGGCGCGCGACGAGCGTAAGGTTGTCGACGTCCGCCCAGACGACGCACGGGGCGCGCAGCACGGCGGGGACGCCGAGCGAGGAGGGGGGCTGGGGGCAGTAGTTGGTCGTGCCGTCGATCTCCTGGCGCTCGAGCGCGCCGCGGTCGAGGAGGGCGCCGTCGGAGCAGTCGGTGAGCGAGTCGACGAAGCGCGGCTGGCCCAGGGCATCGAGCGAGCCGAAGAAGTGGTACGGATGGTTCGCCGTGTCGATGCACGGGGATCCGCGTGCCAGTCGAAGGTCGTCGTCCTCGGTCCCGGGGACCCCGTCCGGACCGTCGGGATCGACGAACAGCGGATCGGAGTCGATCACCCCGGTCATCGGCGACCAGGTGAACCAGTCGGGGTCGATGCCGCCTTGAACGCACGAGAACGAGACGTCGATCGCCAGGTCCCCGACGTCGATCTGCGAGGTCCCTCTGCGGCCCTGGTCGTCGACGTTGTCCCAGACGATGCTGTTCAGCACTTGGGCCCCGGAGCTCGGGTGGTACCGGGCGTAGATCGCCCCGCCACCGTCTGCAGAACGGCGTGCGGAGTTCGCGTAGAACGTGCAGTTGGAGAGGTAGAGTCTGGCCTCGCTCCAGATCGCTCCTCCGCCGCTGGAAGTGCCGTCGGCCGAGTTGTGCGCGAACAAGCAGTCGGACATGTCCTCGGGGAAACCGACGTCTCCGAACAGGGCGAGGGCGCCTCCTCCCAGGCCGCGCGCCGTGTTTCGGAGGAAGCGGCAGCCCTGGATGCCGTCGAAGACGTGGAACGCCGGTCCTGCCCCCGCTCCGCCGGCGCGGTGGGCGATGTTCTCGAGCAAGAGGCTGTTCCGCATGGTCCACTCGGTGACCCCCCAGTAGAGGGCTCCTCCGTTGGCGCGGGCCATGTTGCGGACGAAGCGCAGGTTCTCGAGCTCGACCGCGGCAGAGACGATCCACATACCACCCCCGTTGCCGTCCACGCCCGGCCCGTCGGCCCGCCCGCCCGTGATCGTGAAGCCGTCGAACGGAACGGTCTCGGTGAGGTGGGTCGGCGTGTCGATGACGACGACGTGGTAGCTGTTCTCCTCCGTCCCCGCGAAGTCCTCGCCGTCGTCACGCGCGAGGTCGCCGCTGAGCACCGTGCGATCGAAGAGGCCTGCGCGCTCCGCCAGGCTCGTCTCGGTGCCGGCGAACCCTCCGTAGACGTGGACGCGCTTCCTCACGACGAAGCTCTTGGTGCGATCTCCGGTCGCCGAAGGCCTGTACGTCCCTTCCGCGACCCAGATCTGGTCGCCGATCGACGCCGCGTCCAGCGCGCGCTGGAAGCGGACGAACGCGTCCGCCCAGCTCGTCCCGTCGTCCGCGCCCCGCGCGCTGTCGTCGACGTACAGGACGTCGGCACGCGCCGTCGCCGCGAGCAGGAGGAGCGAGAGCACGACTCTCATGGGACGAACGTCACGGCGAGGCCGTTGGAGAGGTTGAAGCCCGACCCGCACGGGCCGAGCGGGTCGCGGTACCAGAGCTGGAACTGCCACTCGCTGCCCGGGACGAGCGCGAACGGGCTGCTCGCCACGACACCCGGCCCCTCGAGGATCTCCCCCCCCGCGCTCGCCGCGCGCACAGGGAACCGAAAGAGCCCGGAATCCGCCGGCGCGACGCAGCGTTGCCCGTCGCCGAACGGCAGACGCACCTGGCTCGCTCCCAGGTACACGAGGCCACTCTCACGCGGCGGAAGGCGCCGTCCGACGAGCACAAGGTCGTCCGCCGCGACGCTCGTCGAGCCGCGGGCGGAGAGCTGCGCCCCCGAGCCGTGCGAGTTGCGGCAGCCTCCGGTGGGATCCTCGTTGGCGCAGGGCGCGGAATCCTGGCAGCAGCAGTACGAGGTCACGTTCGCGGCGCGGTCCGGGACGAAGCTGTCGACGTAGTTCGTCCCACGGAAGTACTCGCGCTCCCCGCCGGGAACGTAGATGTGGTCGGCGACCGTCACCGCGAAGAGCTCGTTTCGCGGGACAACGAGCGGTACGTCCTCGCACCATGTGTCCCCGCACGGGTCGTACACGAAGTGCCGATCCGAGAAGGACTCGCCCGGAGACGATCCGCCGAGGACGTGCAGCCGCCCCCCGTGAACGGCGATTCCCGCAGCGCGGAGCGGCCTGGGCAAGCTCGCGACCGCCTCCCAGGCGTCCGCGGTCGGATCGTACCGATCCACGCGGTCGGACCAAGCTGCCGGAGCCGCCGACGACGTAGACGCGGCCGGCGAGGACCGCCGCCCGGGCACGGATTCGTGAAGAGGGCAGAGGCGCCCCCTGGCTCAAGGCGCTGGTCCGCGGATCGTAGACGTAGTGCTCGTTCCCCTCGGAGCCGCCGCCGAAGAGATGGATGCGGTCTCCGAGGGTGACGGCCGCAGGCCCGTAGAGGGGCTCGGGCAGCTCTCCGGCCATCGTCCACTCGTCGCGTCGCGGGTCGTAGCGCTGGATGTCGCTGCGCTGGAAGGTCCACCACGCCGCGCCGAAGGCGGCCCCCCAGCCCCCGAAGAGGAAGAGCTCGCCGTTCCAGTCGGCGACGCCCATCCATGCGCGTGCGCCCCGGATGGGCGCAAGTCGCGTCCACCAATCGTCCACGGGGTCGTACACCTCGACGGAATCGAGGTAGCTCACGGTGAACTCGAGCTCGCCGCCGATGACGACGATCCGATTCCCCAGCCGAGTGACGCCGGCGCCGTACCGCGCCAGGTGCATCGACGCGTGCGTCTCCCAGTGCCCGCCGTCGAGGCATTGCCCCGACGCGTCGCGCGCCGAAACGGCGAGACTCAGCCCCGCGAGGGGGAGGAGGAGTTGCAGGCGGGACAAGGCGGCACCTCGACCGCCCCCAGCCTAGCGAGGTCCTCCCAAACCGATAGTCACTTCACGTCCACCGCCCCCGGATCCACCGGCAGCTCGCGCGCCACGCCGTGGAAGTCGACCTCGGTCACGAACGCCTCGACCCCCATCCCCGGGATCGCCCCGAAGCCCGTCGGCGTGACGTCGCGCCGCGTGCCGTCCCAGCTCGCGTCGACGAAGTCGTCGAGGCCGCCTCCGATGGTGAAGCCGTCCGTGACGCCGACGACGCTGCCGACGACGACGTTCCCGCGCACGTCGACGCCCGCGCTGCCCGTGCCCGAGAAGACGATCGAGCCGTAGGACTGGCTGTAGACGACGTTGTTCGCGAACACCATCCCCTCGCGGCCGCCCCAGCTCGAGAGCCGCGCGCCGTGGCGGTCGTTGACGATCGTGTTGTGCACGAAGACGAGGTCGCGGCTCTCGCCCTGGTGGTCGTGGCTCGCGAAGCCGCCGCTGCCGTACATCAACACGTTGTTGCGCACGATCGCCTCGCCCTGGACCTGCATGACGTCGGCGCCGGCGTTCCAGCACAGGTTGCGCTCGATCAGGTTGGGCTCCTCGCCGCCGGTCCCGTAGACCAGGATGCAAGGATACTGCGTGTCGTGGACGACGTTCTCCGCGATCCAGTAGGCGTACGAGCCCTGCTTCAGCTCGATCCCGTCGCCCTGGCTGCCGGCCGTGTCGTAGACGTGGTTCAGCGCGATGACGCCGTGGTGCGAGATCGGGCTCGCGTGGTTGCCGCCGATGTAGAAGCCCTCGCCCGTGCCGCCGGTCGAGTGCACCTCGTTGCGCGTGAAGTACAGGTGGTCGGTCGGCTGCGAGTTGGCGGCGATCGCGTTGTCCTGCGAGTCGTGGACGTGGCACCGATCGATCCACACCTGGCTGCAGTCGTGCATGCGCAGCGCGATGCTGCCGCCCGTGATCTCGAGGCCGCGCAGGCAGAGGTAGCGCGCGTGATCGACGTCGATCGTGTTCTGGCTCGCGCCCGCGCGCGTGACGACCGGCGTCGCGCCTTCCTTGGCGACGATCCAGATCGGTGCCTCGGCCGTGCCGGCGAGGTGGATGCCGAAGCGCGAGTCGAGCGCGAACGTCCCGCTGCCGATCTCCAGGCGCTGCCCCGGGAGGAGCGAGAGGACGAGCGAGCGCAGCGCCGCGCCGTTCTGCTCCGCGCTCTTGCCCGGATCATGGTCGAGCGCGAGCACCTCGGACGGCTCGACGTCCGCCCAGTCGGGGAAGTACTGGCTGCCTCCCGAGTCGCCGCCGCCCGCTTCGCCGACCGTCGTCTGGACCTCGGCGCCCGGCAGGCCCTCGAGGTCGCCCTCGATCGACGCGACCGCCACGCGCACGACCGAGCCGCCCGGCAGGTCCGCGAGCGTGTGCGGCGGCGCCGTGACGCTGACCGCCGTGCCGCGCGTGATCGCGAGCGTCGCGTCGAGCGTCCAGTACAGCCGGTAGCCGCGCATGCCGCGCACCGGCGTCCAGCCGGCGGTGACCGAGGTCCCCGTCACGCTCAGCGCGAGGTCGCCCGGCGGATCGGGCGCGCGCGCGCCTTCTCCGCCGCCGTCCGTCCCGCCCGAGCTGCTGCACGCGGCGGCGAGCGCGAGGCAAGGGCCTGCGACGAGGCGAAGGACCGTCTTCCTGCGGCTTCGATGCACCTGAGTCCTCCTCGCGCTCCCGGGACCCGGCAGGCGCGCGGCCTTCCCGCGCCGGGACCCGGCGTCGCTATCGGCGCCCGCGACCCGTCGATGTTAATCGTCGGCCGGAAAACGGTTCCCGACCTGTCGCCCTTGTACGGCGCCGCCCTTTCCTCTCTTCTTGGGGGCCGGAGGGAGCGTTGGCCAGGGTCGTCTACGGCATCTCGGGAGAGGGCTCGGGACACTCCTCGCGCGCGCGCGAGGTCATGGGGCACCTCGTGCGGCAGGGCCACGACGTCCTCGGCGTCAGCTACGACCGCGGCTACGAGAACCTGGCGGACGACTTCGAGATGTTCGAGACCGAGGGGCTGCACATCGCGAGCGCCGACAACAAGGTCTCGATCGTGCGCACGTTCGTCGAGAACCTCAAGAAGCTCGGCGGCGGCGCGCGCAAGGTCGACGAGCTGCGCGCCGTCTTCAAGCAGCGCCGCCCGGACTGCGTGATCACCGACTTCGAGCCGATGACCGCGTACCTCGCGCGCCGCTACGACCTGCCGCTCGTCTCGATCGACAACCAGCACCGGATGCGCTACATGCGCTTCCGCTGCCCGCAGGGCCTGCAGAAGGACGCGCTCCTGACGAAGACCGTCATCCGCCTGATGGTCCCCTGGCCCGACGTCGCCCTGATCACCACCTTCTTCTTCGGCGAGGTGACGCGCGAGCGCGCGCTGCTCTTCCCGCCGATCCTGCGCCGCGAGGTCCTGGACGTCGAGCCGAGCAGCGGCGAGCACGTGCTCGCCTACTTCACCAAGGACTTCGCCTCGTTCGTCGAGATCCTGCGCGGCTTCCCGCGCGAGCGCTTCGTCGTCTACGGGACCGGGCGCGCGGGGACGGATGGGAACCTGCGGTTCGAGGGCTTCAGCCGCGAGGGCTTCCTCTGCGACCTGGCGGCGGCCCGCGCCGTCGTCGCGACCGCGGGCTTCACGCTGATCACCGAGTCGCTCTACCTCGGCAAGCCCTACTTCGCGCTGCCCATGCGCGGCCAGTTCGAGCAGGAGCTGAACGCGCACCTCCTCGAGGATGCCGGCTACGGACGGAACGGCCGGCGGGCCACGGCGGAGACGTTGGGGGACTTCCTCTACCGCCTGCCGGAATACCGCGAGCGGCTCGGCGCGTACCGGCACGAGGGCAACCAGGCGATCCTGGAGAAGCTCGACGAGCTGCTGGTGGACGGCGCGGCGCCCCTGCGCGCGATGCAGCGGCGCGCGGGCGTGGGGCGCTGACCGCTTTTTTCGGATCTCCTGCAACGTCCGCCCGCGTGCGCTATGCCTGATCCCGGCATGGCACCCGAGCGCACCCTGCAGACCGACGAGCTCCTCGCGCACGCGCGCTGGGCGCGACGCCTCGCGGGGCACCTCGTGCGCGACCCCGAGGTGGCGGACGACCTGGTCCAGGACACCTGGCTCGCCGCGCTGCGCCACCCGCCGGCCGCGAGCCGGCCGCTGCGGCCCTGGCTGCGCACGGTGCTGCAACACCTCGCGTGGCAGCGATTGCGCGCCGATGGGCGGCGCGCGGCGCGCGAGCGCCAGGTGCAGCGCGAGCGTTCGGGGACCGCGGCCAACGCGCCCGCGAGTGCCGCGTCCGACGAGCTGCTCGAGGAGATGGAGCTGCAGACCGCGCTGACGCGCGAGGTGCTCGCGCTCCCCGAGCCGTACCGCGGCGTGATCGTGCGGCGCTTCTACCGCGGCTGGTCGCCGGCGCGCATCGCGCGCGAGGCGGGGATTCCCGCGGCGACGGTGCGCTCGCAGCTGCAGCGCGGGCTCGAACGCCTGCGGGCGCGCATGCAGCGCCACTTCGGCGGCGACCGGACCGCGTACGACCGCGCGCTCCTCGCCTTCGCCGGCCCGCAGGCATTCGGCTGGCTCGGCCCTGCTGCGGCCGTACTGCAAGGAGCGTGGATCGTGAAGGACACCGTGAAGCTCGGCTGGGCGGTGGGCGCACTCGTGGCGCTCGCCTCGACGGCGGCACTCTGGAACGTGGTCGCGGGCGGCGACCTCGCCGGGGACGACGCGGGGGCGCGGCCCGCGGATCCGGTCGACCTCGCCGGGCTGCCGGCGGAGCCCGAGGAGGCGGCGACGCCGGCGGATCCGGGCGGCGCGGCCGACCGGCGCGCGCCGGTCCTCGAGGCGCCCGAGCCCGAGGCGCCGCCCGCGGCGGCGCCGCCGCTGGTCGCCTTCCGCGGACGCGTGATCGACGCCGCGGGAATGCCGCTCGCCGGCGTCGCCGTCGGCCTGCCCGACTGGCGTTCCGAAGACGTGGCCCTGAGCCCGCTCGACGGCCGGATCGAGGTCGCGCTCTCCGAGGGCCAGCTCGCGACGCTCGAGAACTTCCTCTTCGTCTCCAAGCACCGCCAGTGGCGCACGTTCGTGCGCCTGGCGTGCCCCGGCCATGCGACGCGCTTCGTGCGCGCCGAGCTCGCGCTCGAGGCGGCGAACGAGCTCGGCGACCTCGTGCTCGAGCCGGGCGGAGCGGTCCGCGGGCGCGTCGTCGACGCGGCGGACGCGCCGCTCGCCGGCGTGCGCGTCGTCGTCACCGAGAGCACGCTGCGCGTGCCGCGCGAGGTCGCCGAGCGCATCGGTCCCGGCGACGACCCGTACGTGCCCGCGGCGTGGACGGACGGCGCCGGGCGTTTCGAGGTGGGCGGCGTGCCCTTCGCCAGCGTCCGCGCGTGGGCCACGGCGCCCGAGATGCGGCACGCGTTCAGCGCGGCCCTCGAGCTCGGCCCGGGCCGCGCGGTCGCGGACGGCGTGGTCCTGCGCATCGTCCCGTTCGACCCCGAGGACCGCATCCGCGGCCGCGTCGTCACGCCCGAGGGCGAGCCGCTCGCGCGCGCCCACGTCGCGTACGTCGAGCACGCGGCAGGGTACTCGACGCGCATCCTGGTGGCGGACGAGGACGGGCGCTTCACGATCGTGCTCGGCCACCGCGAGGTGCAGGACATCGTCGCGAGCGATCCCGAGGGGCGCTGGGGCGAGGCGCTGGCGGAGGACGTCCCGCCGGGAACGGGCGACCTCGTGCTCGCGCTGCGCCGGCACCGCTACATCGAGGTCCGCGCGCGGGACGCGCTGGACCAGCAGGTCGGCTCCTTCCGCGTCAGGTCCGAGTGCGACTCGATCAGCCAGCTGCACCTCGCCGACTCGGCGCGGGCGGAGGGCGACGGGGTGGCCCGGCTCGTCGTGCCGCCGATCGCCTTCGAGGTGCTGATCGAGGCCGAGGGCTACGCGTCGGCGACGCGCGGTCCGTTCGACCCCGCCTCCCCCCCGGCATCGATCGATTTCGCGCTGTCGGCCTCGGCGGCGCTCGCGGGACGCGTGACGGCGGAGGGCGAGCCCGTCGAGGGCGCGCTCGTCGAGCTGCGCGAGCCCGTCGGCGAGAGGACCGAGATCGTGAAGCGCGGCTTCCGCCTGCGCCTCGACCCGGACCCGAAGGTGCAGGCCACGACGGACACGGACGGCCGCTTCCGCATCGCTCCCGGGCGGGGCGGCGAGTACGTCGTGCTCGTGCGCGCCGCGGGCTTCGCCACCGCGGAGTGGGGCCCGGTCGAGATCGGCGGCGGGGAGCTCGCAGGTCTCGAGATCGAGCTCGACCGCGGCGGGTCGATCGCGGGGCGCGTCACGCCGCCCGAGGGGCGCGAGGCGCGCGGCCAGATCGTCGCCGTCTCGCGCGGGGACGGCGACGTGTTCTCGACGCGCACCGACGAGGGCGGCCGCTATGCGTTCGACACCCTCGCCGCCGGTCCCTGGCAGGTCGAGCACCGCGAGCGCGAGGCCGCGGACTCGGTCACCTACTCCTCGACGCGGCGGCGCGATCCGATCGAGTGGGACTGCGAGGTCGCGGTGGGGCTCGTGACGCGCCACGACATCGACCTGCGGCTCGAGTCGCGGAGCGCGCTGCACGGGCGGCTCGCGTTCGCTGGCGAGCCCGCGGTAGGCTGGAGCGCCCAGCTGAAGCACGCCTACGCCGCCGAGCGGATCGACCCCGCGCTCCCCGTCCTGCTCGACGCCGACGGACGCTTCACGCTCGAGGCGCTGGCGGGACCGTACCGGCTCGAGCTCGTCTCCCCCGGCGAGCTCGCGCACCGGATCGAGATCGAGCAGCGCGTCGTGCTCGGGGACGCACCGCTGGAGGTCGACCTCGCCTTCGAGGCGGGAGGGCTGCGCGGCACGCTCCCCGGGCCGGCGGGCACGTACCCCTCGATACACCTGACGCAGGCTGGGGCCTCGGAGGTGCGCATCCAGATCACGCCGGCCCCGGGCGAGGATGGTTCGTTCGAGGTCTTCCCGGCGCCGGTGGGCCGCTGGGTGGCGCACCAGCTGCTCGACGACGACACGGGCCTGCGCTGGCAGCGCGTCGGCGCGGTCGAGGTGCGCGCGAACGAGCTCGCCGAGATGCGCTTCGAGTGAGCGCCGGCGCGCGCCCTTTTCGCGGCGTTTCTGCCTAAGATCGTGGCTTCGCGTGCATTCGCATGGCGGCGCCACGATGGCCTCCCAGACCGCACGAGCCGAGTTCGAGCCCCTTGTCCGCGCGCACCACGCGGCGGTGTTCCGCTCGGCGCGGCGCATCCTCGCCACCGACGAGGACGCGCTCGACGTCACGCAGCAGGTCTTCCTGCGCGTGCTCGAGGGGAAGCTGCGGCTCGCGCAGGCGGACGATCCGGGGCGGGTGCTGCGCTGGATGGCGGCGAAGACCGCGCTCGCCCACCTGCGCGCGGCGAAGAACCGGCGCCGGAAGGAGGCGAGCCACGCCATGCGACGCGAAACGACCCAGGAAGGCCCCGTTCCCGAGGACACCGAGGCCGCGCGCGCGCTGCCCGCCTTCCTCGCCCGCCTGCCCGAGGATCTGCGCCACGCGCTGGTCCTGCGCTTCCAGGAGGGGATGAGCTACGCGGGCATCGGCGCGGCCGTCGGCTGCTCCGAGCCCTCCGCCCACGACCGCGTGCAGCGCGGCCTCGCGCGCCTGAGGCTCGACCTCGCCAAGGGCGGTTTCGCCGGCGCCGTCGCCGTCGGGTCGCGCGATCTGACGCTCGAGCTGGCGCGCCAGGAGAGCCTCCGCGTCCCGGCGCAGCTCGAGGCGCAGCTGCTCGCCCTCTCCGCCGTGAAGGGCGGCGCGCTGGGCGCCGTTTCGGCGGCGCACGTGGGGCTGGCGTCCGCGCTGCTCGCGGTCGCGGCGCTGTCGACGGCGCCGCTGTGGTTCTCCGCGGGGCGCGGGCCGCTCGAGCCGGCGCGCGCCGGGACGCTCGACGCCGCGGCTGCACCCCTTGCCGGCGCGGCGGAGGTCGCGGGCCAGGCGCCCGGATCGGCGCGTTCGGCGCGCTTGCCCGCCGCGCGCGGGAGCGCGCCCGATCCCGTCGCCTCCGTTGCCTCGGCGGACGAGCCGCGCATCGCGGCGGAGGTCACGATCGAAGGGATCGCCGTCGACGACGCCGGCACGCCCATCGCCGGCGCGCTCGTGCGGGTCTTCGATCACGACCCGGCGCAGAAGGGGCCGCGCGAGAAGCGCGAGGTGCAGAGCGACGCGAACGGCCGCTTCCGGGTCGCGTTGCCGCTCGAGGAGGGGAGCGCGGCGAGCTTGCTCGTCACCGCGCAGCACCCCGATCACGAGCTCGCTCGCGCCGGGCCGCTGCGCGTCGAGCCCCGCGCTGCCGTGCCGTTCCAGGAGCTGACCCTCGCGCGGCGCGTGCTCGACCGCCCCGGCGCCTTCGTCCTCGCGCTCTGCGTGACGGACGAGACGGGCCGGCCGGTGCGCGACGCCGCCCTGGCCCTCTTCCGCGACGTCCGCCACGAGGACGCGTGGATCGAGGAGCTCGAGACGCGGGCCGAGACCGACGCCTCCGGCCGCGCCGAGCTCGCCGGGCGCCATCTCGGGCGCAAGGTGCTGCGCATCGACGCGCGCGCCCAGGGCCTCCGCGCGTTCGAGGAGGAGCTGTCGATCGAGAGCCCGGGGCGCGCCGAGCGCTCGCTCGAGCTGGCTCGTGGAGCGGCGATCTCCGGCGTCGTCACCGCCGTCGAGGGCGGCGCGGTGGAAGGCGCCTCGGTCGCCGTCGAGGGCGACGGCCCCTGGCCCGCGGCGCGGGTCGAGGCGGGCGCCGATGGGCGCTTCGAGCTACGCGGGCTCGGACCCGGGCCCGTGACGCTGAGCGTGCAGTCGGACCGCTGCTCGCCGGCGCTCCTCGCGGGCGTCGCGCCGGGCTCCGCGGACGTCGTGGTCACGCTGAAGCGCAGCGACGATCCGCGCGACGTCGGCGACCACCGAGCGGAGATCCATGGGACCGTCGTCGACGCCCAGACCGGTGGGCCGGTGCCGGTCGACGACGCGCAGGTCGCGTGCGTGCGCGTCGAGAGCGAGTCGCGCGCCGTGCTCGAGCGCGAGCTCCTGCCCACGCTGCTCTTCGAAGCGCCGCGGCAGCGGGCCGCCGGGAGCTCTCCCGGCCGGGCGCAGCGCGGCCTCCCCCTGCCGGGGCCGCCAGAGCGCGCCGCCGACTTCCATCGTGTCGGGCTCGAGCCGGGCAGCTACGTCGTGGTCGCGCGCGTCTCCGGCTACGCGGCGAGCTTCGCCGGTCCCTTCACGCTCGCCGAGGGACGGCTCCTCGCCGGCGTCGAGCTCTGCCTCGAGCGCGGCGCCGCGCTCGAGGGCCGCGTCGTCGACCGCCGCGGGCGCGGCGTGGAGGGCGCAGCCATCGTGCTCGGCGGATCGGGGGAGGCGTCCACCGCGCGGCTCGACCGCCTCGACCGCGCGATCCTCGAGTCCGGGGGCCGCGATCCGCTGTGGGACACGGGCCGCACGCGGACCGACGCGCGGGGCCGCTTCCGCATCGAGGGCCTCCCGCCGCGATTGGTGACGCGGGTCGCGGCGCTGCACCCGGCGTACGAGCCCGCCCTCTCGACGCCCGTCGAGGTCGCTCGGGACGGCTCGACGCGCGTCGAGCTGCGTCTGGAGCGCGAGCGCTAACTGACTGGGTTCGCTGTTGATCCGGGTTCTCTGGGAGACCGGACCGCTGGAAGGCCCCGGCGGTTGCAGCGGTCTCGCGCCCGCTGGCGCCCCGCGCCCACAGTGAACCCATGCAGTTCTGGCCTTTTGCGGCGGGCAGCGGCCGGGCTCGGCGGTCCTCGGAGCTGCAACCACAAGCCGAGAAGTGCCCGGCCGGGCCGCGGCTCGGGTCCGCTGGGACCGGAGCCCGACCACCGCGCGAGGAGAAGGAAATGAGAATTGCAGAAAGCGTGTCGATGCGTCGTTTGCGAAGCGTGATCGCTCTGGGCCTCTTGGTCGCTCCGTCGCTCGCGGCCCAGACGGTGGGCGGGTCCTCGATCGGGCTGCGCTCCCCGATCGGTCCGGGGTCGAGCGTGATCCAGATCCTGCCGGGCGAAGGCGGCGTCTCGTTCCAGCAGGTCGCCTTCAACTACAGCTTCGGGTTCGTCGCCTACACGGACTGGGGGCAGATCGTCGTGGACCCGGAGGCGCTGCGGCGCCGGACGGGCGCCCACTCGGGCTTCATCAATGTGTTCGACGCGGGGGGTCCCAAGTGGGTCGTCGAGAACCTCAGCGTGCCGCTGGTGGCGACCCGCCCGATCTGCAGGTACTTCGACCTCCGGCCGCGCGTGGAAGGGAGCGGGGAGGTCCTTTCCACGCGCCTGACCGTGCTCTTCTCGGTGAAGCCGCTGCCGAACGCGAGCTCGGTCCTCAGCTTCCCGCGCCGGCTCGGCTTCCAGACGTTCGCCGTTCAGCAGACGGTGCACGACGCCGAGGGCGCCTTCGCGTTCGACACCGTTGACGAGGACCCGCCCCCCGACAGCCGATTCGACCCGGCGGACCTGCTCGGGCAGCCGCCGCCGGCCTCGAACCCGCCCGATTCGCCGACGTTCGGTGCCCGGATCGGCGTGTACCAGCTCGACCAGCCGAACGTCGACACGGCCAAGAGCCAGTGCGTGCCCATGGCGTACGCCAACACGCTGCAGTACCTCGAGGACCGCTACGACGCTCCGGGGGTGAGCTGGCGCCTGCAGCACGAGCACGTGCCCGGCTACGGGATGGGGGTTCCGTGTACCGACGGCGGGGCCGCGTTCTGGCTGCCCGTCCCGACGTTCAGCCTGGTCGCGAACATCGACGCGCACTCGAGACGCAACCTGGTCTGCGACTGCAGCTCCGGCAAGGGGACGAGCACGAACGGCTTCTTCCGCTACGTCGCGGCCTACGGCGCCTCGTCGCCGATGGTCCTGACCCACCAGGGAGGGGACCCGGTGAAGCAGGTGGACGGCGTCGTCAGCATCCGCGAGGGCGTGTATCCCACCTGGGAGTGGATCTACGACAAGCTCGAGCGAGGCCGAGGCGTGTACATGTCGTACTGCCGATTCGACCCCGAAGGCGAGCGCACGGGCGGGCACGCGGTGCGCATCTGGGGCGCGGAGTCCTACAACGGCAAGCGCTACCTCCTGATCCTCGACGACTCGAGCCAGGGCTGCGGTACCGGCGGCACGTCGAGTCGCAGCATCGAGGTGGCCGACATCGGCGCGCCCGACGGGGGCCCGCCCAACGGCAAGCTCAACATCAACGGGCTCTTGAGCCGCGAGCTCGGCGGCGTCCGCGCGATCCAGGCTTTCCCCATCGTCCCCTAGCCGATCCGTCGAGCACGTGACGAAGCCAGGAGACCTCCGGGGCATCCCCCCTGGGGTCTCCTGGCCGTTTCCAGCGGGGGCTGCCGGCCCGCCGAGGGTCGCCTTCCACTCCGGTATCCTCCGCGCCGGTGAGCGACCCGCTCTTCCTCCTCGCGGTCCTCTGCGCGAACGTCGCGCTCGCCGAGTGGCTCGTGCGCAGGACGCGCCTGCGCCACCTCGGCTCGGCGCTGCTCGTGATCGTGATCACAGCGATCGCGGCCAACGCCGGCGTGATCCCACCCTACTCGGACGCGATCCCGGTGTACGCGGGCGTGTTCTCGTACGTCGCGCCGCTTGGGATCTTCTGGCTGCTGCTGCAGGTGCGGCTGAAGGGTCTCGTGCACGTGGGCCTGCCGCTCTTCGCGCTCTTCCTCGTCGGCGCGGCCGGGACGATCGCGGGGACTCTCTGCGGCCTCGCGGTCGTCGGCGGCCAGAGTGCCTTCGGCGAGAAGAGCTTCGCGCTCGGCGGGATGTTCGTCGCCACGTACGTCGGCGGCAGCGTCAACTTCAACGCGGTGGCCCTCCAGTACGGGGTCGTCGAGGACGGCGCCCTGTACGCTGGCGCGACCGTCGTCGACAGCGCGATGACGACGATCTGGATGGCCGTCAACGTCGCGCTGCCGCGCCTCGCGCGCGGCTTCTGGCCGCGCAGGCCGGGCGCGACGGCGGAAGGGCGCGCCGCGGAGGCGACGACCGGCCTCGAGGACGACACCGAGACCGTGCACCCGCTCGACCTCGCGCTCGTCGTCGCGCTCGGCGCGCTCGGGCTGTGGGCGTCGGAATGGCTCGGCGCGCGGCTCGGCGTGCCCTCGATGCTCGTCCTGACGACGATCGCGCTCGTGCTCGCACAGGTGCCGGCGGTGGCGCGCCTGCGCGGACCGCGGCTCTGCGGGATGTTCGCGGTGCTCGTGTTCCTGGCGGTGATCGGCGCGCTCTGCGACGTGCGCGCGCTGGCCGGCATCGGAGCGCTCGGGACGCGTCTCATGGTCTTCGTGACCGTCCTCGTCGCGGTGCACGGGCTGCTCGTCTACGGGGCCGCCGCCGCGCTGCGCATCGACGCGGCGACCGCCTCGGTCGCCTCGCAGGCGAACATCGGCGGCGGCGCGAGCGCGCTCGCGCTGGCGCGCAGCCTGGGGCGCGCCGAGCTCGTGCTGCCTGCGATCCTGATCGGGTCCCTGGGGAACGCGCTCGGGACCTACCTCGGGTTCCTGGTCGCGAGCTGGCTGCGCTGAGAGCGGCCCGTAGAATGCACCGCGACCCGGCGCGAACGAGGGAGCCCCGACACGGGAGCCCCGGCACGGGAGCCAATGGAGCGGACCGAGCAGGAAACGCCGCCCGACCGACGTGCGATCCACGCAGCGCGCACCCAGGAGCGCGAGCACCAGATCGAGGCCGAGAAGCACGAGCTCCTGACGAAGCTCATGCTCGGCATGGGCCTCGTCGGCTTCACCGCGCTCCTCGTCGAGGCTCTGAGGCGCGATTCGTCGATCGAGGTCCACCTTCCGCTGCTCGGGCTCGCGGCGTGCGCGGCGGCCCTCGCGCCGTGGAGGCGGATCCTGCGCCTCGAGTGGCGCGGCGCCGCGCCCCGCGGGTACCTCGGCTGGTGCGCGAAGCTCGCGATCATCGGCGGGGCCGTCTTCCTCGTGCACGCGCTCAGGGCGGCGGACGGCTGGCTCGCCCTCGTCAGCGCGCTGCTCGTCGCCGCCGGAGCCGGCATCTGGATCGGCTGGCCGGTCGTCGCGCTGCTCTGGTACGCGGGCGGGGCGTCGGTGGCGATCGCGGTCGCCGTGGGGCTGTGGGACTCGGACCGCGAAGGCGCCGCGGGTCTCTCCAGCCTGGGGCGGCTGTCGGGCGCCGCGTTCTGCTGGACGATGATCGTGATGGTTCTCGCCGACGTGCGCGCGTGGTCCGCCGGGGCCGCGGAGAAGCGGCGCGGCGAGGCGCAGTGAGCGCGCCCCAAGGCCCGCCGCGGCTCGGTCGCGCTCCCCGCGTGGTGCGGCGCGCGTGGATCCCGGCGCCGCTCGCGGTCGCTGCGGCGGTGATGGGGACGGGGGCCGCGGGCTGCGGCGAAGGCCCGGCCCCGCGCTCGGCGGTTCTGATCACGCTCGACACGACGCGGCTCGATGCCCTGGGAGTCTTCGGAGGACCGCAGGGGCTGACCCCCAACCTCGACGCCCTCGCGGCGCGCTCGCTGCGCTACGAGTGGGCGCGCACGGTGGCGCCGCTCACCTTGCCGGCGCACGCGTCGATGATGACCGGGCTCTATCCGCCGCGGCACACCGCGCGCGGGAACGGTCCCTCGGTCCTCCCCGCGGAGGCGGTCACGCTGGCGGAGGAGGCGCGCGCGGCCGGGTTCCAGACGGCGGCCTTCGTCGCTTGCCTAGCGCTCGACCGCGCCCTCGGGATCGACCAGGGCTTCGACACCTGGAGCCAGCCCGCGGCGACGCTGGAGCGCCGCGTCGGCGAGATCGCCGACCGGCCAGGGGGCGAGGTCGTCGGCGAGGCGCTGGGCTGGCTCGCGAGCCGCGATCCGCGGCGCCCCTTCTTCCTCTGGGTGCACCTCTTCGACCCGCACGCGCCCTACGAGCCGCAGCCGCGCTTCCCGGGCGCGCCCTCGCCCTACCACGGCGAGGTGGCGGCGATGGACGCGGCCGTGGGCCGCCTGCTCGACGCCATCGAAGCGCAGCCCGGGCTCGCCGAAGAGGTGTTCGTCGCCGTGGTCGCCGACCACGGGGAAGGGCTCGGCGACGGCGGCGAGGCGACCCACGGCCTCTTGCTGCGCGACGCGACGGTGCGCGTGCCGCTGCTCCTGCGCTACCGCGACGGCTGGGGAGCCGGGAAGACCTCGAACGAGACCGTGTCGGTGGCGGACGTCGGTCCGACGCTGCTCGAGGCGATGGGCCTTGCGGTCCGCGAGGGCCTCGACGGGATCAGCCTCTACCGCCGCTCCGTGCCGGCGGAGCGCGGCGTGTACTTCGAGTCGTACGACGGCTGGCGGCGCTACGGATGGAGCCCGCTCGCGGGCTGGGCGGACGCCGAGGGCAAGTACGTGCGCGGCGCGCGCGACGAGCTCCACCGCACGCGCGCCGACCCGCGCGAGGTGGACGACGTGCTGGCGCGCGGCGAGCCGCTGCCGCGGCGGTACGCGGAAGGGATCGCGGCGCTCGCGCGGCGCCGCGCGCTTCCGAGCGCCGGCGACCGGACGGTGGGGGACGAGGTGCTCGCGGCGATGGCAGAGCTCGGCTACGGCGCCACCTACGACCGCCCGCCGAGCTACCCCGCGCCCTTCGAGGTGCAGGGCCGTCCGGACCCGCGCGACAGCCTGGCCGAGAGCACCGCGGTCGACCGCGCGCGGGACCTCGCGCTCGCCGGGGACCACGCCGCGGCGCGGGCGATCCTCGAGGCGGTCCACGACGCCAACCCCTACGACACGACCGCCCTCGACCTCCTGGCGGAGGTGCTGATCGCCCTCGGCGAGCACCGGCCCGCGGTCGCGGTCCTGCGCGCGCGCCTGGTGCTGCCGCCCGAGCAGATCGCGACGCACCGCGACCTCGTGCGCTGCTTCACGGCGCTGGGAGACGCGGCGCAGCGGCGCGTCCACTCGCTGCGCGCGCTCGAGCTGCTCATCGAGACCCACGAGCGCCGCGGCGAGCACGAGGAGGCGGCGCGCTACCGCGAATTGCTCGAGGGAGCGCGCGCGGAAGGGGGGTAGGAAACCCGGGTGCGCCGGAACGCTAGTGCGTCGGGGAGACGCTGAGATGAACGGCATCACGAGCCTGGTAATGGTCGCCGGCCTCGTCCTCGGCGGGGTCGTGGCGCTCGCCGCTGCCGGCGACCCGCCCGCGCCGGCGCAGACGGTCCTGCGCACCGTCGATGCGAACGGCGATGCGGTCGCGGGCGCGACGGTCTGCTGGCGACGCGTGGAGCCCGCCGGCGACGGCGCTCTGGACGATGGGTGGGACGGAGCCTGGTCGTGGATCTACGCCGAGGACGACCTGGCGGCGCGCGAGGCACGCGTCCGGGGCTCGGGCCTGCGGGCGACGACGGGCGCGGACGGGCGCGTGACGCTGCCCGCGGCGGAGGTGCTGGAGGTCGTCGGCGAGCGTGACGGGCTCTGGGGCATCGCGTGCACGATCGCGTCCGAACTCGGGCGCGAGCGCGGATCGAACCAGGAGACCGAGCTCGTGCTGCTCCCGACGGCCGACCTGACCGTCCGCGTCGTGGATCTCGACGGCGCACCCGCGGCGGGCGTGCCGGTCGCGCTGCGAACGAAGGTCCACTCCCCGCGGAACCGCATGCACGCCACGACCGGCGCCGACGGGACGGCGGTCCTGCGGCACGCGCGCTACCTGCTCGCCGAGGACGGGCGGTACCGGGACGGCGAGGGGTGTGTGGCCCTCGACCTCTGCGTCGCGCGCGACGTCGAGGCGCCGCTCGACCCGGGCGCCTGGCCCGACGAGCCCGTGACCTTGACGCTCCCGCCCACGGGCGAGCTCGAGGTGGTCGTGAGCGAGGCCGACGGGTCGCCGTGCGCGCTGGAGCGGGAGGTGGCGATCTCGAGGGTCGGCGAGGACGTCTGGAAGGACGGCGAGCTGGTCGGGTCGACGTGGGTCTCGAGCCTGGACGGCGGCGTGCCGCCGGGCGTCGCCTGCGCGACCGCGGAAGGCGGCCGCGCGCTCTTCCGTTACGTGGGTTTGGACCAGGAGCTCGTCGCGCTCGCCAAGCGCAACGGCGCCTCGAAGACGGTCGCCGCTCGCGGGCGCGGGCCGACGCGGCCCGGGGAGCGCGCGCGGCTCGACGTCACCCTCGGCGTGGAGGAGGTCTCGCTGCGTGGTTGGCTCGTCGACGAGCACGGATCTCCGCTCGTCTCGCTGCGGTCGCTCGCCGAGCTGTTCTCGGGACCTTCCGGGTCGCGCGTGGAGCTCGCGAACCGCCTCGCCGGCGACTACCTGCGAACGGGCTCCGGGACGCTCCACTCCGACGGCGCGGGCCGCTTCCGGCTCGACTACGACGCGGGCGCGGTGCACGCCGGCCGTCCGCTGCTCGTGCTGACGCACGCGCGCAACGAGCCGGGCGTCCACTCCACGCGGATCGACCTCTCCGACGCGTGGCGGGCCGGACCCCACGCCCTCGGCGACGTCGCGCTCCCGCCCGCTCCGGTCCTGGCGGCCGGCACCGTCGTCGACGATCTCGGACAGCCCATCGCGGGCGTGCAGGTGGCGGCGGTCCAGGACCGTGGCGGCTGGTCGCGGCTCGTCCAGCGGACGGACGCCGAGGGCAGCTTCGCCCTGCGCTCGGCCGAGCCAGACGTGCGCGCGATCTCCTTCGAGAAGCGCGGTTACGTCTCTCGCTCCCATCGTGACACCATTCCCGCCAGCGAGGACCTCGCGATCACCCTCTTCCGGGCCGGCCGCATCGAAGGCCGCGTCCTCCTGCCGCCGGGGCTGACCCATCGCGACGTGTCCGTGGGCTCGATCATGGTCGACCGGGAAGGCGAGGGCGTCGCGCCGGCAGGCTACAGCCCGCGGCCGGACGGGACGTTCGCGCGCGAGGACCTCCTGCCCGGCGACTACCGGGTGGGCGTGCGATCCGCGGGCGCGGAGCTCGTCGAGCGGACCGTCACCGTGCGCGCCGGCGAGACCACCTCGCTCGAGCTCGAGGTGCCCGGGAGCGTGCGCGCGGTCGAAGTCCAGGTGCTCGACCCGCAGGGCGCGCCCCTGCGCCAGGGGTACTACGTCGTGCGTGCCAGCGGCGGCACGTCGCCCTGGGACCCCTGGACCGAGCCGAACCCGAGCGCGCTCGAGGGCGGTCGCCTGCGCGTGACGACGAGCGAGCCGTCGATCGACCTGACCGTCGTCGCGCCCGGTCTGCGGCTCGCGCACGTCGAAGACGTCCAGGACGGGATCGTCGTGCGCCTCGAGCGCGGTCTCGCGGTCGAGATCGCGCTCAGCCGTCCCGTCGGCGAGCCTCCCGAAGGCTGGGAGCTCGTCCTCGGCCTCGCACCGGCGAGCGCCCGAGGACGGCACGGCTACATGGGGAAGATCCACGTCGAGAGCGGACCGTTCGACGATTCCGGCAAGGCGACCGTGCTCGTCCCCGCGCCGGGGACCTACCACCCGCGCTGGATGGTGCGCAGGCGCCAGGCGGACGGCTACGAGAGTCGCTACTGGCCCGCGCCGCCTGAGCGATCGATCGAGGTCCGCGAGGTCGAGGGGGGCCTGGTATGGCTCGAGCCGACGATCGATCCGGAGTCCATCGATCCGGGCTGGTTCGACTGAGAGCGGCGGCCCGCGCAGGCGCGGTGGGTAGACCGTCGGCATCGACACCTCCGTCATCGGTGGCTGTCTCGATGAGGAGTTTCGGACCGCGTCGGTCCGGCTGTTCAGCCGCAGTCGCGCGGGAGACGCGCGGCTCGTGGTGTCGGACACGACCTTGGCCGAGCTTGCCTCTGCCCCTCGAGGGGGCCGCAATGTGATCGAGGACCTGCCGAAAGGGTGCCTGGAGCTCGCCACCAGGACGCAGAATCCGAAGAACTCGCGGAGGAGTACATCAAGCAAGCAGTGGTCTCGCGGCGAATGCTCGCGGACGCGCAGCGTATCGCCGTGGTTACGGTGGCACGGTCAATCTCCGTGCTGGCCCCTGGAGGTTTGGAAGGATGACGACGAAGACGTTCGACGCCGTGAAGCTGATGCGCGAGCTCCGCGACAGGCTCAGTCAGGAGATGGAACGAATGACACCCGAGGAGCGGGTGAGGTACGTCCGGGACAAGGCCGCGTCGACCGGTCTGGCAGAAGGACTCGTCGAGAACGAGGGCGGCGACGCCCCGCCGGATGCAGAAGTCGGCGAACTCGACGCCGCCCAGGTCGACGTAAGGGGCCGCTGATGTGGTCCGGCGTGCTGTCGCAGAAGAATCCTCCGACGGGTGCTCGTGCCCGCAACCGCTCGAACGAGGAATGACACGAGGTTGCCCGCACGGGCCGCTGACGGCCGTTGACGGCCGCTAGCTAGCGCGACCCGGCGCGTGCCGGATCGGTGACGAGGTCGCAGGTCGCGACCGAGCCGTCGACCTTGGAGACGATCGCCCGGAACATGTCGACGCCGTCGACGTGATAGGTGACCGTCGTCGAGCCCGCGCCTTCCTCGACCCGCGCCGCAGCGCCTTTCATGCGCTCGATCCACCACGCGTCGAAGGCGTCCTTGGCGGCGAGCTCGCTGTTGCGGCGCGTCCACACGACGCGCGGCGCCCCGGGCGAGTACTCGATGCCCTCGCGCGCGAAGCCCATGACGCGGATCTCGGCGACCTGCTGCACGTCGGGGAAGGACAGGCGCAGAGCGCGCACGTCCGCCGCGGGCGGGTCGAGCACGACGTCGTGGTCCGACGCTCGTCCAGCGAGCATTCCTTCGAAAGCCGGTAGGGGAAACGCGGACGCGGGCTCGCTCGGCTGCGGCGCGTCCGGAGCGCGGGGCGTGGAGTCCCAGCGGGCCTCGCCGCCGCCCGCGAACGAGGCGTGCGCGGAGAACGGTGCGCCCGCTTCGACCCGGATCGAGAGCACCGTCGCCGGCTCGTCGAACCGGACGTCGACCCACTCGGCGCCGCCCTCCGGCGTCCAGTGGCTGTAGGGGATCTCGCCGATCCTGTGCTCGCCGTCGTCGAACGCGTTCAGGATGCCGTGGTAGGGATTGGCGGGCGAGCGCGTGCCGTTGACGCTGGACACGTCGACGGCCGCGATCGAGGTGCGCGCCAGGTCGACCGCCTGCCCCTCCACGAAGCGCTGGCGCGGCGTGCCCGAGAGCTGGGCGGACGACGCCTGCGGCGCGGGCTCGAGCGGGCGGGCGGGCTCTCCGGGGGGTGCGGTCGCGCACGCGACGCACAGAGCCGGTGCGACGAGCGTCAGGCGGTGGGTCATGGAAGGCCTCCAGCTTCCCATCGAACGGCCAGGCCATCGGCAGCCTACGAGGGCCGGGCACCGGATTGGAGCGCGGGCCGAAGAAAGCCTAGCGCGGCGGGCGAGGCGCGCGAGCTCCAGGCCGACGAGCTGCTCGAAGATCTGGCCGAGGCGGCCGGGCGCGAGCCGTGTCCCCTCGCGCGTCGCGAGCCGGCGCACGCCCGAGGTCGAACAGGATCCAACGGCTCGAGCGCGTGAGCTCGTTGCGCGTGCGGCTCCGCGTGAGCGGAGGAGCAGCCGGGCGGTCCTCCCCGGGCGCTTGCCTACTCGCCCGTCTGGCTCAAGGCGTCGAACGCGATCAGCGCCATCGCCGTGCCGTACGCGCGTCCCAGGATCGGCGTGTCGAGGAAGGCGCCGTCGGGCTGGCGGCAGTCGAGGACCATCTCGAGCACGCGCGCGCGCGTTTGGGCGTCCATCGGCAGCGCCTCCTGGGCGAGCGCGGCGTGCGCGTAGTCGTAGAAGAGGTAGTGGCAGCCCTGGCCGTCGGGGCCGGCGTGCATCAGGACCTTGCCCTGCTCCGCGCTGAACAGCGGCGCGTGCTCGAGGAACAGGTCGAGCGCGCCGCGCAGGCGCTCGGGTGTGCTCTTTCCCGCGCGCAAGAGCGCGAGCTCGCAGGCCGGTCCGCGGCCGACGGCGCCCGCCGCGGCCGTCGCCGCGAGCGGTTGGCCGGTGCCGTGGAAGAGGAAGTAGGCGAAGACGCCCCGCTCGTCGCGCATCCGCTCGAGCGCCGAGACGGCGGCGTCGAGCATCCCGTCGGGCACCTCGAAGCCCAGTTCGCGCACGCGCGCGAGGCCGAGGACGCCCGTGGCGGTCGTGAAGCTGATCGACTGCGGCGGCGCGGCCGCGCCCTCGAGGTCGCCGGTGACGTAGTAGCTCCAGCCGTCGCCCGCGACCTGGCGGCTCGCGAGGTCGGCGAGCAGCGCCTCGATCGCGGGCTCGAGCGCCTCGCGCTCGGCGAGGCCCACCTCGAGCGCGTCGGCGAGAGCGTGCAGCATCACCGCATCGCTCCAGGTCATGTAGTCCATGTAGAAGACGCGCGGCGGCGTCTGCTTGCGCTCCTCGATCGACGCGACCAGGTACGCGAGCGCGCGGCCGGCCGCCGCGCGCGACCCCTCGACCTCGAGGTTGCGCAGGAGCGCGCGCATGGCGAGCGCCGTGATCGAGTCGGTGAACGGGCTGGGTCCCATCTGCTCGTTTCTCGAGACCTCCATCGGGCTCAGCCATGACCCGTCCGCGCGCTGCTCTTCGAGGAGCCAGGCGAGCCCGCCGGCGGCCGCGCGCGCAGCGTCCTCGAGCGGGAGCGGGGAGGGCTCGTTGAACGCGAGGTGCTCGGCGACGACGGCCGCGCTCGGCCATCCGCAATCCGGGCGCAGGTCGGTGTCGAGCAGCGAGCTTTCGAGCGCGACCGCCGCGAGCCACGCCCAGCGGCTCTCGGGGTGCTCGCGCGCGAGCGCTTCCCAGCGCTCGCGCGCGGCGCCGCGCTCCCCGGCGCGCACGTCGAGCAGGCCGAGGCCGAGCCGGGCTTCGAGCGCCTCGTCGGCGCCGGGATGATCGCGCTCGATGCGCTCGAGGACCGTGCGCGACGCGGCGTCGCGGCCGAGCCGCATCAGGAGCGACGCCTCCTCGGCCATGAGCTCCACCTCCGGCACGCCGCCGGCCGCGCGCGCGCGCGCGAGCGCCGCGAGCGCGTCCTCGCCGCGGCGCTCGAGGCGCAGCACGCGCGCGCGCAGCGCCTCGGCCGGGCCCGAGGCGTCGCCCTCGAGCGCCTCGAGCGCGACGCCGAGCTCGCCGCGCGCCACGTGGCGCCGCGCGCGCTCGAGCGCCGGGAGGTCCGCCGCCGGGGGCGTCCCCGGGAGCTCGGGGTGGCGCGCGAGCGCCTCGCTCAGGAACGCGTGGGCGACCGCGGCGTTGCCCGCCTCCTGCGACTCGAGCAGCACGTCGCCGTCCGGCGATACGAGCATCAGCGCCTGGCCGAAGGTCGTGCCGCTCATGCCGTAGCGACGGACGAACGCGGCCGGCATGCCCTTCGTGTACGACAGCGGGACGCAGCGCTCGTTCACGAGCTCGATCACGTCCTCGTCCATGAAGAGCCCGGTGCGCGGGGTGTCCGTCATCGCGAAGCCGGCGTAGAGGTACGCGACGACGAGCACCGGGCGGCGCTGCTCGCGCGCGCGCGCGGCGGCGCTCTTCCAGTCCGGCGCCCAGTCGACCTCGCTCCCGCAGCGCTCGACGAGCGCCTGGCGCTCGCGCTCCGCGCGGCCCTCCTCGGAGAGCTCGACGAAGGCGAAGCTCGCGAGGATGTTCCGGAACTCCGCCGCGCGCTCCTCGAACTCGCCGAGCGGCGCGATGCGCTGGAACGCGTAGGCGCGCCCGCCCTCGAGGACGTACGTGGCGACGATGCGGTAGTCCGCGCCCTGCGCGTGGTAGCGGACCCGGAACCCGGGCGCCGCGCGCCCCGCGATCGTGTCCTCGCACTCCTCGACCTCGGAGAAGCTCTCGCCCCCCGCGTCGATGCGCCCGCGCGCGGCCGCGAGCACCTGCTGCATGCCGGCGTCACCCCGCGCGTCACCCGGCAGATCACGCACCGTGACCGAGAGGGCGACCTCCCCGGCCGAGCCGGAAGGCAGGAGCGCGAGGACGAAGCCCTCGCCGCCCTGCTGCTCCTGCTTGCGCCAGCCCGCGGGCACGTCGATGCGGAATCCGTGGCGCTCGTCGACGTGGACGTCGCAGGAGGGCAAGGGCGCGAGAGCGAAGAGCAGGCTGGCGCAGAGCATGGCTGGCTCCGGGAGGAGTGGGGACGGGCGCGAGACGAGCGTACGCCCTCTCCTGCGCCGGAGCTGCCGATCGCGCCTCGGAATCCACCGGAGACTCACGTGGGGAAGGGGTCGGGCCGCGCCCCTCAGGCGTGAGCAAGAATCCCACGCCGCCTGCAAGCTCAGCCGGACGCGCCGTGGCGTCGTTGCGGCTCCTCCGAGTGTTCCTCCGCCAACACGCGTCGTCGCAGCGCCTTGCGGCGAACGCAGGATGGCTCGGGAGAATGCCCCGGATTACCGACTCGGACCACTAGCCACGGCGCGTCCGGCTGGCTCTCGGCTGGCGTGGGATTCTTGCTCACGCTATCAGTCCTCGAGCTTCGCGTCGTCCGCGTAGTCGCCGCTGCTCTCGAGGTCGAGCTCGCCGGCGTCGTTCCAGAACCTCCACGGCCCGTCCTTCTTGCCGTAGCGGTAGCGCCCGCGCGCCTGGCGCTCGCCGTTCTCGTGCCAGCGCGTCCACGGACCTTCCTCGAGGCCGTCCGCGTAGTCGCCCTCGGCCTTCTTCCGGCCGTCCGGGTACCACTCGGTGAAGCCGCCCTCCGGCTTGCCGCCGCGGTACATGCCCGCGAGCTTGCGCGCGCCGTCCTCGTGGAACTCCTTCCACAGGCCTTCCTTCTCGCCGTAGAGCCGCTCCCCGAGGCTCTGGACCTCGCCGTTCTCGTGCCAGTGGGTCCAGAAGCCGTGCATCGCGCCGTGGAAGTAGTCGCCCTCGGCCTTGCGCTCGCCGTTCTCGTACCACTCGGTCCAGAGGCCCACGCGCTTGCCGTTGCGCATCTCGCCCTCGGCCGACTTCTTGCCGTCGTCGTGGTAGCTCGTGTGGATCCCGTCCGGGACCGCGGGCTCGCTCTCGGTCGTCCAGACGAGCGTCTCGCTGCCCTCCGACCAGAGGCGGACGCGGCTCGCGACGAGCTGCACGTTGCGCAGGTGCACCGAGCCATCGGTCGTGAGCAACAGGCGCGCCGCCTGCGGCTCGATGCCCGCGATCTCGAAGCGTCCGGCGAGGTCGCTCACGGCCGCGTGCTCCTCGGGCGGGACCTCGCGGCGCGTGCTCGCGACGGCCGCGGCCTCGAGCGGGGAATCGTCTTCCGCGGCCGCGGTCGGCTCGAGCCCCCGCGGCGCGTCGACGAGCTCGACGGCGCTCGGCGGCTCCGTCGATCCGGCCGGCGCGAGCTCGGCGCGCAAGGCCTCGGGGGCCCGGTCCCCGCGCAAGGTCCAGACGAGCGCGACGGCGAGCGCCGCGGCAAGCGCGATGGCGAGGGCGGCGAGCTTCATCGAAACCTCCTTGGGAGAGGGACCATGTCTACCACACCGCGGCCGGTGCCGCTCCCGGGTACGAGACGCCACGCGGAACCGTTGCCATGGAGAGCGCTGTTTTCGCGGCCGGACCCTCCCGTCGCTCCACTACCATCCCCGGGATGCCCGCACGCCTGACGTGGACGGCGTGGCTCTCGTGGAGCCTCGCGGCGGGGCTCGGGCTGGCGCTCGCCCGCCTGGCGCTCATCTTCGCGATCGACCGCCACGCGCACGGCGTCGTGGCGCCGCTCGCCCTGTGGCGGCTCGAGGCGGCGCTGCCCGAGGTCCTCGCGCGCGCCGGCGGCGCCGCGGCGCTCGCCGTGGCGCTCTTCGCCGTCCTGCCGCGCGCGCTCTTCGGCCTCGCCGCCTGCGGCCTCTGCGCCGGCGTGCTGGCCGGCTGGCCGGGGGGCCGCGCCGCATGGACCCCGGGCTGGACGACGGACTTGGGGCGCGCCGCGTGGGCCGGGATCGCGGCCGCCGCGCTCGTCGCGACGCTCGCGCTCTGGATCGTGCTCGCGCGCAGCGCGGCGCGGCCGGCCGCGTGGAGCCGCACGCTCTTCCTCGCGGCGCTCTGGATCGCGCTGCCGCTCGGCGCGGGCCGCTTCGTCCCGCGCCCGCGCGTCGAGCTGGCCGAGACGGTGCTCGACCTGCTCTCGAGCGTCGAGCCGCTCGTGCTCGACAGCCACCCCGAGCGGCGCCCGTTCGTCGGCACGCTCTGCCCCACCGAGGACTTCCGGCGCGCCGGCGGGGATCGTCCGAGCCTGGTCATGCCGCCGCCGTGCGAGGTAACGCTGCGCGTGCCCGACGCGGGAGGCGGCGAGCTGCGCGTGCGCATCGCGGCCGGGATGGACCGCGCGCTCGCGTCGTTGCGCCCGCCGCCGGGCTCGCGCTTCGACTTCGAGGTCCTCGTCGACGGCCGGACCGAGGCGATGGCGATGGGCCGCTTCGACCCCGAGAACGCCGAGTGGTGGTCGCTCGGCGACGAGCAGGGCGTCGCCGTCCGCGCCGGCAGCGAGCTGCGCCTGCGCACGGCGCTCGTGGGGCGCGACGGTGCGATCACCTCGGAGGCGCCGCTTCCGATCGGCTTCTCCGGCCTGCGGCTGGAGCGCCGGCTCGAGCGCGACTGCGAGCGCGCTAGCCCGGACGCGCCGGCGATCGTGCTGATCGTGATGGACACGCTGCGCGCCGACCGCCTGGGGACGTACGGGTGCGAGCGCCCGCTCTCGCCGAACGTCGACGCGCTCGCCGCGCGCGGGACCGTCTTCCTCGCGGCGCACGCCACGTCGAGCTGGACCTGGCCCTCGACCGCGTCGCTGCTCACCGGCCTCGCGCCCGAGGCGCACGGCGTCACGAGCGACCGCTCGTGCCACCTCGACCCGGCGCTGTTCACCCTGGCCGAGGCGCTCTCGGGCCGCGGCTACGCGACCGCGGCGTTCTCGGGCAGCCCGCTGATCGTGCCCGAGAAGGGTTTCGACCAGGGGTTCGCCAGCTTCGACTCGGCGCGCGGCGAGTTCCGCAAGTCGGAGAAGGTCGTGCCGCAGGCGCTCGACTGGATGGCGGCCCACGTGGGCCAGCGCTTCTTCCTGTACCTGCACCTGGTCGACACGCACTACCCGCACCGCCCGCTCGACGAGCACCGCGCGCGCTTCGCCGGCAGCGCGCCGGAAGGCCTCGAGGCGGACGCGTTCCTGACCTACTCCGCGCGCCTCACGGCGGACGACGGCAGCCACGGGGGGCTCGTGCCCGACGCGGCGGCGGTCGTGCCCGACGCGCACCGCGACTGGTTCCGCGGCCTGTACGACGCGTGCGTCGCCACGGGCGACCACTGGGTCGGGCGCGTCCTCGAGCGCATCGCCGCCCTCGGCATCGAGGACGAGGTGCTGGTCGCGTTCACGAGCGAGCACGGCGAGGACCTGCTCGACCACGGCTTCCTCGGGCACGGCGAGACGCTGTACTCCGAGGTCGTGCGCGTGCCGCTGATCCTGGCCGGACCGGGCGTCGCGGCCGGCCGGCGCGGCGACGCGCCGGTCTCGAACCGCCACCTCGCGCCCACTCTCGCCGGGCGCGCGGGCGTCGTCTGGCCCGCGGCGGGGTCGCTCGACCTCGCCGGCGATGCCAATCCGGGCAGCCGCGACGTGTTCTTCAGCACCGCCTGCGGCTGGTGGCGCGGCGCGGAGCCGCGGACGCTCTTCGGCGTGCGGCGCGGGGACTGGACGCTCGTCTGGGCGCCAGAGAGCGAAGAGCGCCTCGCCGCGCCGGGCGACGCGCTGCTCTTCGACCTCTCGGCCGACCCCGCGCAGCGCAGCGACGCGTCGGGCGCGGAGGGCGGACGCGTCGACTCGCTCGTGCAGCTCGTGCGGCGTCGCGTGCAGGCCGACCTGGCGTCGCGCCCGCGCGCGAGCTACGCGGCCGGGGAAGAGACGCGGCGCATGCTGCGCGAGCTCGGGTACGTGGGCGGCGACGGCGATTGAGTGACCCGGACTACCGTAGCCCGAGCCCCGCCGAGACCTCGAACGGAAGCTGCGCGAGCCGCGGCGACTCCCAGTAGTCGATGACGAGCGCGCCGCTCTCGAGCTCGCGCTCGCACTCCAGGGTCTGGGACCAGGTGCCGCCGCCGCTGATGCTCATCGAGGGCGAGAGCTCGACGCGCGTGCCGTCAGCCTCGATCAGGGCGAACCCGCGCACGCCGCCGAGGTCCTGCTTCGTGCTCAGGGTGATCGACCAGCCCGTGTTCCACTCGGACGCGCCGACGCGCGTGATGCGGAACGTGAAGGGGCCGGCGACGATCGACTCGCCCACGGCGAGCGACACGACCGGCGACCGAGCCTCGGTGTTGCTGTTCGACACGAGGAGCGCGACGGTGCCGCTCGCCGTCAGGCGCGTGGCGCGCGGACCGGGGAGGCGGTCCGACGGCACGACGAAGACGACGCTGCGGCGATCGTCGGAGACCTGCGACATCATCTCGAACGGACCGAACTGCGCGCCTTCCTTGCGCAGGTCGGCGCCCAGGTCGTCCTGGAAGCTGTCGAGCACGGAGTGGTCGCCGCGCAGCTCGACGATGCCGCCGCGCGGGTAGTCCAGGCGAATCGCGAGCCGCGTTTGCTCGAACGTCCCCGCGAAGGCGAGGTCGGGGAAGTCCTCCATCCCTTCGTCCTCCGTGCCACCCATGTCGATCGGGGCGTTGACCATCACGCCGACGGGCCGGCAGTTCGCGACCTTGGGCACTGCCGGGCGCGTCTGGACCGGTTCGTCCTGGTAGACCCAGCCGACGCCGCCAACGGCGGTGACGAGGGCGGCGACCATGAGGCTCTGGGACTTGACCATCGGATTCCTTGGGCTCGCTGGGGCGGGATTCGGGAAGTGCATCGGGCCCGGCGGAGCCCCGCCTTGAGCGCGAGGGCCGCATTGCTGCGATTCCGGCGCCAGGCGCCCCGTACGGTCCGTCCGGGGGCCGTGTACGGACCGTGTTCGCCACCTCTGGCCGGTGGATCGAGGGCTGCCGATGGCGCGCGCCGGACGCCCGGTGCGCAGCTCGCCGCGTGGAAGCGGCTCGAATGGGCTACTTGAGCCCCAGCTCCCGGGCGTTCTCCTTGACGAACTCGAGCGCGCGTTCCGCCTCGCTCGGCCCCTCGTCGTCGTCCTCGTCGTCCCCGGAGTCGTCGGCCCTCCACCTCTGGCCAGTGACCTGCTCCAGCGTCCAGACGAGGTTCTTGCGGCTCGCGTCCCAGATCTTGTAGCGCTCGTTCTGGCCGCCGGTCGCGAACGCGCCGGTGAGGAGCTGCGAGCCGGAGGTCTGACGGGGCGGCTCGAGCTGCCGGCAGAGCTCCATCACGATGTCCTTGTCCTTGCACTTCGTCTGGCCGAAGAAGCGCACGGCGGCGGGGACCGTGTGGACGTCGGAGAAGTCGCGGAAGATCTTGTGGACGTCCTTGGTCGCCTTGTCGTAGCCCAGGCGCCCCAGCGCGTCGATCACCGCGGCCGCGAGCTGCGGCCGGTCCTCGCGCACGTCCTTCTGCTTGAGGGTCTTGAAGAGCGGCCCTTCGGACTCCTTCCCTGGGATGTTGCCGAGCAGGCGCGCGCCGGCGATCCGCGCGCCGGTCTCGAGGTCCGAGAGACGCTCCGCGTTCTCGTCCTTGCTCGTGATGCCGAAGGTCTGCGCCTCCTCCTGCACGCGCTTCCTGTCGACCGAGCTCGCCCCGTACTCGAGCCCCTCGAGAGCCGGCGCACGGAACTCCGGGTTGGCGTAGCCGTGCATCGCCTCGAGGGCGGCGGTGACCTCGACGGCGTCCTGCGCCTCCCGCGCGGCCGCGAAGGTCTCGAGCAGCCCTCGGGCGACGTCTTCCTCGGCGAGCGGCAGCCCGGCCTTCTCGGCTTCCTGGACGTCCTGCGTGCGTCCCGCGATCGCCAGCGAGACGAGCGCGAGTGAGATGAACCTTGTTCGCATGGCGCGCTCCTTTCGGCCCGGGGCTCCGATGCTAGTCCGCGCGAGTCCATCCCGCAAATCAGCGAGCGGCGCGGCACCGCGGTGCCCCGCCGCTCGCGTATCGCCCCGGAAAAGACCGGCCGTCGCTCAGCCGCCCTTCTCCTCCTTCTTGGGGGCGTTCTCCTTCGACGCGAGCTTGGCGAGCACCGCGTCGGGGTTCTTCTTGACCGCCTTGGTGCAGTCCTTGCAGCAGAGGCGCACCAGCGTGACGCCGTACAGGTAGTCGACGGCGCCGTCGCCCAGCGGTTCACCGCTGACGGCGCAGACCTGCAACGGGTAGGTCGCCTTCTGCTTCTTGATCAGCGCGGCGTCGACGCGCGCGAGTTGCTTGTCGGGCGCCTTCTCGAAGGACTTGACGCAGCTCTTGCAGCAGAAGCGCACGAGGCGCGTGCCATAGACGTAGTCGACGGGCTCGCCCATCGAGCCGAGCTCCTCGCCGCTGATCACGCAGACCTCGAGCGGGTAGCCGGCCTTCTGGGCGGCGATCACCGCCGCGTCGATCTGGGCGAGTACCTGCGCCGGGTCTGCCTTGACGGTCTTGGCGCACTCCGCGCTGCACACGCGCACGAGGCGCGCGTCGACGACGACGTCGAGCGCGCGATCGTCGAGCGGCTTGTTCGACACGGGGCACTGCTTGAGCGGGTACGACGGCTTCTGTGCCGCGATGATCTCCTCGTCCCCGGCCTGCTCCTTGCCTTGTGCGGCGTTGGCGTTCGCCTTCTCGGCGGTCTTCTCGCCCTGGGGGCCGAGCGCCGCTGCCGTCGTCAGGACGATCCCGAGAGCCAGCGCCGAGCCTAGGATGTTCGTGATTCTCTTCATGGCGTACCTGTGCGAATCGGTTTCCTTTCGAGCAGCAGGAGAGCCTAGCGACGGCGGGAGCGAGCAACACCGCCTAACAGCGGTTTTTCACGGCACCCCGTTCCGGGCGTCCACGAGGGACTCGCAGAGCGCGTCGAGCGCCGCGGCGGTCCGGCGGCGGTCGTGCGCGAGGGCCAGCGCTCGCATGCGCGCGCGCCGTTCGGCGCGGCGCCAGCGCTGCGGCGTGCGCGCCGCGCGCGCGAGCCGCGGCGCGAGCTCGCCCTCCGCGTACAGCGAGACCTCGCGTTCGACGCTCGGGACGAGGTCCGGGTAGCTGAGCCGCGCGGGAACGAGCGGCGTGCAGCCGGCCGCCGTTCCCTCGAGGACGGCGATCCCGAAGAACTCGTGGTGCGCCGTCGAGACGACGAGGTCCGAGCCCGCGAGCCAGCGCGCGTACGCCGCGCGGTCCGGCGCGAAGCCCGCGTGCACGACGCGCGCTCCGAGCTCCGCGCGGAGCGCGGCGGCGCCCGTGGGCTCGGCTGCGAAGCGCTCGCCCAGGAGGACGAGCTCGAGCCGCGCGCCGTCGCGCAGCGCGTCGCGGGCCGCGCCGAGGAAGGCGACGGGGTCCTTGTCGTGCTCCCAGCGGTGGTTGAAGACGACGCGCAGCGGAGCCGCGGGCGCCGGGCCGGGGCCGAGCGGAATGCCCTCGAGGTCGACGCCCGGCGAGATCACCTGCGCCGCCTGCAGCCGCGCCGCCAGCTCGGCGCGCGGCGTGGGCCTCGGCATGCGCGCCAGGAGCTCGTCGGCGGCGCGCGCGAACTCCCGCGCGTGGAACGAAGAGTTGAACACGATCGCGTCGGCGGCGAGGCACGAGAGCACGTTGCGGAAGGCAAAGGTCAGGTCGCGCTCGTCGGGACCCGCGCCCGGCCCCGTCGGCGCGGTCGGGTACGTGAGCTGGCTCTCGTGCAAGTACAGCACGCGCGGCACGCCGTCCCAGTCCCGCGGCAGGAAGCTCGCCAGCGTCGACAGGTCGAGGAAATCGGAGGCGAGGATCGCGTCGCAGCGCGCCAGCCGCTCCTCGCTCAGGCGCCGCGCGAGGGCCCACGCGCCCACGGTCATGTGCCACTTCCAGCGCCGCGGCGGGAGGCCGAGCACGCGGACGTCGTGGCGCGAGAGCTCGCGCCAGGCGTCGAGGAAGCGCGCGTGGCTGCCTCCGTACCAGGGCTCGAGGGCGAGGATCGAGAGCGGTCGCAAGGGATGTTTGCTAGCCTACGCCCCCACCGCCAGAGGAGGATCCCCGATGACCGAGACCTACGACCGGCCCGCCGTCGTCCAGCTTCTGAACCGCATCCTGGAGATGGAGCTCGCCGGAGTCGTCCGCTACACGCACTACTCCTTGATGGTGTTCGGCTACACGCGGATCCCGATCGTCTCCTGGCTGCGCGGCGAGGCGGCGACGAGCATGGCGCACGCCCAGGAGGCCGGAGAGCTCGTGACGGACCTCGGCGAGCACCCCTCGCTCGCGATCGGCCCGCTGCTCGAGACCCACAACCACGACATCGGCGACATCCTGCGCGAGGCCCTCGCGCACGAGAAGGAGACGCTCGCGCTCTACCGCAGGCTGCTCGGGCTTGTCGAAGGCAAGTCGGTCATGTTCGAGGAGTACGCGCGCGGGAAGGTGTTCGAGGAGGAGAGGCACCTCGGCGAGGTCGACAAGATGCTGCGCAAGCCGGGGGAGATCCAGGCGTTCCAGACCCGATAGCCGCGTCGCCCGGCGCCGCGCCGGAATCTTGGCGGGCCTCCCCGTAGATGGCGGGGACGAGCTCGGCCGTCGCGCCGGCGTTCTCGGTCGCCGCGGCGTGGAGCAGGCGCGTCACACGGGCTTCCACGGAGCGAAGTGTAGCTCCCGGTGCTACTCCCGCAGCGCGCGGCGCAAGGCATCCAGCAGGAGGCGGATCTGCTCCTGCTCCTGGGCGCCCTGCTGCACCAGCATCCGGTCGCCCCAGAACTCGATCGAGTAGCGCCAGTCCTCGTCCCACGAGGCCGGGTGGACCGTGCTGCGGATGAGGTCGACGACGTGGTCGCGCATGCCCTCGTCGTCGGAATCGAAGAGGTCGCCGACCGCGTAGATGCACAGCTCCGGCGGGGGGAACGCGGTCAGGAAGATCGCTCCCTCGCTGGGCACGACCTGCGCCCCCGCGAGGCTCGCGAGCACCTCGAGCGTCTCGCGCAGCGTCCGGCCCTCGATCCTCGCCGTGACCTCGTGCTCGGCGAGCTCGGGGTCCGCCAGGATGCTGATGCCGTGCTTCGCGGAGAGCGACGCGCAGACCGCGTGCATCGGCGCCTCCTCGGCCGCGAGCCGCGCCTCGCCCTCGAGCGCGTTCTCGAGCCGCGCGAGCCAGGGCCTCTCGACCGGGTGCGGGCGCTCGTCGGGCGACGCGAGCCGCTCGAGGAAGGCCTCCACGCGCGCGTGGCCCTCGGGCGTCTGGTGGACGACGAGCAGCCCGTTCCAGAAGTCGAGGGCGACGCCCTCGACGTCCCACATCTCGGTGCCCCAGGGGTTCGAGAAGACCCGCACGCGGTCGATCAAGAGGTCCGGAGCCTCCTCCGGGTCGACCGCGCTCTGCGCGAGTAGCGGCTGGACCCTATAGAAGCGCAGCTCGGGGTCGCGCCGCAGCTCGTGGAAGCCGCCGACCCAGACGCTGCCGTGGTGCAGGTTCCAGTCGCTGCCGGGGACGATGCGCCGCAGGAGGTCGAGGATCTCGCGCGCCTCCACGTCGGCGACCGAGAGCGAGAAGCGCCCGAAATCGTCGTCGAGCTCTTCCTCGGTCACCTCGTCGAGGTACAGGTGGACGCCCGCCAGCTCGCCGACGCGGCGCAGGACCTCGGACAGCGGCGCGTCCGTCACGTCGAGCGCGCAGCGCCGCGCCAGGCGCTCCTCGATCTCGGCGCGCCAGGGCTCCGCGGGCCGATGGCGCTCGACGGCGATGCGCCCGGCCTGCGACGCGGCGGCCGGCGCGCCGCCCGGGGAACCGGGAGAGCCGGGGATGTCGTCCGCGCGCGGCGCGCTGGCGAGCGTCAGCCAACCGAGCCCGAGGACCAGGCTCGAGCCCAGGATCCGCGCGCGGATCCGGCCATCGGGGGACGTGCGGTCGAAGTGCGCGATCATGAGGATTCTTCCTTTCAGTTCGTGGCGGCGCGGGAGGAAGGCGACCGTGTGCGGTTGCCGCGCCGATCCGCGGGGCTCGAGGAGGTCGAGGACGATGTCGGCGTAACGGACGGGATCGACGCGCTCGTCGAGGCGGAGCACGTCCCAGTCGCGCTTGGCTTCCTGCGCTGCGCGCAGCCGGCGCAGCGCGAACCAGACGCCGGGGTGGAACCAGTACGCGCAGGCGAGGGCCTGCAGCAGGACGTTCAGCGCCACGTCGCCGTGGCGCACGTGCGCGAGCTCGTGGAGCAGCACGGCGCGCAGCTCGGCGCGGCCGAGCCGCGCGCGCAGGCCGCGCGGCAACAGGACTCGCGGGCGCCGCAGACCGGCCAGCGCAGGCGAGTGGACGAGGTCGGTCTCGAGGATCCCGACGCTTCGCGCGACGCGCATCGCCCGGCGCGCCTGGTCGACGAGCGCGCCGAGCTCGGGCGAATCCGAGGCGGCGACGCGCGCCAGGCGGCGCCGGAAGCGCAGCTCGAGGCCGAGCGCGCGCAGGGCCGTGAGCAGGACGCCGGCGAGCCAGAGGACGACGGCGAGCGTGGGCCAGGCGAACGCGGGCTGCCGGTCGTCCGCGGGCGATGCGGCGTCCGCCGCGGGGTCGTCCGCCGCGGGCACCGAACGCGGCCC
>Ga0299906_10000280_pt1 | contig 49821 bp, 39 predicted proteins | sample RVTome_14_FD_200259 | JGI IMG/M metagenome (GOLD analysis project Ga0299906, IMG submission 200259) | Soil microbial communities from uranium-contaminated site in the Upper Colorado River Basin, Wyoming, United States - RVT145D125 (version 2) ... | reverse complement strand
CCGCCAGGAGAACGTTCGGGGGCGTCCCGATCAGGGTTCCCATACCCCCGATGGAGGCGGCGTAGGCGATCCCGAGCATGAGGCAGACGCCGAAGTTGGAGCCGGCGGGTGACGACTCCCCCCGCTCCGCGAGGACGGCCACGGCGATGGGAAGCATCATGGCGGCCGTGGCCGTGTTCGACACCCACATCGACAGGAACGCCGTGGCGCACATGAAGCCCAGCACGACCCGCGAAGGGCCTCCCCCGACCGCCGCCACCACCCGGAGCGCGAGCCTCCGATGGAGTCCCCAGCGCTGCATCGCCCGGGCCAGCATGAAGCCGCCCATGAACAGGAAGATGACGTGGTCCGCGTACGGGGCCGCGGCCTCCGACGCCGAGGCCAGGCCCAGGACCGGGAACAGCAGCAGCGGGAGCAGGGCGGTCGCGGCGAGGGGGAGCGCCTCGGTGACCCACCAGCACGCCATCAGGACGGCGACGGCAGCCATGCGCTGCGCGTCGGGTCCGGCGCCCGGGAGCGGGATCGCGAGCGTCGCGGCGAAGGCGGCGGGCCCGAGCCAGAGGCCGATCCGCGGATGTCGGCCGCCGGGCTCCCCGGGAGGGCTCATCAGGCGCCGGGGCTCAGACCGAGGGCGTGCGGGTCATGAAGTCGATCAGGTCGAGCTTGGTCAGGATTCCGATGGGCAGCTGCTGGTCGTTCACGACGAGGGCGACCTCGCCGCGCTCGAAGATCTCCGGGAGCTCCGTGGCCCGGGTCGATGGCGACACCGTGGAGACCTTGCGCTCCATCACCTCGGCGATGGCGGACTCCCGGCGGGCGTGGCCGCTGACGAGGGCGTGGAGCACGTCGCTCTCGGTGAGGATCCCCGCGAGACGCCCCTCGTCCACGACGGGGACCTGGGAGATGCCTTCGGCCTTGAACAGGTCCACGGCCTCCCCGAGCTGCTGGCGTGCCTCCACGGTGATCACGGTCCGCCGGGTCATGCTGCGCAGCATGTCGGCCACCGTCTCCACCGCCCAGTCGGGCTCGAAGAAGCCCGCCTCGCGCATCCAGCGGTCGTCCACGAACTTGGTCAGGTAGTTGCGGATCGAGTCGGGGAGGATCGTCACCACCCTCGACCCGGCGGGGAGCTCCGCCGCGACCTGGAGCGCCGCCCAGACTGCCGAGCCGCTGGACCCGCCCACGAGCAGCCCCTCCTGCCGGATCAGCTGGCGCGCGACGCGGAAGGAGTTCTTGTCGTTGCTCTTGATCCAGCGGTCCACGAGCTCCCGGTCGAGCACGTCGGGGACGAAGTCGTAGCCGATCCCCTCCACCTTGTAGGTGCGGATCTCCCCCGGCCCGGCCAGGATCGAGCCCTCCGGGTCGACCCCCACGATCTGGATCCTCGGATCGTGGCGCTTCAGGGCGCGGGCCACCCCGGTTATGGTCCCCCCGGTACCGGCGGTCACTACCACCGCGTCGAGGCGACCCTCGCACTGGCGCCAGATCTCCTCCCCGGTGCCCTCGTCGTGGGCCTGCGGGTTGCTGGGGTTGCCGTACTGGTCGAGGATGTGGGAGCCGGGGATGACCTGCTTGAGCCGCTTCGCCACGCCGATGTGGGACTCCGGGGAGTCCCAGGCCGCCTCGGTGGGTGTGCGGATGATCTCGGCACCCAGCGCCTCCAGCACCACCTGCTTCTCCCGGCTCATCTTCTCGGGCATCGTGATGATCATGCGGTAGCCGCGCACCGCAGCGGCGAGCGCCAGGCCGATGCCGGTGTTCCCCGAGGTGGGCTCGATCAGAGTGTCCCCGGGCTTGATCCGGCCCTCGGCCTCCGCGTCGAGGAGCATGCGCACGCCGATGCGGTCCTTGACCGAGCCGCCGGGGTTCAGAAACTCGCACTTCCCGAGCAGCTCGGCCGGGAGCCCGCGCCCGATCCGGGCGAGCCGCACCATGGGGGTGTCGCCGACCGCGGAGAGAATCGCGTCGTGGATCTCACTCATCGCCGGTCGCCTCGCCGGGGGCGTCGATCCGCGCCTGAAGGTACGCGGACATGTAGCCCCGGTAGCGCCGCTGCAGCTCGCGGCGGCGCCAGTCCCGTCCCGTGATCACGCCGCGACAGCGGGGCGAGCCGCAGCGGCAGCTCATCTCGTAGTCGTCGTCGTCCGTCATCGCCCAGTCGTGGGTCAGCTCCTCGCCCGGAAGCACGTCCCGAAGCGCGATGAAGGCGATCTGCCCCCTGATGCCGAGGTTCGGGTCGCAGGAGTGGTTGCTGAAGATCATGGAGCCTTCCCGCTCTTCGGGTCGGAGCGGCCCGATGAACAGGTCGTCGTCGATCTGGATCTCGGACGGGCCGAGGGCCGCTTCCACCCTGCGCAGCGTGACCCGGTCGAAGACGTGGCCACCCTTGACGGCCACGAGCTCGCCGCGCCTCAGCGGCTCGACGGCGAACAGGCCCCGGCCGTGGATCGGGCTGGGCGCCACGGCCACCTTCGAAGACAGGTGCGAGAGCGCTGGAGTCGCGTGCTCGGCTCTTCCCATGCAGGGGAAGCTACCTCCGTCCAGGGCACCGACTCAAGCCGGCGAGGTGAGAGAGAGCCGGGCACCCCTCCTGGCCACGGGGCACATCGCCCCGCGTGAAGCGATCCCTCCGGCATGCCCCGCGACCAGTGGGGCACCCGGCTCGATCACACGCTTTGCAGGAGGCGTGCCGACGGCCCGGGATCTCGGCCGTAGCCCTCAAACTACTGATAGTCAAACGGATACACCTCGCGCGCAGCTTGCGCGCTTCCCAGCTGTCACATTCTCGGTCAGGCCTGCGGAAGCGGGACCGGACGGACTACTCGCTGCGGTCGAGGAGGGAGTAGACGACGGGGATCAGCACGAGCGTCAGTGCCGTGGAGCAGACCAGCCCACCGATCACGGTGAGGGCCATCGGCGCGCGGAGCTCGCTCCCCTCGCCGCCTCCGATCGCCATCGGCAGCAGGCCCAGCACGGTGGTACCGCTCGTCATCAGGATCGGCCTGAGGCGCACCTGCCCGGCGCGGCGGAGGGCCTCGAGCTTCGCCACGCCCTCTGCCCGGAGCTTGTTCGTGTAGTCCACCAGGATGATCGCGTTGTTGACGACGATGCCGGCGAGCAGGATGACCCCGATCAGGACCACGACGCTGAGGGAGACCCGGAACACGAACAGGGTGACGAGAACGCCGATCAGCGAGAAGGGGACGCTGAACAGGATGACGAGGGGATGCAGCAGCGACTCGAACTGGGAGGCCATCACCAGGTAGACCATGAAGATCGCCAGCAGGATCGCGAAGCGCATGCTCTCGAAGGACGTCTCCATTTCCTGTCGCTGGCCGCCGATCCGGGGCTCGAAGCCGAGGGGGAAGGTGATCTCCTCGAGTGCCGAAGCGATCCGGACCGAGGCGGTTCCGAGGTCGAGGCCGGCGAGGTTCGCCGTGATCAGCGCGACCCGCTCGCCGTCGGCCCTCCGGATTTCGGCCGGGCCCACGGTCTCGATCACTTCGGCCACCGCGGAGAGCGGGAGTGCCGTCCCTCCCGACTGCGCAACGTTCAGGTTGCGGAGGTCGCGGGCGCTGCTCCTGTAGCGCTCGTCCACGCGGAGCCGGATGTCGATGGTCCGGTCCTGCCGCGTGATGTCCGTCGCGATCTCCCCCAGCACCTTGGAGCGGACGATCCCCGCTACCTGGGCGACGTTCGTCCCGAGGGCAGCGAGCCGCTCGCGGTTGAAGCGGATCTGGAGCTCGGGGTTCCCCCCCTCCGTGGAGCTGCGCACGTCGACGAGACCGTCGATACGGCGCAGCCTCGCCACCACCTCGGCAGCGAGCCGCTCGAGGAGCTTCAGGTTGTAGCCGCGGATCTCCAGCTCGATGGGGGTCTTGAAGCTGAAGTACGAGGGACGCCCGAAGCGGTAGGCGACGTCGCCGTTCCGGTCCAGCTGCGGGCGGAGGGCGTCCATGAGAGCGTCCTCCCGCTCCCGGGAGATGGGCGGCGCGACCCTCACGGTGAGCTGCGCGAGGTTCTCCCTGAGCTCGCCGGCCACCCCGCCCTGCTCCCGCGACGCGCCCGCTACGGAGTAGGCCAGGGTGACGCCGTCCAGGCGCCGCGCGGTGTCCTCCAGCCCGGCGAGGCGTCTGGCGGTGACCTCCAGGTGCGTTCCCGGGGGGAGCTCCACGTCGGCGTAGAACTCCCCCTGGATCAGCTCGGGGACCAGCTCCCGCCCCAGGAAAGGGAGCAGAGCCAGGCTCGCGAAGAACACCAGCGCGGTGACGCCCAGGGTCGCCCCCGGACGCGCCATGGCCCGGTCCAGGAGCCGCGGGTAGCCCTCCTTCACCCGTACGAACCCCGCGTCGAAGATGCGGCAGGGAAGCCAGAGCAGGGCGTCCAGCCCGCGGAGTGCAAGGCGGCCGAGCGACTTGAGCAGCTTCGCGGCCGCCACCGCGAGCGGGAACAGCAGCCGACCGATTGGCCCGGCCGGCTCCCCGCGATCCTGGCGGTCCAGCGTCCGGGATGCGAGCATGGGGATCAGTGTGAGCGCCACGACGAGGGAGACGCTCAGAGAGTAGGTCACGGTCAGCGCCTGGTCTCCGAAGAGCTGTCCCGCGACGCCCTCGACGAACACGATCGGGACGAACACGCAGACCGTGGTCATGGTGCTCGCGGTCACGGCCTGCCCGACCTCGCCGGCACCCACTCGGGCCGCCTCCACGACTCCCAGCCCCTCGTCTCTCTTCCGCTGGATCGCCTCCAGGACCACGATGGAGTTGTCGACCAGGAGCCCGACGCCGAGGGTCAGCCCGCCGAGGGACATGATGTTCAAGGAAAGCCCCGAGGCGTACATCATGAAGAAGGCGGCGACGATGGAGACGGGTATCGAGATTCCGATGATCACGGTCGACTTGAGGTCGCGCAGGAAGAGCATCAGGACCAGGACGGCGAGCATCCCTCCGATCACGGCCGTCTCCAGGACGTCGGCCACCGACTGGCGGATGTAGCGGGCCTGATCCGTGATCACGGTCAGCTCCAGGTCGCTCCCGGTGGCCGCGAGGCGCTCCCGGACCGTCGCCAGCCGGTCCTCGACGCGGTCGACCACCGTGACCGTGTTCGTGCCCCCTTCCTTGTAGATCGCGATCTCCACGCTCTCCCGGCCGTCGATCCTGGTGATGAGCTCGCGCTCCTTGTGGCCCCGGACGATGCGCGCCACGTCTGCGAGACGGACGACCCCGGCGCCGCTCGTGTCGACGATGACGTCGTCGAGGTCCCGGGCGCGCTCGAACTCGTTGATGGTGCGGACCAGGTACTCGGCCTGTCCCTCCTGGAGACGCCCGCCGGTGAGGTTCACGTTCTCCTGGGCGAGGCGCGCCACGAGCTGCTCCGCGCTCATGCCCAGGCTCGCGAGGCGGCGCTCGTCGAGCTCGATCTGGATCTCCTCCTCCAGCCCTCCCGCCACGATCGCCGCCGCCACTCCCTCGACGCGCTCCAGAAGCCGCTTGACCTCGCGCTCGGCGATCAGCCGCAGGCGGACCAGCTCCTCCTCGCCGGTCAGACCGATGCGCATGACGGGATCGAGGGAGGGGTCGTAGCGGAGCAGCACGGGGCGCTCCGACTCCTCGGGGAGCTCGAGCAGGTCGAGCCGCTCCCGGACGTCCAGGGCCGCGAAATCCATCTCGGTGCCCCAGCCGAACTCCAGGATCACCTCGCTCACGTCGGAGCGGGAGCTCGAGGTCACCCGGGCGACGCCGTTGACGACCCCAACGGCGTTCTCCACGGGGCGCGTGAGCAGGCTCTCGACCTCCGCCGGGGCCGCGCCCTCGAGCTCGGTGCGGACCGTGAGGGAGGGATAGGCGATCTCGGGGAGCAGGTCGACGGCGAGGTCGCGGAAGGCGACGGATCCGAACACGACCGCCGCGAGCGCGAGGACGACGACCGTGACGGGTCGGCGCGTGGAGAGATCGACGAGCTTCATGGGCCGTGGCGACCGCTCAGCGGCCCTGACCGCGCTGCGCGAGCCGCTCGGCGATCTGCTCCTCGGTCATGCCCCTATCGCGCATGCGCTGCTTGGCCCGCTCCAGCTGCTCGGGGGTCATCTGACCCGGATCGAAGCCGCCTCCGGGGCGCCCCTGGCCGGGTCCGGCGCCGGCTTCTCCGCCCCCGGGCCGGGTGTCGGCCCGGGCCGAGCTCGGGCCCGCGGCACCCGGCCCGGCCAGGACGCGGACCGGGGTTCCGTCGCTGAGCCCGTCCTGGCCGACCACGATGACCCGGTCGGACTCCTCGAGTCCGGACACGACCTCCACCATCTCGGCCTCCTCGTAGCCGAGCTCGACGGGCCGGCGCGCCGCGACCTCGCCGTCCACCACGTAGACGACGTCTCCGAGGCTCTCCATGGAGAGGGCCTTCTTCGGGATGGCCAGGGCGCCCTCGTGACGGTCGATCTCCAGGAACACGCTGGCGAACATTCCCGGACGGAGCCGCTCCCTCGCTTCGACCTGGAGGGTCACGCGGATCGTGCCGCTGGCGGCCTCGACGACGGGGCTGATCCGGAGCACGCTGGCCGGGAAACGCTCCCCCGGCCAGGCTTCGACGGTCAGCCAGGCCGGCTGGCCCTTCTCCAGACGCGACAGCTCCTTCTCGGGGACCTGGATCCGGCACAGCAGCGGGTCGAAGTCGGAGACGCGGAAGAGGCGCTGGTTGGCCTGGACGTTCTCGGACCTGCGCACGGCCCGCTCGACGACGATCGCGTCGAAAGGTGCCCGGATCTCCGTGTAGTCGAGGACGATCTCGCGACCGTGGAGCTCGGCCTGGGCGGAGTCCCTCGCGGTCAGGAGCTGCTCGTGCTCCTCGTCGCTGATCAGCTGCGCCTCGTGGGACTCCTTCCCTCGCTCGTAGGTCCGGGAGGCTTCCTCGAGCTGCACCTTCGCGATCTCGTACTGCGCCCGGGCCTCGACGGGGTCGATGCGCGCCAGGAGCTGTCCCTTGCGGACGACCATCCCCTCTTCGGCAGCCAGCTCGACGATCGGCCCCGCGGTTCGGGAGACGATGTCCACCTCGTGCTCGGCCTCGAGGGTGCCGTTCGTCTCGAGGTAGGACGCCACGGGCTGGCGGCTCACGGCTGCTGCCTCCACCGGGACCGCAGCGGCCTCCCCTCCGGGTCCGCCCCAGCCCGCGCCTCCGGGTCCGCCCCCCTGGGCGCCCCCAGGCCCGCTGCGGCCCGGGCCTCCCTCCTCCGGGGATCCCCCGCCGCAATGGATGCCCGTCAGGGCCAGGAGCAGCACTGCTCCCGGTGCGATGCGCCGGTACGTCGTCGTGTCGTTCATTCTCTCAAGCCGCACGCGTCACGCGCCCGCAGAAGGTCACGAGGTCGTCGATCAGCGAGTAGAAGGTGGGGATGATCACGAGGGTCAGGAACGTGGACGTGGTCAGCCCCCCCAGGATGACGAGGCCGACGGGCGCCCACTCCGCAGCCCGACCCTCGGCGCTGCCGAAGACACCGGAGAAGAGCAGCGGCGCCACCATCGGGAGCAGCCCCAGGATCGTCGTGAGGGCCGTCATCAGGATGGGACGCAGGCGGTCGCGCCCTCCCTGGAGAATGGCTTCCCGGCGCGAGAGCCCCTGCCAGCGGAGGTGATTGATGTGGTCGATGAGCACGATGGCGTTGTTCACGACCACTCCGAGCAGGATGACGAGCCCGATGCTCGCGTTCGTGTCGAGCCCCTGGTTGGCGAAGCGCAGCGCGAACCCGACGCCGATGAACGCGAAGGGGATCGAGAGCAGAATCGTGATCGGCTGGACGAAGCTCTCGAACAGCCCTGCCATGATCAGGTAGACGAGGAGCAGGGCCATGAGCAGCGCGAAGGACATCCCCTCGAAGTCCTGAGCCGCGAAGCGAACCCAGCGCCCGAAGGTCCACTCGTAGCCGGGAGGCAGCGCCAGGCCCTCGAGGATCTCCCGCACCTCGTCCATCCTGCGGAACGAGGTGGACGCGCTCGCCGTGTTGGCGGTGACCTGGAGCTGCGGACGCCGGTTCTCCCGCTCGATGGTCCTCGGTCCGCTCGCGATGGTGAAGTCCGCCAGCGCGCCGATCGGCTGCTCCGAGTCGGCCGACGTCACGGGGAGCGCCTTGAGCTGGTTGAGGGTCCGGCGGTCCTCCTCCCGGAACTGGACCACGACGTCCACCTCGCGCTCGTCGGTCTTGATGCGGCTCACCGGTCGCTCCGAGAGGGCGCTCGCCACCGTGGAGGCCACGGCCTGGGTGTTCAGTCCCGATAGGAGCGCCCGGTCCTGGCGCACGCGGACGTGGATCTCGGCGTCGCCGCTGTCCAGGGAGGTGTCGACGTCCTTCACCCAGGGGAGCTCCGCCAGCGCGCCCGCCACGTTGTTCGCCACCAGCTCGAGGACTGCGATGTCGTCCCCGGCGACCTCCAGAGAGATCCCGGAGTCCAGGCCGCCGCGGCGCTGGCCCTGGGCGATCCGGAACTCGACGCCGGCCTTCTCGGGGAGCAGCCGTCGGATCTCCTCGCGGATCTCCGAGGTGGGGCGCTCGGAGACCGCCTCGTCCAGGAGGAAGATGTCGAAGCTCTTCCCACTGCGCCATCCGCCGCGGGAGCGGCCGCTGCTCCGCTCGTACTCGTAGACGAGGTCGGCGATCTCCAGCTCCTCGCGACGAGCGTCCAGGACCGCGGCGGTCTCCTCGAACAGGGCCGCGGTCTGCTCCAGGGAGTAGGAGAGCGGCGTGTCGACGTTGACCGTGACCTGTCGCTCCAGGGAGCCTCCCCCGAACGTCCGCTCGATGCCCGAGAAGAGCTTCCACGAGCCGAACAGCATCAGCGCGATCAGGACCAGGAAGACCGGCCGGTGCTCGAGGGTCAGGTCCAGCAGCCGGGCGTAGCTGCGCCCGAGCCAGTCCACGAAGGCGGAGCGGCGCTTGGTCTCCCCGGCGAGGAGGAACGCCGCGACCATGGGCACCACGGTCAGGGCCACGAGCAGGGAGGCCAGCATCACCACGCAGACGGTCGTCCCGAGGTCCGTCATGAAGCGGAGGAACCCGCCACCCTGGGAGGTCATGAGCGTCAGGGGAACGAAAACGCAGATCGTCGTGGCGGTGGAGGCCACGATCGGCATCGCGACCTCGCTCGTCCCGCGGAGCGCCGCGGTCTTCGCGTCCTCTCCGAGATCCTGGACGTGCCGGTAGATCGACTCGATCACCACCACGGAGCTGTCCACGAGCATCCCGAGGGCGAGCATCAGGCCCATCAGGCTCATGATGTTGAGGGTGATCGTGGAGACCCCGGCCTGCCGCAGCAGGTACATGATGGCAAAGGTGAAGATCACCGAGATCGGGATCGCCAGGGCCACCAGGACCGTGGTTCGCAGCTTGCGGAGGAACAGGTAGAGGAACGCGACCGCCAGGAGCCCGCCCACGACGCCGGCGTCCCTGAGCTGGCCCAGGCCCTGTCGCACGTCGATGGAAGAATCGCGGTAGACGCGGGTCTGGAGCCCTTCGCTCTCGGGCATCGCCTGGATCTCCGCCAGCTCCGCCTTCACGGCGTCCGCCACGGCCAGCAGGTTCGCCGTCGAAGACTTGAAGACCTGCACCGTCAGGGCCTCGCTGCCGTTGAGGAAGTTGAACTCCTCCTGCCTCGGGTAGCTGTAGCTGACCTGGGCCACGTCGCCGAGGCGCAGCCCCGTCGGACCCAGGGGCTGGTTGCGGATCTCCTCGAGGGTGTGGTACTCCCCGACGCTCCGCACCAGGTAACGTCGCGAGCCGTCCTCGATGTAGCCGCCGGAGAGGGTGCGGTTGCCGTCCCTGAGGGTCTGGGCCACCTCCCGCACGTCGATACCCAGGGCCTGCAGACGGTCCGGAACCAGCTCCACGCGCACCTCGGGCAGCTGGAGTCCCCGGACCTCGATCCCGGCGACTCCCTCGAGGCGCTCGAGGCGTCGCTGGATCACCTGCTCGACGAAGTGGTTGAGGTCGTCCTTCGACCAGGCACTGGCTGTGACGTGGAACCGGAGCACCGGGAGGTCCTGGCTCTGGAAGCGCCGGATGCGCACTCGGCGCAGGTCCGCCGGCAGCTGATTCCGCACGCGGTCGATCCGGTCCCGGACCTCGACCGCGGCCAGGTCCATGTCCGTGCCTTCCTCGAACTCGAGGCTCACGGTGCCGTCGCCGGCGGAGGCCCTGGCGCTGAGCGTCTGGATCCCGTTGATCGTCCCGAGAATGTCCTCCAGGGGCCGCACGATCCGGCGCTCCGTCTCGGTCGGGGAGGAGGACGGGTAGTCGGCGGAGACCCGAATGCTGGAGGAGGAGAAGCTGGGCAGGAACTCGAGGGGGAGGCGAGAGAGCGAGACCACGCCCAGCACGACGACACCGAGCACGATCATCCCCATGGTCACGCGCCGCTCCACGGCGAAACGGGCGATGGGATTCACGCGGCGGCGGACGTCCGGGTTGTCGTCGCGGCTCATCGTGACCTCGCTCGGCTCCGGGGGGGCTGGGCTCGGAGCCGGGAACACAACCGAGCTTCGTCGCCGGGAGGGCCGACGAGTGGATTCTACGGCCGCCGCGGAAGCGGTGGCGCAAAGCCGGTGTAAAGAGTTGTGGGTGAGGGAGGTGAGGTAGACTCACTCGCTCCGGTTGTCGCGGAGCGCGGAGCCGCTCGGCCTCGCTCGGAGGCCGGCCGGCGCCCGCCGCCGGGAGGGAGAGAGGGTGCTCCAGAGGCCGGGCGCGTCGGGGGAGAGCCTCCCCGACCTGATCGCCAGGCAGGAGTACGGGCGCGCCATCGAGCTTCTCACCGAGGAGCTGGATCGCACCCCGGCCACCCTGCAGTCGCGGCTGCAGCTCGCCGACCTGCTCGCCCTGGCCGGGCGCGGAGCCGAAGCTGTCCCGGTCTTCGAGGAGCTGGCGCGGGAGTACGCGGAAGCCGGCTTCATCTCGCGGGCGATCGCGATGCTCAAGCGGGTCGACCAGATCGCCCCGAGCCCCGACGTCGACGCCCGGCTCGCGGAGCTGGTCCGGGAGCAGCGCCGCCTGGCGGCGGAGGTCAAGACGCTCCCTCCCGGCGAGGATCCCGACGCCACGGTGGCCTTCGGGACGGACGACCCGAGGACGCTCGCACCCGGGGACGTGTCCGCTGCCGGCGGGGACGGGGGACAGGCCCCCCCGCCGGAGGCGACAGACGAAGAGGGCGCCTTCGACGACGCCCTCACTCTCCCCCCGGTTCCCATGACCCGCCTGCTCCAGGCCTCTCACGGAGAGACCGACGACAAGGTCGGCGAGCGGATTCGGCGGGTCTTCAAGCGCTTCGTCGCGAACCTCCCGGCGGGCGAGGAGGGGGTCGAAGGCGAGGAGCCTCCCCTCGTGGTGGAGGAGAGCGAGCTGCAGCCGCTCCCGACGCCTCCGCGAAGAGGGGCCGACGCGCTCTCACCGGCTCTCAGCGAGGAGGCGTTTCAGGGACGTCTGCTGGACCTGGTGCAGCGGGCGGTCTCGAGGCCGACCGAGGGGAGCCTCGAGGGCGAGACCCTCGAGCCCTCGCGGCGCCTGCTCGCCACGCCGCTCTTCAAGGACCTCGACGAGGACGAGCTGCTCGCCGTGGTGCGGGGGCTGAAGCTGCGGGTGTTCGCTCCGGGGGACGTGATCCTGACCGAGGGGGAGACTTCCGATCGCAGCATGTTCGTCATCAGCGCCGGCCGCGTGAAGGTCTTCGTTCGCAACCCGACGGGACGGAACATGCAGCTCGGGCAGCTCGAGGAGGGAGACTTCTTCGGCGAGATCGCGGGCATGTCGGGTCAGGCTCGCACCGCGACCATCACCGCGGGCTCGCGCTGCGAGCTCCTGGAGCTGGAGCGGGCTACCCTCGACTCCATCGCGAGGCGCCACCCGCGGGTCCGGCGCCGGCTCGAGGAGCTGTTCGTGGAGCGGGCGGGCAGCCCCGAGGCGGCCGCCGTCAGGGCGGTGCCCCTGAGCGAGGAGGACCGGCTGCGCTGCAGCCAGGTGCTGACGGCCCACTTCGGCTCGGCGAACTGGGATCCGAAGGTCCGTCTGCGACTCGCCAAGCTGCTCATGGACAGCGGCAAGGTGGACGAGGCGGTCCCGGTGCTGGTCAGCATCGCGGACGAGCTGAGCCGGGAGGGCTACACCGAGAAGGCGATCGCCGTGATCAAGAAGGTGGAGCAGATCCGCCGACGCCACATCCGGGAGATCAACCTGGCTCCGCTCCACGGCGAGGTCCCGGCTCCCGAGCCCGGCGAGCCGGCCCCGGCCCGCGAGCCGGAAGCGGGCGCGGAAGCGTTCCAGAGCTGGCTGATCGACGTCGTGAGGGACCGCGTCAAGAACCCCGCGCCCTGGGTGGATCCCGAGGCCGTGGCCACCGCGGGGTTCAAGAGCGGGCTCCGGGCCAGTCCGCTGTTCGCGGGCTTCACGGAGGAGGAGCTGCTCGAGCTCGTGTGCCAGCTGCGGCTGCGGCACGCCGAGCCGGGGGACGTCCTGATCACCGAGGGGGAGCAGGGAGCGGGTGTATTCATCGTGTGCGAGGGCCGGGTGAGGGTCTTCGTGCGCAGCTCCATCGGCCACGACACCGAGCTGTGCGAGCTCGGAGACGGGGCCTTCTTCGGGGAGATGTCCACGCTCCTCGACCGCCCCCGGTCGGCGACGGTCACCGCCGTCGCCGCATGCGACCTGCTGGAGCTGGACCGGGGAGCCATCGAGCTGCTGACGGGTCAGCACCCGCGGGTGCGCCGGGTCCTGGACGAGTTCGTCGCCGCCCGGAGCCACAGCCCCCACGCCGCGCGCATCCGCCGCGGCCGAGCCCCCAGGGGAGACTCGCGGTGATGCAACGGACCCCCGTGGCGAGTCCGAGCGCGCTCCCCGCCGGAGACGGCTCCACCCCGCCGCTTCGCCGCCCGTGAGGCGCGCGCTTGACCGGGTCCTGGGGGGCGCTTAGCCTCGCCTCCAACTCACGCGAGGAGCCATCATGCAGCGCAAGGTGATCACACTCGGGAAGGACGCCGTGCTCTGGCACGCCGGGGACGGCGCCCGGGAGCTGGCGGTGCTCGAGAGCGGACGGCTGGGTGCCCAGGCGGAGCGCGGCCTGATCGGCGTGATCTGGCCGCGCATGGTCCTGGGAGAATCGGCGCTCCTCGCCGACCCCTCCGCCCCGCCCGAGTCGCGCTCGATCACCGTGGTCGCGCTGGAGGACGAGACCCGCGTGAGCTGCTACCCGGCCGCCGCGGTGAGGGATGCCATCGTCGGCGGAGACGACGCCCTGGCCCGCACCGTCCTCGACACCCTGGTCGGGCAGATCTGCCGCAACCTGCTCCTCGTGCTCACGGTCCGGAAGGGAGAGGCGTACGTCGAGCAGCCCCTGACGGGCCTCGTTCACGGCGTCATCGAGGAGGCTCAACGCCGCGCTCCGATCGCGAGCTGGGAGGGCTTCCTCAGGACGGCGCGCTTCCTGTCGGACCTCCGGGACGTGTCGGATCGGGCCCTGGCCGCCCTGGGCCCGGACGTCGCGAGCCTCGACGGACAGGTGGAGAGCGCGTCACAGCTGCTCGAGCAGATCCTTCAGGGACGCGAGGCTCCATCGCGACTGTCGGACTTCCTGGCCGCCGAGCGGGAGAAGGCGGCCTGGTGGGCCCGGAGCGGCTGATCAGGGGAAGCGGCCGAGGGCCAGCGCCGCAGCCTCCCGCACCTGCCAGTCGCTGTCCTCGAGGGCCGCTTCCAGGGCCGGCCGCGCCGCGGCGTCGCCGATGCGCCCGAGCTGTACCGCCGCGATCTCCCGGGCCGCGGCGTTCGCGTCGCTCTCGAGGACGTCTGCGATCGCCGCTGCGGCAGCCGGCTCACCCAGCTCGCAGAGGGAGGCGGCGGCGTGCACCCTGAGAACCGAGGCGTGGAGGGCGAGGCTGGCCTCCGCGCGGGCTCGCGCCGTGGAGGCCGCGGAGACGTCGAGCGCGCCGCCCGCGGCGGGGACCATGAGCGAGCCGGTTCCGGCCGGCGCCCTGGAGAGGTTCGCCGAGATCCGCAGCACGCCTCTCCCCTCGGCTTCGGGAGGAGTGGCGCTCGGCTCGTCGGGAGGTGCGGGGCGGGCGGTCGCGCCCGCGGGGACCTGCAGCACGTCGCCGACCCGGACCATGCCGCCGGCGTCGGGGGCCGGCACCGGATCCGGGGCCGGTGGCGGAGGGGGTCGGCGCACGACGTCCCAGAGCGACGGGATCGCCTCCGCCGCGGCCGGCCCGAGGCCACCGAGGGCCTGAGCGGCGCTCCAGCGCACCGCGTGGTCGCCGTCGGAGAGCGCCGCGACCAGGGCCGGGACGGCAGCGGAGGCGGCTTCGCCGACCCCACCGCGGCTGGGTCGGTTGGACATCCAGCGCGTCTGAGTCGGCTCGAGGAAGCCACCCCCGAGTGCCCACGCGCAGGCGGTCCGCACGCGGGGATCGGGATCGGACATGTGGGCGACGAGAGTGGGAACGGCGGAGGCCGCACCCACCTTGCCGAGCGCCGTCGCCGCCGCGCTGCGCGCGTAGGTCTCGGCGGGGTCGGGGCCGTTGCGCTCCAGGGACGCCTGCAGCCCCGCGGCGGCCCGTGCTGCGAGCTCGGGGCCCGCTGTCCCGTTCCCGTCGAAGATCTCCCCGAGGGCCGCGGCGGCCGATTCCCGGCCCAGCGGATCGCCGGAGTCCAGGGCCCGGAGCAGGGCCGGCACCGCCGGCGTCGCCCGCGCTCCCATGCGGGCCAGGATCCGCGCCACCTCCACGCGGGTGTCCGTGCCCCCTTTCTCGAGGGCCTCGGCGAGAGCCGGGATCGCGGCCTCGCCGACTCTCTCCAACGCGAAGCTCGCCGCGACGTAGACCGGTACGTGGTCGTCCCGGAGAGCGCTCAGCAGCTGCGGCACGGCGGGGCGCGCCGCGGAGCCGAAGGACGCGAGGGCCAGGGCGGCCGCCTCGCGGGACTCGGGGTTCCCGTCGGAGAGGGCGCGGATGTGCGTCCAAACCTCGCCGGACTCGGTGCGGGCCCGGGTGGCTCCCGAGAGCAGGAGCCCGATCGCGAGGAGGGCGGTGGCAATCCTCATCCAGACCTCTTCAGGCGCTCGACAGGACGGCAGACTACGCTCCTCGCCGGCGCAGCGTCAACACCGTCGGCTCACGGGAGGAGGAGGACCTTGCCCGCGGTCAGGCGTCCCTCGAGGGCCGCGTGGGCCGCGTGGGCCGCGGCGAGGGGGAACGTCGCAGCGATGCGCAGCGTCAGCTCCCCGCGGGCCACCGCCCCGAGCACGTCGGCGGCGCGGCGCTCCAGCGTCGAGCGGTCGGCCACGTAGTCGAACAGGCTCGGCCGGGTCAGGAAGAGCGAGCCCCCCTTCGCGAGACGCTGGGGGTCGATGGGCGGCACGCTCCCGCTGGACTGACCGTACAGCACGAGCATCCCGCAGCGGGCCAGGCTACCCAGGCTCTTCTCCCAGGTGGTGCGCCCCACCGAGTCGTAGACGACCTGTACCCCCGCTCCCCCGGTCGCCTCCTGGACGACCGCCTGGAAGTCTTCGCTCTCGTATAGGATGACCCGATCGGCGCCCGCTGCGCGCGCGAGGTCCGCCTTTTCGGGCGTCGACACCGTGGCGAAGACGCGGGCGCCGGCCCGTTTCGCCAGCTGCACGAGGAGCAGCCCGACTCCGCCTGCGGCCGCGTGGACGATGCAGCCGTCCCCGGGGCCGAGCGGGTACACCGAACGGACGAGATAGTGCGCGGTCATGCCCTGGAGCATCGCGGCGGCGGCGGCTTCGGGGTGGAGCCCGTCGGGCACTCGCACGAGTCGCCCCTCGGGTGCGATGGCCACGTCGGCGTAGGAGCCCGGCACCCCCGCCCAGGCGACCTCGTCTCCGACGGCGAGGGCCCGCACCCCCTCTCCGACGGCCTCGACGGTCCCCGCACCCTCCAGCCCCGGCACGAAGGGGAGGCTCAGGGGGTAGAGGCCGGTGCGGTGGTACACGTCGATGAAGTTCACCCCCACCGCGCGCACGCGCACCCGCACCTGCCCGGGGCCGGGATCGGGATCGGGGAGCTCGACCTGGCGCAGCGCCTCCGGGCCCCCGTGCTCGCTGACGCGTATCGCCTTCACTCGGACCTCCGGGAGAGAGACGCCGATTCTACGCGGTGCGCGGCCCCGGGTCGCCTCGTGCGAGAATGGCGCCCTCACCGCGCTTCTGCGCTTCGGTGCGCCCGGTCCCGGGGCCTCGGCGGCCGAGCCCCCCGGGAGCGCGGCGACTCCAGGACACCCCCAGGCGGGTTTCGAGGCAGGGCCGCCCGCGGCGCCGACGAGACGGAGGCGCGGGCGGGCCGGGCAGCGTCGACTCGCGTGCGGAGGGTCGGGGCGAGGGTGTGGAGGACCGAACGTGGAGCTGGATCGCATCGTCATCGCTGGCGCCCGCCAGCACAACCTCAAGCACATCACCGTCGAGATACCCAAGAAGAAGTTCGTCGTTCTGACCGGGGTCTCCGGCTCGGGAAAGTCCAGCCTCGCTTTCGACACGCTCTACGCCGAGGGGCAGCGCCGCTACATCGAGAGCCTCAGCTCGTACGCCAGGCAGTTCCTGGGACAGATGGACAAGCCGCTCTACGACTCGATCCGGGGCCTCGCGCCCACCATCTCGATCGAGCAGAAGGCCGCCTCGGGAAACCCGCGCTCGACGGTGGGGACGATCACAGAGATCCACGACTACCTGCGGGTGCTGTGGGCCCGGGTGGGACGGCTGCGCTGCCACAGCTGCGGCCGAGCCGTCTCGCAGCAGTCGTCGCAGCAGATCGTCCGGGAGATCGCCACGCTTCCCCGGGGCTCGAAGTTCCTGCTGCTGGCGCCGCTGGTCAAGGAGAGGAAGGGCGAGCACAGGGAGGTCCTCGAGCAGGTGCGCAAGTCCGGCTTCACCCGGGTTCGCGTGGACGGCGTCGTGGTCTCCCTCGAAGACGAGATCCGCCTCGAAAAGAAGAGGAAGCACAGCATCGAAGCCGTGGTGGACCGGCTGGTCGCCAAGCCGGGCATCGAGCAGCGCCTCCACGACTCGGTGGAGACCGCCCTTCGCCACGGAGAGGGAATCGTGATCGCGGCCCCCGAGGGGGAGCCGGAGCGCGTCATGTCCCAGCATCGGGCCTGCCACCACTGCGGGATCTCCTTCCCCGAGCCCACGCCGCAGCTCTTCTCCTTCAACTCGCCACAGGGGATGTGCCCGGAATGCTCGGGGCTCGGCACCCGCATGGAGATGGACCCGGAGCTGGTGGTCCCGAACCCGGAGCTGTCCATCAACGAGGGCGCCGTCAAGCCCCTGGGCGCCGTGGGAGAGGGGACGAGCTGGGGCACCGACGTGGTGCGAGCGGTGGCCCGGGAGCGCGGCATCGACCTCGACCGGCCGTGGAAGGCGCTCCCGGCCGCCCACCGCAACGTGGTCCTGTACGGCACCGGCGGCCTGCGCGTCAAGGTGGCGATGCGCGGCACCTGGGGCAAGGGTCACTTCGCGATGCGCTACGAGGGGGCGATCCCGTCGCTGATGCGGCGCTTCCGGGAGACCCAATCCGAGGAGATGCGCCAGTACTACCAGAGGTTCCTCTCCAACCGCCCCTGCTCCGTGTGCGAGGGGCGGAGGGTCCGGCCCGAGGCCCTGGGAGTCGCCGTGGCGGGGCGGAGCATCGCCGAGGTGACCGGCTTGAGCGTCGTCGCGGCCCACGAGTTCTTCTCGGGGCTCGACCTCAAGGGCAACGAGGGCAAGATCGCCGCGGAGCTGCTGAAGGAGATCCGCGGACGCCTGCGGTTCCTCCTCGACGTGGGCCTCGGCTACCTGACCCTGGACCGGCCGGCGCCCTCCCTCAGCGGCGGAGAGGGCCAGCGGATCCGGCTCGCGAGCCAGATCGGCAGCGAGCTGACCGGCGTGATCTACGTGCTCGACGAGCCTTCGATCGGCCTGCACCAGCGGGACAACCAGAAGCTCCTGGCCGCGCTCCGCCACCTCCGGGACATCGGCAACAGCGTGATCGTCGTCGAGCACGACCGGGAGGCGATGGTGGAGGCGGACCACCTGATCGACTTCGGTCCCGGCGCCGGGCGCAACGGGGGGGAGATCGTGGCGAGCGGCACGCCGCGCCAGGTGGTGCGCCGGGGGCGCGGGCTGACCGCCCGCTACCTCAAGGGCTCGCTGGAGATCCCCCTTCCCGCGCGGCGCCGCGCGGGAGACGGGCGCCGCATCGCGGTGCTGGGCGCCAGCGAGAACAACCTCAAGCAGGTGGACGTGGAGATCCCCCTCGGGGTGCTCGTCTGCGTCACCGGGGTCAGCGGCGCCGGGAAGAGCACGCTGATCAACCAGGTGCTGTACCCGGCCCTGGCCCGGTCCCTGTACCGCTCCGACGGGGTCGTGGGGGCGCACCGGAAGCTCTCCGGAGTGGAGGAGATCGACAAGGTCGTGGACATCGACCAGAGCCCGATCGGCCGCACCCCGCGCTCCAACCCCGCGACCTACACCAAGGTCTTCGATCAGATCCGCGACTTCTTCGCCCAGCTCCCGGAAGCGCGCATGCACGGCTACAGGCCCGGGCGCTTCTCCTTCAACGTGAAGGGGGGGCGCTGCGAGGCCTGCGAGGGAGACGGGGTGAAGCGGGTCGAGATGCACTTCCTTCCCGACGTCTTCGTACCCTGCGAGGTGTGCTACGGCAAGCGCTTCAACGAGGCCACGCTGGCGGTCAGGTACAACGGCCTCTCGGTGGCGGACGTGCTGGACCGGACCGTGGACGACGCGCTGCAGCTTTTCCGCAACCACCCACAGATCTGCCGGGCTCTCCAGACCCTTGCCGACGTGGGGCTCGGCTACATCGCGCTGGGGCAGTCCTCCCCCACGCTCTCCGGAGGCGAGGCCCAGCGGGTCAAGCTCTCGAGGGAGCTCTCCAAGCGCTCTACGGGGCGCACCCTCTACATCCTGGACGAGCCGACCACGGGCCTCCACTTCGAGGACATCCGCAGGCTGCTGCTGGTGCTGGACCGTCTCGTCGAGGCCGGGAACACCGTGATCGTGATCGAGCACAACCTGGACGTGATCAAGGTCGCGGATCACGTCGTGGACCTGGGTCCCGAGGGCGGGGACGCGGGGGGGCGCGTGGTCGCCGAGGGGACGCCGGAGCAGGTGGCCCGCATCCGGGAGTCTCACACGGGTCGCTACCTCAAGGAGCTGCTCACCCGGCAGCGCCCGAGGCCCGCGGGACGTTGAGAGCCGCGCTCCGGCCCTGGGCCCTCGCGGGGCTCGCTCTCGCGGGCGCGGGGTGCGCCGAGCCGGCTCGCAAGCTGATCCAGTTCGGCTGGGGCGAGCCCGACACGGCGTTCATGCGGCGCTGGATCGGCGACATGGAGAGCACGCCCTTCGACGGCTGCGTCTACAACGTCGAGCTGGAAGGAGAGAGCCGGGGCAGCTTCGCCTGGCGGTTCTGGGGGCGCCGGGGCTTCCGGGCGGAGGAGCTGGCGAGCGCCCGTGAGAATCTTCGGGCCACCCGCTTTCGCCGCTTCCGCTACAACTTCCTCCGCATCAACGTGACCCCGGGAGACGTGGACTGGTTCGACGACTTCGAACCGGTGCTCCAGAACGCGCGCCTGGCGGCCGGGCTGGCGCGGGACGGGGGTTCCCGGGGCGTACTCCTCGACACCGAGACCTACCAGACGCCGCTGTTCGCGTACCCCTCGCGCCCGAGGGCCCGGGAGCGCTCCTTCGAGGAGTACGCGGCGCAGGCACGGCGGCGGGGTCGGGAGCTCATGGAGGCCCTCGAGGCCGGCTATCCCGGCCTCACGGTGTTTCTCACTTTCGGCTACAGCGCACCCTTTCACCTGATGCGACGGGACGGAACCGGGCTCGCGGAGGGCGGCTACGGCCTGCTGGCGCCCTTCGTGGACGGGCTCGTGGACGGCGTGGGGCGCGGGCGGATCGTCGAGGGCTACGAGCTCTCGTACGGCTACCGCGATCCGGAGCGCTTCGGGGACGCCTACCGCACCCTCGAGAGCGGGCTGCTCGAGATCGTCGCCGATCCGGATCGCTACCGCCGCGTGACCTCTTTCGGCTTCGGGATCTGGATGGACTACGACCAGCGGAACGCCGGCTGGTACCCGACCGACGTGGGCCGCAACTACTTCACCCCCGAGGTCTTCGAGGCGAGCGTGCGGGCAGCCCTGGAGCAGAGCGACGAGTACGTCTGGGTCTACACCGAGACCCCGCGCTGGTGGTCCGAGGAGCGGGGTCGGATCGCCCTGCCCACCGCCTACGAAGACGCGCTGTGGCGAGCCCGGCAGTCGCTCGAGCTGCGTTGAGCCCCCGGCTACGACGCCTCGACCAGCGCCGCGGCCAGCAGCGGGATCATGATCTCGTGGTGACCGGTCAGGCTGTAGCCGCGGCCCACGCCCCGTGTGGGTCGGTCGACGACGTTCGTGCTCGGCCGGTAGGACTGGATGAAGTCGAGGTTCGCGGTGGCGAAGTCGGTCAGGTCGTGCCCCAGGTTCCGGGCCAGGGTGACCGCCTTCAGGAACACCTCGGGGAGAACCACGGCGGAGCCGACATTCAGGTAGATCCCGCCTCCTCCGAGCTCCGCCACGTGGGCGGCGAAGAGTCGGAAGTCGAGGTGTGTGGCCCGGCCGAGGGCGCCGGGGTCGCAGGCGGGGTGGATATGCACGATGTCGGTGCCGACGGCCACGTGTACCGTCGCGGGAATCCGGCGCTGCCAGGCGGTCGCGAAGAGGCTCAGGTCGGCGTGGGGCAACCCCGCTCCGGCCATGGCGCGGCCCACGGCGGCCCCGAGGCCGAGACCGTCCCGGTCGCCATCGGCGATGGCCCGGTTCAGCTCCGCGCCCGTCTCCCGAGCCATGCCGAAGCGCCCCGACCCCAGGCTCTCCGCCACCTCCTCCGAGGTCTGCCCGGCAGCCGCCAGCTCGTAGTCGTGGACGATCCCCGCGCCGTTCAGCGCCAGTCCCGACACGAGCCCCCGGTCGATCAGGTCGATCAGCACCGGAGACAGACCCACCTTCAGGACGTGGGCACCCAGACCCCAGAGGATGGGCTTGCCGCGATCCCGGGCCCCCAGCACCGCCGCCACGACCTGCCGCAGGGTCTCGGCGCCGAGGAGCTTCGGCAGCCCCGCGAGGAAGTCGCCGACCCCGGCTCCCCTGGCGTGCGGGCGCCCGAAGTCGGCGAGCTGCACCTTGCTATGCCGCTCGCCGAGGGGGTAGGTGCTGACGCCCTCCAGCTCGAGGGGCGCCGGCCCGGGGTTCTTCACGGAGCGGCCTCGTCCTCGATGACCTCGCACAGGAGGTGCACGACCAGGGCGTGCACCTCCTGGATACGGGGCGTGGAGTCGCTGGACACGTCGAGGAGCTGGTCGACGACGGCCGCCACGTCCCCGCCGCCGCGACCGGTCAGGCCCACGGTGTGGAGACCGCGCTCCCGGGCGTAGCGCAGGGCCCGGACGACGTTGGCGGAGCGCCCGGAGGTCGAGATGCCGAGGGCCACGTCGCCGGGACGGCCGTGGGCCTCCACCTGCCTCCGGAACACGTCGTCGAAGCCGAAGTCGTTGGCGATGGCCGTGACCGCGGAGGGGTCCGTGGTCAGGGCGAGGGCGGGAAGCGCCGCCCGATCCCGAACGTAGCGGCCCACCAGCTCCGCGGCCATGTGCTGGGCGTCCGCCGCGGAGCCGCCGTTCCCGAAGACCAGGAGCTTCCCCCCCGATTCCAGGGCGCCGAGGATGCGGCGGCCCACGTCGCACAGCAGCGAGGCGTTCGCGTCCACGAAGCGCTGCTGGAGCGCGACGCTCTCGGCTGCCGCGGCGCGCAGGCCCGTCTCGTTCATGATCCCCGGATTATCCGGCAGCCGGGGCGAGGGGCAAAGGCGGCGGGCTCAGTTCGTCTGGACGTAGACCGTGAGGAGCACGGACTGCAGGGCCTGCTCGTCGACGGCGATCTGGAAGACGGTGCCGTCCCGCACCCCCGCGGGAATCCGAACCGAGAGGGGCAGCCGGCGCTCCACCCGCCCCTCCCCCCAGCAGAAACCGCAGTCGAAGTGGGCTCCCCCCGTGCCCTCGCAGGCCGTGCAGCGCTGCTCCAGGGGCACGTCCAGGGGAAGAACTCCGCCGCGGCGAGCCTCCCGGCGGCTCAGGAAGATCTCGCCGCTGACCGAGCCGGGCCGGAGCGGCCGGCGCAGCTCGTGGCGCGCCGGTGAGAACGTGGACCAGCCCCGGAGCTGACCCCAGCCGCGCTCGCCCCGGGCCAGGGACTCGTCGTAGCGCCGGCGGCGGTCCGCGTCGCTCAGCGTCTCGTAGGCCTTCTGCAGCTCCTGGAAGCTGACCGGGGCCTCGGCGATACCGGTGTCGGGGTGCAGCTGCTTCGCGAGACGCCGGTAGGCGCGCTTGATCGCCGCAGGAGTGGCGTCGCGGGAGACCCCGAGCACCGTGTAGAAATCCTTGCGGTCGTCCATTCTGCCTGCCCAAAAAGACATTAGGCTCCGCGCGCTCCGGGTGTCAAGCACCTGGGAGCGCGCGGAGCCTCGAAGAGCCGTCCGGAAGGGGGGCGGGCCGGCCCCTAGAAACCCTTCACTTTGGTGGACTTACGGTAGCACTGGAAGATGACGTGCCAGCCCACCAGGATCACGGCCAGCAGCACCACGAAGGAGTACTCCGAGGGGATACCGAAGTTCCCCCCCGAGAAGACCACGGTGTGCTGGTTGATCATGGCCCAGAACAGGGGCAGCGACATGTACGTGTTGTGCTTCGAGCGGCTCCCGGCCAGGGCGACCAGCGCGCCGTCCGGGGCGCTCCCCTGCTTGATGGCGGCGATGATCTTCTGCTGAGCGGGCCAGATCCGGTACCAGACGTTGAAGGCCATCATCGACCCGAACATCGCTCCCAGGTGGATGTTGAAGGCCCGATAGCTGAAGCCGCCCACCTTCACCATCAGGACGAGCATGATCGCCGTGCCGACGAAGGCGATCGTCCCGAAGACCTTGGGGTCCTTCCCGAAGCTCCTGTGGAGAAAGTCGTAGAGGAAGGTCGCGGCGAAGGTGAGGACGACCATCACCACCGCGGCGGTCGTCCAGCCGGCGCCGCCGTCGAACATGAGACCGCCGTGGTAGAAGACGATCGTCAGCAGCACGAACCCGGTGATCCAGGTCCAGGCGGCCCCCCAGCGGAACCAGAACAGCGCCCTCGGCATCAGCTCGGGGACGACCTTCTTCTTCGCGTCCCCGTCCAGGGTGGCGGCGAAGGGACCGTTGACCCAGTTGAAGAAGTAGAGCATCCCGATCCAGAGCACGCCGGCCAGGATGTGCAACCAGCGGAAGACTGCGTTCAAGACATCCACGGCTCCCCCTCCTCGCGATCGGCAACGCGCTGCGGGTGGCTACGCCACCTCCATCGCGGCCTGTTCAAACATGAAGCGCTGCGACAGGTTAGCACAGCGTTTTCAGCGCCGGCGGCGGATCTCCAGGGCGATGGCGGCGACGATGGCCGCGGCCGCCAGCGCCAGCGCGGGCCGCGACGCGCTCCGCACCCGGTTCGGGCGCGCCTTCACCTCCACCACGCCCGCCGAGACGGCCGAGCGCGACACCGGGCCGTCCAGCACCCGGGCCTCCACCAGGATGCCGTGACGCGTGTGGTCGCCCGCGCCGGAGCGGAGCAGCCCCAACTCGGCATCCACCCGCCCCCCGCCCGGCAGCGCCAGCTCGAGCTCCCGGGGGTGCGCCGCCAGGCCGGGGGCCGTGTGCACCCGGAGCTGGACCCGATGATCGGCCCCGTCCAGGCTCTCCAGCTGAACCCGCGAGGTGCCCCGGAGCACGACATCTCCCTGGGCGACGCGAAGCGCCAGCGCCGGGTTGGGCTGCCCGCCCAGGGGCAGGATCAGGAAGGCGAGCTGGCTGCTGCGGGGGGTGTCTTCGGGCGCAGGGGGCTCCCCGGCGCGAAAGTCGATGCGGAGGATCAGAGCGTGCAGCCCCGGGCGCGGCACGCGAGGGGGAAAGCCCAACGCGACGCGCTCCCGCTCGCCCGGCGCCACGGTCGCGTCGAGGGATGCGCGGGCGAACTCGCCGGCCAGCTCGGCGTCGACGGCGAGATCGTAGACCGGTGCGGCGCCGCGGTTCTCGAGATCGACGAAGACCCGGAGCCGCCCCTCCGCGACCTCCGCCCCACCCGACACGTCGAAGAAGACCTGGGCCCCGGCTGGAGCGGCGAGAAGGGCGACGGAGACCAGCGGGACGAGCCACGCCGGAATCCACCCCGGCAGGTCAGTCCTTCCGGGCGATGAAGCTGACCCCTTCGCGGACGAACTTGTCGTCCAGCTTGTCGCCCTGCTTCCGGTGCGTCGCGTAGACCGTGATGGACGAGGCCCGTGCGACGTCTCTCTCCACGGGAGGGAAAGGGCAGGCCTCGGTCTCGAGGACCGCCACCTGGAAGGTGCTGGAGCGGCGCGTCTGGTAGGCGTCGTCGGCGGCCTGCAGGTAGTACTCCAGGCTCTCGAGCTTCCCCTCGCGAGGGGCGGGGAGCGTGGCGCAATACTCGAGGCCGCTGAAGACCATCTCGCTGTAGCTGAAGTACCGCTCGCCCTGGGGCCGGAAGTAGACCCGGGCCTTGGACACGGCCTGGTCGTCGAAGATCGACGCGCACACCGCCACCGGCTGGCTCGGCACGGTGCACGGGCTCGGCTGGTGGTCGATGTCGGGGGGGTCGTCCGCCGCGGCGGGAACCGCAGCGAGGGCCAGCACGAGGCCCGGGAGCCCGATTCGATTCGCCCTCAAGGGCCGCCTCCTCACTTCCATTCGACGTCGTTCACGTAGGTCGCGCCGTCGCGTGTCTTGACCGTCACCTGCCATCTGTACTCGGTGGTGTCCTCGCGCCAGATGCCCCCGGGGGCCCTGAGGATCACCGCGTCCTGCCTCGGGGCGACCTCCGCCACGAGAGACGGTACCGCTCCCCCGGTCCGGCCGTGATTCGTGACGATCCGGGTCTGCAGCCCCGCGATCTGGATCGGGGCCGTCCCGAGGTTCTGCATCAGGACCTGGATCGTGAACTGGTCGCCGGGCTTCACGCTCTCCGGGCGCACCTGGATCTCGACCTTCCCCGGGGTCGCCGCGGCCTGGGTCGCGGCCTCGGCCGTGATCCCCGAGTCGGTGCGGAAGCCGGGGGGGACGTCCCCGGCCTTCGGGCCCGAGGCCGTCCGCGTCTCGCCGACCACGAAGCGCTTCCCGGACCGAGCCGGCTGCGTCGCCGCGGAACCCGCGGCGTCGGCGATCGCCTTCGCGCTGATCGCCCCGGTCTTGAGCTGGGTGGCCGTGGCGTTCCCGGGGTCCAGCTCGAGAGCCTGGTCGCACAGGGCGATCGTCGTCGCGTAGTCCTTCGCGGCCAGCTTGTCCTGCGCCTGGTCGAGGAGACCCCGCACCTGCGCCGCGACCTGTCGCTGCTGAGCCGCCCGTGCCGCCTCCTGGGCTGCGCGCTGCGCGTCCCCGATCCGCTGGATCAGGCGTGGGCCCTGGGTATCCCAGGGAGCGAGCTCGCTGCCGGCTCGCGCCTCCTGCATGGCTCTCGGGAAGTCGTCCGCCCCGAGGGCTTGCTGCGCGGCCGCGAAGCGAGCCTTGGCCTGCTGGCCCTTGAGGGCGTTGTCGAGGAAGCCCTTCGCACCCGCGTTGCCGGGATCGACCCGCAGCGCCTGCTGGGCCTCGCTGACCGCCTTGTCGTAGTCCCCGCTGTTGAACGCGGCCTGCGCCGCCTGAAGATTGCGGGCGGCCTTGCCCTCGGGCGAGAGTGGTGTCGGAGTGGGGGCCACGGTCGGCGTCGGCTCGGGGGTCGCGGCGGGCTCCGCCGTCGGCGCGGGAGTGGCGGGAAGGCTGGCCAGCGTCGTGGGCGGTGCCGTGGCTGGCGCCTCCCGGAACTGGGTCCAGTAGATGAAGCCACCCGCCACCGCCAGGAGCGCACCCATGCCCCCCAGCACGCCGTAGATGACGGGGCTCCCCGACGCGCTGGGCATCGGCGCGGGCGTCACCGGTCGCCGGGCGACCCGCGGCCTGGGCTTCACCCCGGGACGGCTGACGACCGTCGCGGCGGTGCCTGTGGCGCGGGTGCCGGCGACGGTGGAAGCCGTTCCGGAAACGGCTGTCGGCTGCTGGGTGGGAGCCGTGCCAGGGGCCGTCCCAATGTCCATGGTGCCTTCGACGACCGTGGCACCGTCGTAGTCGCCCGTGAGCGGGGGAGGCGGCCCGTCCGCCGGGGGCGGCTCCAGCTCGGCGAGGCTCTCGATGGCGTGCTCGCCGCTGGCCGAGGTCGCGTGCGTCTTCAGGTACTCCCTGAGGTCGACGGCGAAGTCGTAGGCCGTCTGGTATCGCTCGTCCAGGTTCTTGGAGAGCGCCTTCTGCAGCATCGGCATCAACGCCTCGACCTGCGGGCCCGGGGGGATGCTCTCCCAGTCCGGCGCCTCGTGGGTGATCTTGTAGAAGATCGCCATGAGGTTCTCGGCACGGAACGGGCGCCGCCCCGCGAGGAGCTCGTAGAGCATGCACCCGACGCTGAACACGTCGCTGCGGCCGTCGACCTTGGCTCCCTTGACCTGCTCCGGGGACATGTAGTCGGCGGTCCCCACGATGCTGCCGGTGCCCGTCATCGACGCGGTGGTCAGCCGGGCCACGCCGAAGTCCATGATCTTCACCGAGCCGTCGGTGTTGATGAAGATGTTGGCCGGCTTGATGTCGCGATGGATGATGCCCTGCTGGTGGGCGTGGGCGAGCCCCGCGAGCACCTGCACGATGACGGCGACCTTGCGGTCGAGGGACATCTGCTGCTTGCGCGTCGCCTTCTGGAGGTCCATCCCCTTGAGGAGCTCCATGGCGATGAAGGGCGACCCGTCGGTGTGGTACCCGAGGTCGAAGACCATCACCACGTTGGGGTGGGTCATCCTCGCGACGGCCTTCGCCTCGCGTTCGAAGCGCTGCTTCAGCTCGGGGTCGTCGGCGATCCCCGCGACCATGACCTTGAGGGCGACGTCGCGCTCGAGGAGCGTGTCCCGGGCGAGGTAGACCATGCCCATGGCTCCCTTGCCCAGGGGCTTGACGACCTCGTACTTGCCGATCCGGCCCGAGATCTCCTTGACGATCGGGTCCGAAGGCCTGGACTCGGGCTGATCAGCCATGGCTCATTGGCAGTCCGACCCGAGGTTTCCGGGCGGCACACACCTTCCGGACCGCACTTCGATTAGAAGCCAATCCCCGGGGGGTGTCAAGGAGCGATCCCCCCGGGGATCCTTCGGCACAGCAAGGACTTGTCGCCCCGGGGGCCACCCCGGGGCACCCGCGGCTACTGCTTGCCGGTGACGGTGAAGTGGCCGCGCCGGTTGCGGCTCCAGCAGCTCTCGTCCGCTTCCCGACAGACGGGTACTTCCTTGCCGTAGGAGATCGTCTTCAGTCGCTGGGCGGGAACCCCGAGGGAGACGAGGTAGTCGTACACGGCCTGGGCCCGGCGCTCGCCGAGGGCCAGGTTGTACTCGACGGTGCCGCGCTCGTCGCAGTGTCCCTCCACGGTCACGATCAGGAAGTCGAACTTCTTGAGCGTGTCGGCGTTCTTCTGCAGCGTCGCCACGTCCGACTGTCGGATGTCGGACTTGTCGTAAACGAAATGGACTTCCGCGAACAGCCCCATCCGGTCGATCTCCTCGACCGACGAGGCCTTGACGCGGTCGTACTCGCTCGGGGCCGGGGGCGCTGTGGGCGCCGGTGTGGGCGCCGGCGGGGGCGGCGCCGGGGCCGGCGGGGGCGGTGGCTCGGGCGGTGGGTTTCCGCCGCACCCGACCGCCAAGGCGGCGATGACTGCGATCGACAGTGCTGACAGCCTCATGAAGCCTCCCATATCACAGGTGACGGCCTTCGCCGGACCTCGTATCGGCGCTGAGACACGTCCGGAGCCCGGACCTCACTCAGCGGTCTTTTCTTTCTTCTCGCTCTCGTCTTCGCCCTTGATGGCCTTCTTGAAGTTCGTGATGCCCTCGCCGAGCCCCCGGCCCAGCTCCGGAATCCGGCTGGTGCCGAAGATGAGGACCACGAGCAGGAGAATGACGAGGATCTCCCAGATTCCCAGCGTACCGAACACAGCTTCCTCCACAGAGTGCGTCGCGCCACGAAACCTCGCCGGCTGCGCCGCGGGCAGGAGCCCGGGTCAAGCCGACCAGTCGTCCTCGTCCTGGCCCGCCAGCTCCAGCTCCAACGGCGCCAGTCCGACGACCTCGAGGTCGACACCGCACTCGGGACAACTGATGATCTCCCCCCTGTCTACGTCGTAGGCGTCGAGCTCGACTGCTGCGTCGCAGTCGGGGCAGAACCCCATACCGGCACTCTCCCGACGCTTCGGGCGGCACGTCCCGTCCGAAGCGACGGGATTCTACAACAACGGGTAGTGAGTGGATTCTACACCCACCCAGCCACCCCAGTCCGGTGAGTGGTTCGAGAAACGCCACGCCCGCGCCAGGGCGCCCAGCGACCGTCCCGCGCCGTCCAGGAGGTGGATCTCCCGTGTCGGACGAGGCTTGAGGATCTCCCGGAAGCGAAAGCTCAGGTCGAGGCTGTAGGTCGTCGCGAGGAAGCGGCCGTCGGGGGACGGAGCGAGGCTCCGATACTCCACCGTCCCCTGGCTCAGGGTACGCCGCTCGCCGGTCGCGAGATCGATGACGTCCAGGCCGAACTGCTTCTCCTCGCTCCAGAGGCACGCCAGCTCCCCCGTGGGCAGGAAGCGGGGCGCGTAGCTCTCGCGCAGACCCGTGGTGAGCCGGCGCGTGAGGCCGCTCGCGAGCTCCAGGAGATGGAGCCCGCCCTGGCGAACGAACACGACGCTGGAGCCGTCGGGAGTGAAGGTGGGCTCGCTCTCGTCGATGCCCGGTGTCCGGGTCAGCGGGCGACGCCGGAGGATCCCGCCATCGGGGCCCAGCTCGAGCAGGTGGATCTCCGCTCGCTCGCCCCGGCCGCGACGCGACGCGACGGCGAAGCCGCTCGCATCGGGGCGCCAGCTCGGCTGGCCGTCGCTCCAGTCCACACCCAGGGTCAGCATCCCCACCTCCCGGGTCACGAGACTCGCGACGCCGATCCGTCCCCCCACGCTGAACGCGACCCGGCGCCCGTCGGGGCTCAGCTTCGGGTCGACCGCGGGCTCGGTGAGATAGGTGAGCCGGACGTCCTCCCCGTCGGGGAGATACCTCACGTACAGCTCGTCGTGACCGTCTTGGTCGCTGACGAAGACCAGCGATCCCCTCAGCTCTTCCAGGGGGAGACGCTCACGGCGCGCCACCAGGACGCCGATACCCGTGCCGGCTGCGGCAACGCCCACCAACGCGGCGATCCAGGGCCGGCTCACCGCGAGCGCAGGGAGCGCCGGTAGGTCCCGCTCGCCCCGCCGCGCTTCTCGACGAGGCAGATCTCGCCGATGGTCATGCTCCTGTCCGCAGCTTTCACCATGTCGTAGACCGTGAGCGCGGCGACCGCGACGGCGTGGAGCGCCTCCATCTCCGCCCCGGTCCGCGCCTCGGTGCGGACGCAGGCCTCGATGACGAAGCCGTCGGCCCGCGGGTGGAGCTCGACGTCGACGTGGGACAGCGCGAGGGGATGGCAGAGCGGGAGGGCCTCGGCCGTTCGCTTGGCCGCCATCACCCCGGCCAGCCGGGCGGTCTCCACGACGCTCCCCTTCGCGAGGCGCCCCTTCCGTACCAGGCCCATGGCCGAGCGCGAGATCCGGATGCGCCCCCGCGCCCTCGCGGATCGGGACGTGACCGGTTTGGCGGAGACGTCCACCATGCGTGCGGCTCCCCCGGCGTCGACGTGGCTGAGAGCGGCGCGCCTCCTCGTCACGACTCCCATCCGTCGAGGAAGCTATCGAGGAGCAGCGCGGGGACACGGCTCCCGGCCGGAACCTCGCGCTGGTCGGCGGCGAGCACGATCAGCGCGTTGGCGCGGGCGTGGGCGACGACGTCGGCCGAGCCGCGGGAGGGGATCGGGTCGGCCACGATCCGCTCTCCGTCGGTGCGGATCCGGGCGGGGAGATGGGCCTGGCGGCGCGAGCGGTTCGCGAGGGGGGCGCGGGTCAGGGCGGTGAGCGTGGGGCGGGCCAGCGAGCGCTGCCCCTGCATCCGGAGCAGCGCCGGCCGCACGAAGAGCTCGAAGGTCACCTGGGCGGACACGGGGTTCCCGGGCAGCCCGAAGACCAGCGTGCTCGCGGTCCGCCCGAACACGACGGGCTTGCCCGGCTTGACCGACACCGCGTCGAAGACCACCTCCACGCCGAGCTCGGAGAAGACGTCCTCCACGAGGTCGTAGTCCCCGGCGGAGACGCCCCCCGAGACGATGAGCACGTCGGCGCGGAGCCCGGGACGCATGGCAGCGGCGAGAGCGGCGCGGTCGTCCGGGGCGATCCCGAGAGACTCGGGCAGGCCGCCGGCGCGGAGCACCTGCTGCTCGACTGCGAAGCCGTTGGCGTTGCGGATCCGACCGCCAGCGGGCTTCTCGGATACGTCCACCAGCTCGTCCCCGGTGACCAGCAGCGCCACCCTCGGCCGGAGCCCCACCGGCACCTCGGCGCATCCGACCGTGGCCAGCACCGCGACCGCGGCGGGATCGATCCTGGTCCCCGGCTCGAGGACACGCGACCCGGCCCGCACCTCCGAGCCCCGGTGAGCGACGTGGCTTCCGGCCGCCACGGGCCCGGCGACGCCCACCCAGCGCTCCCGCTCCAGCCGGACCTTCTCCACCGGCTCGACGGCGTCGGCCCCGGGGGGGAGCGGGGCCCCGGTCATGATGCGCACCGCGCAGCCGGGCTCCAGGGCATCCCCCGCGTCCTGGCCGGCCCGGCGCTCTCCCGCGATGCGAAGCTCCACCGGGCCGACCGCGTCGGCGGCCCGGAGCGCGAAGCCGTCCATGGCCGAGCGCTCGAAGGGAGGAAGGTCCACGTCCGCGACGGCTGCCTCCCGGAGCACGCGGCCGAGGGCCTGCCGAAGCGGAACGCGCTCGGAGGCGAGCAGCGGCGTGCGCTCCAGGACGGCAGCGAGGGCGGCTTCCACGCCGATCATTCGGTGCGATTCTACGCGTCGTCGCGCATCCGGCGCGTGCTGCGGAGAAGACCCTCGAGCCCGGGGCCGGAGCCGACGGTCCGAAGCGGGCCGGGCGTGAGGACTCCGCGGAGGACCGCAGCTCCGCCGTGCCGAGCGAGGACCGCGCGGAGCGCCGCCCGGTCTGCCAGCCGACAGCCACCCCCCGCAGCCAGCGCACCTCCAGCCTGGGTTTCTTCCCCGCTCGGTCCCGATGTCGTTCGGGTGCGGCGCTGCTACGATGTGTGCTTCCAGACAGGTAGGAGCGCGAGGAGGACGCTGCGTGGTCGACACCGTCAAGTGGGAGGGCGACGCGGTCGTGATGATCGACCAGCGGCTGCTGCCGGGGGAGGAGGTCTACCTCACGTGTCGCGACCACGGCGAGGTCGCCCGGGCCATCAAGGACATGGCGATCCGCGGGGCCCCCGCGATCGGCGTCGCTGCCGCCATGGGGATCGCCCTCGGCGTGCGGCGCCTGCCCGAAGCTGAGCTGGAAGCGGGCTTCGAGCGGGTCGCCGCGGAGCTGAGCGCCACGCGCCCGACGGCGGTCAACCTGTTCTGGGCCGTGGAGCGCATGCGGCGCCGCTTCCGGGAGCTGCTCGGCTCGGGCCCCGAGGCGGTGCGGGAAGGCCTGCTCGAGGAGGCCCGGAGCATCCACGCCGAGGACGTGGCGGCGTGCCGGCGCCTCGGCGACCTCGGCGCGGAGCTGCTCCCTGAGCGGGCGCGGGTGTTGACCCACTGCAACGCCGGGGCACTCGCCACGGCGGGCTACGGCACAGCCCTGGGCGTGATCCGCTCCGCGGCCCGGGACGGGAAGCTCGAGGCGGTCTTCGCCGACGAGACGCGACCCTACCTCCAGGGAGCCCGGCTCACGGCCTGGGAGCTGATGAGCGACGGCATCCCGACGACCCTGATCACGGACTCCATGGCCGGGCACATGATGGCGACCGCGCAGGTCAACGCGGTCGTGGTGGGGGCGGATCGCATCGCGGCCAATGGCGACGTCGCGAACAAGATCGGCACCTACAGCGTGGCGGTCCTGGCCCACGAGAACGGCGTGCCGTTCTACGTCGCGGCCCCGGTCTCGACGATCGACCTCGGTACCGCGACCGGGGCGGATATCCCGATCGAGGAGCGCCCGGAAGAGGAGGTCACCCATCACGCCGGCCGGAGGCTGGCCCCGGCGCGGGTCGCGGTCCGCAACCCGGCCTTCGACGTCACGCCGAACCGCTACGTGACCGCGATCGTGTGCGAACGGGGCGTCGCGCGCCCGCCCTACGCGGAGAGCCTCCGCGGGCTGGCCGGATAGCCCGCGTGCGACTCCTGGCCATCGAGACGTCCTGCGACGAGACCGCGGCGGCTGTGGTCGCCGACGGGCGCGAGATCCTGTCCAACGTGGTCTCGACCCAGACCGCGATCCACGCCCCCCACGGCGGCGTCGTCCCCGAGCTGGCCTCCAGGCATCACCTGGAGTACATCTGCCCCGTGATCGAGGGCGCGCTGCGGGGCGCGGGCCTGGGCTTCCGCGACCTGGACGCCGTCGCCGCCACCTTCGGCCCCGGGCTCGTGGGCTCCCTGCTGGTGGGGGCGCAGGCCGCGAAGGGGATCGCGTTCGCCTGGGGCAAGCCCCTGGTGCCGGTCCACCACATCGCCGGGCACCTCGAGGCGCCGTTCCTGGCCCACCGCGACGTCCCCCTCCCCGGTCTCGCCCTGGTGGTCTCGGGCGGACACACGAGCCTGTTCCGGATGCCCGAGCGCGGCCGCTACGAGCTGCTGGCGAAGACCCGCGACGACGCCGCCGGAGAGGCCTTCGACAAGGTGGCCAAGCTCCTCGGCCTCCCTTACCCGGGAGGTCCCGTGATCGATCGGCTCTCCGAGGGAGCCGACGACCGCGCCGTGGAGTTCGCGGTGGCGCGCATGAGCGACGGCGGAGCGGACTTCTCCTTCAGCGGGGTGAAGACGGCGGTGCTCTACCACGTGCGGCGGAACGCGATCCCCCCCGTGTCGGACCCCGGCGCGGTCCCCGACCAGGTCCGGGACCTGGTCGCCTCGTTCCAGCGCGCGGTGGTGGCCTCCCTGCTCCGCGGCCTGCGCCGGGCCGCGGAACGCCTCCGTCCCCGGAGCCTGCTCCTCACCGGGGGAGTCGCGGCGAACCGCCGGCTTCGGGAAGAGGCCCGGCGTCTGGCCGACTCCCTGGGCCTGCCGCTCTTCGTCCCACCCATCGCCCTCTCGACGGACAACGCCGCCATGATCGGGGCGGCCGGGTTCCTCGCCTGGCAGCGCGGCGAGCGTGCCGGGTGGGGGGCGAACCCCGACCCGGGGCTTCCCCTCGGGGTGACGGCGGGTTGACATGGCGTCTTCGGGTCGAATACCTTTGTGGTCTAGCTGACAAACACGCGAGGAGGTGTCGTTGGACCCTGAGCGTCGAAGAGCCCTTTCGGACTTCTACCGGGAAGAGTTCCTCAGGCACCTCGATTACCTTCGTGTCAACGGCGTCCACAACGAGCAGAACCAGGACGCCGTGCAGCGCGCGTATCGCAAGTTCGAGACCGATCTCGACCAGGTCTGCAGCCGCGCCGATTTCCCCGCCGTCGCCGAAACCCTGCTGCAGAGCTTCGACACCCTCACCCGCCTGAGCAAGCTGGACCCCTCCAAGGGGCATTGACCCGCTGGAGCCGGGCGCGGCTGCGAGCCGCGGCCCGGCGGATCCTGTCCCGCGGCCTGCGCGCCGCCGAGCCTGGGGCGCTCGTTCGCGAGGCGCTACGGGTACGCGGGGGCGTGCTCGAGGTCGCGGGCACCCGCTACCGGCTCGGGCGGGGTCGGGTGCTCCTGGTCGCGGCCGGAAAGGCCGCGGGCCCGATGGCCCGGGGTGCGGAGCGGGCGCTCGGCGGCCACCTGACCGAAGGCATCGCCGTCGGATCGGGCCCGGGACCACCCCTGGCCCGGACGGCGTACCGCCGGGCGGGACATCCGCGACCCGATCTCCGTGGCGTGCGCGCGGCGCTGGAGGTCGAGCGGCGCGCGGCGTCGCTGGGCCCCCAGGACCTGATGCTGGTGCTGCTCTCCGGAGGCGCCTCGGCGCTGCTCCCCGCGCCCGTTGCGGGAGTCCGGCTCGGAGAGAAGGCGGCGACGGCAGACCTGCTGATGCGGGCCGGGGCCACCATCCACGAGCTGAACACCGTGCGGAAGCACCTCTCGCGACTCAAGGGAGGCCAGCTCGCCCGCCTGGCGCAGCCCGCCCGGGTGGCGGGCCTGGCGCTCTCCGACGTGGTCGGGGACGATCTCGCCACGATCGCCTCGGGGCCCACGGCGCCGGACCCGACCCGTTACCTCGACGCGCTGGATGTCCTGCGCCGACGCGGTGTGGCGCGGAGGGTCCCGGCGCCCGTGCGGCGCCACCTGGAACGGGGGGCTCGGGGTCGCACGGCCGAGACTCCGAAGCCGGGTGACGCGATGTTCGACCGGATCGCGACCTCGGTGATCGGCAGCAACCGGCTCTCCCTGGAGGCGGCCGCCCGCGAGGCGCGGCGTCTGGGGCTGCGGCCGCTCATCCTGACGTCGCGGCTGGAGGGGGAAGCCCGGGAGGTGGCCCGGGTGCTCGTCGCACAGCTCAGGGAATGCGCGGAGCGCGGCACCCCGGCGGCGCCTCCGGTTTGCCTGCTGGCCGGCGGCGAGACGACCGTGACGGTTCGGGGAAAGGGGCGGGGCGGGCGCAACCAGGAGCTGGCCGTGGCGGCGGCGGACGCCCTCGCCGGTTTCCCCACCCCGGCGGTGGTGGCTGCGCTCGCCACCGACGGCATCGACGGCCGGAGCGAGGCGGCCGGAGGGATCGTGGACGACCGCAGCGCTTCGCGGTCCCGGCACCCGTTGCGGGACTACCTCGCGGCGAACGACTCCGAGGCGGCGCTGCGAGCCACTGGAGACGCGATCGTCATCGGCGCGACCGGGACGAACGTCGCGGACGTCGCGCTGCTGCTGTGCGGCTCTCGCGCTGGTCGTCTCCGGGGGGCAGCGCGTATAATCCGTTGAACCCAGCGCTGCTCGAGCGGGGGGAGCGCGTTGTCCGATCCTGATCCGGCGAACTCGACTGGCGCCGCCGACGCGCCGCCCCAACCCGAATCGCTCGGTGGCGGTGCGCCGGAAGGCGACGCCCGGGCGCTGGTCCGGCAGGCGCAGGAGCGGCTGAACGAGGTCGCCACCGCCTACAAGGCGCTGCGGGACGAGAACGAGGGGTACCGCGACAGGGTCAGGAGGAACTCCGAACGGCGCTTCGCTCAACGCCACGAGCGGCTGCTGCTCAAGTTCATCGACATCCTCGACAACCTCGACCGCGCCCTCGAAGCCGCCGAGCTCAGCTACGCCGCGGCTCCCATGATCGAAGGCCTGATCCTGGTCCGCACCCAGCTCCTCCAGACGCTCCAGGAGGAGGGCCTCGAGCGCATTCCCGTCCTCGGGCTCCCCTACGATCCCGGGGTGGCCGAAGCGATGGCCACTCACCCCGTGGAGGACCCCGAGCAGCATCACCTGGTGGTCAAGGATCTCCAGAGGGGCTACCGGCTCAACGGCCGGGTCGCCAGGGCGGCGCAGGTCGTCGTCGGCGAGTACGACTTCTCGCAGCAGCCCGCGGAGGTGCACGCACCCCCCGGGCTGGCGGACGACGCCGAGGCTTCGCCGGGCCGGGACGCGGGCAGCTCGCACCGCGACGAAGACGAGGAGGCCGACGGGGCCGCCGAGCTGGCGGCGGCCGCCGAAGCCGCAGCGGCGGCCATCGCGGCCGGCCTCGCCGCCCTGGAGCTGCCGAGCCCGGCCGACGAGGACTCCGAGCCGGGAGACGAGGACCGCCTCGGGGTCGAGAGCGACGACGAGCAGAGCCTCGAGGCCGCCGCCCTGGCTGCGGCGGCCGAGCTGACGGACGAGTCGGGCGAAAGCGAGGATCCCTCCCCGGAGGAGGACGAGGATCGCTCCGACTCCGGGCAGAGCTGACTCAGCGCAGGTCGTCGGAGACGGGGGCGGCCACCCGTTCCCGCCAGTCGGCGAGCAGATCGCCGAGAGTCCGCTCGATGGGGATCTCGGGCTCCCAACCCGTGACCCTGCGCAGCCGTGTCGAGTCGCCGATCAGCGCCGACACGTCCGTGGGTCTCAGCCGATCCGCGTCGACCACCACCTCCACCTCGACGCCCCCGAGCGCGCACAGCGTCTCCAGCAGCTCGCGCAGGCGGACCCCCTTCCCGCTGCAGACGTTGAACACCGAGCCGGCTTCGGCCTTGTCCAGCAGCGCCCAGTAGGCCCGGACCACGTCCCGGACGTCGGTGAAGTCCCGCACGACCTCCAGGTTGCCCACCCGCACCACGGGCCGGGCTCGGCCCGCGGCGATCTCGGCGACCTGCCGGGCGAAGGAGCTCTCCGCGAAGGCGGCGCCGCGCCCGGGTCCCGTGTGGGGGAAGGTGCGCGTGCGGACGATACCCAGGTGGTGGCCGAGGGCGTACTGCAGCGCGAGGTAGCCCTGGGCAGCCTTGGAGGCCGCGTAGGGAGAGTGGGGGCGCAGGGGTGCGTCCTCGCGGATCGGCAGCGCCTCGGGATCCACCCGTCCGTACTCGTCGGAGCTCCCCACGACCAGGATCCGGGGCGAGAGCGAGAGGCGACGGACGGCCTCGAGCAGGTTCAGCAGGCCCATCACGTTCGCCCGCCACGTGCCCGCCGGATCGCGCCACGACTGCTGGACGCTCGACTGCGCCGCGAGGTGGACGATCCGATCGGGTCGCGCTGCGGCCACGGCCGCCTCGGCCGCGGCGGCATCCTCCAGGTCCGCCTCGATGGCGCTGACGTCCTCCCAGGAGCCGAGCAACGGCGTCGAGCCCGGCTTCAGCACGCCGTGGATTCGCGCTCGGGGCTCGCGCCTGCGCAGGAAGTCCACGAGGTGGGAGCCGACGAAGCCGCCGGCCCCGGTGATCAGGACCTGCACCCACCCCCTCCCGTCAACGGCGACGGACCCCCTCGCCCTCTTCCCCGAAGCCGAAGCTCCCGATGTTGGCGAGCTCCAGGGCGAAGCGGAACTGGCGCTCGCTGCGGGCGTTGTAGTTGAAGCCGATCATCTGGACCATCAGCGCGCAGCACTGGACCCCGAGTCGCAAGCGGCCGCTGTAGCGGATCAGCCTCTCGTTCACGAAGTCGTAGTCCGCGGCTCCGCCGAGGTCGACGTGGCCGGGCCAGAGCTCGTAGGACAGGGACGTGCGCACGGTGTCGCTGAAGGGGACGAGCAGCTCCCGCTCGCGGTCCGGCCTCAGCCTCCGCGACCAGCCCAGAGAAAGCGAGCCCCGCTCCCCCCGGGCCGTCAGGGACGCTCCCAGGGCCCGCACCTGACGGTAGTTGACGTCGTACTCGGCGTCGAAGGTGGCACGCCCGCCGGGAAAGGGCTCGAGCCGGAAGCGCGACTGGATGGGAGAGTAGTGGCTCGGCTCCTGTCCGGGCCCGAAGAACGACGTCGAGTAGTTGGGGTCGAACTCGTTCTGGCCCTCTCCGATGTCGGTGAAGTAGGTCTGTGAGACGCGCCAGGAGGCGAGCTCGTAGGTGGTCTGCCTCCCGCCCCGCCCCTCACGCTTCGCCAGGAGCTTCTGGACCAGGGAGTAGCGGACCTGGTTCGTCCCCAGGATCGTGTAGTCCGCGCCCCCGAAGCGGGGAATCGACTCGTAGACGTCCACGTCCACGGGCGTCCGGTAGGTCCAGACCAGCTCGGGGCCGATCTCGTGCTTCAGGCGCGGAGAGATGAAGCCTCCCAGGCTGAAGATCTTCGCGAACGTCGGGCCGCGCATCTCGACGTTCGACTCGAGCTGCCTGTGCTCGATCGGAGGGCCGCCCATCTCCCCCCCGTCGACGCTCGCTCCCCAGCGGGTATAGCGCACGCCGACGCTCGGCTCGAGCTGCAGGAACGACGTGGCCCAGGGCCGCGCCAGGCTCGGGGCGACGTCGAAGCGCTCGTAGGGAGTGCGCTCCTCCTCGTCGCCCTGGGCCAGCCGCTCCGCCCGGGCTTCGTAGCCGAGGACGATCCCGGTCCTCCCGATGCGCTGCGGCGAGCGCGATATGCGGAGGGAAGGCAGATGCTGGCGGACCTGGGAATCGGTGTCTCCGAAGAAGGTCTCGCTGTGGTCGGCCACGAGCTGGACCGAGTGCCCCGCGATCCGCCCCTGGACGTTGAGGCTCGCGCGCTGGTTGCGCGAGGAAGCCAGGTCGAGGCTGTCCCGCACCGTCTGCAGGAACGTCGTGCTGCTGAACAGGCGGGCGTTGAGCGTGGCCCGGAACCGCCCCGGGAGCCCCTGGACGGCGCGCCAGTTTAGGTCGTGGTCCCAGGTGTCACCGTCGCGTCGGAAGAGCGTCGTCTCGAGGGAGCCGTTCGAGGTCCCGTGGCCCGCGTAGCGGATCTCGTGGCCGTAGCCGGTTCCGAAGTCGGAGTAGTGGTCGACGGAGAACGTCTGGTCCGCGCTCCGCCCCATGGCCCAGAAGAACGCGCCGCCCAGGTTCGCTCCCCGGTACGAGGAGTACCCGAAGCTCGGAAAGAGAAACCCGGTGGATCGCTCGTCCTCGCTGATCGGGTAATAGAAGAGGGGCAGGTACAGGGCGGGGACGGACTTGATCCTGAACACGACGTTCTTCGCGAGGATCCGGCTGTCCCGTTTGATCGTGGCGCTCGACGCGCTGAATCCCCAGCGGGGGTTGGGCTGCGCGCACGACGTGAAACGGCCGCCTTCGATCCGGTAGGTGACGTCGTCCAGGCGCTGGATCCGCCGGGCCTCCACGAAGACCTCGGGCTCCAGGTAGCCGTAGGCGTTGTCGAGAGTGGCCGTACCCCGCTCGACGTCCATCTCCAGGCGATCCCCGGACAGGCGCTCGTCGCCGCTCTGGAAAACGACGTTCCCCTCGGCGACGATGCGGCTGCTGCTGCGGCCCGCGGCGTCCTTCTCCACGAAGCGGTGGAACTCGTCCGCCTGGATGTGGACCTCCCCTATCTGGAAGTCGACGAAACCCAGCGCCCAGTAATGGGCGGGATCCCCCCCCTGCTCCTCGGCGCGCAGGCAGCCGGCCTCGCAGCGCGGGTCAGCCGTCGAGCCGGCCGGCTCCTCCCGGCGTCGCTGGGTCCGGGAGGTGCCCGGCTCGCCGAAGCTCCGGGCGGGGCCGACGGCCCTGGACCGCTTCTCCTTCTCCGCGGCCAGCTCGTCGTCGGTCTGGGACCGGGCCGGCGCGACGGGGAGCGCGCACAGCGCGAGCATCAGCGTGACGTGCGCGACGCGGGGCACCATTCCGCCTCGACGTTATCACGAGGCCCCGGAAGGGCCGTGAACCAGATCTAGAGCGCGGACATTCCCATGACGTGAAAGCCGCCGTCCACGTGGATGACCTCCCCGGTGACGCCCCGAGAGAGCGGCGAGACCAGGAACAGGGCGGCGTCCCCCACCTCGTCCTGCTCGGTGTTGCGCCTCAGGGGAGCGTGGGTGCGGTGGTACTCGAGCATCCTGGAGATCCCGTGAACCCCCGACGCGGCCAGGGTCTTGATCGGTCCCGCGGAGATCGCGTTGACCCGGATCCCCCGCGGGCCGAGGTCGCTGGCCAGGTAGCGAACGGACATCTCGAGGGCGGCCTTGGCGACACCCATCACGTTGTAGTGGGGGACCACCCGCTCGCCTCCGAGGTAGCTCAGGGTGACGATGCTCCCTCCTTCGGTCATCAGCGGGGCCGTCCGGCTCGCGAGCGCGGTGAGGGAGTACGCGGAGATGTCGCAGGCGACGCGGAACCCCTCCCGGGACGTCGCCACGAACTCCCCGTCCAGCTCCTCCCTGAGGGCGTAGGCCACGGCGTGGACGACGAAGTCCAGTCCCCCGAAGCTCTCCCGGACCGAGGCGGCGAGGGCGTCCAGCTCGCCGTCCTGCGTGACGTCGCAGGGCAGGATCAGCGGATCCCGCAGCTCGCCGGCGAGCTGCCTCACGTTCCTCTCGAGCCGCTCTCCCTGAAACGTGAGAGCGAGCCGGGCGCCCTCCCGGGCTGCGGAGCGGGCGATGCCCCACGCGATCGACCGCTTGTTGGCGACGCCCAGGATCAGGCCTCGCTTGCCTTCGAGCAGCACGCTCACCTCCCCACGGGCGTCAGGTAGCCCCTGAGCCCGTCCTCCAGGCGCCGGAACGCGATCCCGAGATCGTCGGCAGCCGGCCTGGGATCCATGTCGACCTGCTGCGTGACGAAGTCGATCGCACCCGGAGAGAGCAAGGGCTCGGGCATCAGCTGCATCGGTACGACCAGCACCTTCATCAGCGGTACGGGGTGATGCAGTAGCGGCCGCCGCACCCCGAGCACCCTCTGGATCGTGCGGACGATCTCGTCCATGGTCAGGCGTTCCGGACCGCCCAGGTCCAGGACCTTCGCGGTGGCGTCCTCCCGCAGCGCCAGCTGCACCACGGCCTGGGCGACGTCCTCCACGTGAATCGGGTAGACCGCAGTCCTGCCGTCACCGATCACCGGGACCACCGGCAGGTAGCGGCAGAAGAAGACGAAGCGGTTCATGCTCCTGTCCCGGGGCCCGTAGATCCACGAGGGGCGCGCGAGGCCGTACTCCAGCCCCGATCCGCGGATCGCGGCCTCGGCGCGGTCCTTGGCCCGGAACCAGGGCTCCGGGCGATCCTGGCCCGCGCCGGCGCCGGAGAGGTAGACGAAGCGGCGCACGCCCAGGGCCTTCGCCACCCGGGCCGCGGTCTCGGTTCCCGCGCCGTCTACCTGGAGGTAGGTCCGCCCCCGCTTCGGATCCTCCACGGGGTGGTTCGGAAACTGGATGGCGTGGACGACGACCTCGGCCCCGGTGAAGGCCCGACCCAGGCTGACCGGGTCCCCGGCGAAAGCCTGGACGACGCGGACGCGCCCTCCCCACTCGGGATAGGGCCGGGGATCCCTGCTCGTCACCGTGACGTCGTGCCCGGCCGAGATCAGGAGCTGGACCACCTCGCGACCGATCAGCCCGGTTCCCCCCGTGACGACGATCCTCATGCGACCTCCGCGGTTGGATGCCCGGCAGCTTATACCGAGTTCGGCCCCCCGACCGCCCACCCGAGCGGGTCACGCCAGCGTCACACGGAGTGCTCTAGAATCCCGGACGTGCGACGCGTCCTGGTGGTCGAGGACGACCCGGACATCGTCGAGCTTCTGGTCCACTACCTCTCCCGGGACGGCTGGGAAGTGGAGGCGATCGACAACGGCCGGGCGGCCCAGGAGCGCGTCCGCCGGCGCCGATTCGACCTCGTCATCCTCGACCTGCAGCTCCCCGAGCGCGACGGGCTCTCGGTCTGCGCCGAGATCCGGCGCGAGCCGCAGACCCGGGGCATCCCGGTCGTCATGCTCACGGCCCGCGGCGACGAGGCCGACCGGATCGTGGGGCTCGAGATGGGGGCGGACGACTACGTCGTCAAGCCCTTCAGCCCCAAGGAGCTGGTGGCCCGCGTGCGGGCCCTGTTCCGGCGCCTGGATCGCGACGCGGACCCGCCCCTCACCCTGGGCTCGTTGGAGGTGGACCCGGCGCGCCACACGGTCCGCTGGAACGGGAGCCCGGTCCGCCTGACCGCAAAGGAGTTCGCCCTGCTGGTCGCGCTGCTCGAGGCCAGGGGCAGGGTCCTCTCTCGGCAGGCGCTCCTAGAGAAGGTCTGGGGCCTGAGCTACGCAGAGCGCACCCGGACGGTGGACGTGCACGTGCGCCGGCTGCGTGAGAAGCTGCCGGGGCTCGCCCCCTCGATCCTGACCGTGAAGTCCCTCGGCTATCGGCTCAGCTCCGAGGAGGAGCCGTGAGGCTTCCGCGGACCACACTCAGGGCGCGCATCGCCCTGACCGCCATCGCGGCTTCGGGGTCTGCCCTGATCGCGGTGCCGCTGCTGGTCGGCCCGCAGCTGCGCCGCAACTACGTCGAGCAGTCCCAGCAGGCTCTCCTGGCCGAGGCGCGACTCATGGCTCAGGTCGTCCTCGAGCCGATGCTGAGAGGGGCCACGATCTCCGAGCTCGACACCCTGGTGGACGACGCGTCCCGCGAGATCCGCGCCAGGGCCACGGTCGTGGCACCCGACGGCCAGGTGCTGGCGGACTCCGCCGTGTCCGGCTACGACGCCCTGCTCGCCCTCGACAACCACTCGACGCGGCCGGAGATCGTCCAGGCGCTCCGGGACGGGGCCGGGCGAACCGTGCGGATGAGCCGGACCGTGAATCGCGAGCTCGTCTACGCGGCGGTCCCGATCCGGAGCGGCGGCCGGATGCTCGGCGTCTCCCGGGTGGCGCTCCCGATGGACGGCGTGGAATCGCAGGTGGCCAAGCTGCGGGGCGCCATCGCGCTTTCCCTGGGCCTGGCCTTCGCGATCGCAGCGCTGCTCTCGGCGCCGCTCTCGTCTTCGGTGATCGGGCCGCTGCGGGACGTGATGGAGGTCGCCCGCCGCTTCGCCCAGGGGGAGCTCGGCGCCCGGATCGACGTCCGCCGCGACGACGAGCTCGGCGAGCTGGGGCGGATCATCAACGACACCGCCGCCGAGCTGCAGGCGCGCCTGGCCGAGAGCCAACGGGACCGCGCCCGGACCGACGCGATGCTCTCGGCGATGGACGAGGGCGTGCTCGCGGTGGACCACGGCGGCCTCGTGCTGGTGGCGAACGAGGCACTGCAGCGCTGGTTCGACCTCGAGTCCCCGACGGGCCGCCCCTATCGCGAGACCTTCCACCTGCGCCAGGTCGAGGAGGTGATCGAGAGCGTGCTCCAGCAGGGGACCAGGGCCACCCGGGAGCTGGAGCTCACCTCGCCGGGCAGGATCCTGGCCCTGACCGGGGTGCCCTTCCCGGACACCGAGGGCAAGCCCAAGGGAGCCGTGCTCACGTTCCACGACATCAGCGCCCGCCGGCAGGGCGACAAGGTGCGCCGCGACTTCGTCGCGAACGCCTCCCACGAGCTGCGCACCCCGCTCACGTCGATCCGGGGCTTCGTCGAGGCCCTCGAGGACGGCGCGGTCCACGATCCGCAGACGGCGGTCCGCTTCCTCGGCAAGATCCGCACCCACGCCGACCGGATGGCGGTGCTGGTGGAGGACCTGCTGGAGCTGTCGCGCCTGGAGTCGGGGGATCGCTCCCCCGACTGGGAGGAGGTCTCGCCGAACCAGCTCGTGGAGGAGGTCCTCACCTCCTTCTCGGGGCGGGCTGCCCGCAAGAGCCTGACGCTGCGCCGCGGCGGACCCGGAGCCCCCGTGGTGGTGACCGACGCGGAGCGGCTGATGCGGATCCTGGAGAACCTCGTCGACAACGCGGTCAAGTACACTCCTGCGGGCGGGCACGTGGAGATCTACGCGGGCTGTGCCGACGTGGACGCCGAGACCGCGCTGATCGAGGTCCGCGACGACGGTCCGGGGATCAGCCCCGAGCACCTGTCGCGACTCTTCGAGCGCTTCTACCGGGTGGACAAGGCCCGCAGCCGCGACCTGGGCGGAACCGGCCTCGGGCTCTCCATCGTCCGCCACCTCGCCGAGGGGATGAGCGCCTCGGTGAAGGTCTCCAGCGAGGTCGGCAAGGGCTCGCGCTTCACCGTCACGCTGCCGCGGGAGCCCGACCCGGAGAGCGAGGCCGGCCCCCAGCGACGGCGCGCGGAGGACGCCTGAGCGAGTCCGATCGATCCCCGATCCCCGGCGCGCCTTAGAATCCGGCGGTGCGCCAGCCCCTGCTCGCCGCGGCGACGGCCGTCTGCCTCGCCGCCTGCGGACCACCTCCCCAGAAGGCCCGAAGCCTGCTCCTGATCGTGATCGACACGCTGCGGCGCGACCACCTGCCCATCTACGGGTACTCCAGGAACACGGCTCCCGAGCTCGCACGCCTCGCCGCGGAAGGAGCCGTCTTCGACGGCCTGTCCACGTCGTCCTGGACGAAGCCCTCCGTCGCGTCGATCCTGACCGGGCTCCACCCGCTGCGCCACCAGGCCGTGCTTGCGGACGCCCTGCCCGAGTCCGCCCTGACCCTGGCCGAGGCGCTCGACGCGCAGGGCTTCCACACCCTGGCCATCACCTCCAACGCTCACATCAGCCCCAGCTTCGGGTTCGGACAGGGTTTCGACGAGTTCGACTCGCTCATGAAGGAGTTCGACTCGGGGGCCCTGCCGCGCCCCCGGGATCTCAGCCGGGCGCTCCTGGATCGGATCGAGGCGATCCGCCACCCCTTCTTCCTCTATCTCCACTACCTCGACCCTCACGCCCCGTACGAGCCCGACACGACCTGGGACGGCCGGCCGCTCCCGGACCGGCTGCGGTCGCGGTCGCCGCTCAAGGGCGTGGACATGCAGCACCGGCGCTTCCTCGAGCGCGACCCGGGCTTTCTCCAGGACGCCGTCGACCTCTACGACGGCGAGATCCGCGGCGTGGACGCCGACATCGGCTTCGTGCTGGGCGAGTTGCGGGCCCGCGGCCTCCTCGACGGCACCCTCACGGTGGTCACTGCGGATCACGGTGAGGAGTTCGAGGAGCACGGGCGCATGGGCCACGGCAAAGCCCTGTACGGAGAAGGCGTCCGGGTGCCGCTGCTGTTCCACGGCCCGGGAGTCACCCCGGGGCTGCGGGGCGGCCGCGCCAGCGTCATGGACATCCTACCGACCTCGCTGGAGCTGCTCGGGTTGGCCGGAGAGGGCACCGACGGCGTGAGCCACGCCGCTGCGCTCCGGGACGGGAGGCCCCCCTCGGACGCGCAGCGCGAGTTCCTGCTGTTTCTCGACCTGCGGGAGGTGGGGCGCATGGGCAGCCTGGCCCTCGAGCAGGGCGACGACAAGCTGGTGCTGTCGCGGTTCCCCCATGCCAAGCAGCTCTTCGACGTGAGCGCCGACCCCGGGGAGCTCCGCGACCGGTTCGACGACCCCACGCGGGCCGGGACCCGGGGTCGTCTCGCCGCGTCCCTCGCCCGCCGCTACGACGAGCTGATCGCCGGGGCTCTGCCCCGGGCCGAGGTGGCGGTGGACGACTCCGTGGCCCGCGCCCTGGAAGCGCTGGGCTACGTCGCACACGTCGGGGACGCCCCCGCATTCGACCGGCCGCTCCCGGAGTCGGTCCGCCCCACGGACCCGGACCCGAGGGGCCTGCTGGGCTGGGAGCCGACGGCGCCCGAGGCGGCCTGTCTCGAGACTGCGGCCCCCGAGGCCGTCGGGAGGCTGCTCGCCGGCTGGATGGGGGTCGAGCACGGGGGGCGCTGGACGGAGCCCCTGGCCACCGTCGCCCTGGCGCGGCCGGCGGGCGGGACCGCCGCCCTCGAGCTCCGCGGGATCAACCCGCAGCGCGACCCGCAGCGGGTTCGCGTCACCGTCGGGACCTCGGTTCGGGATCTGGAGCTGCCTCCCGGCCGCTTCGCGGCCCGCGCCGAGATCGGCGGTCCCGGGGCCGGCGAGAACCCGCTGAAGGTGCGCGTCGAGCGCCTCCCCCCGCTGATCCCCGGGCGGGTGACGCCGGACGGGCGGGAAGGGCTCGGTGTGTTCCTCACCGGCTTGTGCCTGGTCGGCTGAGACCGCGACAGCCCGTCGCTCCCGCGGCCGTCCGGCTCAGCGGCCCGCGTGGCGATAGATGACCGAGAACACGAGCTGCTGCGCCTTGACGCGGATCCGGCTGCCGCTCATGTCGACGTCGAGGTAGCTGCCCCGCTCGTAGACGTAGGCGGCATCGAGGAGCAGCGGCCCGATGATCACGCCCAGACCGGCGGTGAAGCCCTCGAATCGGGGTGGCGTGCCGTCCTCGGCGATGAAGTACTGCCGGTCGTTGAAGTAGCCGGCGCGGATCGGGAACGCAAGGTCGCCGCCGGCGTGGGCGACGAGCTCGACGCCCACCCGGATCTGCTCGGCGTCCGTCTGGTCCGGCTGGTTCAGGATCGGGTAGGGGAGCTCCGGGTAGTAGTGATTGGGCGCGTTCTCCAGCGGGGATCCGCTGAAGGGGAGCGTGAAGTAGTTCCGGATCCGCCCCTCCGACCAGAACGTGCGGGTGTAGTCCGCCGACAGCGTCCAGGGGCTGCTCGGACGCCAGGACGCGCCGAACCCGACCGCCCCGGGGAAGTCGATCTCGATCCGCGGGTAGGTGGCGATCGCGCTGTCGAAGCGGTTCTGGGGCGGACCGTCGGGGTCGGCCACGTTGGCGCGCTCGAGTACCTGGCGCACGTTCGCCGTGAACGGTGTCTTCGCCACCAGGCCGAGGTTGAGGTTCTCGACGGGGCTGTAGAGGAGGCCCAGGTTCGCGTTCCAGCCCGAGAACTCGAAGTCCGTGCGCAGCAGCGCGCGCTGCGGCCGCCCGCGCTCGAAGGTCTGGAAGAAGCCGTTGGACCAGCGGTTCAGGGTCAGGCCCACCCGCCACTTCCGCGACACCCGGAGCCCGGTTCCGAAGGCCAGGACGTCGAAGCCCCCCTGCTGGTCGATCCGGATCGGAGTCCGGTTGCGGACGATGTCCCGGCCATCGTTGAAGGAGATCACGCGCTGGAAGCTGAACTGCACGGCACCCGCCACCGCGCCCAGGTCCAGCGGATGGGTGAGGGCCACGAAGTCGACGGTATGGCCGCGCCGCAGGTCGGTCCCGTCGTCCTGGCGGTCGGGCCCGGGGGCCCGGGTGGTCACGTCGAACCAGTCCCCCTTGCCGACCAGAGACAGCTCCGGGAAGCGCAGGTAGCTGAGCCCGGCGGGGTTCCAGGACGCCGCGGTGGCGTCGTCGGCGCGGGCCAGGAACGCCCCGGCCATGCCGAGCGCCCGGGCCCCCGAGCCCACCACGATGTTCGAGCGCCCCTGGAAGTCCAGCTCGTCGCGGCTGGGCCCGTCCTGGGCGGCGCTCGGGACGGCCAGCAGCGCGCCGAGGACGGCCCAGCGCAGCGGCCCGCGCCGGGGCGGAGCCACGTTGTCCAGCCTGCGCGGACTCAGGGTCGCCGCCGGGTTTCGAGCCGTTCCATCCCGCATCGCTCTTCCGCCGGGCGGGAACGACTCCCACCCGGGAGCGCTCCCCCGCGACCGCGTATCAGGCCTCCCCGACCTTCACCACGGGCACCCAGGAACGCTCGCGGAGAGGGCGGCTGCGCCCCGGCGTGGGTTCCAGCACGACCGGTGACGGGCGAGGCGGGAAAGTCTACCACGCGGCCTCGGAACGACCCGGGCGGCCGTGGTAACCTCCGGCCTCCCGAAGCCCATGATCGTCCGCGAGGTGCTCCCCAACGGCCTGACTCTGGTGACGGAGTCGATGCCCCACGTGCGCAGCGCGGCGGTGGGGGTCTGGCTGCGGCGCGGGAGTCGCCACGAAACCCCGGCCCGGACGGGGATCAGCCACTTCATCGAGCACATGGTCTTCAAGGGGACCCGCCACCGCAGCGCGGCCGCGATCGCCGCCGAGGTCGACGCCATCGGCGGCTTCATGGACGCCTACACCGCCAAGGAGCACGCCGCGTTCCACCTGAAGGTGCTCGACGAGCATCTGCCCCGGGCGCTGGACATCGTGGTGGACATCATCCGCAACCCGCTCTTCGACCCCGTGGAGATCGCGAAGGAGAAGCGCGTGATCCTCGAAGAGATCAGCATGGTCGAGGACACGCCCGACGATCTCGTGATGGAGCTGTTCACGGGGGCGTTCTGGCCGAGCCACCCCCTGGGGCGGCCGATCCTGGGCACCCGAAAGAGCGTCCGGAGCTTCACACGCGGCCAGCTCGCAGGGTTCTTCCGCGACGTCTACCACCCGGGCAACCTGGTCGTGGCGGCCGCCGGGCGGCTCGCCCACGAGACCACCCGCTCCCTCGTGGAACGCGGCCTGGGCGACCTGAGCCCCGGACGGCCTCCCCGGCGGCCCGAGCGACCGCCCCGCCCCGCGGGCAGGGTCGTGACCCGCTCCAAGCGGGAGCTGGAGCAGGTTCACATCTGCCTCGGCGTGCCGGCCTATGCCCAGGGTCACGACGACCGCTACGGAGCCCACACCCTGAACGTGATCCTCGGAGGGAGCATGTCCTCGCGCCTGTTCCAGAACGTCCGCGAGCAGCGCGGCCTGGTCTACGCGATCTCCTCCGGGATCTCCGCCTACTCGGACGCCGGCTCGCTGTGCGTCTACGCGGGGACGAGCCGCAGGGCCGTGGACGAGGTGCTGCAGCTGACGCTCGACGAGCTACAGCGGCTCCAGGACGAGCCGGTCCCCGAGGAGGAGCTGAGGCGCGCCAAGGACCACCTCAAGGGAAGCCTGATGCTCTCCCTCGAGAGCACCGGGAGCCGGATGAGTCACCTGGCCCGCCAGGAGCTGGCCCACGGGCGCCAGCTCGACCTCGACGAGGTGCTGGAGCGGATCGAGCGCGTGGAGGCGGAGGACCTGACCCGGATCGCCCGGGAGCTCTTCGCCGGACCGATGACGGTCAGCGTGCTCGGAAACCTGGACGGCTACCGCCCCCGGCTGACCCGGCGCGGCGCCCGGGCGTGACGCGCCGGACCCGGCCCGACCGGTTCCGGACCTACAATCGGCGCGCCGCGACCCTGACTCATCGTCCCGCGACCGCGACCGGTACCCCTGCCCCATGCCACGAGCGCCCGCTCAGCCCGAGCTGACCGCCCTCCGGTTCCGAGTGCTGGGTTCCGGGAGCGGCGGAAACGCGACCCTGGTGGAGGCGGGAGGGACCCGGGTGCTCCTCGACGCGGGCCTCGGCCCCCGGACCCTGGCCGAGCGCCTGGAGAGCGTCGGCGTGGACCCGACCTCCCTCGCCGCCGTCGTGCTCTCCCACGAGCACGGCGACCACGCCCGCGGAGCGGCGGCGTTCTCGCGGCGCTTCGAGGTGCCCGTGGCCTGCACCGCCGGAACCCGGCGGGCGGCCGGTCTGGACGAGGTGGCGACGACCCGGCTGCTGCGCCCGGGGGCACCCTTCGACCTCGGCGCCCTCAGCATCTCGAGCGTGGCGCTGCCCCACGACGCGGCCGAGCCCGTGGGCTTCGTCGTCTCGACCGGGAGCGCTCGGCTCGGTCACGCCACGGACCTGGGGCACGTCTCCCGGGGCGTGGTGGCCGCGTTCCGCCACTGCGACGCCCTGCTGCTCGAGTCGAACTACGACCCGGCGATGCTGCGGGGTGGACCCTACCCGTGGTCGCTGAAGGAGAGGATCCTCAGCCCGGTGGGACACGTCTCGAACGCCGACGTGGCGCGCTACCTCGCCACCGGGCTGGGGCCCGACTGCCGCACGGTCGTGCTCGCGCACCTCTCGCAGACGAACAACCACCCGGAGCTGGCCCGGGGAACCGCCGAGGAGTCGCTGCGGAGGTCGCGGCGAAGCGGCGTGCGGGTGGAGCTGTCGGGGCCGGAGGGGACAGGCTGGATCGACGTGACGCCGGTCCGGACCCGACGTCCGCCGGAGCACACGGCGCAGCTGAGACTCTTCTGATGGCGGGGCGCCGGGGGTGATCCGCCGCTACTCGAGGCCCGAGATGGCCGCCCTGTGGTCGGACGAGAGCCGCTTCGGGGCGTGGCTGAAGGTCGAGCTGGCGGCCACGGAGGTCCTCGCCGAGCGCGGGGAGGTGCCCGCTTCGGCGCTGGACGCGATCCGGGAGCGGGGGCGCGTCGACGTGGCGCGGATCGAGGAGATCGAGCGCGAGGTCCAGCACGACGTGATCGCCTTCGTCAGCGCGGTTGCCGAGAGCGTCGGGCCCGAGGGCCGCTGGCTCCACTACGGCCTCACCTCCTCGGACGTGGTGGACACGGCGCTGGCGATGCTGATGCGCGACGCCTGCG
>Ga0299906_10000279_pt1 | contig 49897 bp, 48 predicted proteins | sample RVTome_14_FD_200259 | JGI IMG/M metagenome (GOLD analysis project Ga0299906, IMG submission 200259) | Soil microbial communities from uranium-contaminated site in the Upper Colorado River Basin, Wyoming, United States - RVT145D125 (version 2) ... | reverse complement strand
AGATATAGAGGCGGTCGCCGGTGCGAAGGGTGGTTTCTCCTTCCTCGAAAGGGATCACGCCACCCATGCCGATGACCGTTCCTCCCCCCTGCAGGATTTCCCGGGAGCCGTCGGAGCGCACCACGAGCGGCGGCGGATGTCCGGCATTGCTGTAACGGACGCGGCCGGTCGCCGGGTTGAGCAGAAGATAACAGATGGTAAAGAACATCTCGAAGCGTTCGAATGGGTACTCCGCGTCGAGCTTGCGCAACACTTCGGCCGGCGTCAATATCCGGTAATAGGGCGGTGCGTCGAGACGCTCCTTGAGAACCTGTCCCAGGTGATGGGAGAGACTCTGGTAGACGGAGACCGTCACCATCGCCGAAGAGATGCCATGCCCGCTCACGTCGAGGACGTACGTCATGACCGTCTCCTCGTCGAGTTGCAGGACGTTGAAGAGGTCGCCGCCGATCTTCCTGCAGGGGATGAAACGCCAGGCGAACTCGAGGTTGCCGACGCGTGGAAAGCGCGAAGGGACCAGGCTTTTTTGTATGTGCGCCGCCGAATGCAGGTATTTCTCCAGCTGCATCTGCTTCTCCAGCAGCAGATGCTGGGCCAGCTTGAATTCGTAGGTCAGGCGGTGCATGGTGAACTGGTTGGCGACCTTGAGCAGGATTTCGTCGCTGTTTTCCGGGTCCTGGAAGGTCCCGGCCGCCCAGGGAGCCAGCTCCTGCATCTTCTCCGCCGGCTGGCCGTGGGAAGAGAAGAGGAAGCAGGGGATGCCGGCCGTCTTGCAGATCTGGCCGAAGGCGTTCCAGGATCCCGGACCCTCCAGGGCGGCCAGTTCGACCTCGAGCAGCAACAGGGCGGGAAACTTGCGCAGCAGCCTGGTGGCCAGCTCCAGGTTGTCGGTCTCGAGGAGCTGGTAGCCTTCCGCAATGAGAATGGCGCAGAGCCGCCGCCGCGCTTCAGCATCCTTTTGCGCGATCAGGATTTTTTCGGACATTCAGACAACTCCTTGGCAAAGGGGGGACGGCCTCCCGGACTGTCGGCAGGGACCACCATCTGTCAAATCATTTAAGCAAGTAATAGGCCGGAAACAACCCCGGTCAGAAAGAATTGTGGGCACCTTCACTTTGGTGCCCTGTTCGCCCCTCCCCGGTCCTTGATTCTTAGAATCCCCAACTGGAAAGCGGCACAGATGAGCAGCAGCAGGCCGAATACGGTGACGATGGAGGCCCCGGTCGGCAGGTCGCCGCGGACAGAGAGGAGGAGGCCGACGACGCTGCCGAGAAACCCCAGAATCCATCCCGCCGCCAGCCGGGCGGCGACGGTGCGGAAGAAGAGGACGGCGCAGGCGGCCGGAACCACCAGGTAGGTGAAGACCAACAGGACCCCGGCGATGCGGACCGAGCTGGTCACCACCAAGCCGAAGGTGGCATAGAAGATCAGATCCCACCACCAGATGCGCCAGCCCCGGCGGCGGGCTTCGGCGATGTCGGACGAGATGAGGAAGAACCGATCCCGCAGCAGGTAGTGAACCAGCCCGACCGCCGCATAGATGAGCAGAGTCTTCCCCACCAGCGGCCAGTCGACGAAGAGGATGTTCCCCAGCAGCATCGCCTTGATCTCCTCCGCCCCGTGCGGAGAGCGGTCAAGCAGCAGGATGGCCGCCGCCGAGGCGACGGCGTAGGTAATGCCGATGATCGCCTCCTGGGGAATGCGCTCGTCCCGAAAGCGGCCGACGGCGAAGACGGCGGCTCCCAGCAGGGCGAAAACGAGGGAGAGAAAGTAGGCGGGGCCGCTGTCGAGCTCGAAGCCGGCCAGCAGGGCAACGGCCCCGCCAAAGGCGGCGACCTGGGCCAGCGCCAGATCGACGAAGATGACGCCGCGGGAGACCACGTGCAGCCCTAGATAGCAGTGAATCCCCGCCAGCACCAGACAGGCCGCGAACGGTGCGGCCAGCAGATGAAGGATGTCCATAGGCACGTTCCTGTTAGAAAAAAACCTGAATTCGTGAGGCGTGAGGTGTAAGGAGTGAGAAGCAAAAAGACTTTACCCCTCACGCCTCACCCCTCACTCCTTACGCTTCACGACTCACTCCTGCCAGACCCTCGGCCAGGCGGCGGACCACCTCGTCAATGGCGGCGAGGTAATCGTAGCCCTTCGCGCCGCCGGACACGGAGGTGGCCGCCTGCACCACCCGCACGCCGGTCTTCTCCGCCACCAGGTCGGCCGGCTTGCGCGAGAGCCAGGGTTCCATCAGGAGGACCAGGGCCTTCTGCGCCTGGGCCGTGCGGATTACCTCCAGCAGGTACCCGGGGCCGGGGGGGATGCCCGGTTTGGGCTCCATCTGTCCGACGATAACGAGGCCGAAGCGCTCGGCGAAGTAGGGCCAGCTCCGGTGATAGGTGAGGATGCGGGCGCCGAAGAAGGGATGAAGCCGGCCCAGCCACCCGCCGAGCGCCTCCATGTCGCCCTGCTGCCGCAGAAACTCGGTCAGCCGGCCCTGCTGGTGGAGCAGAGCCAGCTTCTCGACCTCGAATTTTCCCGCCAGCCCGGGGCCGACCATGGCCTCGGCCAGCCGCTTCCGAAATGCCTCGTAGCGCTGGGAAAAGAGCCCCGCGGCCTCCGGCCGTAGCTCGGCCAAGCGGTCGCGGATCAGGGCCGCCACCTTCAGGCCGCCTAGCGGGTCGGCCAGATAATGGGGGTTCCCCTGTGGGTGAATGTCTCCCATGGAGCGGTCGACAGGGCCGGCCGGAACCTCAAGGGGAGTGATGACGACGGAGGCATCGAGAAAGCCGCTGCCTCCCGGCTGCACCCGAGCGTTGCGCGAGCTGCGCAGCAGCAGCGGTGCCCATCCGGCCTCCAGGTCCATGCCGACCTGGACGAAGAGGTCCGCCTGGCTGAGGGCCTTGATGAAGCTCGGCTTGGCGTCGAGGAAATGGGGGTCCTCCGTCCCCTTGGCGAAGACGGTAACCGCGACCTGGTCGCCGCCGACCGCCCGGACCAAGCCGCCCAGCTCCGGCACCGTGGCGCAGACCTTGAGCGGCGATGCGGCGAAGGCCGGAAGAGAAGCGCCCAGGAGAGGAAAGCAGCAAAGCATCATGATGAGTATTCTGCTCATGGTCAGTCCTTTCGTTCAGATTTGTGTTCAAGCCAACACCTGACCACCCCTAACCCCTCCTGAACCAGGAGGGGGATTTTAAAGGCTCCCCTCCTTGATAAGGAGGGGCTGGGGGTGGTTGGTTTTGTGCCAACTTTGTTCGTAACCTCGTATTAGTAGGTATGCGCCGGATGGGCGCCGTACATGAACTCGACCCCCAGCCAGACGGAGTGGGCCTCTTCATCCTCAAGATGGTCGGCCCGGTCGTAATTGTATTGGAGACGCAGGCGCGAGAACTCGGAGGGATGCCAGACCAGAAGCGGCGAGATGCGCTGCCGGTTGTCCCGGAAGGGGTCATCGTCCCTCCCCCCCACGCTTTCTCCGCTGCCGGTGGCGTACTCGTAACGCACCCCGGCGGCCCACCCCGGGTGGAAGCCGTACAGCAGTTGGGAGTACAGGCCCCAGTCCCGCAGCGTCTTTGCAGGGAGGTCGATGATGTCGAAAGGGTCGGAGTCGTCAAAGAAGGCGGCGGCCTCGTAGTCCCGCTTCATCACCTCCGACTCCCAGACGAGGAAGGGCCAGCCGCGCTCGTTCGTGGCCGGCCGCCACTTCACCAGGAGGTCGGCGCCGTAGATCCAGGTCTCGGCATTCGGCCCGGTGGCATTGGGGCCGTAGAGCCCCGAAAGGCCGAGCTTGGTGGTCACCTCGTCGGTCAGGTCCCAAGAGTTGTCGAGGCGGGCCAGGTAGACGAGGTCCTTGAGGGTCCTCACCCCCCGGTCGACGAAGGGCCTGCCGCCGATGGGACGCTCCTCGAAGAACTCGTCGCTGGCGAGGAAGCTTGCCATGGTTTCGCCGTTGGCGTTCTGGGCGCCGATGTGCAGCTCCGAGAACCAGGGGAGGGGCGTCAGCCACCCGAGCCGGAAGCCGGGGCCGCGCATCCCGTCTGGGCCGAAGAGGCGCGTGTTGATGACCTGCTGGTCCTGCCAATGCCACTGGTGGGGGTGGCGGGGGTTGAGGCGGCCGAACTCAGTGAAGAAATGCCCCGCTTCCAGTTGCAGCCCGTAGGGGAGCGCCTGAGTGGTCAGAAAAATCTCCTCGAGCTCTACTTCCGTTTCGCCGGAGAGGGGGTCGAGAAAGAAGATGATATGAGATTCTCCGGCCAGATAGGGGTCGACGGCCCCCATCAGCGACAGCTCGATGTTCTGCACGGTGAAGCCCCGCTTGCGCGGGTCATGGCCGCCCCCCTGGAGGGTCTGCAGGGATTCGTCGTCCTCGGTCGAGCTTCCGGCGGCGAAGAGGGCGTCCATGGAGATGTCGATCAGCCGCAATGTGCTCCCTCTCCCCTGGGGGGGCCAGACATCGGTGCGGGTGGCGACAGCAACTGGTAAGGGGGCCTGAGCCGGCGCTTTTGCTTTCTCCTCGGCCGGCATTACCGACGGAAATGGTTCCTCCCCTCCCGTCGGGGCTGTCCGGCTCTCCTGCCTATCCAACTTCTCAGTCAGTATCTCGATGGTCTGCTGCTGATCCCGGATGATCTCGCCCTGACGACTGAGCTCGGCATCCAGTTGGTTCAGGCGTGACTCCAGATCCTCCGCCGCCCGGGCGGGAGAATACGAAATGAGAACGGCCATGAAAACGGCCGCTGCGATGATACATGAACGCATGCATTCCTCCGTTGTCGCATGAAAAGCGAAAATGGGTATCAGTAGAATGGGGAAAAGAGGTGGAGGAGGTTATCGAGGAGGGGCGCGGCTGCGCAGGGTCGAGTTCGGGCGGGTGATTGCCGCCGTCAGAACCAGGAGGCCGAAAAGGACGGGCAATGCCGGCGGGAAGGCGGCGGGCGGTGATGGCGCAGCGGTTTCAATGCCGGGATGGTTGGCGACGGCACAGATGGCGCAGTTCGGGTGGTCCTGCAGGTCGTGATGATGGTGGATGCTGCCGAGAAGGACGGCGACAAGAAAAAGAAGGGCCAGGCCGAGCGAAAGCAGGAGCTGCCTTCGCCTGTTTCTGGACAGGGGTTGCCGTCGGATGTTGGGTGAGGTGGAATGCATGACCCGTTAAATAGAGGCCATTTTCAATTCTCTGTCAAGGGATGTTTTTGAGCCGGAGATCTCCGTTCAGGCAAGCTCTGCTACCTGCCCACCCCCAATACCCGCGTCTCGCCGACCTTCAGGGTCTCGAATTCCGACTCCGCAATCCCGAGCTTCCGGCGGGCGGCGGCGAGTTCCCGCGGCGGTTCGTCCACCGGCTCGGCGGTCAGGATGAAGCCCCCCCACTGGATGCCGATGGAATGCCGGGCGCGGACATCGCGGTGGATGCGGACCGCCTCCTCCGGGTTGATGTGGACCTCCTGCATGAACCAGCGAGGGGCGTAGGCGCCGATGGGAAGCAGGGCGAGGTCGAAGGGTCCGAGGCGCTCGCCGATCTCCCGAAACTGGTGCTCGTTGTAGCCGGTATCGCCGGTAAACCAGGCCGAGAAATTGCCGATCTGCAGTGCCCATCCCGCCCAGAGGGTTTCATAGCGGTCCCAGGGGGAGCGGGCGGACCAGTGCTGCACGGGTGTGGCGGTGACGGTGAGCTCGCCGAAACGCCGCTCCTGCCACCAGTCGAACTCCTCCACCCGGGCCGGGTCGATCCCCGCCTTGGCGAACCACGCCTTCAGCCCCAGCGGCACCAGCCAGCGCGGGCCGTCGCCGAGGGCGCGGACGCTTGGCCGGTCGAGGTGATCGTAGTGGTTGTGGGAGATGACCACGAAGTCGATGCGGGGGAGCTGCCCGACGGTGAGCGCCGGCGGGGTGAGGCGCTTCGGGCCGGCGAAGGAGACGGGAGAGGCCCGCTCCGAGAAGATCGGATCGGTGAGGACGTTGACTCCGCGGTACTGGATGAGGACGGTCGCGTGTCCGATCCAGGTGACCTGCGGCGGCCCGGCCGGCTGGCGGATGCGCTCCAGATCGGCAGCGACGACGGGAATCTTCCCCTTCGCCTCTTCCGGATCGGGAAACTCCACGTCGCCGAACCAGCGCATCCGCCAGTAGGCTAAGGGGGAGGTCTTCTTCCGCTCGACGTATGGATTGCGGAACCCCTCTTCCCCGTGGTGGGTCGGCAGTTGCGCACCGGGACCCGCGGCGCAGCAGGCGAGCCCGGCCAGCAGCAGGACCAGGCCGCAGCGGCCGGCGCCGGACACTAGATCCCCTCGGCCGTCCCCACGACTTCGCCGGCCGGCAGGTGACGGATCAGGGCCTTGTAGGCCTGCCAGTCGGTGGCCGTCCAGACCTCGGTGTGGGCGTGGCCGTAGGTGCGGACGATGGTGGAGACTTTCAGGGCGGTGGTCAGGTCCGGGGCGGTGAAGATGTCGAGGTAATCGCAGCCACCGAGTATTGCGTAGTTGTGCACCCAGGTCACCTGGGGGCACTCGCTGCGGATGCGCTCCATAACCCGCTGTTCCAGCTTTTCGAGGGACTGTGGGGCGCGCAGGGCGCCGGGGGAGAGTCGGGTGAGCATGACGAAAGTCAGCATGGCGGGTTCCTCCTTTGCTGAGAGTCGGTTACACCTTTCCTTTTATCGCGCGGCGGCCGAAGGTCAAGGGGTGCTGGCATATACGGCAGGAGCAGTCTTGCTCGCCCGGGCAGTTGGCGGTTGATGAGCCGGTTAAAGCGGGGTAATAATGCATTCGGCCCGGATGCCGGGTTTGGGAGGAGGGAGTATGAAGCGGAATCATTCAGAGATGCCGCCCGTGGCAGCGAAGAGCTGGCGGGCGGCGTTTTGCTTGCGGGGTGGGGTTGCAACCTCCACCGTGGCCTCGGCATCTCGGCCGAAGTCCTGATCCAGCCTTACCATCCCTCGGAGGGTGCGGCCTGACTCATCTCCCAGAAGGGGCCGGAAAAAATCTTTCCACGGACAACCGAAAAAGGCTCCCTTCCCGAGGAGCCTTTTCAATTCGCATTCAAACAGAGCATTTACCTCTACAAGGTGAATGCCGAGGGGGATCAATTTGTAGGCCGGAATAAGCGAAGCGTTTCCGGCATGGTCAGGGGCGGAGCCGGACCTCAATGCCGGGAACGACAAAAACCGCCTTATCCCGGCCTACGGCTGCCGCAGCAGCCGTGCCAACAGCAGGTCTTCGAGATTTCGCCGGGAGTCGAAGACGCCCAGGACATAGACCTTGCGCTCCATGATCCGGTAGAGCATCCGCCAGGGGGCAACGACGATCTCCCGGTAGAGACCGACCCCCTGCTCCTTCAGCTCGGGGACCTGACGGCCCCGCTCTGGGAGGGAGCCGAGAGCCACCGCCACAGTACGAATCCTTTCCAGGACACGCAACGCTTCGTCGACACTGTCGGCAGCGATGTAGGCGACGATCCCCTGGAGGTCCTCCTCGGCCGTGCGCGCCCAGAGGACCTTGTAGTCACCCTTGGCCATTCCCCTTTTCCCTCTGGCCGGCGAGGGCCTTTTCCAGGTCGGCGAAGACCTCCGCCTGGGGGCGGGTCCGCCCCTGCCGCACATCCTCCTCCCCCTGGGCCAGCAGCTTCATCAGCCCCAGGGCCGCGCGCATCCGCTCGTACGATTCGGGGTCCTGGAGCACGGCCCGGGCCTCCCCCTTCTGGGTGATGATGACGGGCCGGTGCGTCTCGTTGACCTGGGTCAGCAGGTCGGCGGCGTGGGTCTTGAGATAGGTGACGGGACGGATGTCCTTCTTGATTTCCATGGCTCACCTCCGGTCCTTACAAGGTACCATAAAAAGACCGGTAGCAGAAGAGGCAAACGCGAAGCCTTGGGAAACTCCCGGGCATGCAAACTTGCAAACAAGCCCTTCCCCGCCTCAGACGATTAGCCGCGGCCCGGTCCCCGCTCTTTCCAGATGCCCCCGGTTTCATCGCAGATCTGCTGAAACTCGGTCGAGATCCGGTCGTCTGCCGCCGCTCTTGCCCCCCTGCGCCTAATGGGGGAATAATACTTGTGTTTCCCCTTGGCCGGGGACTACTGATCCTCGGCTCGTGGCGCCGATTGACATTCGCGACGGGGCTGATTCGATCAACCAGGTGGGGTCTTCGGGTTCGGCGGCCCGCGGAAGGTCCAGTAAAGGAAGAAGAGGGCAGGGGCGAGCAGGGCCACGCCGAAGGGAAGGACGGCGAAAAAGACCAGGAGGGTTGCACGGGGGGCGGACGCGGCGGCGATGGAGAGCTCGCCGAGGATGAGGTCCGGGTACATGGCCGCCCCGAAACCGAGGAGGACCAGCGCCACCGTCCCGGCCGCGGCGATCTGCGCCGGAAGATGCCTCCTTTTCAGGAGCAGCGCCTGGGTGGCGAGGCCGCTGGCGACGGCGAGGGTGATGCAGGCGAGCGAGGGCGGCAGGAAGAGCTTGGCGGCGAAATGGGGAGCGCTGATGAAGGCTACCGGGATCTCCAGGAGCGTCAGGCCGCCCAGAATCCAGCCGGCGGCCATCCCCCGTTTGCGAAAATCGTCCTGCAGAGCCCCGTCGGTTCTGACCGTCATGTAGATCGGCGCCAGGAGGGCGCAGACCGCCATCCCCACAAGCCCTCCGACGACGGTGAACGGCGTGATCCAGGCCCAAGGCGCCGACACGACTTCACCGCCGACGATCCGGATCCGCTCCGAGGCGGCGGCGGTGACCGTCATCCCCAGGGCGAAGGGAGTGAGCATGCTTGACACCGAGAAGGTTCGGGCAATGGGCGGCACTTCCCGGCCGGTCTGCCGGCCGAAATGGCGGAAGGCAAAGGCGGCGCCGCGAAAGTTGATGCCGACCAGGGCGATGACGAGCGGTGCCAGCAAAGCGATGAAGAGGTAGGCGAACCCCTTCGGGAAGACCATGAACAGCACCACGACCACGAAGATGAGCCAGACGTGATTGGTTTCCCAGACCGGACCGATGGCGTGGAAAAGACTCTCCCGCTGCTCCTTTTTCCGGGGGCCGGAGGCGAAGGCCGTCCAGATGCCTCCGCCGAAGTCGGCGCCGCCGAAAACGGCGTACATGATCATGCCGAGCAGCAGGACCGCGGCGCCCAGGTCGCTAAGGGTGATCATGGCGAGCCTCCCCGGAATCGCCCTTCTGCTCACTCTCCGGCTGCCGCAGAAGCATCTGCAGCAACCCCACGGTGAGCACGGCGTAGACGATGATGAAGGTCAGGAATACGGCCCCCATCCCTGCATTCGGCGTGACTCCGGATTCCACCCGCATCACGCCATGGACGATCCACGGCTGCCGCCCGAATTCGGTGACCAGCCAGCCGCTCTCCAGGGCGATCATGCCGAAGGGGGCGGCAAGGACGACGCTCCAGAGCAGCCGCCGGTCCGTGGGCACTTCCCCCGCTCGCCAGCGACGCCACCAGAACCATGCCGCAACCGCCGTCATGAAAAAGAATGAGCCGACCATCAGGTCGAAGAAGGGATGGACGAGACGCGGATCGGGGACCTCGCCGGGCGGGAAACCGTCAAGTCCCGTCACCACTGCATCGAGGTCTCCGAAGGCGAACAGGCTGAGAAGGCCGGGGATTTCGATGCCGTAACGGACCTTCTTCACCTCCGGGTCGGGCCAGCCGCCGATGATGAGCGGCGCCCCGGCCCTGGTTTCGAAGAGGGCCTCCGCCGCGGCCAGCTTGGCCTTCTCGTGCCTGGCCAGGAAGGCCGCCGAACGGTCGCCGCTGATGAGCATGAGGGGGAGGCTGATGCCGGCGACGGCCAAGGCCAGGACCAAAGCCTTCTTGCCGTAGGCCGGAGCCCGCCCCCGCAGCAGAGCCAGGGCGTAGATGCCGGCCATGGCGAAGCCGGTCGCGGCGTAGGCGGCGAGGGTGCCGTGCACCGCCTGGTGGGCCCAGGCCGGGTTCGCCATCGCCCGCAGGGGATCGATATCCGTCAGGACGCCCCCCTCCAGGCGGAATCCGGCCGGGGTGTTCATCCAGGCGTTGGCGCTGATGACGAAGACGGCCGAAGCGGCGGCGGCCACGGTCAGGGGGATGGTGCAGAGAAAGAGCGTCCGAGGGGAGAGGCGCCTGCCGCCGTAGGCGTAGAGGCCGAGAAAAATCGCCTCGAGAAAGAAGGCGTACCCCTCCAGCCAGAAGGGGAGGCCGATGAGGGGCCCGCCCTGTTCCATGAAGCGGGGCCAGAGAAACCCGAGCTCGAAGGAGAGGATCGTCCCCGAGACGGCGCCGATGGCGAACAGGAGTCCCGCCGGGCGGATCCAGCGACGGGCCATCCGGTGGTAGAGCTCGTCACCGGTGCGCAGGGAGAGTCCCTCGGCGAGCATGAGCATAAGGGGGAGCCCGATGCCGATGGTGGCGTAGATGATATGGAAGCCGAGGGAGATGCCCATCAGGGCGCGCGCGGCGATAACGTTATCCATGCCCCGTTCCTGTGTGCGCGGTTATCGCCCGAAAGTTTAGCATCGTCGTGCTCGTTTACCATGCCGGGAAGGGAAAAGAGGCATGGCCCTTGACAGGGTTCGGCGCCGTGATAAATAGGGACTGTGAAGAAAAAATCCGTTCTTAATTAGAAGGATTGCCGGGTCGGCAAGGAGACCGAAGGCGCGAATATAGAGGTCAGCACGACGAATCAAGTGGTGACCCTGGAGGGGACCATCACCAGCGAAGAGCAGAAGGAAAAAATCCTGAAAATGGTTGGTGACATGGTCGGGGTGAAAGAGGTCCGCTCCAAGCTCTCCGTGGAGAAGGGGTAGGGAGCCATGTCTCTGCTCGATTTCATTGTCTTGCTCATCGTCGCCGGGGTGACCGGCGCCATCGGTCAGGCCATAGCGGGCTTTTCCCGGGGCGGTTGCCTTACGTCAATTGCCCTCGGTTTTGTCGGCGCCCTGATCGGTGTTTGGTTGAGCAGAAAACTCGGCCTTCCGGAACTGTTCATGATCCACATCGGGGGAACCGGCTTTCCCATCATCTGGTCGATCATTGGGGCAGCCCTGTTTGTCGCCGTCATCGCTTTATTGTCAAGAAGCCGCCGGTAGGCAGAGGCTGTTAAATGCCGGTGCCGGAAAAACCTTAATACCCACTGTCGGCATCAATTCAGCCACCGCCTGGGGCTGGCCTAGACTTTTAAACTTGCGCTTCTTTCCCAAGGCGACAGGTCTTAATAAACCAGGGACTTCTCCTGTATTTCCTTTTTCCGGCGGAGGTACTCTTCTTTTGTAATCCGGCCGGCCTTGAAGTCATCCTCAAGCTCGTCCAGTGCCTGCTTGTTCTGGTACTCATAAGCAGCTCCGGTACCGCCTGCGCCGACAGCCGCTCCACCTACGAATTCGCGGCTGCACCCGCCGGCCCCGGTTGCGAGCATTATCGCAAAAATAGTTATTATCGGCCCTTTCATTTGTTTTCTCCTTTCCAGCGGCAACTTACTGCAAGCGGCTCGTCCTCGAGTGAAAATGGGCCGCCTGGTTGTTCGTCAGCGTAAAACCAGGTTGTTTTTTACGTCCTTCACTCCCCCGACACTCCTTGCAATCTCTTCGGCCTTGGGAATACTTTCCTTCGTGTCGACAAAACCACTCAACTGGACTACCCCGTTGTAGGTTTCGACCTGGATCTGGGTGGCCTTGGTGGCGGGGTCGGCAGCTAGTTTTGCGGTTACCTGGGTGGTGATTGTCTTATCGTCAATGTAAGTTCCCGTGCTCCTGCTGGTTGCCGTCCCGGCGCAGCCCACTACTGCTACAACCGCCAGAGCAAGAAGAAATCCGGTAAGTCGTTTTATTCCGATCATAGGAAATTCTCCTTTCGAAAATCGCAGGCCTCCCGGGAGGGAGGCTCTGCCATGGTGGAAGAAATCTTTTCTTCCTTTTATTTTCCCTTATATCACCCCTGCAAATCCTGTCAATTTGCGACGCGGCCCCGAGAATCACAGGGCCTCCATTGCACCATTGCCCTTACCGTCCCTTCCTCCCCGAAAGGGGATTGGGCAAAGAGGCAAAAAAAAGGCCGCCCAATCACAGGCGGCCTTTTTTGTGCGGGTTGTCCCGCTTCATTCGGTTTCCAACTTGGCAAGGCGCAGGATCTGCTTATTCTCGGCCAGGGTCCTGGGGATGATGACCGTCACCCCGTAGCCCTGATCCAGTAGTTTCAAGGTTGTCTCACTCATCTCCCCCTCCGCCAGGTCGGACTTGGCAGGCGGCAGTCGAAGGGAGCCGTGCTGCAGGATGTTGATAATTTCACCTACATGGGCCAAGCCGATGGTGAACATGGCCCTGCGGTTGTCGATTCTGCCTGTCTGAAAGGCTTCTTCCACCACTTCCGGGATATTCTGCAGCATGGCTGCGGTGCGCTCATCCTGGAGGCCGTCGAGCCTGGAGAGGACCGAGAGGCTGTTTTCCTGGCGTGCCTCGCGCAAAAGGTGCCTGATATCCCGGTAAAGCTGCTCGTCCTCGACCTGGCCAAGAGGGATATTGTAACTGGTGTTAAGGAGCATGTCGGCATTGACGAACCGACGGGTGTCGCTCAGCTCGGCCTCCAGCGTCTGGTTGTCGAGCCGGATGGTTTCCCGGGCCGCCTCTGCCAGGGAAACGTTCTCGTTCGGAGTTCTTTGGAAAAAGCCCTCGGGCAGAAGCAGCCCGACATTCTTTTCCCGTATAAGCCATTCGCCGATCCGGTAAATTTCAGCCTGAACCTTAACGGTGTCGGAACCGGCCTGGCCGGTGAGCGCGCTGCGGTGACTCTGGCCGATGATGAAGATCTGCTGAGGGCAGTGGCCGTTTTTCTGATAGACGATCTCGCCGTATTCGGCGGGAACGAACAGCTCGTTTGCTGCCTGCAGATGCGCCGCCGAAATACCGGCGATGTCCTCCGCCCTGGACGTCGTCCCGGGCAGTAGCGAAATGGCGGCCGTCAGGGCCAAAACACCGCGCAAAAAGTGAGCGCAATAATTGCGTAAGCCTAAACCTGAAAACATCGAAGTCCTTCGGAAATCGTTGCCTGAAAATGGTTCAGAATGTTCAGATGAGTGACGTTATCTGACCCGCCGGATGCACCAAACATTATGCACCAATCGTGCCCAGGGCATCGTCTTCCCTTGCTCGCCCGCCGCGAAATCCGCTGCCCGCAGGCAGCGCCGAAAAAAAAGGGGCTTGTTCCGGCAAGCCGAAGAGATTGTTGTATATTTGCTTGTTGCCCAAAAAATAAAATCCAAATGTGCGTTTTTGCGTATTTTTTCGCCATTGACAACCCGTCCGGGGGTGATAGAGGTTTACCGAGAACAGACCATATCGGGTCTGGAGATCCAGATCCACTGAGGTATGCGGTGCGATTCCTGAATTCAAGGCATATCGCCCCGAAGGGGGCGGTGGGTGGCCCTACAGATTACACGGAAAGGAGAATTCAAAATGAAACGCATAGTAATGATCACAACTATGGCCTTCATTGCCGGGCTGTTCGCGGCAGGCCAGGGGCTGGGAGCCGGCGAATACGAGCACGGCAAGGCCTCAGGAAGCGGCAGCGCGCAGATGGAGGAAACCCAGCAACAACGAATGGCAGCACATCCGCTGGACAACAACCAGGTCCGTGAACTGCAAAAAATCCTGAAGGGTAAAGGCTTCGACGCTGGGGCGGTTGACGGCATCCTCGGACCCCGGACCCAGCAGGCCCTCCGTGACTTCCAGAAGGCCGAGGGGCTGACCGCCACCGGGAATCCCGACAAAGCAACCCTGCAGGCTCTGGCCACCGATGCCAAGACGCAGGAGGTCTTCGGGCTGTCGCCGGAATTCGGCGAGAAAGAGATGCAGCAAAAACAACCACAGGAACAGAAGATGACTCCCGAGGGCACAAAGCCGACGGAACGCTATTAACCCTTGAACCGCAGGACTGCCCACGATTTACGCCAGGATGAACTCCTGGCTTTTTTTATTCCCCACTCCGGCAAAACAAAATATTGCTGCTAAGCTGGACATCTGGAGAATTAACCTCAACTTATAAAGGAGTTGGCCATGCTGAACAGCAGAACAAAATGGGTCCTGGCGTTGTTGGTGATATTCCTGGTCACGATTGCCTGCAGCAAGAAAGAAGAAACCAAGACAGAAGAGATGAAGCAGACCGCGCCGGCCGAGCAGAAGAGTACGGCCATGGAACAGGCCAAAGAGCAGACGCCAGCAGGATCGACCGCGGCGAGCGATCAGGGGAAGGAAGTCTATCAGAAGACCTGCTCGTCCTGCCACGAAACGGGTGTCTCGGGCGCACCCAAGATCGGGGACAAGACGGCCTGGGACAGCCTCATCGCCAAGGGAAAAGACCAGTTGGTGCAAAGCGTCATCAACGGCATGGGCGCCATGCCCCCTAAAGCGGGAAATCCTTCTCTCAGCGAAGAAGAGATTCGGGCGGCCGTGGACTACATGGTCGATCAGGTCCGTTAGGTCCATGCCGAGAGATTTGCCCTAGTAAATGGCGGGGCGTCACGCCTTTTTGAGGGACATGGGGGGGCGATGCCGGGAAGCGGGACGGATCGGCCTGGAAAATACACGGGAAGGGGGTAAACGGACATGTTGACGGCAAGCATGGTCTTCTTCGCTTTGGCTATTCTCGGTGGGCTGACGATGGCAGTGCTGCATTTCCAGCGCAAAAAAATTCCCCTGGCATTGGGCCTGGGACATGGTTCTCTGGCGGTCACCGGCTTGGTACTGCTGCTTCTGGTCGTCTTCAAACAGGGCACGGCCGGCATGCTGGCCGTAGCCGCAGGCACCTTCGGGGTAGCGGCCCTCGGTGGTTTGGGCCTCATCTCCTTCGCTCTGCGAGACCGGCGCCTGCCGACGCCGTTGCTTGTTTTGCACGCTCTGCTGGCGTTGACCGGATTTTTTCTGCTGCTGTCGGTGGCGTTGACTCCTCCCTGATGCCGGCAGAAAATCTCCGTCGCAGTCAACCCATGCTGCCGTCGAGGTCTGGCAACGCATGGCCGCGCAGGGAGGCGGGGGAGGCCCAGAATTTCTCAGCACCCACCCGGCCGATGAGAACCGGATCAGGGAACATGTCCCCGAGGCGCTGCACTATTATCAGCCAGGAAAGGGAGCGTCTGGAAAACGGTATTTCTTAAATCCTGTCGGATCGCGTCTCGGTTATGCAGAACGCATCCGGAGATAGAGAGGTCATGATGACAACGAAAATTTTTGCGCTGATATTGATCGCGGCCGGCATTCTCGGGTTGGCATACGGCACATTCAGCTACACCAAAGAGTCTCACGAGGCGAAGATAGGCTCGCTGGAAATCACGGTCAAGGAGAAGGAGCGGGTCAACATTCCGGTCTGGGCAGGCGCTGGAGCCATCGCTGCCGGCGCCATCCTCCTTTTGGTTGCACGAAGGCCCTGAACACCGGGGGATGCCTACGCCCTCTGGCCGGTTTCGGTTCGGGAGGTTGCTGGTGGCAGGCAGCTTCCTTCCGGGCTCGAACTGCGTTCATAGAAGCACATTGTTCTGAAGCGTTAGCTTGCCTTGTCCGGGGTCGGACCAACTCAACTAGCCGAAATTTCGGGCAAATAATCCAAAATACACCCTCAAAAACAACCTATAAATCGATTTTTTGAGGGCAATAATGACCTAGTAGCATATCCAGGCCATTGATGTGAATTTTCATGCCAGCGCAAAGGGGGTGTCATGGCAATATCCAGTCACCCAGATTTCGCTGGGATCAGTTGGCCAAGTTCTGATGACATCCATGAAAAGAAAAGCCAAGGGGGCGGCCACTCGGTCGCCCCTTTGATCTTCCCGCAGAAATCCGCAGTTGTTTCAATCCAGCGTCCGCCGGTAGCGCTTGAGGCCGATGGTCAGCACCACGGCGAGGAACAGGGCGATGGGCCAGAGCTCCGGGAGGATCTGCGTCAGGCCGTTCCCCTTGAGCAGGATGCCGCGGACGATGCGCAGGAAGTGGGTGAGCGGCAGCACCTCGCCGAGGCGCTGGGCCCAGGTCGGCATGCCGCGGAAGGGGAACATGAAGCCGGAGAGGAGGATCGAGGGGAGGAAGAAGAAGAACGACATCTGCATCGCCTGCAGTTGGTTGCGGGCCAGGGTCGAGAAGGTGAGCCCCACCCCGAGGTTGGCGGCGATGAAGAGCAGGGCGACGACAAGGAGCAGCGGCACGCTGCCGGTCATCGGCACCTCGAAGAGGAAGCGGGCCGCCAGGAGGATGACGGTGAGCTGGACGTAGCCGACCAGGATGTAGGGGACGATCTTGCCCAGCATCACCTCCGCCGGCTTGACCGGAGTGGAGAGAAGGTTTTCCATGGTGCCGCGCTCGCGCTCGCGGGTGATGGCGAGGCCGGTGATGATCACCAGGGTCATGGTCAGCACCACGCCGATCAGCCCCGGGACGATGTTGTAGCGGGTGACCCCTTCCGGGTTGTAGCGGGGGTGGACGATCACCTCCACGGGGGACGCTTCGCGCAGCAGATACCCCGCCCCCCCTTGCAGGTCACGCTCCAGGGCCGCCTCGGCCATTTGCCGGAAGGCGCCGACGGCGTTGCTGGTCGCCGCCGGGTCGGTGGCGTCGGCGGTCAGCAGCAGCGCGGGCCGCTCGCCGCGCAGCAGGCGGCGGGAGAAATCCTCGGGGACGGAGAGGACGAACTGCACCTTGCCGAGGGCGAGCAGGCGGCTAGCCTCGGCCTCGCTTGCCACCGTGCGCACCACCCTGAAGTAGGCGCTGTTCTGCATGGCGGCCACCACCGTGCGGGCGTAGGGGCCGTGGTCGGCGAGCTGGACGGCGGTGGGGAGGTTTTTCGGATCGGCGTTGATGGCGAAGCCAAAGAGGATCATCTGGGCGATCGGGATGCCGATCATCATGGCGAAGGTCAGCCGGTCGCGCCGCATCTGTAGGAACTCCTTGCCGATGACGGCGGCGAAACGGTGCAGGGAGAAGAGGCGGCTGGCCATCAGGCGCCCCCTTCCGACTGGCGCATGAGGTGGATGAAGACCTCCTCCAGGCCTGTGGCGCTGCGCTCCCAGCGATAGGGGCCGTCAAGGAACGGCCTGAGGCTCGCTTCCAGGGCCGCCGCGTCGCGCCCCGAGACGTGCAGGGTGTTGCCGAAGGGGACGACCTGCTCCACACCGGGCAGCCCCTTCAATTGCTCAAGCAGCTCGTGCATTCTCTGCCCAGCCGCGGTCCAGGTGGCAAGGCCGACGCCGGCGATGATCTCCTCGGCGGTGCCGGCGGCGAGCAGGTCGCCGTAGGCGAGGTAGGCGAGGCGGTGACAGCGCTCGGCCTCATCCATGTAGTGGGTGCTGATCAGGGCGGTGATGCCGCGGGCGGAGAGAGCGTAGACGTCGTCCCAGAAGTCGCGCCGGGCCTTGGGGTCGACTCCGGCGGTCGGCTCGTCGAGCAGCAGCAACCTGGGCTCGTGCAGCAGGCAGGCGGCCAGGGCCAGGCGCTGCTTCCAGCCGCCCGAGAGGGTACCGGCGAGCTGGCCGGCAAAGCGGGCGAGGCCCATGTGCTCCATGGTTTCGCCGACTTTGGCTTTGCGGCCTTCGATGCCGTAGATGCGGGCCATGAAGTCGAGGTTCTCGCGCACGCTGAGGTCCTCGTAGAGGGAGAAGCGCTGCGCCATGTAACCGATGTGCGGGCGGATGCGGTCGGCTTCGGCGACGATGTCGAACCCCAGGCAGGAGCCGCTTCCCGCGTCCGGGCGCAACAGGCCGCAGAGCATGCGAAGGAAGGTGGTCTTGCCGCTGCCGTTGGGGCCGAGAAAGCCGTAGATTTCCCCGCGCTCGATGCGCAGGGAGAGGCCGTTGACCGCGACCTTGTCGCCGAAGGCCTTGGTCAGCCCCTCGACGGCGATGACCGGGGCGTCCTCGGTCACGGCGTCGCCTCCAGGCGCACCTCCATCGGCTGCCCCGGATGCAGCCGGGGGGCGTCGGCGGCGGCGGGACGCGCCTCGACCAGGAAGACCAGCTTCGCCCGGGTCTCCCGGCTGTAGATGACCGGCGGGGTGTACTCGGCTTTGGGTGAGATGAAACTGATGGTGGCGGCGATCGCCCCGCCGCTGCCGTCGAAGGTGACGGCGACCCGCTGCCCGACCCGCAGGGTGCCGACCGCCGGCTCCGGGACGAAGAAGCGGACCTTGATGTTCCCGGGCGGCAGCAGGCTCACCACTGGCCGGCCGGCCGGGACGAACTCCCCCGGCTCGAACAGGGTGTCGAAGACCAGTGCCGCCGCCGGGGCGCCTTGCCCCTTTTGGGCCAGAGCCCAGCGCGCCTGGGCGAGGCGCGCCTGCGCCGCTCCGACCTCGGCCCGCGCCGCCTCGACCTGGTCCGTTCGGGCGCCCAGGCGGGCCGTGGCCAGGTCTGCCTCCAGCTGTGCCACCGCCTCGGTGTCGCGACGCAGGGCGGTGGCCGCCTGGTCCACTTCCTCGGCGGCGACGAAGCGCCCGGCGAAGAGTACCTTGCGCCTTTCCCACTGCTGGCGCGACAGCTCGCGCGCCGCCCGGGCCTGCTCCAGGCGCGCGCGGACCGCTGCCAGCTCGGTGGGGCGCTCCCCCTTTTGCAGGTCGGCGAGGCGCTCCTCGGCCTGGCGCACCTGTTTTTCCGCCTCGGCCACGGCGGCCGCTTCCTCCTCCGCCTCCAGGGCGAAGAGCAGTTCTGCTTCCTTGACCTGTCCGCCCCGTGCCACCGCCAACCGGTCGAGCCGGCCGCCGCGAGGAGAGGCGACCTGCACGAATTCCCCTTCGGCGTAGCCCTGATAGTAGTTTGACGGCTTTTCCCCGCAACCGCCGAGCAGACTCAGGGCCGCCAGCAGGAGGACCCCCGGCAGATAAGGGTGGCCGCCGACCGCAGGTGCAGTTCGCCGGTTCCGGTGGTGCATGATTGTCTCCCTCCGGCAAAATTGGCCGGCACCGCCGGCTGTCTTGCCATCATCTTGATTCGCTTAAAGTTTCACACCTTTGCCGGGGCTGTCAATGGCAGGTTGCCGCCGGTTGCGCAAATGCACAGCCGGCCGCTGTTGATCTGTCCGGCAATTTGTACGGATTTCCACGTGGCGGAGGGGTTGCCGTCGGGTTAGGGTGGAGGCGTCACTGACCGGAATTTTCGGCCAGCCGACGGAAACAAGTCCTCTTGTTTCGCCCTTCACTTTTGGCGCGCCGTGCATACCCTCCTAGCCGGCGCGTCTTTTTTTTGCGAAAATCGACGCAGCTCCGTTTATCTGGCTAAAATAGATATAAATTCAATTACCTACGAATCTAATTGGCAAGCGGCCCGGGATGTTTTTCCCCGCCGTTGGGCCTAGTTCCGGCAATCGGCAAAGTCCGCCATGCCGCAGACACAAGAAGGGAGAGGTTCGCCTCTCCCTTCTTTTTTCCGACCTTGGACCGTATTTGCCCCTACCCCGTATTGCGCAGGCCGGCGGCGATGCCGTTGATGGTGGCGGCGAGGACGTAGTTGAGCTCCTCGCTCTCCTCGCCGCGCCGCTTGCGCCGCAGCAGCTCGATCTGGATCAGGCTCATCGGGTCGACGTAGGGGTTGCGCAGGCGCAGGCTGCGGGCCAGGGTGGAGTTGGTTTCCAGCAGGCGGCTCTGGCCGGTGACCGCCAGAATCATGCGCCGGGTGCGCTGGAACTCGTCGACCAGCAGGGCAAAGACCCTCTCGCGCAGCTCGTCGTCGGCCACCAGGGAGGCATACTGCCGGGCCAGGGGAAGGTCGACCTTGGCGAGGGCCATCTCGACGTTGCGCACCATGTCGAAGAAGAAGGGAAAGCGGCGCATCATGGTCCGCAGCAGTTCGCGCTCGCCCTCGCCGCGGGCGGCGAAACCTTCAAGGGCGGTGCCGACGCCGAACCAGCCCGGGACCAGCAGGCGGCTCTGGATCCAGCCGAAGCCCCAGGGGATGGCCCGCAGATCGTCCAGACTCCGGTTCTGGCCGCGCCGGGAGGGGCGCGAACCGATCTTGGCCAGTTCGAACTCGAGCACCGGCGTCGCCTGCTCGAAATAGGGGAGGATATCGGGGTTGTCGGCGATGCTCTGCCGATAGCAGGCGAAGGCCGCCGCCGACATCCCCTCCAGCGCCTCTTCCCACGCCGCGTCGGCGGTCGCCTTGACGAGGCCGGTGCCGGTGAGGGCTTCGAGGGAGGCGGCGACCATCAGCTCGAGGTTGCGCTGAGCCAAGGCCGGGTCGGCGTACTTGAAGTTGATCACCTCGCCCTGCTCGGTGAGCTTGAAGGCGCCGGAGAAGGCCCCGGCCGGTTGGGCGATGATCGCCCGGTGGGTCGGCCCGCCGCCGCGGCCGACGGTGCCGCCGCGGCCGTGGAAGAGGCGCAGCCGGACGTTGCACTCCTGCGCCACCTGGTGCAGGGCGCGGTGGGCCTTGAAGATCTCCCAGCTGCTGGTGAGCATGCCACCGTCCTTGTTGGAGTCGGAGTAGCCGAGCATCACCTCCTGCCAGCGCCCCCAGGAATCGAGGTAGGGGGCGAAGGACTCGCTCGCCCAGAGAGTGCGGCAGATTTCGGGGGCGTTGCGCAGATCCTCGATCGACTCGAAGAGCGGCACCGGCATCAGCCCCGGGTCGCCGCCCTGCGGGTTGCCGGCCACGGCTACGCCGCACAGTTCCATGAGCCAGACCAGGGAGAGGACGTCCTGCACGGCCGAGGCGCCGCTGATGACGTAGCTGCGGATCGCCGCGGGCGGGTAATCCCGCTTCAACCGGGCCAGTGCCCGCAGGGTTTCCAGCAATTCGGCGGTCGGTGCCGCGGGGGGCGCGGGAAGCGGGGCGGCGGGATCGGCGGCGTGGCCGGCGCCGGCGGCGAGCTCCGCCACGGCTTGGGCATGGACCCTGGCATGCTGGCGGATGTCGAGTGTGTGCAAGTGCAGGCCGAAGGTGGCGACCTTGCGCCGCAGCGGGTCGATCAGGTGGCGGGCCAGGCGCACCCCCTTCTGGCTATGCAGGCTGCGGCTGAGCAGCTCCAGGTCGCCGAGCAGAGCGTCGGTATCGGGGTAGGCCGCCGCATCCCCCGGCGCGAGCAGGGTGCGGCGCAGACGGTAGCGCATGAAGTCGAGAAGGCGCCGGTAGAATTCGCCCGCCGGGAGGGTGTCGGCCTCGTTGGCCGCTTCCGGCAGTTCGGCGGCGTAGCGCGCCAGCGCCGCCCTCAGCGGCGCGCTCTCCCCGACCTGCGAGGTGGCGGGGGTGACCAGTCGCCGCAGCTCTTCGACTGTGTCGAGGTAGCCGGCGACGATCAGTTCCCGGGCCTTCTGCAGGGCGTCGCCGGTGCTTGCGGCGGTCACAAAGGGATTGCCGTCGCGGTCGCCGCCGATCCAGGAGCCGAAGCGGACCACCGTCGGCAGTTCGGCCGGGTCGAGCTCGACCCCGTAGACCTCCCGGAAATCACGGGCCATATCTTCGTAGAAAGTGGCGATGGGGGAAAGGAGAGAGACGGAATAGTGGTCGAGGCCCATGGTGATTTCGTCCAGCACCGTCGGCTGGCGCTGGCGCACCTCGTCCGACTGCCAGAGGGCGGTGATCTCGGCCAGAACGGCTTCCTGGCTGACGGCCGCCTCGGTGTCGGCCAGCGGCAGACGGTCGAGCCGTTCGAGTTCAGCGGCGATGCGCCGGCGCTTGAACAGGACAACCCGCCGTGCCACCTCGGTGGGGTGGGCGGTGAAGACCGGGATGACCTCCACCCGCCCGAGCCACTCCAGGGCCTCCCTCGCCTCGATCCCGGCCTCGCGCATGCGCTGCAGGGTGGCCCGCAGCGTGCCCGGCTTGGCCGGGACGCCGGCGATGCGGTGGGCGCGGCTGCGCCGCTTGCGGTGGTTGGTTTCGGCGAGGTTGGTGAGTTCGAAAAAGGTGGCGAAGGCCTTGACGATCCGGCGCGCTTCGGCCACCGTCATGCTGCCGATGATTTTCACCGAGCGCTCCAGCAGGGCGGCCGCTTCCGGATTTTCCACCTCGCCCCCGGCGTCGTGCAGTTCCCGGTGGCGGATCGCCAGGTGGCGCAGTTCCTCCTCCGCCGCATAGGTCGTCTCCCCTTCCTGCTCGCGGATGACCGCCCCCAGAAGCTTCCCCAGGGAGCGGACGTCACGGCGCAGGGGAATGTCCTTGCGTTGCTCGTCGCAGGTGGTCAGTTCATCCAGGCGTCCGCATTGATCGCTCGTCTGCCAGAGAATTTCCTTCTCCGCCATGCTCGTGTCCTTTCGTCATTCGCTCATCGATACCAGTTTAACAGGATGTTTGGGCGGGCGCTGTGCCGGCCGGACTGTCGATCGGCGCCGGGTGGCCTCTGCCGATAATTTTCTGCTAGACTGGTGCAAAGTCCGGGAAAAATCGCCAGGCCACGACCCGGCGGATCCCGGCTGAGGAGGCCAAGATGAGGGCCGTCAGGCGTCTGGGGCTGCTGGTCTGGCTGCTGCTGAGCGGAGCGCTGTCCGCCCCGGCTGCCGCTTCCGCGAAACTGGAAGCGGACGCGCCGGGACTGACCTTGCATTTTTTCTGGGCCGCCAACTGCCCGCATTGCGCCGAGGAAAAACCGTTCATCGAAGCGATGCAAAGGCGCTATCCGCAGCTGCAGGTGCGGGAATACGAGATCTGGCGTCAGCGAGAAAACTTCGAGCTGCTGCTGGCGCTGGCCGAGCGCCACGGCGGCGGTGTCGTCAGTACGCCGGCCACCGTGCTCGGCGACCGGCTCTGGTTCGGTTTCAACTCCGTCATTGCCGGTGAAATGGAAGAGACGGCGGCCCGCTGTCTGGCGACCGGCTGTCCCGACCTGCTGGCCGCCGCGGGTAAACCGGCCGCCGCTGCCGAACCGCCGCCCGCCCCCGGGCCGCCGCTGCCGGAAAAGGCGACGGAGAAGGCCGCGCCTGTAGCAGTGCCCTTCTTCGGCCGCCTCGATCCCGAAAGCCTCTCCCTGCCGGTTTTCACTCTCCTCCTCGGCCTGCTCGACAGCTTCAACCCCTGCGCCTTTTTCGTCCTGCTCTTCCTGCTCAGCCTGCTGGTCCATCTCCGCTCGCGGCGGATCATGCTGCTGGTCGGCGGGACCTTCGTCTTCTTCTCCGGCCTGATCTATTTTCTCTTCATGGCCGCCTGGCTCAACCTCTTCCTGCTGGCCGGGCGGATGCAGCAGGTGACCACGGTCGCCGGTGGCGTCGCCCTGCTGGTCGCCGCATTCAACATCAAGGACTTTTTCTTCTTTCACCAGGGGCCGACGCTCTCCATCCCCGAGAGCGCCAAGCCGCGGCTGTTCAAGCGCATGCGTCACCTGCTGACGGAGAGCCGGCTCCCTTCGGTGCTCTTCGGGACGGTGGTGCTGGCGGTGGCCGCTAACAGCTACGAACTCCTCTGCACCGCCGGCTTTCCCATGGTCTACACCCGCGTGCTGACCCTGCACGACCTGGAGCGCTGGCAGTATTACGCCTGGCTGGCCCTGTACAACGCCGTCTATGTCGTGCCGCTGCTCGTCATCGTCCTGGTCTTCGCTTTCACCCTCGGCGCGAGGAAGCTGAGCGAAGGGCAGGGGCGGGTACTCAAGCTCGTCTCCGGCCTGATGATGCTGCTGCTCGGGCTCGTTCTGCTGGTCAACCCGGCCCTGCTCGGCAACGCCGTGGCCGCCCTCGCCATCCTGCTGCTGGCACTGGCCGCGACCGGCCTGATCGTTCTGCTTTATCGCCGGGCAGGGTAAGGGGGCGAAAAAAACCCGCCGGTGCTGCCGCCGGCGGGTGCCTGTCATTGCGGGACCTGCAGGTACCGCCTATTTTTCCACGAAGTAGTTTTCCCAAGCGGTGTCGATATCTTCCCGGGTCATTTGGGGAGGATGATTATAGTAGCGGGAATCATCGAGGACGTGGTCGATGATATCGCGCGGATGGCAGGCATTGAAGGGGACGCCGAGCTTTTTGTAGTAATGTTTCACCAGGTAGTCGAACACGCCCGGTACGAATTCCACCTTGTTGAGCGCGCAGACCCGGCGGAAGATCTGCTCGTATTCCTCCTCGGTCGGGTAGTCGATCTTGATCTTGTAGCGGATTCGTCGCAGGAAGGCTTCGTCGACCAGGGTCTTCGGTTCCAGGTTGGTGGCAAAGATGACCAACTGGTCGAAGGGGATTTCGAACTTCATCCCCGTGTGCAGCGACATGAAGTCGATGCGCCGGTCGAGGTTGACGATCCAGCGGTTGAGCAGCGCCTGCGGGTCCATCTGCTGGCGGCCGAAATCGTCGACGATGAACAGGCCGTTGTTGGCCTTCATCTGCAGGGGGGCTTCGTAGAATTTGGCGATGGTGTTGAAGTCGAGGTCGAGGGTTTTCAGGGTCAGCTCCCCGCCGGTGATGATCACCGGGCGTCTCACCCGGATCCAGCGCTGGTCGACCTCGGGAACATTAGTTTCACCAGTTACCGGATAATGGTTGACCGGGTCGAAGATGTTAATGATCTGCCCGCCGACGATAAGGGCGTAAGGCATGTAAATATGGTCGGGGAGAATGCGGCCGATGGTTTCGGCAATGGTCGTCTTGCCGTTGCCGGGGGGGCCGTAGACGAACATCGGCATGCCCGAGCTGATCGCCGGCCCGAGCCGCCGCAGCAGACGATCGCTGATGATGAGGGGGGAGAAGGCCCGGCGGACGACCTTGTCGTCGATTTGGATGTTCTTGATCGTCTGCAGTTCGACCATCTTCTTGTAACTGTCGAGCGGCACCGGCGCCGGCCCCGTGTAGCGGCAGATGGCGAGCAGTTCGCCGGCCCTGACTTTGCCGATTTCGGTGATGATGAACTTGTAGGAAGCCTTGGTGAACTCGGCCGCCCCCCGGACTTCCACCAGCTTCTCCCGGCGCAGCACCTCGATGGCCGGGTCGATGACCGGGGAGGGAAGCTTGATGGTTTCGACCACGTCGGAGAGACGGAATTCCCCCATGTGCAGGACGTGTTTGAGAATCAGGTCGGCGATGAAGGAGAGATCGAGGCCGGTCTCCTCCACCGACTTCGCCAATTCCGGGTGCGGGCTGAAGAAGGTATGGAGCTCCTCGGGGGTGATGTAGCCGAGGGCCAGCAGGTTGTAGCCCAGCCGGCCGCCGTGCAGCCGCTGGCGCTCCAGGGCCTCCTTCAGCTCTTGTTCCGTGACGACTTTCTCTTCCAGCAGTTTTTCACCCAGTTGTTTCTTCATTCCCCCGCCTCCGTGCGGCAAAAGACTTGTCGTCGCCCCGCTGTTCCCGGTTGACGATCAGGCTGAATTGATGAAAGGATAGCCCTGCGAGATGGGTCCGATACCAATTATAGCCAAAGAGTGTTCGATGTATAGTCCACCGGGGTAACTGAAAAGGGACCTGTGCCCGGCGACCAGGGGTGGACAGACGAGGCAGGCAGAGGAGGATTCGATGGAATTGGCGGGGAAGGTTGCCATGGTCACCGGCGGGGCCAAGGGAATCGGCCGGGGAGTGGTGGAAAGGTTTCTGGCCGAAGGGTGTCGGGTGCTGGTCGCCGACTTCGACGTCGAGGCGGGAGAGGAGGCGGCACGGGAGCTGGCCGGCTGCGGCGAGGTCCGTTTCGTTCGCACCGACGTCGCCGCCCTGGCCGTCTTTCTCGCATCGGAGAAGAGCGGTTTCGTCACCGGTCAGAATTTCGTGGTCGACGGGGGAATGACGAAGAAGATGATCTATGTCTGAAGATGGGGAGAGGGGTTGCAAAATAAAAGGCTCAGCGTCTGGCGACGGGGAGCCGTTTATTGGGGTCTTCGGAATCTTGTGTTGGAAGAGAGACTGGACAGGAAATCAGTCGTTTCTCTTCAATGTGGAATCCATCCAATAAATCCATAAGTGAAGCAAGACTGCGTTCCGACACAACTCATAGGAAAGCCCCAACCCGGAAAACCACTAGCCGGTCGGTTAATCTGTTGAAAAAGAAAAAATCCCCCGCAACTATTTGAAATTGCGGGAGATTTTCTTTTTCTGCGGTGTTTAGCCTAAATGGCTGAAATATGGGACTATTTGTTGTTTTCAACACCTTTTCCGACCGGCTAGCGGAAAACCAGGTTGGGGCTTTGATTGCCTTGGATATCGTGACTACTGGGAATCACCTGAGTTATTCACTCTCCCTTTCTGCAAATAGGTAAACTTACGATATCCAATTGGGTCAGCCCTGCCTCAACGTGCGACACGCCCTGCTTATTGGCAAACAAACTTGAGCAAACGCAACCAGTCGTTAAAACGCTTTTTAGCGGTTGAATGGTCTTATTTGCTCGCTCCTGCAGTCACAATGTCGGCCTTGGTTGAGTCAAAGATTTCCAGTAGCCCCTGTTGCTCAGGACCAGGGACCTGATGTTTCGCCAAGACTTCTTTGAAGATAACGACCATCCTGTCCCACTCTTGTTCTGTTATATTCAAGTGGGCATGGGATTCTTTCATGTTCCGCCCGTTGTACTGGCAAGGTCCGCCCGTCACCTGGCAAACCAGTGCCGTGACCTGATACTTGAGGTACGGTGCCGGCACCCGTTTCCTGGCCTCGTCAATAGCCGGGTTTTGGTTCAGGAAAGGGTCGGGAACCATGGCGTCGATGAAATCATCGACAACGACCGAAATCGGTGCCAGACCGCCCAAGCGGTCGTACAAGGACTGTTCTTTCTTTTCAACGCTCTGGGCTCCTGCCATGTGGGCACTGAAAAGCAAAATTCCGACGAAAACAAGAGATGCCCAAAGGTCCTTGGCGCGTGTGAACATGATTCTCCTCCTTTTGCTTGAGGTAGCTCTAATCTCTCCGGTTGAATGGCTGTATTGGCTGACACTTTCGTTTGCCTCGAAAGAAGTGCCTTTCGCCCCCGTCGAGAATAGGTATACTTCCATCTTAACTTGCTTTGGTTGCTTCGCAATTCTTTGGGCGATAGCGCAACTCATATCTCGCCACAACAGCCCACCTATCCCATGGGAAAAAGAGCACTTTGCCCCATGTAATTTTTCAGTTCCGCTTGCATCCCTTTATCTTTATTGTGTTAAAAATTCACTTAACCGGGAGGTCAGGTCATACAGATCGCCTCTTCAATGAGAAGGGACCGGAGGTATTCATGAAAGTTCGCGACAGCGGCATGCCTGATGAAGAAATGTGGGATTCCTTTTTCTCTCCCGAAAAGACCCTTTCTCTCCTCGGTCTGGATGCCGACACCCGAGAGGTGGCCGAATTCGGCTGTGGCTACGGCACCTTCACCCTTGCGTCCGCCAGACTGATCGAGGGGACGGTGCATGCCTTCGACATCGAGCCGGAGATGATCGAGCGGGTGCGGGAGAAGTGTCGGCGGGAAGAGGTGGCCAACGTAAGGCTGGAGTTGCGCGATTTCGTCGCCGACGGCACCGGTCTGGAAGACGGTTCGATGGACATGGCGCTGTTATTTAACATCCTGCACCACGAGGAACCGGTGGCTCTGTTGGATGAGGCGTTTCGAATCCTGCGACCTGGCGGCATCGCCGCCGTCATCCACTGGAACTACGACCCGAGCACCCCACGCGGGCCCGCTATGGAGATCCGACCCCGACCGGAGCAGTGCATCGCTTGGGCTGAGCAGGCCGGCTTCACCTTTCAGCCCTCGGACCGCATTGACCTCAAGCCGTATCATTACGGCTTGCGTTTTCGCAAGTCCGCAGGAGATCGCCTCGTCTGACAGATGCTTCCGAAACCAACCCATTCGAAGAGAGTGTTGACAGCTACGACCGCTGGGAAGACAGAATATAGTGACCTGCGTTGCAGGATTAGAAGCCCTGCGGCCTGCTTTGGGATCACCTCGGCAGCCGTGCAAGGTACAGTGATTAGGCTTACGGCTTCTTACCTTCTGAACCCTGCAGTGACGTCTCCGGATACATCCCTTTCCAGACGAACCAGTAGACGGTGACGTGTGGGATCTCGTTCCCGGCGGAGTCGCGGATTGTCAACTGGTCGGTGACCGGGTCGAAGGCGAAGGTGAGCTTTCTGCCGGCCAGGGTGTCCGAAAGCGTCTTTTTCTGCCGAAGCAGTTTCAAGGGATAGGCCTTGACCGCTCCGTCCAGTTCCAAACCCACGACCAACGCCTTTTCTTCCCCTCCGGGAGCTGACTTGAAGACAGAGAAGAAGCCGCGCCTGCTTTCGTAGTAGCTCTCGTAGGGATCGCGGCTGTAGTCCCGCTGATAGCCTGTATCGGGTGAGAGGGCGGCGGTATCGGGATGCTTCTTTCGCCACTTCTTCCAGGTGGTGAGGGTGGAAGGAAGGACCTTCAGTTTCGCGCCGGTCAAAGGTCCGGCCACCGATTCCCGGCGCACCTGCGACCAGAGGGACTCGGTCTGCCGGTCATACATCAGCACGTTGGCCTTGTAGAGGAGCCCCGAAACGCCGAAGGTCAGTTCCTTGTCGTCAACCTGCCGGGAGTACACGACTCCCGCAAATGAGAGCGGTCACCAGCTTACCAGCACCGGCAGGTTCCCGAAGTGGTCGTTGACCAGTTCGTGCCAGGAGAGGATACGGATCGGATAGGCGCGGGCGACCCCATTCAGAAAGACACCGAGCACCTGTTCGTCATCCCGCATGAAATCGGACTTCGCCGCAGTCACGTATTTCGGTTCGCTCAACGCCGGGATGCCATCCCTGGGCGGGCCACCGGATTGAATCTCATCCAGAGGGATGGAGTGTCTGGAGAAATCCCAGTCCGCAGCGGCGCAGTGGGGAAAAAACAGCAGAAGCATCATAACCGTCGATAATCGTCTTGTTATCTTTTCCATCAGCGTTCTCCTTTTCTGCTAACGGTTCAGCCGCCAGTCATAATCCTTCCATTCGATGCGGGCACCGCTCCCCCGGCTCTGCACAAAATCCCTTTTCTCCCCATGATCGAGGTAACGGGCCAGCGTCGCGAGAATTCCGCTGCGCCCGCCGAAATCCGGGGCATACCAGCGGAAAATGGGCGAAAGGCGCAGCAGATTGTGCTCCGGTACAACCTCCACTTCCGGCCCGTTGATGAAACCGGCGGCGGCCGTTTCGAGCTGTTGCTCGATCCGTTCGGGCACATAGAAATTGATCGGCGGACAGGAGGAACTTGCGCATACCAGGGTGAAATGGATGCGGGGGTCCGGCGGGTCGATGATCAACGCCAGCCGGGGGGCGTCAGCGGAAAACGGTTTGAACAGCCGGTGGAACGGCCGGCGGTTGCCGCGCAGAATCCCGTGCTCGATGTGGTCGGGAGTAAAAACCATGCGGCCGATCAGGTACCCGATGCGGCTAAAGAACCCCCGCACCTCTTTGACGCTTTCCCTGATCTCCAATTCGATGATGCCGTGAATGACCAGCGTGTTGTAGAGATTGATCCAGAAGGCAAGTTCTTCTTCCCGGGTGCCCAGTTGACCGGGGTCATAGTCGCGAAGCAGCGCGGTGCACGTCACGTAATCCCGGTAGGCTGCCGAATCGCGCATGGCCGCATAGTCGACCTTTCCCCGTTCCAGGTCATAGAATTCGCCCTTGAGCCGGTTCATGTCGCTTCGCAGGTGGGCCGCGATATCGATTTCGGGGCCAACAGATGGGAGTGGTCCTGAGTTGAGGGCGGTGATCTTGCTCATGCGAAACCTCCTCGGTTGAGGCGGGTCGGTTCGACCCTCCTGCCGTCCGCAACAAACGCTTTGGGCTCTCCGGCCGCTTAATGCCGATGCGGCAGCAAGGCGTTGAACATGGGCGGTTGCTCCAACTCGCCGTTCGCCAGCCGCTCTACCCCGGCGCGGGTCTGGTCGCTGGCAAAGTAGGCGGCGTTGATCGCTCCCACCGAAGCGCCGACCAGAAGGTCCGGGACCACCCCGGCCTCGGCCAGGGCTTCGAGCATGCCCACTTGGGCGGCGCCGAGGCTGCCGCCCCCGGCAAAGACCAGCGCGGTGCGTTCCTTTTTCGTGGCAGACATGACTCGCGCCTTTCCTGAAGCAAATCAACGATTTCGAACGCTTCTTTTTTACTCAAGCGATTTGCTGCCCGACAGGGTGGCCAGCACGAACTGCAGAATCCCCCCGGCCTGGAAATAGGCGACTTCGTTGGCGGTGTCGAGGCGGCTCAAAACCTGAAAGCCAGTGTTGCTTCCATCGGCTCGCCGTACCTTGACCTGCCAGGTCTGGCCGGGCGCCAAGGGTCCTTGGGGCGGTGTCAGATCGAGAACCTCGCTGCCGTCAAGCAACCAGACTGAGGCCGAATCCCCTTCCAGAAACTGCAACGGCAGGATTCCCATGCCGATCAGGTTGGAGCGATGAATGCGCTCGAAGCTCTCGGCAATGACCGCCCGGACCCCTAGCAGCAGCGGCCCCTTGGCCGCCCAATCACGGCTGGAGCCGGTGCCGTACTCCTTGCCGGCGATGACGACCAGCGGCACCCTCTCGTCCCGGTATCGCATGGCGGCCTCGTAGATGCTCATCTCTTCGCCATCGGGGTGGTGGCGGGTGAAGCCGCCCTCGCGCTGGGGGACCATGGCGTTGCGCAGGCGAATGTTGGCGAACGTCCCGCGAACCATCACCTCATGATTGCCGCGGCGGGCGCCGTAGGAGTTGAAATCGGCCACGGCCACTCCCTGCTCTTGCAGGTAGCGGCCAGCGGGGCTGTCGGGGCGGATGGCGCCGGCGGGCGAGATGTGATCGGTCGTGATCGAGTCGCCGAGCAGCGCCAGTATGCGTGCGCCCCGGATCGCTCCTTCTGCGGAGGGCCTTTGACCGGCGTCGAAGAAGGGAGCCTTGCGGATGTAGGTCGAAGTGGGGTCCCAGCGGTAGGTCCGTTCGCCGGCTCCTGCCAGGGACTGCCAGGCCGCATCGCCGGCAAACACCTCGGCATACTCCTTCCTGAACATGGCCGGCGATACCTTGGCCACCATGGCGGCGACCTCGGCATCGTCCGGCCAGATGTCACGCAGGAAAACCGGCTGGCCATCCCGGTCATTCCCCAGGGGCTCGCTGGAGAGGTCGATGCGGGTGGTTCCGGCCAAGGCGAAGGCGACCACCAGCGGCGGGGAAGCGAGCCAGTTGGCCCTGACTTGAGAATGAATTCGCCCTTCGAAGTTGCGGTTGCCGGAAAGCACAGCGGAGACGGTCAGAGCTCCTTCGCGGATGGCAGCAGCGATCGGCTCGTCCAGCGGTCCGGAGTTGCCGATGCAGGTCGTGCAGCCGTAGCCGACCAGGTGAAAGCCGAGGGCATCGAGTGCCCCCTGCAGCCCGGCCTCCTGCAGATAGTCGGTGACGACCTTGGAGCCAGGCGCCAGGGAGGTCTTCACCCATGGCTTGCGCTCCAGGCCCAGGGCCACTGCCTTTTGCGCCAGCAGGCCGGCGGCCATCATGACCGCCGGGTTGGAGGTGTTGGTACAGGATGTGATGGCGGCGATGACCACGTCACCCTGGCGCAGCGCATAACCGGCTCCGGCCACCGGGTGCTCCGCCTCCTTCCGCCCTTCCGGCAGAACCTTCTCCAGGGCTGCCGGCAAGGAGCTAAGGCTCACCCGGTCCTGAGGACGCTTTGGCCCGGCCAGGCTCGGGGCGACCGTCGCCAGGTCGAGTTCCAACAGGTCGGTAAAGAGCGGCTCGGGAATCGTTGCGTCATGCCAGAGGCTCTGTGCCTTGGCGTAAGCTTCGACCAGAGCCGCTGTCTGTTCGTCGCGACCGGTGAAGCGCAAATAGTCGACCGTCACCTGGTCGATGGGGAAAAAACCGCAGGTCGCGCCGTATTCGGGGGCCATGTTGGCGATGGTCGCCCGGTCGGCCAGCGGCAACCGGGTCAGGCCCGGTCCACAGAATTCGACGAATTTCCCCACCACCCCATGCCGGCGCAGCAATTCAGTCACGTTCAGGACCAGGTCGGTTGCCGTCACCCCGGCGCCGAGGGTTCCGTTCAGGCGGACGCCGACGACTTCGGGGATCAGCATCGAAATAGGCTGGCCGAGCATGGCGGCCTCGGCCTCGATGCCGCCGACGCCCCAGCCGAGCACACCGAGGCCGTTGATCATGGTGGTGTGACTGTCGGTGCCGACCAGGGTGTCGGGATAGGCGAAATACTCTCCGTCCACCTCTTCGCTTTGGACCACCTGCGCGAGATATTCGAGATTGACCTGATGGCAGATCCCCGTCCCGGGTGGGACCACCCGGAAATTGCGGAAGGCGGACTGCCCCCAGCGCAGAAAGGAATAGCGCTCGCGGTTGCGCTCAATTTCCCGGGCCACGTTCCCGGCAAAGGCTTCCGGACTGGCATACAGGTCGACCTGGACCGAATGGTCGATGACCAGATCGACGGGGATCAGCGGATTGACCGTCTCCGAGTCGAGACCGGCCGCAGTTATGGCGTCCCGCATGGCGGCCAGGTCGACCACGGCGGGGACTCCGGTGAAATCCTGCATCAGGACTCGTACTGGTCGAAAGGAGATTTCCCGTCGGGAAGTCCGATCTCGCGTCCAGCTCGCCACCGCTTCGATATCGGCCTCCGTGACGGTCTGTCCGTCGGTAAAGCACAGGAGGTTTTCCAGCAGGATATTCAGGGAACGGGGCAGCCGGGAAACATCCCCCAAGCCGGCCTCTTCGGCGGCTTGAAGGCTGAAATATCGGTATTGCCGGGAACCGACGGTCAGGGTCTTTGCATATCCGGACAGGTGTTGACCTTTACGACTCATGAGCCACTCTCCTTGTTTATCTGGCGGTAAATGACCCGCGGGGCGACATTCCCCATCTGCTCGCCCGAATGGGTCATACCAGACAGACCTTTGCTTTCAGTTCATCGAGAAGGACCTTGTTGTTCTCCGAATAATCGACCGGCACCTCGACCAGGTGCAGGCCGCCGGCGGCAAAGCATTGCTCCAGCAGGGGAACCAACCCGCCGGCAGATTGCACCCGGTGGCCGCTGGCACCGTAGCTCTGCGCGTAGAGGACGAAGTCGGGATTGCCGAATTGCAGGCCGAAATCTGAATAACCCAGGCTGTACTGCTTCCAGCGAATCATCCCAAAGGCCCCATCGTTAAGGACCAGCACGACCAGATTGAGGCCCAGACGGGCCGCCGTTTCCATCTCCTGGCTGTTCATCAGAAACCCGCCGTCGCCGCAGACGGCCATGACCCGACGATCGGGGAAAAGCCGCGCCGCCTCCATCGCCGAGGGGAGCCCCGCGCCCATGGTGGCGAGGGCGTTGTCGAGCAGAATGGTCTGCGGCTCGCGCACCAGGTAGTTGCGGGCGAACCAGATTTTGTACATGCCGTTGTCGAGGGCAAGGATGCCGTCACCGGGCATGACCCGGCGCACGTCGGCGACGATCCGCTGGGGTTTAAGGGGGAAGCCGTCGTCCGTGACATTCTCCCGCAGGTGCTCATCGAGGTGCGCCTTGACCCGTTGAAAATAGGCCCAGTCCCGGTCGATCCGGCCGACTCTCTCGGTCAGGCGGCGGATGCTGCTGGCGATGTCGCCAACCACCTCCAGTTGCGGGAAATAGACGTTGTCGACAATGGCGGAGCTGAAGTTGACGTGGATCACCTGCTTCCCGCCGTGTTCCATGAAGAAGGGGGGCTTCTCCACCACATCGTGGCCGACGTTGATCACCAGGTCGGCGCGGGCGATGGCGCAGTGGATGTAGTCGTGGTCCGACAGGGCCGCCGTGCCGAGAAACTGCGGGCCGGTCTCGTCGACCACGCCCTTGCCCATCTGGGTATCGAAAAAGAAGATGCCGGTGGCGCCGACGAAGTCGCTCAGGGCGGCGCTGACCCGGTTACGGTTGGCGCCGGCACCGATCAACAACAGCGGATAGCGGGCCGCGAGGATCATTTCAGCCGCCTCCCCGATCACCTCCTCGTCGGCCTGCGGCAGATGGGCATGACTGATCTGGAACACCGGGGGGGTCGCCGCATCCAGCGGCTCGGCCGCCACATCCTCCGGCAGCTCCAGGTGCACGGCTCCCGGACGCTCTTCCCGGGCCTGGCGAAATGCCTCGCGCACGTTGCCGGGGATGCGGTCGACGTTGACGAGCTGTTTGGTGAACTTGGTCAGCGGATGCATCATGCCTACCACGTCGATGATCTGAAAGTGTCCCTGCTTGCTCTTCTTGATCGGTTTCTGCCCGGTGAGCATCACCATGGGAAAAGCGCCGAGTTGGGCATAGGCCGCTCCGGTGACCAGGTTGGTCGCCCCCGGCCCGAGGGTGGAAAGGCAGACTCCGGGCCGGCCGGTGAGCCGTCCGTAGGTGGCCGCCATGAAGGCCGCTCCCTGCTCGTGACGGGTAAGAATCAGACGGATCGACGACTTCCGGAGCGCTTCCAGAAAATCAAGGTTCTCCTCGCCTGGAACGCCATAGATGATATCGACGCCCTCATTCTCCAGCGCCCTGACCAGCAAATCGGAAGCATTCATGTGTTTCATCCTTGGCGAGCTATGCAAAGTTCACAGGGGTGTGGGGCACTGAAGCGTTCTGTCCCTCCGCCGTACGCCAGTATCCCGGGGGGAAATCATCGACCTGGATCACCTCCCGGCGCGCGTCATTGGCACTGGCCACCAGATCGGCCTCGGCCGCCGAAATCGCGCCGACGCCCACCGCCGCGGACAACGCCAAGGCCTCGTCCCGGCCGGCAATGGTCTTGTTCCTGAGCGCCTCCCGCACTTTCTTTTCCACGTCTTCGGCGGCCACCACTTTGCGCAGGGCGTCATCGAGCCGGCCCAGCGGCTCATCCATCTCCGTCGGGACGAAAATCCCCGCGCTCAGGCGATCGCGCACCGCCGAAGGTTCCATGAGCAGCGCAGCCACCCGGTGCCCGAGCCGGTCGCTCGGCGCCGCCGGGCGGATGCCGAGCGGAAAGGCCGCCAACCGCAGCAACCAGGCCACCGGCCGGTTCGGGAAGTTGCGGAAGAACTCGGCGAAGGCGGTTTCGATGACCCGGAAACTCTCGGCACAGGCCCATTCCACCAGCGGCAGCTCTTCGGCCGGACGACCGCGGTCCTCGAACTGCTTGACCACGGCGGAAACCAGGTAGAGATTGGAGAGGATATCGGCCAGTCGCCCGGAGAGCTTCTCCTTGCGTTTGAGGCTGCCGCCGAGAACCAGCATGGAGGTGTCGGCGGTCAGCACAAAGGCGGCGCTCAGCCGGGTGGCCCGCTGCAACTGGCGACGGCAGGGGCCGCCCGGCACCGCCAAGAGCCGGCCGCCGGTCAATCCCGACCAGAGCGCCCGGGCCGCGGTGCTGATGGTGAAGCCGGCGTGGGCGAAGAAATGCTCGTCGAAGGCGCGCAGGCCGGCAGAGCGGTCCGGGTCGGCGACGGCCTGCATCTCCTTGAGGACATGGGGGTGGCTGCGGATCGCCCCCTGGCCAAAGACGATCAGGGTGCGGGTGAGGATGTTGGCCCCCTCGACGGTGATGCCGATGGGAATCGCCTGGTAGGCGAGGCCAAGGTAGTTGCGCGGGCCGAGGCAGATGCCGCTGCCGGCCTGGATGTCCATGGCGTCGTTGAGCACCTGGCGCATCCGTTCGGTCAGGTTGTATTTGACAATGGCCGAGAGCACCGCCGGCTTTTCGCCGCGATCGACGGCGGCGCAGGTCAGGCTGCGCGCCGCCTCCATCTGGTAGGTCAGGCCGGCGATGCGCGCCAGAGCTTCTTCCACCCCTTCCATCTGGCCGATCGGCAGACGAAACTGGCGACGGATGCGGGCATAGGCCCCCGTGGCCCGACAGGCCAGCTTGCCGGCGCCGGTGCTGAGCGCCGGCAGCGAGATGGAGCGGCCGACGCCAAGGCTTTCCATGAGCATCCGCCATCCCTGGCCGGCCCGCTCGGCGCCGCCAATGATCCAGTCGAGCGGGATGAAGACGTCCTTGCCCCAATTCGGTCCGTTCTGAAAAGGTATGTTGAGGGGGACATGCCGGCTGCCGATGGTGATCCCCGGCGTGCCGGTGGGGATCAACGCCAGAGTGATGCCCAGCTCCTCCCGATCCCCCAGCAGATGATCAGGATCGGAGAGCTTGAAGGCCAATCCGAGCAGGGTCGCCACCGGTCCCAGGGTGATGTAGCGCTTCTCCCAGTTGAGGCGGATGCCGATGATTTCTCGCCCTTCGAATTCACCTTTGCAGACGACTCCGCGGTCGGGTATGGCTGCGGCGTCGCTGCCCGCTTCCGGGCCGGTCAGGGCGAAGCAGGGGATCTCCTCGCCCCGCGCCAGACGCGGCAGGTAATGGTTCTTCTGCTCCTGGGTGCCGTAATGCAGCAGCAGTTCCGCCGGGCCGAGAGAGTTGGGAACCATGGTGGTGACCGTTGCGGTAATGCTGCGGCTGGAGATTTTCATGATGACCGCCGAATGGGCCAGGGCGGAAAAGCCGAGGCCGCCATACTCCGGCGGGATGATCATGCCGAAGAAGCGCTGCTCCTTGAGATACTGCCAGACTGGCGGCGGCAGATCCTTTTCGTATTCCACGATCTGCCAGTCGTCGAGCATCCGACAGAGTTCCTCGACCGGTCCGTCGAGAAACGCCTGCTCCGCTTCGGTGAGAGCCGGAGCAGGCAGATCGAGAAGCTTTTGCCAGTTGGGGCGGCCGCTGAACAGTTCGCCGTCCCAGCCGACCGTGCCGGCCTCAAGGGCCTCCCGTTCGGTGTCGGAGAGAGGCGGCAGCATCCGCTGGAAGAGGCTGAAGATCGGGCGGGTGAGCAGGGTCAGCCGCAGGGGGGTGCTGTTGAGAATGGCGGCCAGCGCGACCAGGACTACAAAAAAAATGAAACCGGCTGCGGTCCTTTCCGCCCCTGAAAATATGACAGCGGCCGCGCTCAAAACCGCCAGGGCCGACCACAGCCACAATCTGGCTCGAAAATAGGCCAGTGCAAAAAAAACGATAAGAATGATGGCGACAGTCATGGCAGCCTCTCCTGGATTTCAACAACTTGCTGCTTAACGGCAGATATCCTGTCCTGCGTTATTGCACTCAGCAGCAGGCACCTCTTGCGCAGGGGTCAGCGCCGGCGTTGCCGGCCGGCGCCGGTCCGCAGGGAAAGGGTCCGAAGTGGACCGAGCGGTCGCCGGTAACCCTGAAGTGCCGGCCGAAGCGGGTCTCCTGGACCATGGCGGCGGTATTGCCGCAGACCAGCATCGGCTTGCCGGTGACAAAGGTGTGGTGATCGTCGAGGGGGAAGGCATGCGGGCATTCAGGGATGGTGCCGAGATAGGTCGCAGTCTGCCCGTAGTCTTCGCAGCTGTCCTCCAAGCCATCGATTTTGAAGGCCCGGACGGTGATCGAGCTGAAGTTGATCATGCCGGCCTTGACGACCACCTCCGGGTCCTCCAGAACGATGGGCCGGCTGGACTTGACGCGATAATCCTGGAAGCCGAGTGAGTGCAGCATCCTCCGGAAGTCTTCGATGTAAAGGGCGCCGCCCAGGCACTCGCCATACAGCAGCGGATCCTCCCGCAGCCGGTCCGGCAGCCGGCGGTCGGCGAAAACGTCGGAAAAATAGAGCTCCCCTCCCGGCTTGAGCACCCGGAAGATTTCGCTGAAAACCCGCTCCTTGTCCGGAGAGAGGTTGAGCACGCAGTTGGAGATTACCAGGTCGATGGAGTTGTCGGCGATGCCGCAGGCGGCCAGATCCTCGATGTAGCCCTGGCGGAAGTCGACATTGGGGGTGACGAAGCCGAAACGATTCATCTGGCTCCGAACATGCCGGCGGGCCACCGCCAGTTGTTCCTCGGTCATGTCGACGCCGATGACGGAGCCGGCCGGTCCGACCAGTTTCGCCGCCAGGTAGACGTCCCGTCCGCTGCCGCAACCCAGATCGAGGACGGTGCAGCCGTCGATGGCCGGCGGAATCGGCGAGCCGCAGCCGTAAAAGCGGTCGAGGATCTCGCTGTCGATTTCCGCCAGGATGGCCCGGTGCGCCGGTGGGAAAGACTCGATCGAACAGCAAGCGCTGGTCTTCAGATCCTTGCTCCCCTGAAGAATTTTTCCGTAGTATTCCTTGACGCTGTCCAATGTGGTTTTGTGCTTGCCCATATAAAAGTTTTCTCTCCCCTGGCTGGATGGCATTCTCTGCCGGCGTTGCCCTGAGGCCTCAAGGCACAGGCTGCCGGCCCCGGTGTTCAAAGACGTTCACTTGTTTGCGATTGCTGTTTCCTCACTTTAATTCGTTGAGCCGCCAATCATAGTCGTAAATCACCTCTCCCGAGAACGCTTGCAGCGCCGCAGCCAGGGGGGGCTCCGACCATTGCCGCAAATGGCGGATGACGCCATCCCGCGAGCCTGCGAAATCCGCCTGATACCAGTCGTAGATCTCCGAGAGGATCAGAGTCCTCCCTTCGATGCGCGCCCCCCGGGAGCTGTTGACATAATCATGGGCGCCCTTGTCGAGGAGCCGCTCGCCGTTTTCGGCGGTGAAAGGTTCCGGCTGCAGGTTCGGACAGCCGAGGCTGGCGCAGTTCACCGCATAGTGGATGCGGTTGTCCTGCCAGATCGGCCGCAGGATGCGGTGCTCGATGTCGTTCAGGGAGAGTTCGACCCCTTCCACCCTGACCAGCTTCAAATCCCAGGGACCAGGGCTGAATAACCCGGACTTGATATCGCGGATGCTTTTCACCGGGTAGTGATCGAGGACGGTCTTGACGGTCAGCGCGTTGTAGAAGTTGATCCAATAAGCCTTCTGCTCGGCGCGGTCCAGATTCGCCACGGTCACGGCCGCCAATGCGGCGACATAGTGGTCCAGGGCCTGCCGGCCCGCCGCCGTCACCGCCTTGTAGCGGACCAGGTTCACCGCACCCGGCTTGCCGACCACCAGGTAGGTATCCAGGAAATGGCCCCAGGCCGAATGGTCCACGCTGATGCGACTCTGTGGGTCATGCGTCTGCCAGCGAGGCCAGAGGTCGGCCCGCGGCGCCGCGCCGGCGATGCTGCCGAACCCAAGACTCAGCAGTATCACGATGGCAAAAGCGATCTTCGTTTGGTATAGGGAGCGCATGGGAACAATCCTTTTCAGTAATTCCCAGCCCGGCGTCTCAACCCCGTCGCCAGGCATGGTACTTCTCCACCCAGCCAAGCAGCTTCTCTGGCACGTGGGCCTTTTTCCACTCGCCAGCGGCGGCCTTGTTCGCCTCGGCCAGTGTCGGATAGGGTTGAATGGTGGCGAGGATCTTGCCCAGGCCGATGCCATGCTTCATCGCCAGGATGAATTCGGCGAGCAGGTCGCCGGCGTGGGGACCGACGATGGTGGCGCCGAGGATCTTGTCCTTGCCGGGCGGAGTGATGACCTTGATCCAGCCGTGGGCTTCCCCCTCGGCAATCGCCCGGTCGAGCTCGGCCAGGTCGAAGCGGGTGACCTCGTGCGGCACCTTCTTCTCCTTGGCCTCGGTCTCGTTCAGACCGACCCGGGCGACCTCAGGATCGGTGAAGGTGCACCAGGGGATGACCCGGTAGTCGGCGCGGAACTTCCGGAAATCCCCGAACAGGGCGTTGACTGTCGCGTACCAGGCCTGGTGGGCGGCGGTGTGGGTGAACTGGTAAGGGCCGGCCACATCCCCGGCGCAGAAGATGTTGGGGAAATTGGTGCGCAGGAAGGGGTCGGTTTCCAGCGTCCCGCGGGCGCTGAGCCGCACACCGAGCTCCTCCAGCCCGAAGCCGGTGGTGCGGGGTTTGCGACCGACGGCGACGAGGATGGCGTCGAAGGAGACCATGACCCGCTCACCCGACCTCTCGCAGACCAGCATCTTGGTCTCCCCCTCGACCAGAACCTCCTTGGCGGCATGTCCGGTCAGCACCCGCACCCCCTCGGCCTCGAAGCGCTCCCGGATGAAATCGGCGACGTCGGCGTCCTCGCGGCCCATGATCCGCGGTGCCATCTCCACCTGGGTCACCTGCGTCCCGAAACGGGCGAAGGCCTGCGTCAACTCGCAGCCGATGGGACCGCCGCCGAGGACCACCATCCGCTGCGGCAACTGCCGCAACTGCCAGAGGTTGTCCGAGGTCAGGTAGTCGACCCGGTCGAGACCGGGAATCGGTGGCACGAAGGGGGAGGCGCCGGTGGCCAGGATGATGCTGCGGGTGGTCAGGGTACGGCCGTTGACCTCCAAGGTGTAGGGGGTGATGATCTTCGCCTCCCCTGAAATGCATTCGACGCCGAGACCAGTGTAGCGCTCCACCGAGTCGTGCGGTTCGACCTTTTTCACCACCCGCTGCACCCGCTCCATGACCTCGCCGAAGTCGAAGTCGGTGATTGTTCGCCGGAAGCCGAATTCTTCGGCGCGGCGGCCGTAGGAGAGCATCTTCGCACTGCGGATCAGCGCCTTGCTCGGTACGCAGCCGGTATTGAGGCAGTCGCCGCCCATCCGGTGCTTTTCGATCAGGGCGACCTTCGCCTTAACGGCGGCGGCGATGTAGCTGGAAACCAGCCCGGCCGAACCGGCCCCGATCACCACCAGGTTGTAGTCGAAGCGTTTCGGCCGGGGATGTGCCTTGAGGGCGCGTCGGGCCTTGATCCAGTCGACCCCCTTGCGGGCCAGCAGCGGAAAGAGGCCGAGCAGGGCGAAGGAGAAGATCAGTCCCGGCGCGAGAATACCGGAGAGGCTCTCGAGCTGGCCGAGCTGGGTGCCGGCGTTGACGTAAACCGCCGTCCCCGGCAGCATGCCGATCTGGCTGACCCAGTAGAAGGTCAGCGTGCGCATGGGGGTGAGCCCCAGCAGCAGGTTGATGACGAAGAAGGGGAAGATCGGCACCAGCCGCAGGCTGAAAAGGTAGAACGCGCCCTCCCGCGCCACTCCCTGGTTAATGGCCCGCAGGCGGTCACCGAATTTCGCCTGCACCGAATCCCGCAGCAGAAATCGGCTGACCAGAAAGGCCAGGGTGGCGCCGACGGTGCTGGCGAACGAGACGACGACCAGAGCCGGCCAGAAACCGAACAGGGCGCCACCGGCCAGGGTCATCACCGCCGCTCCCGGCAGGGAGAGGGCGGTCACCACCACGTAGAGCAGGAAATAGGCGCCGAGGGTGAGCAGCCGGTGGAGGGCATAGAACTCCTGGAAGGCGGCCTGGCGGGCCTTGAGTTCGGCCAGGGTCAGGTAGCGGCCAAGGTCGAAAGCGAAAAAGAGGCCGACCGCCACGACGATGAGAGCCACCAGAATAATTTTGGCTGTATTACACTTCACCTGTATCTCCATTCGGCAAGTGGGCGGGGAGCAGGGGGCGCTCCCAGCCCGGTAATATTGTTGCCTGCGACCTCAACTAGGTCGCGATTTCGCCCCCTCAGGTGAATCCCGAGCCGGCGGTACAGGCGTAGCAGTGTTCGCCGGTGGCGATCGCAGCGTCGGGCGGAGGCGGTCCGTCCAGGTCTCTGACGTGGATGTGGCGCTCGCCCATCGGCAGGCCGGCCCCCTGATTGAAATCGCAGTCGTAGAGAGTGCCGTCCCAGGCCACCGAGACCAGCGATCGGCACATCAATCCTTCGACCGTGCAGGGGTTGAAGGCCCGTGCCAGGGTCGCCATGTATGCGTCGAGATTGCCGGTGGATTCAAGCCACTGCCGGAAGCGGCCCAGCGGCATGTTGGCGAAAACGTAGAGGTGATTGAAGGAGATGCCGAGCTTTTCCGCCAAGGACCGCTTGAACTGGCGTTCCGCCGCTGCCTGGCCCTGGGGGAGAAAAGCGCCGGCGGGATTGGCGACCAGGTGCAGTTCAAGCCCGCTGCCCGGCCGGCCGTAGCCGAGTTCGTTGAGACGTTGCAGAACGGCGACGCTCTTGTCCCAAACCCCCGTGCCACGCAGCGCCTCGACCTGGGCTGGAGTGACGGCGGGCAGGGAGGCGACAATGGTTACCTTGAGCCGGCGGCACAGGTCGATAAGACCCTCCCGGGACCACGCGCCGAGAGCGGTCAAATTGGAGCGCAGCATGATCCGTGGCACTTCTGGAGCAAGCCCGGCGAGGAGAAAATCGAGGTCGGGGACCAGTTCAGGCGCCCCGCCCGTGATGTCCGCCACCTGGAAGGAGGCCCGCACGGCAAAGTCGATGACCTCTTCCATGGTCTGTCGGGACATGATCTCCCCGCGTGTCGGTCCGGCGCTCAGGTGGCAGTGGCGGCAGGCCAGGTCGCACTTCAGGCCGACGTTGACCTGCAGGGTGTGACAGCGGTCGCGCACCAGGTCGAGCCCATGCTCTTGCAGCGCCCTGGCAAACGGATTGTCTTTCGTGGATTCAAATTGCATAGGAACTCGCCAGCAGGTCAGGTTGATAATTTTTCCGCCGTCGTCAAGGAGAGCAAATCGGGAAGCTCCGCCTCCGGATCGTCGGTCAGCGTCCGCATCAGGCCCTTTGGGTCCATCAGGTGGACGGTCCGATAAGAGGTTCGCAACAGGCCCGCGTGCTTGAACTCCGCCAGTTGCTCGGCGACGGCCTCTCTGGAGGCGCCGATGAGGTGGGCGAGATCCTTCTGCGTCAGCGGCAGGCGGGTGCTGCCGTCTTCCTCGCGGATACCGTGACGGCGGGCTTGCCAGAGCAGGGTCAGAACCAGCCGGTTGGCCAGCGGCTGGAAGATCAGATCCTCCAGACGCATTTCGAGTTCGCGGCGCCGCAGCCCGACAAGCTTGAGCACCCGCAGGACCATTTCGGGATGATCTCTCAGTAATTGTTCGAAGTCCTGGCGGGTGATGATGCAGACCAGAGAATCATCAACAGCAATGGCGCTGTGGGTCCGCAGCTCCTCGCCAGCGATAGCCAGTTCTCCGAAGATCTCGCCCGGCCCGAGAATGTCGAGGATGACCTCGCGTCCCTCGGCGCTGGTGCGAGTCAACTTGACCCGGCCCTGCTTGACCAGATAGATGTTGTCGCTCTGTTCATGTGCGAAAAAGAAGGTGGTGTTTCGTTTGCAGGACACCATTTCGCTGCGGCTTGCCAGTCTTTGCAGCTCTTCCTCTTTCAGCCAGGAAAAGAGTGCCGCGTTCTTGATGTACCAAAGCCTGCGTTGCATGAAATATCCCTTTTCTGATGCCTGAAGTCGATTCAGACCTTGAGGTCAAGCAGTGCTCGCAGCGTGTCCAGTGCACGGCTCATCGGGCCTTCGAGTTTCTGCAACCGGGCTTGCATGATGCCTCCTTCCACCGTCGCCACCACCAACTCGGCCAGGTCTCGCGCCGGCAGATCCCGGCGGACCTGTCCAGCCTGCTGCGCCTCGGCTATTTTGCTTTCAATCTTGCCGATCCACTCGTCAAAGACACCGGCTACCAGTTCGGCAAAGGCCGGCGCCGTATCGCTCGCCTCCAGGGCGGTGTTGCCGAAGAGGCACCCGCCGACAAAGTCGGAACGACGATGTTTCAAAAGAGCGCTACGGAGAAAATTGTCCAAAGCCGCACCCGGAGTATCCCCCGTAAGCGCCGAACCGAGAAACTGCATAAAAGCCGCTTTTTCTCGCTTTAACACCTCAAGACCAACCTCTTCCTTTCCGGAGAAATGAAAATACAGATTCCCCTTGGTCGTCCCGGTGGCTTTGAGCAGATCGTTAATGGTTGTCGTCCTGAACCCCTGGCGATTAAAGACCCGGGTGGCCTGAGTCAGGATCTTTTCCTTGGATTGTTCCCCTTTGGTTGCCATAGCCGTCCTCCGTCAAAACAGACCGTTCGGTTTTCTTTCCTTGCCACTTCTTTTAACGCCTTTCAAGCGGTTGTCAATGACCGGAGGAGAAGAACAGTTGAACCTGTCCTGTGAATTCACTGTAAACCCTCGATGCTTTAATTAATGTAAGGGGGATTACAGTTTCCGAATGTTTTTTGGGCAAGACCGTAACGATTCGATCCAACGGAAGTCTGAGAAAAGAAGTGTCAGCCCCTGGGAAGAGCCCGCAGGCCGAACGACCTGCGGGCCTCCTTCTGGCCAGGGAATTCAAGCCCAGACCTCAGGCCTTCTTCTCCCGCAGGGGAGCTCCTGCTCCCGCCTCCTCACGGTGATGGTGTTTCCTGATCGCCGCGTATGCCCCGGCCGAAACCAGGCCGAACACGGCATGGCCGAAGATGCTGATCCAGTTCCTGGCCATGGCGAACCAGGGGAAGAGGGTGGTAAACCCGTAGAAGTTCACCAGATAGAGGACCAACCCGCCGACTCCGCCGAGGGCCAGGGCCGGCCCGAGGCTCAGCCGGTTGACCATCAGGGCAAAAACGACCGTATAGACGATGGACAGTACCAGGTGCAGGCCCATGGCCGCCATGATGATCCCCAGATCAAAGGTTGCCGGAGGCGGCAAGACGCCCTCGCCCAAAACGATGGCCGCCATCATACGGGGCGGTCCCCAAGGGCTGCCACCACCGAAGAGCGGAACCATGACCATTTCCAGGGCCAAAAAAACGAAGCCGGCGATGATTCCAGCCCAGGTTGCTGCTTTCCAATCAAGCTGAACTGTCGAATTCATAAGGCTACCTCACTTTCCGAGGGCTTTCCTCGATTGAGCTGAATTGCTCTCTTACTTCCTGTTCTGTCCTTCTGTTGTCATCCTAGCGCTGACGCTTTCCGTGGAATGTCAGCCGGATTACACAATGCGAAGATTCATCCTTGACACATTTGCCCGGAGGAGTATATTTGACCAAACGGTCGGTTTTTATCGGGGTGTGATCCATGGCCAGAAAAGGCGAACTAACCAAAGAACGACTTGTCACCGAAGCGGCCCGGCTTATCCGTCGCAAGGGGTTTACGGGGACCAGTGTCAGTGATCTCATGGCGGCGACCGGGGTCAAGAAGGGCAGCCTCTACTTTCATTTTCCGGGCAAAGATGAACTCGGCCTGGCCGTCCTGGAGCGCTCCCGCGACCGGCTCATGGAGTTTTTCGACAGTGCTCTCATCGGCAAGACTCCCGGAGAATGCCTGAGCAACTTCTTTGACGCCGTGGTCTCCTCTCACCGCCGCTCGGGGTTTGTCGGCGGCTGCATTTTCGGCAATACGGCGCTGGAAATGAGCGACGGCAATGAGCGCTATACCGAGTTCGTGGATCGATTTTTTACCGACATGGCCACCATGCTCGAAGGATTTATCGCCGCCGCCCAGGAGGCCGGGCAGGTTCGCGGAGACATCCCGGCTTCGGCCCTGGCCGAGCATGTCGTGATGACTCTTGAAGGGGGAATCATGCTCGCCAGGCTCAGAAAAGAGGAAAAGCCCCTGCGACAATGCTTCGATACCCTGAAGGTGTTTCTGCAATTGGACAGCTAAAAAAATTTACCAACAAAAACGACCAACTGGTCGGTTTATTACAAAGGAGGTAACACCATGGCCCGTATTCTTCCCGCTGTGCCGCAAACCCCGAATGTAGCCACCATCTTCCAGGAAATCGAGGGCGCCTTCGGCCGGGTTCCGAACCTGTTCAGTACCTATGCCAACCACCCGCCCCTGCTGCAAGCCAACTGGAACAAAGTCAAGGCCGTGATGATGGAGGGGAGTCTGCGTCGCAAGACCAAAGAGACCATCGCCGTCCTGGTCTCCAGGGACAATAGCTGTTCCTACTGCGTCGCGGCGCACACGGGCGCATTGCGCGCGATCGGCGTGACGGATGAGGAACTTGCCGCCATCGAGGAGGACCTGGACAAGGCCGATTTTTCCGCCAAGGAAAAAGCCCTGATCAACTTTGCCCGCAAGGCCAATCGGGAGCCGCTGCGTATCCCCGACGAGGGGTTTGCGGAGCTTCGCCGGACCGGCGCCACCGACGCCGAAATTGTGGAGGCTCTCGGCGTGATGGAACTGTTTACCTCGTTCAACAAGTTTCTCGATTCCCTGGAGGTGGACATCGATTTCTGAGGCCTGCCCGCAACCAGCATTTCCTGCCGCGGCTTTTTCCGCCCTGGTCTCAAGAAGGGGGGCATTCGCTGTGTCGTCGCTTGACGGCCTTCGCCAAACATTTTTATCCGGGAGGTGATCCATGGACTTCACTCAGGTTGAAAAATAGTTCATCTGCCAAAAGGTTGTGCCCGACTTCGACTGGACGCGCTTCGACCAGCCGACGCAACCAGTCCCGCTCAAAAAGCCTGTCACGCAGTGCCGGGTCGGCCTGGTCGCCACCGCGGGCGCCTACCTGTTGGGTAGCCAGCAGCCGTTCGCCACGAAAAGTCCCACGGGCGACGACTCCTTCCGCATCATCCCCAACGAAACACCCATTGCGGAGATCGCCTTGGCGCACCCGGGGTACAATACCCGGAGGGCACTGCAGGATCTCGACTGCGTCTTCCCCCTGACTTTGCTCAACCGATTCCAGCAGCAGGGAGAGATCGGCACCGCCGCTCCCCGGCATTTTTCCTTCATGGGTTTTATCCCCCAGACCGAACGGCTGCTGGCGGAGGTCGCCCCCCAGGTCGGAACCGAATTGATCAGGGACCAGGTGGATCTGGCCCTGCTGGTACCGTCGTGACCGGTGTGCAGTCAGTCCGTGGGACTGATTCAGCGAGTTTTGGACCAGATGGGAATCCCCACTGTCTCCCTGACCCTGGTCAAGGAGATGACGCAGCTTGTGAAACCGTCCAAAGCCCTCTACGTGCGGCACCCCTTCGGCCTGACCCTTGGGGATGTAGGCGATGCGGCGACCCACGCGGCGATTCTCCGCGATTGCCTGCGCCACGCCGCCGAAGTAAAGCCGCCCGGAACGATCATCGACCTTCCCTATGTCTGGACCAAGGATGACCTGCGCGAGCGGCAATTGCGCAAGGAGGCGCATTAGTTTTCGAAAAGGGACCCTTTGAGGATGCAAATGCATGAGACCACGAAAGCAGACATCAACCATATGCCCGGGAGGCGCTATGCCGCATTTACAGTTTGAAATAAACCGGAGCCTGGCAGACGCTGAAAAGATCTCTTTTGCCGAGCAGGTAAGAAAGCTGTTTTCGGGGGTGATGGATACCGGAACCGATCATATCAGCATCTCGATCCGTGAATTCGGTACCCACAACTTGTCCATCGGCAGGGTCAAGGAACCAGAAAAAGGAATTGCCGTCGTCAATGCGGATATCAGGGCGGGCCGCACCATGGAGCTGCGCAGAACACTGACTCTGGGGTTCATGGATCTGCTTAACAGAACCTTTAACATTCAAAGAACACATGTACGTCACCCTTACCGAACATAAGGGGGAGGATTTTCACTTGTTGGAAAAATATCTGGCGAGCTGGCAGGAGGGCGAAGATCCGCTGGCGGATTAGGCGGCTCATTCAGGGTGGAGGCATATACAATCAGAATGTGAATAGCCCCTGGATTTCATGGCATCTTGGCTTTTGTTAGCGAGGTGAGCAATTTGTCCAACAAGTTGTTTCGGATCGTTTGAGGTAGTCGAATGGCCGAGGAACACCTTCAGTCCAATAAATCCTGGTATGTTGGAAAAGCCCGCCAAGTTCGCTTGGCGGGCTTTTCGTGTTCAAGAAGTGGGGGATGTGAAAAACAACAGGCACGACACCCGCCGAAATGGCAGCCTTCTGGGCCGATCACTCCCGCAGCGCTGCAGCCTCAAAGGTATTGCATTGTTCAAGGCTCCCGGAACTAATGCCGCGTCGGAACCACTCGACGCGTTGGACAGAGCTTCCGTGGGTGAAGGAATCCGGCGTCACATAGCCCCGCCCCTGTTGCTGCAGCCGGTCGTCGCCGATAGCACTGGCGGCGTTAAGCGCCTCCTCGATATCGCCTTCTTCGAGAATCTGCCGAGTGCGCTGGGCGTGGTGGGCCCATAATCCGGCAAAACAATCGGCCTGTAGTTCCTGACGTACGGAGAGCCGATTGACCTCGGTCTGGCTGACCTGGCTGCTGTGCTGGCGAACCTTTTCCGAGATGCCGAGCAAGGTCTGCACATGATGGCCGACCTCGTGGGCAATGACGTAGGCCTGGGCAAAATCCCCCGATACCTGGTGGCGCTCCTTCAGGTCACGGTAGAACTCCAGGTCGATATAGACCTTCTGGTCGCCGGGGCAGTAGAACGGCCCCATGGCCGCCTCGGCGAAGCCGCAGGCCGACTGCACGGCACCGGAGAAGAGGACCAGGGTCGGCTCCTGGTAGTTCCCACCCATCCGGCGGAACTGCTCGTGCCAGACGTCCTCGGTGTCGGCGAGTACGACCGAGACGAATTCCGCCAGCGGATCCTGTCCTGCCGGCGGTGCCCCGGAGGCCGGCACCTGGGAGGTGGTGGGCTCGAGTTCCCCCTGGTTGAGGATCAGACTCGGATCGATTCCGAAATACATGGCGACCAGGGCCAGGATGATGGTGCCGAGCCCGCCGATCTTGACGCCCCGGGCGACCCGCATCCCCCGCCGATCCTCGACATTGTCGCTTCGCCGCCCGTCCTTCCAGCGCATGGTACGACCTCCCTATCGTTATCGGGGGCTTTGTCCTACTGCTCCTTCTAAACATCATACCAGGTAATGCGTTGTTCACCCTTCGCCGGACGTTTCAAGGCTTCGGCCAGGGCATAATCGGCACAGTGCAGATACTGTTCTTTGGGCTGCCTTCGAGCACCCGGTCGCTGTAGGAGACGTAAACCAGCACATTGCGCTCGCAATCGAAAAAGTGAACTACCTGAAGCTCCTTGAACTGAATCGCCCCTAAATGGGCGGTTCTTAAATCCCCTGCAATCCAGGAACGCGGAAAACATTCTATTAGTGGTAATTCTATGAATTGGCTTGGTCCCTCAGTAAGCTGTTTTTGTGTCGCACAAATCATTGGAGGGCATTTTTTCATTCAGGCGTTCGCATTCACGACGGCAGCAAAAAAGCGCGAAGTAAAAATCGCGGCCTTTCAACCCTTTCCGTTTCAACTCGGATCGGCTCTTTTTTGGGTTCGAAAATCCGTGGCAGGAGGGCAAGGCCCGCTGAAGCAGGCCCTTGAAGGTGTTCAGGCAATATCACTATTTGTCACAATAAAACTTGTCCAGATCCTTCTTATTTATTGCGGGAGCTTTACATCTGGAGATTTGGCTGATAAAGCTATTGTGTTTCCAACAAGAGCCAACTAGCCGCCTTTTGCATTGCCGAACAGATGGGGGAATAGATCATGCGGAACAGCTTGGTACTTCATTTCGCTGATGGCACCATTCGCAAAGGGACCACGGATGATTTCTTTCCAAACAAGGACCTGTTTCATTTTACTGAAAATGACCGCGGCGAGGTCGATGAGATTCGGGTGGCCACCCTTAAGGCGATATATTTTGTGAAAAGTTTCGAAGGGAATCCCGTTTACCAGGAAAATGCTGATATGGAGCGGGTCGGTTTCGGCAAGAAGATCTGCGTTCACTTCAAGGATGGCGAAATTCAACCCGGTTATACCCAGGGGTATTCACCGAACCGGCTCGGCTTTTTCGTATTTCCCTGTGACCCCGACAGCAATAACGAACGGATCTTCATCGTCAGCACCGCAACCACCAAGGTCAACTTCCTTTAGCTTGAATCGCACTTTCCAACAATCATTCATCCATAAGCGACTGCTCTTCCCTTCCTGTTTTTGCGACGATCATATCTCTGAGGGATGAAGGTACAGGTTGTCCTACAAACGCTGAAATATCAGAAAACCCCGCCTGGCGATCCCTAGCCGGTCGGTTAATCTGTTGACCTGCTGATAATGAAACAGAAAGGCTCTCCCTACAATTGAAGGAGGGCCTTTCTGTTGGGCTTAACAGCTCAAAATATCTGCTTCAATGCCTTTGGGCAAGGATGTCATCTAAGCTTGAAGGCTTCCTCGCCAGTCCCAACCGCATTGCTGGTGTTTGCTTGTCCTCTCCACGCTCCACGTAGTTATAGAAAACCCTGAATATGTCCAGCAACTTCCCGACCATGGCGGGATTATAGGCGCTGTAACCGTGCCATTTGCGCCCCTCGCTACTGGCCGATCCGATGGGCCGTTCCAGGAGCGATATCCGACGCCGCACCTGCATAAAGAAACGGTCGATGCCATGCAGGGTGGCCCGGGCGTACAGCCGGGCCAGGTGGTCGGCGCTGTAGCTGCGGTCCCCCAAATCCGTCAGCCAGCAGACCGCCTTCTCCGGTT
>Ga0299906_10000278_pt1 | contig 50258 bp, 47 predicted proteins | sample RVTome_14_FD_200259 | JGI IMG/M metagenome (GOLD analysis project Ga0299906, IMG submission 200259) | Soil microbial communities from uranium-contaminated site in the Upper Colorado River Basin, Wyoming, United States - RVT145D125 (version 2) ... | reverse complement strand
ACGAGTCTCGGCCGGATCTGAATGGGATCACGCCATCACGGGACTCGTGTACCCAAAGGAGCTCCAAATCTCCATCGCAGACCCCCTTGACACGGCCTACGACAGGGGCAGGCCCCCGTGCCTGCCCGAGGGCCGCGCCGGCGGAAGAGGCTCGACGGAGCTACCCGAACTGCGGCTTCCGCTTCGCCTTGAACGCCTCGTACGACTCGCGGAAGTTCGGGTCCTCCATGCAGGCGGCCTCGACCAGGGCCATCGCCGGGTAGTGACGGCCCGTCCGGGGGTCTCTTGCAGCGTGCGCACCTTCGGCTTTGCTCTGCTAGGCTGTGCCCAGGAGAATCGCTGAGACGCCATGCTCGAGCTCCCCTACGGCGTTGCCGACTTTCACCGTATCCGGACCCGAGGAATGGTCTACGTCGACCGGACGGCCCACATCCGCGACGTCGAGGCCTTGGGCGATGTCCTCGTCTTCCTGCGTCCGCGGCATTTCGGCAAGTCGCTGTGGCTCCAGACGCTGGCCAACTACTACGACGTGCGCCGGGCCGACGAGTTCGACGAGCTCTTCGGCGGCCTCGCCGCCGGCCAGCGTCCCCCTGCCAGCCGCTACTTCATCCTGCAGTGGAACCTCTCCAAGGTCGACGCCAGCGGCAGCGTCGAGCAGATCAGCGAGAGCATCCGGGAGCACGTCTCGTCCCAGGCCAAGACTTTCGAGGCGCACTACGGGGACCGGCTTCCCGGTCGGGTCGAGGTCGAAGGCAGCTCGGCGGCGGTGCTCGACAGCATTCTGCGCGTCGTCGAGAAGACAGCTCTCGACACGATGCGCACCTGGTACAACGGCTATCTCTTTACCCGACCCTCACCAGGAACTGGGACCGCGGACCAGGTCGAGCCCGTGTACAACCCGACGAACGTACTCTACTTCCTGATGCATCTGGCCCGCTGGGGCACGCCTCCGGAGCAGCTCTACGACGAAAACCTGAGAACCGACCGCGGCGAGCTCAATTTCCTGGCGCGGACCAGCGCCGGCGCGGGCGTGGTCGAGAAGCTCACGGAAGGCGACGGCACGGTGGCCATCCCCAGGCTGGCGGCCAGCTTCTCGCTCGACAATCTGACGGCGCGGCTCCAGAAAGACCGCTCGGCTGTCGCATCCCTCCTTTACTACATGGGACTGCTCACTCTGGTCCGTGACGTCCCTCTCCGTCTGAAGATCCCCAACCTGGTGGTGAAGAAGCTCTTCCTCGATCGCCTGCTGGAGATCTTCCTGCCCGATCTGGCCGACAGCTCCGTGGCCCGCGAGATCGCCATGACCTTCTACCGGGACGGCGAGCTTGGGCCATTGCTCGGTTTCTTCGAGTCCAGGCTCCTGCCCGTGCTCTCCAACCGGGACCGCGGCGCCGCCGCCAAAGAGTCGTGGCAGAGCGGCAGCGGTATGAACGAGATGGTCGTCAAGACCCTGTTCTTGTCGCTGCTCTTCGACGACACCCGCTACGTCACCTTCTCGGAGCTGGAGCTCTCCCAGGGCTATGCCGACCTTTGCCTTCTCGTCCGCCCGGAGATGCGCCAGCAGGGCTTCTTCGACGTCCTCTTCGAGTTCAAGCTGGTGCGCCGCAAGGAGTTGGGCAAGAAGGGCCGGGAGCTTTCCGAGCTGGACGACGAGGCGCTGCGAGGGCTGCCGCCGGTGGCGACGGCGTTGGCCGAGGCGCGGGACCAAGCCGCGGGCTATCGCGCGGCCCTCGTCCGGCGCTTCGGCGCGGAGACGCTGAGCCTGCGCTGCTACGCCGTCGTCGCGGTGGGTCTGGAGCGGATCCTGGGTGAGGAAGTGGTGCATGCGCGAGTCGCCGGGCGTCCCCAAGCCGTCGACGCGTCGCCGGTGCGATACGACAGATAGGAGCTGTGGCGTGATAGCCAAGACAGACGCAAGAGCAGTGCTCGCAAAGAACCTTGAGCGCACCGAATCGCTAATCTCCGCAATGGAGAAGATATATGGGTACAATAGAATTTACCAGGATAACCTTCACCTATCATTGGCAACGCAGATTACAGATAAACCACTCAAGAGTGAAGAAGAGGAGGCTCAGCGATGGAGGGCATCCCAAGAGCTTGTCAAGGCCGTGGAGAACTCTCAGCTCCGTGAGCTTCAAGGCATAAGCAGATCATGTGGAGAGCATGCGATTATTTCTCTTTCTACAGCTTTTGAAACGTACTGCAAAGAAATTGTTCAAGAGCTCCTGCAGTCTGTTCCAGGTTTTTTTATCACGAGGCGCACGCATTACGCAGACAGCATCAGGCAGCTTGTGGAAGATACCGAGGTTCGAGACTACGAAGATATAGGCAGGGTCCTCAAGCTGCGTAGCCGTTGGGATTATTACAAGTTCTTCGATGTATATTCCATTCCGTTTCTGCAACCTGCGGAGCGCGACTTTGTCGAGCGCATATATGTCAAGAGGAATAGCTTTGTGCATAATGCAGGCAAGGAAGATAGGAGAGTACGAGCACAGATGGCGAGAATAGGTGCGGAGACCGACGGTCAGCACGTTGGTACAGTGGCAAAGAAAATGCGCACGAGGTTTCAGCGAATGATGCTCAGGGTTGATGGGCAATTGAGGCTCAGAATCTCGACCACGCCGACGAGATCCTGGGCTATGACGAACGGGTGACCTTCGAAGGTATCGCTCTGGAGGACGATCCCTCTACAGCCTGACTGTCGTGGCACCCGCAGCCGGAAGATACCGTCACAGCTGTCCGGTGCCTTTGATGTATCTACTTAAGGAGATGTAAGTATGGCCATGAGATCTGAAAAGAAGCCAGTAGCACTTGTCCTACTTGCACTGGTGGTAGCTCTTACACTGTGGTGCTTTCCGGTCATCCGGGCTTGAGCGCCAAGTCAGTCGAGCTGGGTGTGATTCGATTCAGGCTTACTTAGACGCCAGATCTGAATAACATTGACGAGAAGTGCCGGGCGGCTCGCGAGAAGGGCGAGGGGTTAGAGGTTGGACTGAGGCTTGACATTAAGTTCCCACGCACGCGTCACGGCGAGCCTTCTCGAGGCACCACGTCCCTGCCAGGCCTGTAGGCGTGGAAGCGCCGCCGCCTCCCAGTCGATCCGCCAACCTAGGCGAGCACCGTTTGGGAGGTACTCGGCCATCTTCCTCTTAACCGCCGTGTCGGACCGCGGCGTTGCCGCGGAAAGTGGGCTTCGCCCACCCTACGAAAGGACGGATTTCTGCGCCGCTGCACTTGGTAGGGCCGACCGGAAGCTCTGCTGCACCCGGATCCGGTCCTGTCGGACCGGAGGGCAGGCACGGGGGCCTGCCCCTACGTCGCCGATCGCGGACATTCCGGCGTAGAGGCGGGCCTCCGTGCCCGCCCGCCCGGTCCGAGGGACCGGGATGCCGAACCGGAATTGCTCGCAGCGGCGGTCACGGCGCGGACGGAGCCCCCAGCGGCTCGGCGGCCACGGCCTCGCCGCCGAGGAGCTCGCGCACCCGGGCGAGCAGCGTGCGGCGGTCGAAGGGCTTGGCGAGCAGCGGGATCTCGACGCCGTCGGGCCCGCGGTGGATCGGCGCATCGCTGTAGCCGCTCGCCAGCAGGATGGGCGTCCCGGCGCGCAGCTTGAGGATCTCGTCGCGGGTCGCCAGACCGCCCATGACCGGCATGACCAGGTCGAGGATCACCAGATCCACCTCGCCGGCGCGGACCTCGAAGAGACGCACGGCTTCCTCGCCGTTCTGCGCCGCCATCACGGTGTAGCCGGCGTCCTCGAGCAGACGCTGGGCCACGTTGCGCACGGTGTCGTCGTCCTCGGCGAGGATCAGCAGGCCGGCGCCGGCGAGGACGGAAGCGGCCAAGGCCGGCGGACGGGCCGCGGCCCGGCGGTCCACCCGCGGCCAGTAGATGCGGAAGGCCGTGCCCTCGCCCGGCCGGCTCTCGACATCGAGCAGGGCGCGGTGCTGCTGCACCACGCCGTGGACCATGGCGAGGCCGAGGCCGGTGGCCGCGGCGTCCTTCTTGGTGGTGAAGAACGGCTCGAAGATGCGGCGCAGGGTCGCTTCGTCCATGCCGCGGCCGCTGTCCTCGACGGCCAGCATCACGTAGCTGCCCGGCCGCGCCCAGGGACGCTGGCGGCATACTTCCTCGTCCAGGTCCACGTTCGCGACGCGCAGCGTGATGCGGCCGCCGGCGGGCATGGCGTCGCGGGCGTTGAGGCAGAGGTTGAAGACGATCTGCTCGACCTGGCCGACGTCGACCCGGACGCGGCCAGGCTCGCCGCCCGCCGCGAGCTCCAGCGCGATGTGCTCGGCCACCGCCGCGCGCAGCATCGGCATCAGCTCGCGGACGATGTCGCGCAGGTCGGCGTCGACGGGGTCGAGCACCTGGCGGCGGCTGAAGGCGAGGAGCTTCTGGGCGAGCGCCGCGGCCCGCTCGACCGCCGCCTGGGCGACGCGGATCGATCGGTGGTGGCGGGTGGCGGCGGCGCTGGCCCAGGCGCGCGATAGGCCGCGAGCTATTGCGCGGCGATCGTCCAGCGCTTCGGCTCGGAGACGCTGAGCATCCGCCCATGCCGACAGCGGGTTGTCGGCCTTGACAGTGTGCGACCAGCCCTATAGACTGATGAACTGTGAGAAGCGCCAAGGTTTACTGGGATTCCGAATCGGTTGAAGCATCCGGCGCTAGCTCCGAGCCTTCCCTGGCCACACCTGGAGTAAAGCGCTCTCCGAACCGGACAAAGAGCAAGCGGAAGCCGAGCAAGCCGCGTCTGACACGCCCATATCGGCGCGCGACTCTGGAACAAGCCCTTCGGATTCCGACGACCCTCAAGGACAAGAATGGGGGGACTCCGTGGCCGCCATCGGACGTAGCCCCAGCGGTAGGGCTCTCTACGAAGACTCACGACTTCTTTTACATGGTAGCTGCGTCTCGCGATTTTGGCTTTACGGAGGGCAGCCGAGATTCGGCGGAGATTGCACTTACGGAGTTCGGGCGTCAAGTGGTGTACGCCGAAAGCGAGGCCGCCGAGGAAACGCGCCTTCGTGAAGCGCTCTTGAAAATAGACATCTTCCGAAGGGTTCTGGAGTACTACAGGAGCGCCAATCTCCCCGAGATGAAGTATCTCGGGCGTTCGGGAGTTCAATCTGGACCCATAGCCGAGGATAAGCCTGTTGCTCTGATTAGAGCTAAGGGAACACCACCGATTTTTGACGTTGACAATATGCTTCGGGTGTTTGAGTGCGATCCGAATCTTTGGCCGAGCACGGTGGAGCATGAGAGGCCGCGCTTGGCCGACCAAATCAAAGCGGCGTGGCAGAACCGAGAAAGTAGCCTGACCTTCATGAAGATCCTTCGGGAGCGAAAGCTCCGAGGTGCTGGATAAACAGACTTGGTGAGCTGAACCTGATAACTGCGACCGTCACGATCTGGGTTCAAGCTGACAATAGAAAGGAGAAGCAATGAGAGACACAGGGCGACTTTCGCTAATTTTCACATCTCTCTGTATTGCAGTCATCCCGACAAAGATCGCTGGCCAAGAACTCCAAGAACTCATCGGGAGTGTAGGGGGATGCCATTACTTTGACCGCTCCAAACTGGGAGAAGTCTACGGATTCAGGTCAGATGCCAATGCCCGAGAGGCAGCAGAGAGGATCATGCGACATACTGGCTTGCCTCAGAACTTCACGATAATGGCCGCAAATATCAAGAACGCTGAGGCCCGAATGGATAGCCAGGGTCGGCGCTTAATATTATACAACCAAGAGTTCATGCTTCGGATCTTGGCAGGCACAGGAACCGACTGGTCTCCTGTGAGTATCCTAGCGCATGAGATCGGTCATCACCTTTCCGGCCATACGTTCACTGGCAAGGGAAGCATGCGTCCCTTCGAGTTGGAAGCCGACAAGTTCTCTGGGTTTGTACTCCATAACATGGGCGCAAGCATAGAGGAAGCAAAGGCCGCAATCAGTCTGATTTCGAGTCCACTTGGAAGCTTGACTCATCCGCCCAAGGACGCACGACTGGCAGCAATAGCAAACGGATGGCTAGAAGCAAAAGATATGAAGAGTGGTACTGCGCGAGCACCAATTCCACCACCACAATCTCCCGGTCGGATGCCGCGTGACTGTGTAACGTTGTCGGCGATCTCCGAAGAGACCGAGCCACGCCTCTGTCCGGCGGGCTATGCGGTCAAGGGTGTTAAGTGCTCGGGCTTCTATTGCGATAATAAGATTCTTGAATGTTGCAATCATCCAGAGCCCCATCGACAATTCCAACCGGGCGAGTGGTCTTCTTGGTTCTCTGAAGAGAGGCGGGGTAGGGAGAATTATGAACATCGCAAATCTATGGTGGTAGTAGGTCTAAAGTGCAAGGGCAGCTTTTGCGATAATATATCGCTGCAGTTTGCTGAGGCCCCTGGGTTTACTCACTGCAATCAAACGTCATTCTTTTCCGAGGAGGGCAGTGGGTCGATGCAATGTCTTGGAAATGCCTTCGTTTCTGGAATGGAATGCAAGAAACCTTACTGCGATGACATCGCGCTCTATTGTTGTAGTATCGATAGCCAGTAGAGGTCTACTATGTAGAGGCGGCGGGATGGATAATAGCTTGCCGTGCCAGGTCTTCTCGGCGCGCGGTCTCTCTTCCTACACAATGCGATGCACCACGACGGAATCCTTGAATCCCCTGGTATGAAGCTTCTCAGACGTGCCGTTCGGCGGGGGCGTTGCCAGCCCGCATACGCACAGCGACCTGAGGTATATTTAGAAGTTGAGGAAAAGCACGGCCTCGACTACGACTCGCACGCGAGGTCGATTCGTCGAACGCTGAGAGCCGCAGCAGGTCAGGTCGCTCTCAAGTCGCCGGCGGAGCCCCCAGCGGCTCCGCCGCCACCGTCTCGCCGCCGAGGAGCTCGCGCACCCGGGCGAGCAGCGTGCGGCGGTCGAAGGGCTTGGCGAGCAGCGGGATCTCGACGCCGTCGGGTCCGCGGTGGATCGGCGCGTCGCTGTAGCCGCTCGCCAGCAGGATGGGCGTCTCGGCGCGCAGCTTGAGGATCTCGTCGCGGGTCGCCAGACCGCCCATGACCGGCATCACCAGGTCGAGGATCACCAGGTCCACCTCGCCGGCGCGGACTTCGAAGAGACGCAGGGCCTCCTCGCCGTTCTCCGCCGCCAGCACGGTGTAGCCGGCGTCCTCGAGCAGTCGCTGGGCCACGTTGCGCACCGTGTCGTCGTCCTCGGCGAGGATCACCAGGCCGGTGCCGGCGCGGACGTCGGCGTCAGTGCGGGCCGGCGGCCGGCTGGCGGCCCGGCGGTCCACCCGCGGCCAGTAGATGCGGAAGGCCGTGCCCTCGCCCGGCCGGCTCTCGACGTCGAGCAAGGCCCGGTGCTGCTGCACCACGCCGTGGACCATGGCGAGGCCGAGGCCGGTGGCCGCGTCGTCTTTCTTGGTGGTGAAGAACGGCTCGAAGATGCGCCGCAGCGTCGCCTCGTCCATGCCCCGTCCGGTGTCCTCGACGGCCAGCATCACGTAGCTGCCCGGCCGCGCCCACGGCCGCTGGCGGCAGTGCTCGTCGTCCAGGTCCACGTTCTCGACCCGGAGCGTGATGCGGCCGCCGCCGGACATCGCGTCGCGGGCGTTGACGCAGAGGTTCAGGACGACTTGCTCGATCTGGCCCACGTCGACGCGGACGACGCCCGGTTCCTCGCCCGCCGCGAGCACCAGCGCGATGTGCTCGGCGACCGCCGCGCGCAGCATCGGCATCAGCTCGCGGACGACGGCGCGCAGGTCGGCGTCGACGGGGTCGAGCACCTGGCGGCGGCTGAAGGCGAGGAGCTTCTGGGCGAGCGCCGCGGCCCGCCCGACGGCCGCCTGCGCCGCTTCGAGGTCGCGGCGCTCGGCGGCCGCGGGCGCCACCTTCCCGAGGGCGAAGCCGAGGTGGCCGCCGATGACCACCAGCAGGTTGTTGAACTCGTGCGCCGCGCCGCCGGCGAGCTGGCCGATGCTCTCCATGCGGTGGGCCTGGCGGAGCTGGTCCTCGAGCATCCGGCGCTCCTCGTCGCCGCGCACCCGCTCGGTGATGTCCTCGTGGACCGACACCCAGACCTCGCCGAACTTGGGGTGCTTGAAGGTCGAGGTGCGGATGCGGCACCAGAACACGCTGCCGCCTTTGCGGCGGGCGCGCGCCTCGCCGCGCCAGGAGCCGTCGCGCGTCAGGGCCTCGGTCATCTGGCGCAGGAAGGCGGCGGTGCCCTGCTCGTCGGCGGCGTAGATCGTGCCCACGCGCTGGCCGATGAGCTCGCCGACCTCGTAGCCAAACATCTTCTCGAGGGCCGGGTTTGCGTAGACGATCACCTCGTCGCGGGTGCGGGCCAGTTGCACGCCTTCGCCGGTGTGCTCGACCATGGAGCGGAAGAGCTTCAGGCTCTCCTCGGCCTCTTTGCGGGCGGTGATGTCGCGCATCAGGCCGGTGTAGAGACGGTGGTCGCGCAGTTGCACCTCGCCGAGGGAGACCTCGAGGGGGAAGGTGGTGCCGTCGCGGCGGCGGCCGACCAGCTCCTGGGTGCGCCCCGGCGAGCGCAGCCGGCCGCCGCCCGCGAAAATGCCGGAGCCGCGGTCGCGCTCGCCCTCGGGCACCAGCTCGCGGATGTCCTTGCCGAGGATCTCCGCCGCCGAGTAGCCGAAGACGCGCTCGGCCGCGGCGTTGAACGACTCGATGACGCCGCGGCTGTTGAAGGTCACCACGCCGTCGGGCGCGGTCTCGAGGATGGCGCGGATCAGCGCCTCGCTGCGCACCTGGGCCTCGCGCGCCAGCTTGCGCTCGGTCACGTCCTTGTGGGTGCCGCTCATCCGCAACGGCTGCCCGCGCTCGTCGCGCTCGACGACCTTGCCGCGCGCCACCACCCACCGCCAATGTCCCGACCGGTCGCGCATGCGATGCTCGGTCTGATAGACCGGGATCTTGCCCGTCAGGTGCGCCTCGAGGGCCTTCTTCACGCCGGCGGCGTCGTCGGGGTGGACGAGCTGGATCCAGCCCTCCCAGGAGGGCTCGACCTCGGTGAGCCGGTAGCCCAGCATGGCGGCCCAGCGCTCGTTGAACGCCATCTTGTGGGTCGTGAGGTTCCAGTCCCAGATGCCGTCCTCCGACCCTTCGAGGGCCAGCATCAGGCGTTCCTCGCTCTCGGCCAGCGCCGCGGACGCCCGATAGCGCTCGAAGAGGACGGCGGCGGCGAGGGCCGAGACCGCGGCCGCGGCGAGGAAGGTCCACAGGAGCACGGCGGTGTCGAGGGCGTCGGTGCGCACGAACGGGCCCGCGCCGCCGGCGGTGCGCCAGACCGCGATCGCCGCGGTCGCCGCGATCGCCGCCGCGGCGCCGCGCACGCCGAAGGCGAGGGCCGCCCAGAGCAGGAGCGGGAAAACGAGGAAGACGAGCGGCGCCTGGTAAGCCGGGCCGCCGGCCGGACCCCACACGAGGGCGCCGATCCCCACCAGGGCGGCGGCCAGAGCGCCAGCCTGCCGCCGGCGCCGCGCAGCAGGTTTCCCCCCTCGATCCCCCCAGGGGGACGCGGTGACGGCCAGGCGGTGCCAGGCGAGCAGGAGCGGCGCGATCACCAGCACGCCGGCGGCGTCGCCGGCCATCCAAGTCGCCAGTTGCTCCGGGACCTCGCGCCACAGCAGGGTGCCGGCGGCGGCCAGCGTCAGCACGCGCACGGCCGACGCCACCAGCGGCGCCGCCACGAGGCCGCACGCCGCGAGCGCCAGCAGGTCGCGGACGCGGCCGAGCTCGGGATCGAATCCGCGCCGCTGCAGCGTCCCCCTTCGGGGAGCGAGGGGGAAAGTCCGCAGCCAGGCCGCGGCGCCGGCCACGGCCACGGCGTTGCCCGTGGCCACGGCGGCGGAGACGGCGGCGGACGCGGGAGTGGTCATCTGGACCAGGAAGGCGCCGATCCACACCCCGGGCCAGAACCGCCACCCCCACAGCACCAGGGCGGCCAGGGCGATGCCCGAAGGCGGCCAGATCAGCGTCACCTCGTCGCCGAGATAGGTGAAGTCGAGGCCGAGCTTGCCGCTGACGAAGTAGACGGCGGCCAGAGCGCCGGTGCGCAGCGCGGCGCGACCAATGTCGGGGCGTTCGCTCGGCTTCATGACGTCGGCTCGACGGGGGCGAGGGCGCAAGGGAAGGGGCCGGGGGCGGAAAAGACGAGAGGCGATATGTTACCGCATGTCGAGGCGCAGGATGGAAGCGATGCCGGCCGCCGGACCGAGGGCCAGGATCGGGAAGGCCCACGGCCAGCCGACCGCCGTGACGAGCGCCGGCACGAGCTGGATGGTGGCCAGGGTGAGCAGGAAGCCCATCGAGGTCTGGAGGGTGAGCGCGGTGCCCACGGCGTGCGGCGGCGCCACCTCGGTGACGAGGGCGCTGAACTGGGCCGAATCGGCGACCACGAAGAAGCCCCACACGAGCGCCACCGACGTCACGATCCACGGGCTCTCGCCGAAGGCGAAACCGACCGCCAGGCAGCAGCCGCCGCTCGCCGCCATGGCGGCGTTGACGAGGCGCGGCCGGCCCACCCGGTCGGCGACCCACCCGCCCCACAGGCAGCCGAGGCCGCCGGCGGCGATGGTGGCGAAGGCGCCGAAGCCGCCCGCCCACGCTCCCAGCTCCACGCCCCGCCGCGCCTCGAAGGCCGCGAAGCTGGCGGCGAGGAACGCCGGCATCCACGTCCACATGGCGTAGAGCTCCCACATGTGGCCGAGGTAGCCGCCGATGGCGAGCCGGGTCGGGCGGTGGTGCCACACGGTGCCCACCAGGCGCCAGGAGAAGGGCCGGCGGCCGAACGCGTAAGGTCCGTCGCGGTAGGCGAGCGCCACCAGGACCGCCGCGACCACCGCGCCGCTCGACGAGAGCACGACGACCTCGCGGAAGCCGCCGAGGGCGGCGATCAGGTAGGGCGTGGCCTTGCCCACGGTGAGGGCGCCGACCACGGTCCCCACCGCCAGTCCGCGCGCCGAGCGGAACCAGGTGGCGACCATCTTCATCGCCGGCGGGTAGACGCCGGCGAGGAAGGCGCCGGTGGCGAAGCGCAGGGCGAGAGCGGCGGCGAAGCTCGGCGCCACGAGGAGCCCCGCGTTGGCCGCCGCGCCCGCCAGCGCCGAGACGGCGAAGTAGGCGCGCGCCGGCACCACGTCGGCCAGGTTGAGCACCGCGGCGAGCGCCGTGCCGGCCACGAAGCCGAGCTGCACCGCGGCCGTGAGCCAGCCGGTCCGGCCGGCGTCGAGCCCCCAGAGAGCGGCGAGGTGGGCCGAGCCGGCGCCGGCGCTGAACCACAGCGCCATGCCCAGCAGCTCGGCGGCGGCGAGCAGGGCCAGCATGGCCCAGCGGCGCGGGTGGGCGTCCGTCACCGCCGCACCGCGCGCATGAGCAGGTAGTAGACGCCGAAGGCGATTGCGAAGGCGAGGAACCAGGCGTAGTGGTAGAGGGTGGTCCAGAAGGGGGCCACCCGGACGACGCCGAGAGTCGCCAGGAAGCCCGGCACGTTGGGCGCCACGCCGAGCGCCAGGGCGGCGAGGGCGGGCAGGTTGTAGCCGCCGCGGTAGCGGTAGGGGCCGTCGTCGCGGTAGAGCCCCGCGAGGTCGAGGCGGGTGCGGCGGATCACGAAGTAGTCGCAGATCAGCACGCCGCCGATCGGTCCCAGCAGCGCGGAGTAGCCGATCAGCCAGGTGAAGATGTAGCCGCCGGGATCGGCGAGGAGCTTCCACGGCATCATCGCGATGCCGACCAGCCCGGTGAGCACCCCGCCGGCGCGCAGGCTCACGCGGCGCGGGAAGAAGTTGGTGAACGCGGTGGCCGGCGCCACCACGTTGGCCGCCAGGTTGGTGGTCAGGGTGGCGAGCGCCAGCGCCAGGAGGGACACGGCGATCACGACCGGGTGGTCGAAGCGCGCCAGGAGCTCGACCGGGTCCCAGATCGACTCGCCGAAGATCACCACCGTGGCGCTGGTGACCGCCACCCCCACGAAGGCGTAGAAGGGCATCGTGGTGTTGAGGCCGAGGAACTGGCCGAGCATCTGGTCGCGCTGGCTCTTCGCCTCGCGGGTGAAGTCGGGGATGTTGAGCGACAGGGTGGCCCAGAACCCGACCATGGCGGTGAGCGAGGGGAAGAAGGTGCGCCAGAAATCGCCGGCGGTCGCGAAGCGGTCGCCCTGCGAGAGGATCGGCCCGAAGCCGCCGGCCGCTGACCAGGCCCAGACCAGGAGCGCCAGCCCGAGGACGATCAGGATCGGCGCCCCCAGGTTCTCCACCCGGCGCAGGCTCTCCATGCCGCGCCAGAAGATGCCGACGTTGACCGCCCAGAAGACCAGGAAGCTCGCGAGCTGCGCCGCGTTGACGCGGACGTGCTCGCTCGAGACCAGGGCGATCGCCGCCGTGTCGGCCAGGCCGGGCCACAGGAGGAGCGTCAGGCGGTAGACGGCGGCGCCGCCGATCCAGGTCTGGATGCCGAACCAGCCGCAGGCCACCACCGCGCGCAGGGCGGAGGCCACGTGGGTGCCGCGCACGCCGAAGGAGGCGCGGGCGAAGACCGGGAAGGTGATGCCGTACTTGGTGCCGGCGTGGCCGTTGAGTAGCATCGGCACGATCACGATCAGGTTGCCCAGGGCCACCGTGGCGACGGCCTGCCACCAGCTCATGCCCTGCTCGATGAGGCCGCTCGCCAGCATGTAGGTGGGGATGCACACCGACATGCCCACCCACAGGTGCGCGAGGTCGACCATGCGCCAGCGGCGCGCGTGGCTCGGCACCGGGGCCAGGTCCGGGTTGTAGAGGGGGCTCTGCTCGACGCGGGCGAGCTCGTCCGCCCCCAGGTCAGAGGCGAGCCCGGGCGAGGCGGGGGATGAGCTGGATCGATCCGTCATGCCGTCTCCTTCTCCGCCGGTTCGGATATGCTGGCAGGCCGCGATATGGTAATACTACGAAGTCCGGTCGGAGCGCAGGCTCAGGACGTCCGTATGCCGTGCCTTACCATGCAGCTCAGCCATGACGACGGGGAGCCATCGGCCTGGTGATCCACGAGAAGGACGGAACGGTTCTCGTCGCGGTGCCGGGCGGTCTCTACACCCTCGGGGCGGAGGACTTGACCGAGCTCGAGCAGCCGCTGCACCGGGTGCGCCTGTCGCCGTTCCGCATTGCCCGGCACCCGGTGACCAACGACCAGTACCGCCGTTTCCTGGAGGCCAACCCCGGCTACCGCAAACCGGCCTTCTGGGGCGAGGAGAGCTTCAACGGACCGCGCCAGCCGGTGGTGGGAGTGAGCTGGGAAGACGCCGCGGCCTACTGCAAGTGGGCCGGCCTGACGCTGCCCACCGAGGCCCAGTGGGAAGCGGCGGCCCGCGGCGCCGACGCTCGCCGCTACCCGTGGGGCGATGAGGAGCCGACGCCCGCGCGCGCCAACTACGCCACCCTGGCCGGCAAGACCACGCCGGTGGACGACCACCCCGACGGCAGCGGCCCCTTCGGCACGCTCGACATGGCGGGCAACGTGGCCGAGTGGTGCGCCGACGCGCTCGATCCCGAGGCCTACGCCAAGCGTCAGGAAGGCCAGCTCGACCCCGTGGCGCCGCTCGGCGAGCCGTCGTTCCGGGTGCTGCGCGGAGGATCGTGGCTCGACCGGCCGAGCTCGCTGCCGGCGGCGCTGCGCGGGCGCTACTGGGCCCGGCTGCGGCGCCGCTTCATCGGCTTCCGCTGCGCCCAGCCGTCGTCCGCCGGGCCCTGAGCCCCCGGGGCGTTATGATCCCCCGCATGGGTGCCGCAGAAGCACGCGCCATCGAGCTCGACGACCTCGCCCGCCGCGCCGCCGGCGTGACGCTCGACGCCGAAGAGACCCGCCGCTTCGGACGTCACCTGACCCTCCCCGAGGTCGGGCTCGCGGGCCAGCGACGGCTCAAGGCCTCGCGCGTGCTGCTGGTGGGCGCCGGCGGCCTGGGCTCGCCGCTGGGCCTCTACCTGGCCGCCGCCGGCGTCGGCACCCTCGGCCTCGTCGACGACGACCGGGTCGAGGTCTCCAACCTCCAGCGCCAGGTCCTTTACGGCGAATCGGACCTCGGGCGCGCCAAGGTCGAGGCCGCCAGCCAGCGGCTGTGGGACGTCGCCCCGACGGTCGAGATCGAGCCCCACGGCGAGCGCTTCACCGCCGCCAACGCCCGCGAGCTCGTGGAGCGCTACGACGTGGTCGCCGACGGCAGCGACAACTTCCCGACCCGCTACCTGGTCAACGACGCCTGCGTACACGCCGGCCGGCCCGAGGTGTGGGGCGCGGTCGAGCGCTTCGAGGGCCAGCTCGCGGTCTTCTGGGGCGGACGCGGTCCGTGCTACCGTTGTCTCTTTCCCGAACCGCCGCCGCCGGGCCTCGTGCCCTCCTGCGCCGAGGCCGGGGTGCTCGGCGTGGTGCCGGGCGTGGTCGGCGCGCTGATGGCCGGCGAGGTGGTCAAGCTCCTGTTGGGCATCGGCGAGCCGGCGCTCGGCCGTCTCCTGGTCTTCGACGCCCTGCGCCTGCGCTTCCGGGAGTTGCGGCTGGCAAAGAATCCCGATTGCCCGATCTGCGGCGCCGCGCCCCGGTTGACGGAGCTCGCCGAGTACGCCGCCGCCTGCAACCAGGAAGATGAGGACATGACCGGCGAAGATGGCATCGAGGGGGAGGTCCCGTTCGACGTCGACGTGCAGCAGCTCAAGGCGTGGCTCGACAAGGGCCGCGACCTCGTGCTGATCGACGTGCGCGAGCCCCACGAGCACCAGATCTGCCGGATCGACGGCTCGCTGCTGGTGCCGCTCGCCGAGCTGCCGCGACGCTGGCAGGAGCTCGACTCCGACGCTCTGGTCGTGGTGCACTGCCACCACGGCCCGCGCTCGTCCCACGCCGTGCAGTTCCTGCGCCGGCAGGGATTCGCCCGGGCCACCAACCTCGCCGGCGGCATCGAGGCCTGGAGCCTGTATGTGGATCCCGACGTACCCAGGTATTGAACGGACGAGCGCATGAGAGCGCCCGAGGAGGAGAAGGTGCCTCAGGACGACGACGCGGCCCTCGTCGAGCGCGTCGCCCGGCGCGACCAGGAAGCGCTCGGAGAGCTCTACGAGCGCTACGCCAGCCTGCTGCTGGCGGTGTCCCGCCGCGTGCTCGACGACGGCGCCGACGCCGAAGAGATGCTCCAGGAGGTCTTCCTCCAGGTGTGGAACCAGGCCGCACGCTACGACCGCCGGCGCTCCTCTGTCTCGACCTGGCTGGTGCTCATCGCGCGCAGCCGCTCGATCGACCGCCTGCGCACCCGCCAGGTCCTCGACCGCACGCTGGCCGGCGTGCGGCAGGAAAACCGCGGCGCCCATACATCCCCCGAGGGAGCGGCGTCCGTATGGATCGATCAGAGGCGGGAGCGGCTGCGCCGCGAGATGCGGGAGCTTCCCGCCGAGCAACGCCAGGTCCTCGATCTGGCCTTCTTCCAGGGCATGACGCAGAGCGAGATCGCCGCGGCGACGGGCATCCCGCTCGGCACCGTGAAGACGAGGACCCTGCTGGCCATGAAGAAGCTGCGCAAGGCCCTGGAGAGCGACCTCAGAGAGCTGTTATGAGTCGAGAAGCCCATCGGGAAGACGAAGTCGTGCTCGAGATCGTCGACGCTCTGGCCCGCGGCGACGCGCCGAGCGCCGGCTCGACCTTGGAGCGCGAGACGACGGAGCTGTGGGCGCTCCTGCCCTACGAGCTGGAGCCGGCGCCGCCGCGGCCCGAAGTCTGGGAGGAGATCCGCGGCCGGCTGGCGAGCTCCAGGGTCGTCCCGTTCCCGGAGCGCCGGCAAGCGGCGCCGCCGCCGCCGGCGCGCGCGCGACGGGGCGGCTGGGGCACGTCGGCGATGGCGGCGGCGCTCGCCGTCTGCCTCCTGGGGTTGGGATATCTGCTGGCGAAGACCGAGCAGCAGCAGACGGCCATCGCCGAGCTCGCCGCGCGGCTGGCGGCGGCGGACGATCGCCTGGCCGAGACGTCGCGCGCGCGGGCGCAGCTCGACATGATCACCCGCGTGGCGCAGCACGTCTATCCCATGCACTCCACCCCGACGGGATCGCAGCGCCGGCCGATCACCGGCAAGGTCTTCGTGTGCGGCCAGCACCAGCAGTGGTATCTCAACGTCCAGGGGCTCGAGGCGCCGCCGCCGGGCTACGATTACTGTCTGTGGTTCGAGACCGCGGCGGGCATGGTCCTGGGCGGCACCATGACCGTCCGCGACGGCGTGGCCGAGCTCTCGGCGCCGAGCATGCCGCCCGGCACCAAGGGTTTCGCCGTGACGCTGGAGAAGACGGGCTCCCACCGCGAAAAGCCGCAGGGCGACGTGTTGCTGCTCGGCGAGGAGAGCATCTCGCTGTAACGGCGCTTCGGGCCCCAAAAAGAAGGCGAATCGGCCAGTGCGGAACCGGCGGAGCAGTGCGATCGACCACCCCAGGGAAGTCAGGCAGACGAGCACGGAGAGGAGTGCGAGCGCGCTCATCGCCGGCGCTCTTAGCCCATCTCGAAGAGCACGTCCCCGCCCTCGACGGCCTCGCCGGCCGCGACGTGGATCTTGCGCACGGTGCCCCCATGCTCGGCCTGGATCTCGTTCTCCATCTTCATCGCCTCCAGCACCACGATGCCCTGGCCCGCCGCCACCTCCTGGCCTTCCTCGACCAGGATGCGGACGACGCGGCCCGGCATGTAGGCCTTGACCGGCTCGACGCCGCCGCCGCGGCCGGCGCCGTGGGCCTTCATGGCCATGTACGCCAACGGGTCCATCAGCTCCACCTCGCCGCTGCCCGCCGCGTGGCTCACCAGGTAGCGGCCGTTGCCCCGGCAGCGCACCGAGACCACGAATTGACGGCCGCCGATCAGCAGACTCCGGACGCCGCCGTCGACGTGTACGGCGTCCACCTCGTAGGTCGCGCCGTCGACGTCGACCCGGTAGCCGCCCTCGGTGCGCTCGAGGCGCACCCGGGCCTCGCGGTCGCGGTGTTTGACGACTAGGTCCATGGGCCTCCCCGCACGGCCTCGCGGCGCGCCGCCTGCCGCCAATGACCGCGGCGTCCCCCGGGCTCGGCGGGCCGCGAGGCGCGCTGCTGCCGGAGCTCGGCGTGGGCGATGGCGGCGGCGAGGACGGTCAGGTCGGCCGGCACGCCGACGCCGTCCGCAGCGGGCGCCCACTGCCCGCTCGCCAGCTTGCGGTCGAGCATGCCGTTGTCGAGGCGGCCGGCGCGGAAGTCGTCGTCGCGCAGGATCAGCTCGAAGAGCGGCGCCGTGGTGCGGATGCCGTCGATGCGCAGCTCGGCCAGGGCGCGCTGAAGGCGCGTGATCGCCCGTTCCCGGTCGCCGCCCCAGACGATCAGCTTGGCCACCATCGGGTCGTAGTGGATCGGGATCTCGGCGCCCTGGTAGACGCCGCAGTCGTTGCGCACGCCGGGGCCCTCGGGCAGGCGCAGCACGTCGATGCGGCCCGGCGAGGGCGCGAAGCCCTGGTAGGGATCCTCGGCGTACAGACGCACCTCGATGGCGTGGCCGCGGGGCTCGGCGGCGGCGTACTCGGGGCCGAGCTTCTCGCCCTGGGCCACGCGGAGCTGCGCGATCACCAGGTCGAGGCCGGTCACCAGCTCGGTGACCGGGTGCTCGACCTGGAGGCGGGTGTTCATCTCCAGGAAGTAGAAGCGTCCGCTCTCGTCGAGCAGGAACTCCACGGTGCCGGCGCTGACGTAGCCCGCGGCCCGCGCGGCGCGCACCGCCGCCTCGCCCATGCGCCGCCGCAGGCCGGCGTCGACGGCCGGCGACGGCGACTCCTCGAGCACCTTCTGGTGGCGGCGCTGCAGCGAGCACTCGCGCTCGCCGAGCGAGAAGCACTGCCCGTGGTGGTCGGCCAGCACCTGGATCTCGACGTGGCGCGGGCTCTCGACGAGCTTCTCGAGGTAGACGGCGTCGTCGCCGAAGCTCGAGGCGGCCTCGGAGCGCGCCGTGCGGTAGGCCTGGGCCAGCTCCTCGGGGCGGCGCACCAGGCGCATTCCCTTGCCGCCGCCGCCCGCCGACGCCTTGAGCATCACCGGGTAGCCGATCTCCTCGGCGGCGCGGCGCGCCGCGTCCACGTCGGGCAGCGGATCATGGCCCCCGGGCACCACGGGTACGCCGGCCTCGAGCATCAGGCGCCGGCTTTCGATCTTCGAGCCCATGGCCGCCATGGCCGCGGGCGGCGGCCCGATGAAGGTCACGCCGCGCTCGGCGCAGGCGCGGGCGAAGCCGGCGTTCTCCGACAGGAAGCCGTAGCCGGGGTGGATGGCGTCGGCGCCGATCGCGAGCGCCAGGTCGAGGATGGCGTCGCCTTTGAGGTAGCTCTCGCTCGACGGCGCGGGGCCGATGCGGTAGGCCTCGTCGGCGAGCAGCACCGGCAGGCCGGCGCGGTCGGCGTCGGAGTAGATCACGGCGCCGCGGGCGCCGACCTCGCGCAAGGCCCGCAGCACCCGCACCGCGATCTCGCCGCGGTTGGCCACCAGGACCTTACGGAGGGGTCGGAAGGACGTCTCGCTCATCGCCGCGCTCGGAGAGGCGCATCATAGCACCGGCGCTCACGGCCGCCTCCCGGCGTGCTCGGGGCACGGGCAGATCCGGCGCAGGAAGTCGAAGCCGTAGATGCCGGTGGAGTGGCCGTCGGAGAAGACGAGGGCGATGGCGTAGTTGCCCACCGGCTCGATCGACCAGATCGCGACCGGCTTGGCGGGCGGACGGTATTGGACCTCGCCGGCGCCGTGGCCCTGGCAGGTGGCGCAGGGGCAGTAGCCGCGCAGGTAGTCGTAGTCGAAGTCGGCGCGGTGGCCGTCCGACCAGGTGAGGCGGAGCTTGCGCTCCTCGGGCAGGCGGCGGGCTTCGGTGAGGTAGAGGTCCATGGGACCATCGTAGCGCGGCTCGGATCGCCGGACGCGGATAAGATCCGGGACGATGGCCTGGTACAAGGAATGGTTCGGCGAGGAGTACCTCGAGCTCTACGCCCACCGCGACGCCGGCGAGGCCGACCTCCACGTAGACTTCGTGGTCGGGGAGCTGGGCGGCGCGCCGCGCGCCGTGCTCGACCTCGCCTGCGGCGCCGGACGCCATACCGCGGCCCTGCGCCGCCGCGGCCTGCGCGCCCTCGGCGTCGACCTCTCGCTGACCCTCCTCGCGCACTCGCCGAGGAGGCCGGCGGTGGCCGGCGACATGCGCTGCCTGCCCTTCGCCGACGCGACCTTCGACTGGGTCCTCAACTTCTTCACCTCCTTCGGCTACTTCGAGCGCGAGCGCGAGAACTTCCAGGTGCTCGAGGAGATCGTGCGGCTGCTCACGCCCGAAGGCCGCTTCCTCATCGACTTCCTCAACCGCGAGCACGTGCTGGCGGGGCTCGAGCCGCGCGAGGTCCGCGAGCGCGACGGCCGGCGCGTGGAGATCGAGCGCTGGTACGACGAAGCCACCCGGCGCATCAACAAGCGCATCCGCCTCGACGCAACCGGCGGCGCGCCCGAGACGTATCTCGAAAGCGTCCGCGCCTACACCCGGGCGGAGGTCGCGATCGGACTGCGCTGGGCCGGGCTCGAGGTCGACGCCACCTTCGGCAATTTCCACGGAGATCCCTTCCAAAGTGACAGCGAACGCCTCATCATCGTCGGCCACAAGCCGGCTTGAGATCGACCTGCTCGCGGCCGGCCGGCTGCCGCCGCTGCCCGCGGCCTTCCTCGCAGGACGCGAGACCGACCTGCTGGCGCCCATGCGGCCGCTGCCGCCCGGCGAGCTGCCCCACGGCGACCCGCCCGCCGTGGACCGCGGCGAGCTGGCCGCGGCCCTCGCCGACGCCAACGCCGGCTGGGGCCACCCGCGCGCCGCGGAGCTCGCCGCGCGGCTCGCCGATCCGGCGACCCGCGTGGTGGTCACCGGCCAACAGCCGGGGCTCTACGGCGGCCCGCTCCTCACCCTCACCAAGCTGGCCGCCGCGGTGCGCTGGGCCGAGACCCTGGAGGCGGCCGGACGCCCGGCCGTCCCGGTCTTCTGGGTGGCGACGGAGGACCACGACTGGGACGAGATGACCCGCGTCGCCCTGCTCACCCGCGACGGGCCGAAGAGCTACGACCTCGGCGCCGACCCCGAGGCGTTGAGGCCGGTGGGCCTGCGGCGCTTCGGCGACCGCCTGGCGGAGCTCGAGGAGCGGATCCGGAGCGATCTCGATCATGACCTGGCGATCGCCGCCTTCGAGCGGGCGAGGCGCCGCTACCGCCCCGACGCCACCTTCGGCGACGCCTTTTGCCGCTTCCTGATCGACCTGCTCGGCGAGCGCGCCCCGCTCTTCCTCGACGCGCTCGATCCCGCCGTCAAGCGTCTCCAGCGGCCGTGGCTGCGCCGGCTCGTCGAGCGCCGCGGCGAGGTGTCGGCGTCACTCGCGGCGGCCCACGCCGAGCTCGAGCGCCGTGGCCTGCCTCTCCAGGTGACGCCCCAGCCGGGCGCCAGCCCGCTCTTCCTGATCACCGGCGGCGAGCGCCGGCGCATCGAGTGGACGGAGGACGGCGACGGCTTTACGCTGCGCGGCGGCGAGGGTCCGGCCGAGCCCGTGGCGCGCCTCATCGAGATCGCCGAGGACGCGCCCGAGCGCCTCAGCCCGGGCGTGCTGGCCCGGCCGGCGGTGCAGGACGCCCTCCTCGGCACCACGCTCCAGATCATGGGGCCGGCCGAGACCTCGTACCTGGCGCAGGCCGCGGCCGTCCACCGGGTGCTCGGCGTGCCGCCGCTGTGGACGGCGCTGCGGCCGCAGGTGATGGTGCTCGAGAGCCGCCAGATCGAGCAGCTCGGGGAGCTCGGCGTCTCGCTGGCGGAGATCCTCGACCAGCCGGTGGAGCGGCTGCTGGCCGACCGCCTGGGCGAGGACCTCGTGACGCCGGCCCAGCAGCGTCTCGAAGCCGTGCTTGACGAGCTCCGCGCGCCGCTGCTCGCGGTCGACGCCACCCTCGAGAGCCCCTGGCAGAAGACCCGCGACCAGATCGGCCGCGCCTTCGAGCAACTCTCGTCGAAGCACGCCAAGGCGGTGGCGCGGCGTCACGACGTGTGGCTCCGGCGGCTCGAGAAGATTCGCGAGAGCTGCCTGCCCGAGGAGCACCTCCAGGAGCGTCACCTCTCGGTCGTCCATTTCCTGGCGCGTTATGGCCCGTCCTTCGTCGACGCCTACTGGCGGGACTTCGAGCTCGACCCGCGCCGCCTTCAGGTTCTGGAGATCGATCCCGGAGGCGGCTCGTGAAGCTCGACGTGCTGGCGATCGGCGCCCATCCCGACGACGTGGAGCTCGGCTGCGGCGGCACCTTGGCACTGCTCGCCGCGCAGGGACGCCGGGTGGGCATCCTGCACCTGACGCGCGGCGAGCGCGGCACCCGCGGCACGGTGGCCGAGCGCGAGGCCGAGGCGCGCGCCGCCGCCGCGGCCCTGGGAGCCGCGGCGGTGGACTTCCTCGACTGCGGCGACGGCGGCCTGCGTCGCGGCGAGGCCGAGGAGGACGCCCTGATCGCCGTGCTGCGGCGCCGGCGTCCCGAGATCGTCCTCGGTCCCACGCCCTCGGACCGTCATCCCGACCACGGCCGCGCCCACCGCCTGGTGGCGGACGCGGCGTTCTACGCCGGCCTCGCGCGTCGCGGCGAGGGCGAGCCGCACCGTCCGGGCGCGGTCTTCGCCTACATGCAGAACGACCCGTTCGAGCCCAGCTTCATCGTCGACGTGACCTCGGTATGGGAGAAGAAGCTGGCGTCGCTGGCGGCGTACGGCAGCCAGCTCCACCAGCCCGGCCATGAGCGCGACGAGCCGATGACGAAGGTGGCGAGCCCGGAGTTCGCAGCCGCCGTCACCGGCCGCGCCCAGCACTTCGGGATGCTGATCGGCGCCGCCTACGGCGAGCCGTTCCTGAGCCGTCTGCCGCTGGCCGTCGGCGACGTCTTCGCGCTCTCGCCCGCAGGTCTCAGGTAGGCCTGTGGTAGACTGCAAAGAGCATGTTCGCCACTTTCGCCGACCCCACGACCGACTTCGTCTTCAAGCGGATCTTCGGCACCGAGGCCAACAAGCACCTCCTCGTCGCGCTCTTGAACCACCTGCTCGAGCTCGACGGGGAGCACCGGATTCAAGACGTCACCTACCTGCCCCCCGAGCAGGCGCCTCCGCTGCCGGAGATGAAGCTCTCGGCCGTCGACGTCAAGTGCCGCGACGAGCGCGGCCGCAGCTACGTCGTCGAGATGCAGGTCCTGAACGTCGAGGGCTTCGAGAAGCGCATCGTCTACAACGCCTCCAAGGCCTACGTGATGCAGCTTCCCAGCGGTGGCGCCTACCAGGACCTGGCTCCGGTGATCGGGCTGACGATCTGCGACTTCGTCTTCTGGTCGACCAACGGCAACGGCTCCTCGGCGGCCGGCTTGCCTGTGCCGATGCTCTCGCGCTGGCGTCTGCAGGAGCAGCAAAGCGCCGTCCGGGGTCTATCGGACGTGCAATTCAGCTTTTTAGAGCTGCCCAAGTATGCCGCGGGGGCGCAGCCGGTAAGCATGGTCGAGCGCTGGACCTATTTCTTCCGTGAGGCCAAGAACCTCAAAGAAATCCCGCCGGCGCTTGCGGATCCCCCGTTCCGGGGCGCGCTGGAGCTGGCCCGGATCGCGAACTTCACGGTGGCGGAGTGGGAGGCCTACGATCGGGCCAGGATGGCCGAGCAGGACGCCCGTGGGGCGCTCTCCCTGGCCCGTAAGGAGGGCCTCGCCGAGGGCGAGGCGCGGGGCTTGTGCCGGGTGATGGGTATCGAGTGGTCCGCCGAGCGCGAGGCTCGAGTCCAGGCAATGACCTTGTCGGAGCTCGAGGCGCTGAGGGAGTATCTCCTGACTCACAAGCGCTGGCCTTGACCCGGGCGCCAGCGCGGCACGCCGGCCTGCGGCGGCGCGGCGAGGGCGAGCGGCACCGGGCTGCTGATCGGCGCCGCCTACGGCGAGCCGTCCCCGATCGGGAACCGATTCGTCCTCTCAGGAGGGTGGGCATGGCCTGCCGATTCGGATTGTGGGCAGGGCCCGCCCTGGCCGCCGGCGGGAATATTCTCGGCAGAATCGACGTTCTGAGAGCAGGTCTCAGGCCACGCAGCCGGGCTCGACGGCCCCGGCGCCGTAGTCAGCCGGAGCATTGTCGCGAGAAAACTCCACTGATTAACGCATCTGAAGGCGCTTGTTTCGGCACAACTTTCCTGGACCGGCGTCGAAAGCCATTTTTCCCGGCGAACCCGCTCAGCCCGGGGATTAAGGCGACCAGATTGCGCGCAAGCCTCTCCGACCGCCGTCGCGAACGACTTCTGCGGTCCAACGCGCGTCTCCCGCGTTTTAAGAGCAGTCGTCCCGGCCCCTTCGTCTTCAGAGGCTGATCGATGTCGGCCGGCGATCTCAAGCCGGCTCAGGACGCGGACGACGTCGAGTCTTGCCGTCCCCCCCCTCTTCATCCGCCGCTGAAGGCGGCCTCCTTTCCGCGAATCCGTGTCGTACGCGTCTGGCGTCGGGTTGCGGCGGCCGCTGGCCGTCGGCGACGTCTTCGCGCTCTTGCCGGGAGGTCTGAGGACGGGCGGGCATGGCCGCCGAGGAACTCTCAGACTCCGCCGTCGAGAAACCGCGCAGGGACCGAGCAGTCTCCGGAAACGCGGCTTCTCGTGCCCCGGCGGCCGGAGGTCCCGAATCCGGGCGACGAACGCCTTCGGATCGACTGGCTCGCGTCGGCCAGCGAGCGGACCCTCGAGCTTGTGGCTTCGGAGAAGCGGCTGAAAGACGTTGTCGGAGAGTCGGTCCAGAGCAAGGGGAAGCTCCCGAGCCAGTTGGGGATTCTTCTTCACGGCCCGCCGCCTCAAGAGAGGATTTCCCGCATCAGCTCGTCCGGGGTCCTCCCCTCGCAGCCTCCCGCCGTGAGCTCGGCTTCTGCCTCGGCGACGTCGCTGGCGAGCTCTTGGCGTCGCTGCTCCACGATCCGCCGGCGGACGACTCCCATCAGCTCTTCCTGCTCGTCAAGCGGCAAGGCGCCGATGGCCTCCAACACTTCTCTGAAGGGTACGGCTGCTTCCATGGCGATCCTCCTGCGTCGAGCTCAGAGCCGCCAGCGCCGCTCAGACTTGGGATCGGCGAAGACGGGACGCATACCCTCACGTTAGCACGGATCGTCAGGTAGACTCCCCGCCAAGGAACCACGACGATGGACGAATCTCAACACGACTTGGTGGTGATCGGCTCCGGTCCGGGCGGCTACGTGGCGGCGATCCGCGCCGCCCAGCTCGGGCTCGACGTCGCCTGCGTCGAGAAGGAAGAGGCCCTGGGCGGCACCTGCCTGCGGGTGGGCTGCATCCCGTCCAAGGCGCTGCTCGAGGCCAGCCAACGCTACGCCGAGGCCAGGAAGGGCTGGAAGCGCTTCGGCGTCACGGTCCAGGGCGTCGAGCTTGACCTCGCGGCGATGATGAAGCACAAGGACCGGGTGGTGGACGCCAACGTCAAGGGCGTCGACCACCTGTTCAAGAAGAACAAGGTCAGGCGCTACCGCGGCCACGGCCGCCTCGACGGACCCGGCAAGGTGACGGTCGCGGGCGACGACGAGGCGCTCGTCAAGGCCAGGCACGTGCTCCTCGCCACCGGCAGCGCCGTGGCCACGCTCAAGGGCGTCGAGCTCGACGGCGACCGCGTCGCCACCTCGACGGAGGCCCTCGCCTACCCGGAGGTGCCCGAGCACCTGGTCTTGATCGGCGCCGGGGTCATCGGCGTCGAGCTGGGCTCGGTGTGGGCGCGGCTGGGCGCCAAGGTCACGGTGCTCGAATACCTCGACCGCATCCTGCCCGGCATCGACGGCGAGACCGCCCGCCTGGCCCAGCGCCTGCTCAAGAAGCAAGGCCTCGACTTCCACCTCGGCGTCAGGGTGACCGCTGCCAAAGTGAAAGGCAAGAAGTGCGTGGTGGAGGCCGAGGGACGTGATCCGGTCGAGTGCGACCGGGTGCTCCTCTGCGTCGGCCGCAAGCCCTACACCGAGGACCTCGGCCTGGGCTCCGTGGGCATCGCGGTGGATGAGCAGGGCCGCATCCCGGTGGACGAGCACTTCGCGACGACGGCCGAAGGGATCTACGCCATCGGCGACGTCATCGCCGGGCCGATGCTCGCGCACAAGGCGGAGGAAGAGGGGGTCGCCTGCGTGGAGCGGCTGGTCACCGGCTACGGCCACGTCAACTACGACGCCATCCCCAACGTCGTCTACACCCACCCCGAGATCGCCAGCCTGGGCAGGAGCGAGGAAGAGCTGAAGGAGGCCGGCGTGGACTACCGCAAGGGCGTCTTCCCCTTCCAGGCCAACGCCCGGGCGCGGGCCCTGGCCGAGACCGACGGCCAGGTGAAGCTCCTCGCCGACGCCAGGACCGACCGCCTGCTCGGCGCCCACGTCATCGGGCCGCGCGCCGGCGACCTGATCGCGGAGCTGGCGGTGGCGGTGGAATTCGGCGCCTCGAGCGAGGACGTCGCCCGGTGTGTCCACGCCCATCCGACCCTGGCCGAGGCCGTGAAGGAAGCGGCGTTGGCCGTCGACGGACGCTCGATCCACATCTGACGTCCACATTTCACCCCGAGGAGACCCCGACGTGAAGAGGCGCTCTTCCATTCTCGCCGCCGTCTGCGTCCTGCTGTGGAGCTGCCCCCCGGCCGAGCCGCCGCCGGCTCTGGCGCCCGGCGCGCCGCGCCTGATCCTCTTCCTCGCCGTCGACCAGGGGCGGGCCGATTACCTGGACCGTTTTCGTCCCCTGCTGCGCCACGGCTTCCACCGCCTGCTCGCGGAGTCCGTGCGCTTCACCGACGCCCACCACGACCACGCCAACACCAGCACCGCCCCCGGCCACGCCACGCTGGCGAGCGGACGCCATCCCTCGGGCCACGGGATCGTGGGCAACTACTGGTTCGACCGCGAGACCGGCGAGGACGTCTACTCGGCGCGCGGCGAGGACGGCGTCGGCTCGCCGGAGAGGCTCCTTGCCTCGACGCTGGGCGACTGGCTGAAGGCGGCGTCGCCGCGCTCCAAGGTCTTCGCCGCCAGCGGCAAGGACCGGGCGGCGATCCTGATGGGCGGCCGCCGGGCGGACGGCGTCTTCTGGTTCGACGACGACCGCGGCGACTTCGTGACCTCGTCGTTCTATCCCGACCGGGAGCGCCCGTGGCTCGACGCGTTCCTCGCCGAGCGCCACGTCGACCGCCGCTTCGGCGAGGCGTGGGAGCCGCTGCCGGAGGTCGTCGAGCACGCCGCGGACTACGGCGTCGAGCCCCTCGACGAGGGCTGGTTCCGGACCGGCTTTCCCTATCCCGTCGGCGGCGCGGCCCTGGAGCCTGACTGGGGCTTTTACAGCGGCGTCTACCGCTCGCCCCTGGTCGACGCCTACCTGGCGGATTTCGCCCAGGCGCTGATCGCCGGCGAGGGGCTCGGCGACGACGACGTCCCGGACGTCCTGGCGGTGTCGTTCTCGGCCCTCGACAACGTGGGCCACCGCTACGGCCCGGACAGCCCGGAGCTGCTCGACGCCCTGCTGCGTCTCGACGTCGTCCTCGGCGAGCTCCTCGACTTCGTGGACGCCCGGATCGGGCTCGACCGCGTGCTCGTCGCCCTGAGCTCCGACCACGGGGTGATGCCGGTGCCCGAGGCGCTCGCCGCGCACGGCGGCGACGCGCGCCGCTTCGGCACCGCGGAGATCCGCTGCGTGCAGGACGCCGGACGCCGGCTGCGGGAAGAGATGGGCGAGGAGGACTGGATCCTGGACGGCTTCTACCTCGACCGGGAGCTGGCCGCGGAGCGCGGCGTCGAGATCGACGCGCTCGCCGACGCGCTGCGCCGTCATCTCGAGCAGTGCCCGGGGATCGCCCGGGTGTGGACGCGCGGCGAGATCCTGGCGGCGCCGCCCGACGATCCGATGGGGCGGCTCTTCGTTCACGCCTTCCATCCCGAGCGCAGCCCCGACCTGATGGTCGAGGCCGAGCCGGGGGTGATGGTGTACACCGGGTCGCGGGCCAACCACGGCTCGCCGCACCCCTACGACACCCACGTCCCCTGGCTGCTGCGGCTGCCCGGCGGACAGGGCCGAGAGGTGGCCGAGCGCGTCCACACGGTGGACGTGGCGCCGACCCTGGCGGCGCTGATCGGTCTCGACGTGCCGGACGACGTGGACGGCGTCGACCGCAGCCCGCGACGGTGACGAGCCTGCGCCTCTTCGAGCTGCTGCCGCGTCATCCGATCCTCACCGTCACCCGCGCGATGAAGCTGCTCGACGCCTCGCGGCCGACGGCGGGGAAGGCCGTCGCCGTCCTCGAAGAGGCGGGCGTCCTGGTGGAGACGACGGGACGCAAGCGGGATCGGACCTTCAGCTATGCCGCCTATCTCGACCGCTTGCGCACCGGTACTGAGATCTGAGCTCACCCGACGCGTCCCTGGGTCTTCTCCATGTTCTGCCAGTGGCAGACGGCCCGCGAGCGCGCACCCACAGACGTCCGACCTCGCCGGGGCCGCGCCGACGTTTTGACGGAAAAGCGCCGGAATGTGCTAGGCTGCTACCCGAGAGCCACGCGATGAGCACCGTGAGCACAGCTTTTGCCCGAGAGGCCGCCCGCATCCGAGAAGAGGCCGGGCTGACAACCAGCCAGATCGCCCGTGCCACCGGCGCCGCCAGCAGCACCGTCCGCGACTGGCTGGGCGCGCGCAGCGAGCCGCGAGGCAACCGCGCCGAGCGTATCGCCGAGCTCTCTGCCATCGTCGACCGGCTGAAGCGCGTCATGCGCGAGGAATACGTGCGTGTGTGGCTGAGCAAGCCGATCGAGGCGCTGGGGGACGCCAAGCCCCTCGACCTCATCGCCGCTGGCGAGTACCTTCGCGTAGCGCGCGTGGTGTCCGAGCTCGAAGATCCGGGAGCGGTCTGATCGTTGTCACTCGATGTCGAGGCCGCCAGGATCCGGGGACGCTGGCTCAGGTACAGCCGCCATGGATCTGGTCGCTCAGGCTTCGTGGATCGATACGGACGATTCCTTCAATCTTGTCGAAATGAGTGTCGGTGCTGAGGATTCTTTCGAGTCCCCGATTCAGCATCGTCGCCGCGTGAATCGCGTCACGCACGGCGATCTCCGGAGCACCTTCGAGAATCCTGAACGCCAGGTCTAAATCGACTTCGTCGACGGGTAAGATCTCGTCGCAAAGAGCTTTGAAGTGAACGAAAGCGTTCGACGCTATCTCGTACTCACGAAGAGAGCGATAGCGGTGGAGGATTTCTTGTAGGACCTCGACATTACTGACGACTCTGATCGCCTCATCCTCGATCAACTCGAGGATCCGAATGCAGGGTTCCTTATAGGGGTGATCCCTGCCGATCGCGTACATCAGGATATTGGTATCGAGGAAGTAGGGATCGATACGACTACCCGTGTTGGCAGGTTCGCTCGTCAAGGTACCGGCGCTCCCATTCCTGATAGTCGGCCGGCACTTCGGTTTCCTTGAGCGACAGGAGGCTCCGGACCGCGCGCGCCTTGCCGGGATTCCGCTTCTTCTGGAAATAGACCAGATCGGTGGCCTCGCGGATCAACGTAGCGAGAGGCTTGTGCTCCTGGCGCGCGATGCTCATGAGAGCGAGATACTGCTCTTCCGTGAAGGGAACCTGGGCCTTTCTGGTGTAGTGGTGGGGCATCGAGCTGTCTCCTGAGCCGAGAATATCCTCTTCGAGGCTTGACGTCAAGGCGCCTTGGGGTGTCCCCGTCCATGACGCTCGCCTACTCCGTCTACCTACTCCTCCGCCATCTTCTTCAACCGCCCGCGGTCGACCTTGCCCAGGTGAGTCCGCGGAAAGGCCTCGAGGAGGACGACCCGGCGCGGGTGCTTGTACGCCTGGAGACGCTCCAGCGCGAACGCCCTCAGCTCCTCCGCGAGCCCCGGCGACGCCGTCTCCGCCACCACGAACGCGACCGGCTTGACCAGGCCCGCAGCGTCGGCGGCGCCGACCACGGCGCACTCCCTCACCGCCGGGTGCGCCATGAGGCAGCTCTCGACCTCCTGCGGCACCAGCCACTTGCCGCCCACCTTGAGCACGTCGTCGCCGCGTCCGCAGTAGGTCACATAGCCCTCGGCGTCGCGGCTCACGAGGTCGCCGCCGACGAACCACTCGCCGCGGAAGGCGTCGCAGGTCCGCTCCATGTTCTGCCAGTAGCAGACGGCCCGCGAACGGCCGCGCACCCAGAGACGCCCGACCTCGCCGGGGCCGAGCTCGCGGCCCTCGTCGTCGCAGACCTTGAGCTCGAAGCCCTCGACCACCCGGCCCAGGGTGCCGGGCCTGACGTCGCCCGGACGGTTGGTCACGAAGACGTGCCACATCTCGGCGGTGCCCAGCCCGTCGAGGAGCTCGACGCCGAAGGCCGCCTTCCAGCGCTCGTAGAGCGGCACCGGCAGGGCCTCGCCCGCCGAGGTGGCGAAGCGCAGGCAGGAGAGGTCCTGGGCCGACGCCCGCGGATGGTCGGCCATGCGGCCCACCAGGGTCGGCACGTTGACCAGGATCGTCGGCCGGTGGCGGGCGATCTGCTCGAAGACGACCTCGGGCGTCGGGTGCTCGGGGAAGAGCGCCGCCGAGGCACCCACCGCGAAGGGGAAGAAGAGGTTCGAGCCCGTGGCGTAGCCGAAGTAGAGCTTGGGCACCGACAGGGTGACGTCGCTCTCGCGATAACCGAGGACGCCCTTGGCGTAGAGCTCGGTGGTGTTGGCGAAGGAAGCGTGGGTCTGGACGACCGCCTTCGGCCGTCCCGTGGTGCCGCCCGAGAACAGCCAGATGGCGGGGTCGTCGCGGTGCGTGGGCACGGTCGGGAGCTCGCCGTCGACGTCTCGGCTTTCCGCCGCGAACGTCGGCTGCCCCGGCACCTGCCCGCCGGCGACGAGGAACCGGAGCAGCCAGGAGCCGCCCGCGGACGCCTCGACGAACGTCGCGGCCGTCTCGGCGTGGACGACGGCCAGGCGCGCCCGGGTGTAGCCGTAGAGCGTCCGGATCTCGTCGTGGCCGAGCCCCGGGTTGACCATCACCACCACGGCGCCGATCTTGAGCACGCCGAAGAGCGCGCCCACGAGCTCGGGGCCGTCCGGCAGCGCGATCAGCACCCGCTCTTCCTGGCGCACGCCCATGCGCCCCAGCACGTGGCCGAACCGGTGCGCCAGCGCGCGCACGTCGAGGTACGTGAGGTCGCGGTCTGGCAGCCGCAGGGCGATGCGCTCGCCGCGTCCTTCGCGGATCCGCCCCTCGAGGAAGTAGTCGGCGAGGTTGAAGCTCTCCGGAGGCTCGAAAGACGGCGCCGGCATGGCTCGTCTCCCTACGCCCGCGTCCCGGTGGGGACGAAGTCGATCGGGACGATGCCGAGCCGGCCGTCCTCGAGCACGTCCACCGTCTTCTCGCGCACGTCGCGCTCGATGGCGCCGCCCACCACGATGCACTCCTCCACCGTCACCCCGCGGCGCACCTCGTGGCGGTCGATGACCATGCGGTCGCGCGCCGACACCTCGTCGCCCGCGTCGCTGAAATAGGGATACCGCTCCCAGAAGACGGAATGGCGGATCACGGCGCCGCTCTCCACCACCCAGCCGTCGCCGACCACGGCGTAGGGGCCCAGCGTCACCCCCGGCTCGATGATGCAGTTGTTGCCGATCACCACCGGCGGCACGATCCGCACCCGCGAGAAGTCGATGACCACGCCGTTGCCGAGATAGCCCCAGGGCAGCTTCTCGTAGGGCAGGTCGACGTGGAGCTCGCCGTCGAGCACGTGCTCGTTGACCCGCAGGTAGTCGCGCTTGCGCCCGACGTCGAACCAGCGGCCGTCGTATTGGATGCCCCAGAGCAGGAGGTCCGCGGGCAGCGTCACGTAGGGGAGCTGGCCGAGCATCGCCGGGAAGACGTGCTTGCCGAAGTCGTAGAACGGCTCGGCGACGTCGAGGCTCGCGCCGGTGCGGAAGGCGTCGAGGGTGCGCAGCAGCTCGGTCTCGATCATGTAGATCGAGGCGTTGTTGAGGTTGCTCGGCGAGTCCGGGTCCTTCTCGCGGAACTCGCGGATCCGCCCGGACTTCGAGATGACGCCCGGCAGCGACTGCGGGCCGTCGAGCACCACGGTGCCGAAGTCCTTGCGCCGGCCCCAGCGCACGGGGCTCAGGACCATGGTCAGGGCGGCGCCCACGCGCTGGTGGATCTCGTACATCTCCTCCAGCAGCGGGGCGTCGAAATTGGTCACGATGTCGCCGCTGGGCACGATCGCGGTCGAGCCGCGGAAGGGCGCGAGCGGGTTCTCCTCTTCGTCCGGCCGGACGCTCCTGGCCTCGGTGCCGAGCACCTGCTTGCAGGTGCCGCCGAGGGTGCCGGTGGGCACCTCCTCCTCGACGTAGGAGATGCGGGCGCCGAACTTGGCGCCGTCCTGGAAGTGCCGTTTGATGGTGTCGGAGAGGACGCAGAGGTTCATCGAGACGTCGGTGATGCCGGACTCGACCAGCCGCCGCACCCACATCTCCGCCATCGGCATCTTGCCGCCCAGGGGGAAGAGGGGCTTGGGCAGGTGGCGGGCGGTCAGCGGGTCCATGCGCTTGCCGAGACCGGCCGCCAGCACCGCGCTCTTCATCCCGCCGGCGACGCCCGTGCGGTGGGTCCAGCAGCCGTCCCAGTAGGCGGAATCGAACTCGATCGGCATCGCGGCTCCTTCCTGTCGCGGCGCGTCCTATCGGGGCTGATCCGGTGACGGCTCGTACGGCGGCAGCTCGGCGAGGTCGGCGAGGCGGGGCGCCGCGGCGTCTCTTTCCGACAGCAACGGCGCGCCGGCAAGGGGCCACTCGATGGCGAGGTGGGGATCGTCCCAGGCGACGACGAATTCGTCGTCCCGATCGAAGAAGCCCGTGACCTTGTACTCCACCTCGGCGTTCTCGCTGAGCACGTAGAAGCCGTGCACGAAGCCGGGCGGCACGTAGAGCTGGCGGAAGTTGTCGGCCGAAAGGACCTCGCCGTGCCAGCGGCCGAAGGTGGGCGAGCCGCGGCGCACGTCGGCCGCCAGGTCGAAGACCTCGCCGGCGACGGCGCGCACCAGCTTGCCCTGCGGCCGCCGGAGCTGGGCGTGCAGGCCGCGCAAGGTGCCGTGGATCGACCGCGAGTGGTTGTCCTGCACGAAGGCCTCGGCGAGCCCGCCCCGGCGGTACCTCTCCAGGTGGTAGGTCTCGAGGAAGAAGCCGCGGGCGTCGCGGAAGACGTCGGGCTCGATCACCAGCACGCCTTCGAGCGCGGTCTTGCGGAACTCCATCAGCCGGTCTCCTCGTCCGCCGCGCTCTCCTCGGACCCGGGGCGCGCCAGCCCGCGCCGCCGGCGGGCCTCGCGGCCGGCCTCGATGACTTCGCACCAGGCGCGGTGGGCCAGGTACCAGCGCACGGTCGCGGCGAGGCCCGAATCGAAGTCGTGGCGCGGCTCCCAGCCGAGCTGGCGCCGGACCTTGGAGCTGTCGATGGCGTAGCGGCGGTCGTGGCCCGGCCGGTCGCGCACGTACGACTTGAGCTGGCGGTAGTCGTCGAGGCCGCGGGCGCGCAGCTTCGGGTTCTCGCGCGCCGGCAGCTCCGCCTCGATCAGCTCGCAGATGCGGTCCACCACTTCCACGTTCGTCCGCTCGCACGCCCCTCCGAGATTGTACTTCTCGCCTGCCCGGCCGCGCTCCAGGACCTCGAGGACCCCCTCGCAGTGGTCCTCCACGTAGATCCAGTCGCGCACGTTGCCGCCGTCGCCGTAGATCGGCAGGTCGCGGCCGTCGGCGGCGTTCAGGACCATCAACGGGATCAGCTTCTCGGGGAACTGGTACGGGCCGTAGTTGTTGGAGCAGTTGGTCAGCAGCACCGGCAGGCCGTAGGTCTTGAAGTAGGCCTGCGCCAGGTGGTCGGCCGCGGCCTTGGAGGCGGCGTAGGGCGAGCTCGGGGCGTAGGTCGTGGTCTCGGTGAAGAGCCCCTCGGCCCCCAGCGAGCCGTAGACCTCGTCGGTCGACACGTGGAGGAAGCGAAAGGCCTGGCGCGCCGGCTCGGCGAGCTCGGCGAGGAAGCCGCGGGCCGCCTCGAGCAGCTCGAAGGCGCCGACGATGTTGGTGTGGATGAAGTCCCCCGGACCGTCGATCGAGCGGTCGACGTGGCTCTCGGCCGCGAAGTTGACCACCGCGGTCGGCCTCGTCTCGGCGTAGAGGCGGCGCACCGCGTCGCGGTCGGTGACGTCGCCGAGCACGAACCGGAAGCGCTCGTGGCCCTCCACGTCGCGCAGGTTCTCGAGGCTGCCGGCGTAGGTCAGCTTGTCGAGCACCACGACCTCCGCCTCCCGGTGGGCCAGCACCCAGCGGACGAAGTTGCAACCGATGAAACCGGCGCCGCCGGTGATGAGGATTCGACTCATGATGGCTCTCGGGGTCGATCGGCGGGCGAAATGCCAACGCTCGGCGGAGTATACCCGCCGCGCGTCCATGCGGCGCAACCCCGGCCCACGGCGGCCTCCGGAAGGTCCCCGGCGAGGAAGCCAAAAAAATTTCGCGCGGGGTGTTGACACTCAACCGACCGGATGGTATGCTTCTTCTGCGAGGGGGCAAAATCCTCCTCTCATCCCTCCCAACGAGGGGCGCCACGCGCCCCTCCTTTTTTTTGGGGCCGTCCCACCGTTCCTGGCCCCACCGGCCCCCGGACGCATCTCTTCCCTCATCAATAGTTGACCTGTACAATGAATTCATGAGCCCTCAAGGCATCCTCCACGACGAGATCAAGCAGACCCGCCCCTTCCGCTCGCTGACGCAGGAGGCCGTCCTCGGCCTGTTCCGCACCGCCGACATCCTGCGGCGCTCGTTCGCCCAGCTCATGGAAGAGCACGGCCTCACGCTCCAGCAGTACAACGTGCTGCGGATCCTGCGCGGCGCCGGGGAGCGGGGGCTGCCGACGCTCACCATCGCCGAGCGGATGGTCGAGCGCACCCCCGGCATCACCCGGCTCGTCGACCGCCTGCTCAGGAAGGAGCTGGTCGAGCGTGAGCGTCCGCCCGGCGACCGCCGCCAGGTCGTCTGCCGCATCACCCCTCGCGGTCTCGCCCTCCTCGCAGAGCTCGACGGCCCGGTCGGCGACCTCGACGACCGCTGCCTGGCGATGCTCGACGAGGACGAGCACAAGACCCTCATCGACATCCTCGACCGCGTGCGCCAGGCGTGAACCCTCACCCCCAACCCCTCTCCCAGAGGGAGAGGGGAGCCGGAGGGCGGAACCCTCACCCCCAACCCCTCTCCCAGAGGGAGAGGGGAGCCGGAGCCGAGTCGGGTGCCTTTCTCCCCCTCTCCCCTTGGGAGAGGGGGCCGGGGGGTGAGGGTTCCCCGACCTTACATATACCGCCGCGCCACGACGCCGGCGCGTCGGCTGAGCTCCTCGAGCCGATCCCAGGCCTCGTCGGCGCTCACCACGCCCGCCGGCAGGTAGGCCACCAGCCAGGCGCGCCGCGTCGCCGGCAGCACCTTGACGCGCCGGCCGCCGGTGATCGGGGTGTCGAGGGGGCCTTCGGCGTCGAGGAGCAGCGGCTTGCCTTCGAGGTTGAACGGCCCGCGCAGCGACTCGTAGGACTCCCCCGGCCGGCCCGCCCGCCAGCGCAGCGCGCCGCCGAAGCTGCCGTCCGCCATCACGCAGCAGGGCACGGCGAGCTGCGCCGAGAGGCCGTTGTTGACGTCGACGAGCGGATGGATCGCGGGCAGCGCCTCGCCTTTCAGCAGCCGCCGCAGCAGCGCCTCGGAGGCCGGCCGGTAGCGCGTCGGGTCGCAGCCGGCGTCGCGGAACAGGCGCCGCAGGGCCGCCACCGTGGGGTGCGACGCGAGGTCGGCGGCCGAGGCGAAACGCCGCCGCGCCTCCTCCGCCACCTCCCGGCGCAGCGCCGCGAGCTCCTCGGGCGCCTCGCGCTCGACCTCGAGAAGGGCCCAGAAGAGCTCCCAGCCGGCGAGCTCGTAGTCGATGCTGAAGGGCAGGGCCGTCGCCATCACATCCTCTCTGCCAGCTTCTTCAGGCCGCGCAGGTTGGCGTAGAGCGAGAGCTGGAAGACGTCGTTGCCGCCGGCGACCCCCCCGAGCCACACGCGGACCCCTTTGAAGACCCCGCGCACGCCGACCCGCGCCCCGTTCGGACCCTCGGCCACCGTCCACACCACCGTGCCCTGGAGCAGCGGCGTCGCGTGGGTGAGGCTCAGGGTCTTGCCCTCGGTGAGCAGGTCGACGACCGGGTTGAACGTCATCTTGCGGTGCCGGGGCTGCAGCACGAGCTCGATCTTCGAGCCTTCGCGCAGCGTGCGGAAGTCGGTCGCGTTGGCCGCCACGCAGTCGGGCCACCAGGCCTTCCACGACTCGAGGTTGACCAGCAGGCCCCAGACCGTCTGCGGGGCCGACGCCACGTTCAGGGAGCGCTCGACGACGACGGCCATCTCTTCAGGCTCCGAACTTCGCCAGGCGTCCGGCGTGGGCCAGCAGCAGCCCCATCAGCTCCCGCGCCGGCAGCGTGCCGAGGGCGCCGCGCGCCGCCTCGAGCTCGTGGAAACGCTCGCCGGCGTCCACGAAGCCGGTCGCCGGGGCGTGGAGGAGCAGCGGCACCGGGTGCCAGCTATGCGCGCGCATCGGCGCCGGCGTCGAGTGGTCGGCGCTCACCGCCAGCACGTCGGGCCCGAGGTCGAGCAGCGCCGGCAGCGCCGCGTCGACCTCTTCGATGACGCGGACCTTGGCGGCGAAGTCGCCGTCTTCGGCGGCCTGGTCGGTCTGCTTCACGTGGACGAAGAAGAAGTCGAAATCGTCCCAGTGCTCGGCCACCACCGGCAGGATCTCGCCGATGCGCCTGCCGCAGGGCACCACCCGCATGCCGCAGGCGCCGGCGACGCCGCGGTAGAGCGGATAGCCGGCGAAGGCGCCGGCGCGGACCTTGTAGAGGTCGGCCACCGACGGCAGGTGCGGCAGCCGCGAGAAGCCGCGCAGCAGCACCCGGTTCGCTCGCGGCTCGCCGGCGATGGCCGCCTGCAGCACCGCGATCAGACGGTCGACGCGTGCCGCCGTGGCCGCGGCCGCGCCCTCCAGGGCGCGCGCCGCCAGCGGCGGCACGCCGAGCTGCTGCGGATCGGTGTCGGCGAGGGCCGGGTGCAGGTCATTGCCGGAGAGCAGCACTACGAAACGGTGGCCCTCGCCGGGGTGGACCGCGACGCCGAGATCGGGCAGACCGGCGGCGGCGACGGCGGCGTTCAGGCGCGCGCAGAGCCGCTCGCACTCGGCAGTCGGAATGCGGCCGGCGCGGCGGTCGGTCAGGCGTCCCGCGGCGTCCGCGGTGGCGAAATTGCCGCGGGCGGCCACCGCCTGCGGCGTCACCTCGAGGCCGAGGCCGAGGGCTTCGAGCACGCCGCGCCCGATGTCGGCCGCGGGCGAGGCCGGGTCGTAGCCGAAGAGCGCCAGGTGGCCGGGCCCGCTGCCGGGCGTGACGCCGGTGGCCACCGGCACCAGGCGCCCGAGCGAGGAGCGTCGCGCCAGGGCGTCGAAGTGGGGCGTCGCGGCCTGCTCGAGGGCCGTTCGCGGCTGCGCGGCCGTGCGCAGGTCGCCGACGCCGTCGAGCACCAGCAGCACGATGCGCGTGGCGGCCGGTTGTGCCAGGCGCGAGAGGAGCGTCTGATGGTCGTCCACGGCGCTCCCTCTCGTCAGGCCACGAAGTAGGCGCTGGCCCGGATCTGGAGCCGGCTGCGGCTCTCGAAGCCGGTGCCGAAGAGGGCGAACTGGCAGCGCGAGGACAGCACCGGCAGCACCAGCCAGCCGTCGAAGCAGTCGCCGGCGGCGTAGGGCGGCACCACCGGCTCGATCTCCGCCAGCTTGATCCAGTGTTCCTCCTCGGGGTCGAACGACGCCCGCAGCTCGGCGTAGGCGCGGTCGAGGTCGATCGTGTTCTTCGCCGAGGGGTGCCAGAGCGAGAACACGAAGCGGACCTCGTCGAAGTCGGACGTCTCGACGACGGCCTGGCCCTGGTCGAGGAGAGGGAAGTGGAACGTCCCGGAGTTGTCCGTCGCGAAGATCTCGGAGGTCGGGTCGAACAGGATCTGACGCGGCGCAGTCTCGCGGCTCATGGTCTGGGGTACTCCTTCCAAGCGGCCGGCGGGGTGCTCGGCGGCGAGATAGACGCGGGTTGGCAAGAGCGGCTTCATCCGGTGTGCATCGGGCGGATCGAGCTGGAGCGGAAGTCTATCACCCGCCGCGCGGCCGATGCTGAGGCGGCCGACCCGGCGCTTGACAGGCGGCGCGCCGGGCGGTTGAATGCGCGGAGGGATCCGTTACCATCGAAGTGCGAGGAGGTAAGGAGCACGATGCCCAGAGCAGCCGTTCCGCGAGCTTACCTGATCTTCACCGGATCGGGTCCGATCCTGGTGCTCTCGACCTACCCCAAGCTCACCGACGAGCGGCTCCTCGACAAGCTGCGCTACAAGGGCATCGACAAGTTCATGGCCTACGAGGTCGACCTCGAGGCCGTGGCGTCGCGGTATCCGGACTCGTTCCAGCGGGTCAACGACGACCTGCGCGGCACCGAGGACCTGCGCGTGCTCGACTTCAACGGCCACCAGATCATGGCCAACTTCTCCCTCGACGCCCTCGGCGACCCGATCAAGTTCGGGGGGTAGGGCGTGCGGTGGCGGCGATCCGGTCCGCCGTCAGGTCGGGGAGTTTCGGCTGGGCTCTGTTGGACGAGCTCAAGGCCAAAGCGGGCAGTAAGGGTAGTACCCCCAAGTCAGGGTAGGAGTGAGGGTATTATGCCCCTGCCGGCATGAACACCCTCAGACTCTTCGCGACAGGACCCGAGAGCGTCCCTCTCATCACGGCGTGGTACCTGGCCGACCTCGGCGAGGCCCGCGGCAAGCAGGAGCTCTTCACCCGCCAGTCGCCGCAGCGGCTCAAGGTGCTCCGCGAGCACGCCCTGATCGAGAGCGCGGTCTCCTCGAACCGCATCGAGGGCGTGACCGTAAGGCCCAACCCGCCGGCTGGCCGCGATGTCCTCCTGGAGGATCACCCAGATAAAGACGCCGGGATCGCAGGAATCGTACTAAACCTCTTTCTCCTCGCAACACCGCGGCAAATTCGGCAACTGGTACCCCGCGTTCTTGAGCAGCCGGTACGTAGTGGCGATCGGCAGCCCGACGACGCAGGTATAGCTGCCGTGGACCGCTTCCACGAACAGCGAACCGAAACCCTGGACGGCGTAGGCGCCCGCCTTGTCCAAGGGCTCGCCGGTGGCGACGTACCAGTCGATCTCATCCCGAGTCATCTCGACGAACTTCACCCGCGTCGTCTCCACCACCGCCATCTGCAGGCCGCGGTCGAGGTCGCAGAGGGCGACGCCGGTGTGGACCTCGTGCTCGCGGCCGGAGAGGCGCGTGAGCATCGCCCGGGCCGCGTCGTCGTCGTCCGGCTTGCCGAGCCGCTCGCCGCCTTCGACGACCGTGGTGTCGGCCGCCAGCACCAGCTCGCCGGCCCGCGCCGCCGCCCGTGCCTTGGCCCGCGCCAGACGCAGAACGTAGTCGGTGGGCGATTCCGCGTCGAGGGGGGTCTCGTCGAGGTCCACGGGACGCACGGTGAACCGGAAGCTCAGACGCTCGAGCAGCTCGCGGCGGCGCGGCGAGCCCGAGGCGAGGACGAGCGCTGGCACCGTCATGGAGACCCCGCCATGGGATAATGCCCGCTCAGGGTCTTCTCCTCGACGCCTTTGCGCTCCATCATCGGTTCTGCCGTCTGCCGCCCGGCGTTCGTGAGCTTCTTGGAGGTAAATTCTACCTCTCGAGTGTGGTAGGATGAGCGGATCGTGCCAGAATGGCATCCGACGGTCTATTGGTGTTCACTGCGTTTCCGCGAGGAAAGTTAGAAGCCAGGGTCATGGCTGCCGTGAAAAGAGCTACTCATGTCCAATCTCCGATTGTTCTCGCCCAGTCAGTTCTATCTCAGTATACCAGATCCTACGGGAGGTTCGACCTTCTCCCAAGGCATCGGCCAGGAGCAAGAATCGTGCCAGACGGGCCGGCGAAGAGGCCGAGGGACTTGATCGTGTGGCCCGGATGTCCGAAGACGGTCGACGGTCAGCAGGAGGCACTTGGAGCCGCGGGAAGGCAGGTCTGTATCTCTTCACTATGATCCTGGAGTCCTAAGAATGACTATGCCCACCAAACGTGACATCTCGAGCTTCTTTAGGAGGTTTTGGCCTCAGGTGCTTGGAATAGCAACTATCATTGCACTGATCACAAGAATCGAATGGCTCTCAAATGTCATTCGCCAGCGATTGTCGGAAGGAATGGTACCCGAGCCAGCCGGTGTACTATATCAGGGCAACTACCTCCTATCAGCCCAATGGGGATGGAGCCTCGCGATATTCATAGTGCTTCTCACCGCGGGAGTGTATGTTGTCATTTCGTCTCGTATCGGCGCAAAGGAAGAGCCAACATCCTCAGAACTAGAAAGCGAGCTATCTCTGCTGCAGAGGGTTAGAAGAAACTCGGTAAATAACATGTCTTTGATAGTGAATCAAATGTACAAACGCAGACCGGGTTACAAGATAGACATATTCAGATTCGAGATTCATATCAACAGAGAAGGAGATGGGGAGGTCAGCCTTCACTATAGAATCAGGGCAGATCGTGAACCGTTGGATTTCTTTGTTGTCGCGCTCAACGCCGAAGGCGACGCTGCTCCAGTTCAGTATCTGGAGGAAATAGGATTCAAGATTAAGGACATAGATCGGGCGACAAGTGTGACGCATCAACTTTTCAAGGATGGGCCACGTGAAAAGCGCCTGGCCATCTTTTTCTTGCCGCGAGTTGAGCCGGATCAGACTCGAAGCCTGGATGTCTCCTTTAAGTGGCCTGCGATGTGTCGACGCCTCATTGGTGGTGGCGAGGAGTTCGGCTGGGGGTTCGAGTCTCAAGGTGTGATTGACGAGTTGGTTTATGATATCTTTGTTGAGCCCACTGTAGGGAGTTTCACTTCCACCATATCAGGGAATAAACACGGCATCCAGGAGATCAACAGGATGTTTTCAAAAAGGGATTGGCCAGGATTCCGCTATACAGTAAAGAACGCAGCTGCAGAAGGTCCCGCCTATGCAGTGCGACTCGATCGTACTTAAGTCCGTCGCCCCTTCCACCATCCCGAAGACGTTCGGCGATCTCACGGCGGCGAGGCGAGGACGTCATGGGTAGTACCCGCGCAGGGTCTTGGCCTCGACGCCCTTGCGGTCCACCACCACCTCGACGCGGCGAAAGTCGTCGCCCGCCCGGGCCGGGCGCGACGACTGGTAGGCGATCAGGTACTGCGAGCGCAGCTCCTGCTGGATCGACTCGTAGACCTTCGTGAGCTGCGCCACCCGGTCGATGAAGTAGGTCTCGCCGCCGGTCTCGGTCGCCAGCATGCGCACCTGGGAACGCGCCTGCGGGTCCGACGGCAGGCCCAGGCCGATCAGGTAGATCGACACCCCGGTGTGGCGCGCGAATTCGATTGCGTCCTCGAAGGAGTAGGTGGACGAGGAGTCCTCGCCGTCGGTCAGCAGGACGATGGCGCGCTTGCCGCTGCCGCCGCTCAGGTAGTGGAGGGCGAAGATCACGCTGTCGTAGAGCGCCGTCTCGCCCTCCGCCACCAGCCCCGCCAGACCGCCGGCCAGGACCTCGGTGTCGGAGGTGAAGCGCACCACGAGCCGCGGCGCGTCGTTGAAGGTCATCACCGCGGCGCGGTCGCGCGGCGCCAGCACGTCGGTGAGGAAGCGGTGGGCGGCACGGCGCACGTCGCGCAGCGAATCGGCCATCGACGTCGAGGTGTCGATCATCAGGCCGGCGGTGATCGGCAGGTCGCTCACCTTCTCGAAGCGGCGGATCTCCTGGGCCTCGCCGTCCTCGAGCACCTTGACCTCCTCGCGCGCGAGGTCGTCGACGAACTCGCCCTTCTTGGTTACCACCGAGGTGTAGAGCTCCACGAAGTTGACGCGGGTCACGTCCTGCACGTCGGGGGCGTTGATGACCACGACCTCCTCGGTCGAGTTGCCGTCGGCGAGGTAGGCGATGGCGCGCACGTAGGCGAAGTCGCCCACCTCCTCGAGCAGCAGCGGTTGCTCGAAGGGCGGCTGGTAGAGGGTCGCCTTCGGCGTCTCGTTGAGGAAGAGCTCCACACGGTCGAGCCGGTCGCCCTCGGGCACCTCGACCTCGGCGTGGACGCGCACGCTGTGGACATAGCGCTTGCCCGGCTGCGGCTCGATGAGGCGGACGGCGAAGCGCTGCGGCCCCGAGTTGATCATCACTTCGTCGACCGCCAGGAGGCGGTCCCCGGCGTCGAGGGCGACGGCGCGCAGCGTGTGGATGCGCGGCCTGGCGCCGAGGTCGAGCTCGACGCTGTAGGGTGGCCGGGCCTTGCGCATCTGCGCCACGCCGTTGAGCTCGAAGGCGACGCGGGCGATGCCCTCGCCGCTGGCGCGCGCGGTGACCCGCACCTTGCCCACCAACAGCGTCCCGGACAGGGGCAGGATCTCGATGGCGTGGTCGCCGGTCGAGATCGAGCGGTTGCCCTCCTCGAGCAGACGCGGTACGTCGAGCGTCCTCGGCGTCGCAGGCGGCGTCGCGGCGACGGCCAGGGTCACGGCGTCCGCGGTCACCGCGTCCCGGACGACGGCGTTGTCGACCACGGTGGGGTCGTAGACCGGCACGGTCAGGTCCAGCACCTGGCGGAAGACGCGCCGCGAGTGGACGTCCTCGACCTTGACGATGAGCTGGTAGTCGCCCGGCCGCAGGTAGCGCTGGGCGACGAGGGGCAGTACCTCGGCGGTATGCCCGGCCGGGAAGTCGAAGCGGTAGCGGAAGGTGTCGAAGAGCCGCCCCTGGCGCAGCACCTCGCCGTCGAGCAGCAGGTTGTAGAAGGGCGGCCCCTCGCTCGAGGCCGTGGCGGCGTCGCGCGGCACGGCGACGATCCCCTGGACGACCGTGCGGCTCTGGTGGCGGCCCGGGAAGCTCACCGCGAGCTCGCCGGCGAGCGGCTCGGCGCCGGCTGGCACGTCGGTCGAGCGGGCCTGGAAAGCGGCCACCCACTCCTCGCTCGGACGCGGCAGGAAGCGCTCGAGCTTGGCCGCGTCGAGCGCCGTCGACAGCGCCGACAGGATGTCGTCGCCGCGCACGCACTCCGCGAGGATGAAGCGCGCCAGCGCCGGGTCGCTGCCGAGGGGCGCTTCCCCGGCCCGGGTGGCGCTGGCGTGGGTGGCGTTGACGAGCTGGCGCAGGCCGAAGCTCGGTTGCCATAGCCGGTAGTTGACGAAGCGCTCGCCCATCCGGTTGCCGGTGAAGACGACGGTGAAGTAACCGGCGATGCGGTCGCTGCCGTCGGGGTAGTACCAGACGTCGAGGGCCTCCATGACCTCGGTACACAGCAGGCGCTCGCGGCGCGCCGGGTCGCCGAGGAAGAGCAGCATGCGCGGCCCGTCGCCCTCGAGGCCGCCGAAGAGCTCCCGCGCCGACTCGGCGCGCTGCTCCCAGCTCTTCTGGAACTCGTTGACGGCGGTCTGGGGGAAGGGGTCGCGCACCTGCCAGAAGCGGCGGATGAAGTGGTCGCGCTGGTAGTCCACGGCGATGCCGAGGAAGGCGTCGCGCTCGACCGGGCCGATCAGCAGGCCGACGTCCTCGAGCCAGCGCTGGTAGCGGGGCGGCAGGCTCTCCGGCACGCCCTCGACGGCGGGCAGCTCCGGCGGCGCGAGGCCCAGGAGGAGCGCGGCGAGCGCCCATCGTCCCGGCCGCCTGGTGCTGCGTCCCGCGTGCCGCATCCTATGGATAATAGCCCCGAATCGTCTTCGCTTCCAGGCCCGCCGGCGCCATTTCGACCTCGACGGTGCGGAAGACCTTGCTGCCCTTGACGTTGCTCGACTGGTAGGCGAGCAGGTAGCGCGAGCGCAGCTCACGCTGGATGGTCTCGTAGATGGGCCGCAGCTCCTCCGTCGACTCGATGAAAAAGCTGCGGCCGCCGGTCTCCTCGGCGAGCCGCTCGAGCTTCTTCCTGGCGTCGGCGTCCTGGCCCTTGAGGTTGAGGCCGATGGCGTAGAGGGCCACGCCGGCGCGGCGCGCGTAGTCGAGCGCGTCGTCCCACTCGTAGCGGCTCGATTCGTCCTTGCCGTCGGAGAGCAGCAGGATCGCCCGCTGCCCGCGGATGCCGTTGAAGTAGTAGAGGGCGAAGACGAGGCTGTCGTAAAGCGCCGTGCCGCGCTCGGCCCGCAGGCCCGCCAGGCCGGAGGCCAGCGTCGAGAGCTGGTTGGTGAACTTGGTGACCAGGTTGGGGTGGTCGTTGAAGGTGATGATCGCGGCGCGGTCCCTGGGGGTGACCGCCTGCTCGAAGAACGACAGGGCCGCCGCCTGCGTCGCCGCGAGCTCTTCGCTCATCGACGCCGACACGTCGAGCATCACCGCGGCGTGGATCGACAGGTCGCGCACCTGCTCGAAGCGCAGGACCTCCTGCGCGACGCCGTCCTCGAGCACCCGGAAGTCGCCGCGCGTCAGGCCCTCCGCCGGACGGCCCTGCTTGTCGAGCACCGCGGTGTAGAGCTCCACCAGGTCGACGTCGACGTTCTCCACGTAGTCGGGGGCGTTGATGAAGACCACGTCCTCGGTGGCGGCGCCGTCGGGGGTGTAGGCCACGGCGCGCACGTAGGCCACGAATTCGCCGTCGGGCAGCACGATGGGCTGGACGTAGGGCGGCTGGTAGACGGAGGCGACCAGGGTCTCGTTCAAGTAGAACTCCACGCGCTCGACGAGCTCGCCGTCGGGCACCGACACGTCGGCGTAGGCGCGCAGGCTCCGGCGGTAGGTCTTGGAAGGCTGCGGCTCCGAGAGGTGGACGGCGAAGCGGTGCTGGCCGGCGTTGAGGAGCAGCTCGTCGCTGGCCACGGTCTCGCCCGCGGCGTCGTGGGCCTCCACCCGCAGCGTCAGGGCGCGCGGCGTGTCGCCGAAGTCGAGCTCGACGTTGAACGGCGGGCTGCGCTTGGTGAGCACCTGGCGGCCGTCGACCATGAACGCCACCGCGGCGACGCCTTCGCCGGTCGACAGCGTGTCGACGCGCACCAGGCCGGTCTGCCAGTCGCCCATCGGCGGCACGATCTTGATGGTGTTCTCGCCGCTGGCGATGGCGGCGTTGGCCTCGGCCAGGATCCGCGCGGTCTCGGGGTCGTCGGGCGCGGGCGGCGGCGCCGCCTCGACCTTGGGCACGGTGACCGGCGCGTCGTAGCGGTAGAAGCCGCCGCCGTTCAGGTCCTCGACCTTGACGATGAGCCGGTAGTCGCCGGGCCGCAGGTAGCGCTGGAAGACGAGCGGCAGCGTCGCACCGTCCCCGTTCGCCGCGTCCCCGTCTGTCGCCGCGCCTTCGGCCGCGACCTCAGCGGCGGGGAAGTCGTACTTGTAGCGGAAGTTCTCGAAGAGCTCGTCGTCCTGCAGGACCTCGCCGTTGAGCATCAGGTTGAAGGCCTTGGCGGGTCCGAGCTCGCCGAGGACGACCTCGGCGGCCGGCACCGCCACGGTGGCCTGGAGCACGGTGCGGCTCTGGTGGCGGCCGGGGAAGGCGAGGTCGGTGGTGGCCGCGAAAGTCGCGGCGCCGTCCGGCAGGTCGGTCGAGTAGGTGGAAAAAGTGGTCACCCACTCCTTTTCCGGCGCTTCCGGCGGCTCCTGGATGCGGTGGAGGAAGAGCGAGGCCCCGATGGCGCTGCCCTGGCTCGCCACCAGGTAGGCGAGGGCGGCGCGCAGGATCTCGGCGTCTTCGAGCTTGCAGGCGTCGTCGATCGAGTCGCCGCCGACGCTGCCGACGACGTTGTAGAGGTCGTCGTAGCCCATGGACGGGTCCCACAGCAGGAAGCGTCCCCGGCCGCGTTGATAGAAGAGCAGCACGAACTCGGAGCCGGAGCGGTCGCTGCCGGCGTAGTACCAGGCCTCGAGCGGCCAGAAGGTGGGCGTGCAGTCGAGCTCGAAGCGCTCGGTGGGCATGCCGTTGAGGAGCAGGATGCGGGCGCGGTCGTCGTAGTTGAAGCGCTTGGCCCACTCGAGGCGGGCCTCGTAGTCGTCGCGGAACTCGTTGCGGGCGGTGCGCTTGATGGGGTCGCGCACCGCCCAGAAGCGCTCGATGAAGGCGTCGCGCTGGTAGTCCTTCTCGAGGGCGGCGAAGAGGTCGAGCTCCTCCTCGGACATGATCAGGCGCACGCCGTGGAGCCAGTCGCGGTACTTCTCGGGCAGCTTCTCGATGGCCTCCTCGCGGGCCTTCTCCTCGGCCTTGCGCTCCTTGCGCGTCGTGGCGGCCGGCGCGGCGAGGGCGAGAGCCAGGAGCAGGAGGCCCAGGAGGACGGGAAGAGCGGGGAGCCGGCGCGGACGTCTCATTCTTCGTCCATCATATGGGATCCGGGGATGCTCGGGCATGCCGCCGGGGACGAATCGCGTGCTTCGGTTGATCAACAGCCCTCCGCTTGGCTACGCTCTCAGCCTCGTGTAGACTCCTCGGTCGAGGAGACACCATGAGACATCCCTTGTTGTCCAGAGACTTGGTCCCGGTTCAAGAGCTCCAAGAGGATCTCGCTTCGTGGCTTGACCGGCCGACAGAAACCGGGCGTCCCGTCGTGGTGACGCAGAACGGGAAAGCGACCGCGGTCTTGGTGCCTCCCCGAATGCTCGACGAAATGGAAGAGCAAGGCGAGGTTGTTCGTGAGGTTCTGGAGGGCCTCAGGGAGGTCGCCGCTGGGGACGTGGTCGACGACGAGGAGGTCTGGGCGGAGGTCGACGAGTTGCTCGCCCGCTATCCAGCTACGGCTACGGCAGGCTGCCCGCACAGCTCGGCCTGACCCGGGTGGAACTCGATCCGGAGCACTTGGTGGAGCAGACCCAGGCGGTCTTCCTGGTCGAGCACGGGCTCGACCGCTTCAGCCGCGCGGGTCCGGCCGAAGACGCCTTTCGGCGGGTGAGGACGGCGGAAGGGAACGGAGTATGCAGGACACCGTCAGGGCTTCCTCGCGGAGGGCGTCCGCGCCCGTTACCAGCTCACGCCGGAATCCCTGACGCGTTTGGCCTGATGGGAAGGACGCGAGAAACGAAACGGAACTGGTTGAGGTGCCTTGGGCCAAGCGAGGCTCACACTTCACGGTCTTGTTCGAGCAACTCGTGATCTCGGCGAACCGGCGGGGACTTACCTCTCTTTCTTCCCAGAAGTCGGTGGGGGTGGTGGTGCCTTGCCGGCGGGAAGTCGGCTGGGAGGTGGCGGCTTTGCGCTGTTTCCCCGCAAAGTTGCGCTCTCAATTCTCAGGCTGTGAAGTGGTTGCGCCGTTGCGTCTTTCACGTTGCTCATCTTCGTGGTCCTTCATGCTCGTGTTTGTCCTCTGCTTCATCTGGAGCACTCGGCTGTGGCCAAAGGTTCTCGTTGACTGGGCTCAACCGCGTATCGGTTTTGGAATCGTATACTACGGCAATGGAGGAGATAAGGTGGCCAGGTAAGAACAGATATTGATAGGGAAGCGATTGATAGTTGGCAATTTCCTTTGAGAAGACCGCAGGTTCTGCCAGGAGGACGTCCCGCTCCTCGCGCTGTCAGCGTCGTGGGCATGGTTTGTCGCTCCACCATCTCAGATCCTCGGGGAGAGAACCGAAGACCTGAGAGGCGTTGGCTTCATCATAGCACGGCGTTGGCTGGACGGGAACCCTTCCACCGCACGCCGAACCCCGGCAGCCGGTAGTATTCCAGGTGTCGCCGACGATTGCCGACCGAGCCGCTGTGGCCAGGCGGCTGTAGGGCCTGTTCGGGCTCAAGGTCGAGCGCCGCCCCCGACGGCTGGAGGCCACCACCGATGAAGAAGCGTACGTACCGGACGATCACCGGCCGCCATCTGGACCTCGGCGAGCTCGCCCAGGTCGAGCGCGACTTCCTCGGCGCCGTCCACGAGAAGTACGAAGTCGCGCCCGAGTGGTCCGCCTTCGCGAGCTGGTGGGCCAGCGAGCTGAGCGCCGTGGGTCTCTCCGAGGGCTCCGCCGCCTACCGAATCTGCCAGGACCTCGAGGCCCGGCTTGGCATCGTGCAGGGTAAGGTAGCGCCGCCCGACTACCGCGACTACCTCGCCGACCTGATCGAAGAGCGCTACGGCTCTCGGTACCGGTTCTGCAAGGAGACCGGCGTCGACCCGGCTCACCTGAGCCGCGTCCTGTCCAGCCGGTCCGAGCTCTCCCTGCAGAACCTGCAGCCGATCCTCGACGCGCTCCACGCTTCGCTGGTCATCCAGCCGGAGGAGGACACGACGAAGCGTGTCAGTCCGGAGCGGGCCGCCAGGGAGCTTGCCGTGGCGGCGCGATAGATCGTTCGACATCGGATCGCCGCGGTCGACGGGTGCCCTCGCGAATGAGCCACCACGATTTCATACCACCGCCCGATGCCAATGCCCGGTCTCACCGGCGAGTGATGAAAAAGCTGGAGACGATGTCACCGCAGGAGGCACTGGCCCTCTCTGTAGCTGCCGGCATCCATACTCCCGATGGGAAGCTGAGGGCACCGTACGTGCCGGCACCCGATGAAAAGCACCGACCTAGAGGTAGCGATGATCGGGGATGAACTGTGCAGCCGTCACCCGGACCGGGACGAAACCAACCGCTCGACGAACGCGGCGTGCTCCGGCGTAGCGATCCCCTTCTGCAGCGTGTCCAGCACCGTGGCCAGGTCGCCCCGCCGGGCCATCGCCTCCGGGTCGAGCCACAATCCCGGAAAGACCTCGCTCCTCAAGAGACCGCCGTCGAGCGGCTGTTCCTCGTACTGCCCCTGGCGCAGGACGAACCAGCACAGCTTCTCTTCGAGCACCTGCCAGACGACGTACTCGCGCACGCCGTTGCGGCGGTAGACGTGGAGCTTGGCGTTCAGGTCGTAGCTGGCGCTCGACGCCGCGATCTCCGCGATCAGCTCGGGAGCCCCCTCGACGTAGTCGTCGTCGCTGATGCCGGCCTGGCCGCCGCGGGCGGGATCGACGAGGAGCAACGCGTCCGGCTGCGGCTCGTTGTCGAGGTCCAGGCGGACCGTGACGTTGTCCCCGAGGATCAACCCCGGAGTCCTGGCCTTGTAGGTGGCCAGCCAGCCGATCACCAGGCTGTGCGGCTCGCCGTGGCGCCGCAGGCGGACGGGAGAGGGCATGTAGACGACTCCTTCGATCAGCTCCGCCTTGCGCAGATCCGGCATCGCCTCGTAGCGGCGCTCGAACTCGGCCCGGGTGAGCCGATCGCCGTTCTCGAGCGGCGGGATCCCGTCCCGGCGACGGGCGACGGGCGACTCGGCAGTGGGGCTGGCGGTGGACATGGACGTCACCTTCGGTCAATGCCTTCATGCTGTCACACCGGCCGGGCCCGCTCAACCGATCCAGGCGTCCGCGGCGTAGAATCACGACGCACGGAGATCACGACGTGGCAGCCAAGGACCGATTCCCTCCTTCCCTCCTGGAGGCTCTCGACAAGGCCAAGATCCTCGGAGTCCGCTCCGGCGACGAGCACCGCTACACCGGCGTCTGGGTCGTCGTCGTCGACAACCGGGTGTACGTCCGGTCCTGGAACGACAAGCCCACCGGGTGGTACCGGGCGTTCCGCAAGGAGCCGGTCGGCAGCCTCCAGGTGGGCGACCGGGAGGTCGCGATCAGCGCTCGCCACACCCGCAGCGAGCGCCTGCGCGACGCCGTCACCCGGGCCTACGCCCAGAAGTACGACACGAAGGCGTCCCAGAAGTGGGTCACCGGATTCGCCGAGCCGCGGCGGGCGCAGGCCACGCTCGAGCTGGTGCCGGCGTGAGCGGTGGCCGGATCCGCCGGCGTAGCATCCCCGACTACCCCCGCAGTCGGACTCCGATTCAAGTCATCACCACTACGGGACTCCTCGCTGGCGCCTCGGCTCGGCGCGAATCCGGGTGAGGCGTGCGTCCGCGCACGCGCGAGGCGTCAGCGAGCCGGCCCTCACCCCCCTTTGAAAAAGGGGGGCAGGGGGGATTCCCGCGGCAAAGCCGCGGATCGGCAGGTCCGGCCACCCCGTCCGCGTCCATGATAGATTGACCCCCTACCGACCGGGGGGACCCATGGACCGGAGGGATACGTTCGACGTCTTCTATTCCTACTCTCACCGTGACGCGGACCTCCGCGGAGAGCTCGACGTCCACCTGGCGCTGCTCAAGCGCCAGGCAGTGATCCGCACCTGGTGGGACGGCGAGATCCAGGCCGGCCAGGAGTGGTCGCCCGAGATCTTCGGACGCCTTGAGAAGGCGGACGTCATCCTGCTGCTGATCTCGCCCGACTTCATCGCCTCGGACTTCTGCTGGAGCAAAGAGATGACGCGGGCCATGGAGCGTCACGAGGCGGGCACGGCGCGGGTGATCCCGGTGCTCCTGCGTCCGGTGGACAACTGGCAGAAGGCACCGTTCGGCAAGCTGCAGGCGCTGCCGCCGGGCAGCAAGGCAGTTACCGAGCACGCCAATCGTGACGTGGCGTTGCGCGACGTGGCCGCCGGCGCACGCTCCGGCGCCAGCTCAAAGAGATGCGGCGCGGTGATCCTGCCCGGGGCACCGGCAAGCCTGAGCCTCTCAAGCACAAACTCAGCGGGTATTGGTCGCGCCGGCTTTCCCAACGCGACCGCCTGGTTTACCGCTTCGACGAAGAGAACATCTTCGTGATGGCCATCGGGGGCCACTACGACGACTGAGAGCGAGCGCGATTGGCCAGGATTCCCCGGACCGAAACCGGACCTCAGGTCTTCCAGCCGGCCGCCTGCTCAGGTACTCATGCGCAGTCGGCAGGCGATCCGGCCCCTGCCACCTGCCGTCCATGAGCTCCATGAACCGCCGTCGGCGGTTGCAGGATGCCGTCCATGAGCTCCATGAACCGCCGTCGGCGGTTGCGGGATGCCGTCCATGAGCTCCATGAACCGCTGTCGGCGGTTGCGGGATGCCGTCCATGAGCTCCATGAACCGGGTCTCTACACTTCACGGACACGTTCATGAGCGCCGCGAACGGTTTTCGGCAACTGCCAGGAGGCGCCGGCAACGCCCGCGAACGGTTTTCGGCAACTGCCAGGAGGCGCCGGCAACGCCCGCGAACGGTTTTCGGCAACTGCCAGGAGGCGCCGGCAACGCCCGCGAACGGTTTTCGGCAACTGCCAGGAGGCGCCGGCAAC